>JAABUN010002225.1_pt1 | contig 35787 bp, 29 predicted proteins | sample 5559311 | NCBI WGS metagenome assembly JAABUN01 (sample SAMN10711877, study PRJNA513370) | rock metagenome | isolation source: Antarctica rocks | place: Antarctica: Victoria Land, Siegfried Peak sud | reverse complement strand
CCGTGAATAAGCCGATTTACGATATGAACAAAAGGCTCTGGGTGCGGGCGAGACGCCCGCGCTCCGACTTTTCAATCTGTCTCTTATACTTTGCCCCTCAATATGTCCAAGAAAAAAGCCGAATCCAAAGCCGCACTCGCTCCCGCCAAGCCCAAACGCCCGAAACGCCCCAAAAAACCGGCGCCCGCAACCGCCTCGCTCGAAACGGCGGCGCCAGAAACCGCCAAAGCCAAAACGGTCGCGCCCGCGCCCGAAAGCGCGCCTTTGCCGGCGTTTTCCGAACTCGAACTGTCCGAACCGGTCGCGCGCGCCATTTCCGAGATGGGATTCGAAACGCCGACGCCGATTCAGGCGGGCGCGATTCCGCCCCTCATGAAAGGCCATGATCTCATCGGACAGGCCCAAACCGGAACTGGAAAAACTGCCGCGTTCGGAATTCCGCTCATCCAACGCATCGACACGCATCGCACAGACACCCAGGCGCTGGTTTTGGCGCCGACGCGCGAACTCGCCGTCCAGGTCGCCGAGGAGATTTACGAACTCGCCAAATACACCGGCCTCCGCATCGTGCCGATTTACGGCGGCCAGCCCATCGACCGCCAGTTTCGCGCCCTGCGCGGCGGCGCTCAGATCGTGGTCGGCACACCGGGCCGGGTTTTGGATCACTTGCGGCGCGGCAGTTTGACGCTCGATCAGGTCTCGTTTTGCGCGCTCGACGAGGCCGACGAGATGCTCGCGCTCGGCTTTTTAGAGGAAATCGAGCAGGTTCTGGGACTTTTGCCCGAACATCGCCAACTCGCGTTTTTCTCGGCGACGATGCCGCCGCGCATTTTGAACTTGATGAAAAAGTTCTTGCGCGAGCCAAAACAAGTCACCATCGAGTCGAAACAGCGCACGCTCGACACCACAAATCAGGCGTATTACGAGGTTTTGCCGGGCCAGAAATTCGAGGCACTCATCAAAATCCTCGACATGGAAACGCCCGGCCCGACGATTATTTTCTGTCGCACCCGCAAAGAAACCGCCGATGTTGCCGAAGGATTGCGGGTGCGCGGCTACAGCGCCGAAGCCTTGCACGGCGATATGAGCCAGCCCGAACGCGAACGCGTTTTGCGCCGTTTCCGCGAAGACCAAAGCGATTTGCTGGTCGCCACCGACGTGGCGGCGCGCGGTCTGGACATCGATTCGGTCACGCACGTCATCAATTTCGACATTCCCTTCGACGTCGAGCAATACATCCATCGCATCGGCAGAACGGGCCGCGCCGGACGCAGTGGCGACGCGATTACCCTCGTGCAGGGCCGGGAGCGGCGCCAGTTACGCCTCATCGAGCAGATGATTGGCGCGCGGATTCAGCCGGTGCGTTTGCCCACTCAGGCCGACATCGCGGCCCGTCAGCGCGACGTTTTTAGCGATACGCTGCGCGCCGCGCTCGAAGCGGGCGAGTTCGAAGGTCATTTATCGACTGTCGAGGCTCTGAGTGCCGACTTCGAGCCGTCGCAAATCGCCGCCGCCGCGCTGATGATGCTGTGGCAAAAGGAGCATCCCCGCTCCGATGCAAGCGCGCCCGAAGCCGAAAACGACGGCCAGCAGCCCGAACGCGGTATGACGCGATTATTCGTGGGGATTGGCCGTCAAGACGGTCTGCGTCCCGGCGATTTGGTGGGCGCGATTGCGGGCGAAACCGGGATTTCGGGCCGCGACATCGGCGCTATTGACATTTTGGAAAACAGCGCGTTCGTCGATGTGCCCGCCGACGCCGCGAATCTGGTGGTGGAAGCGCTGCGACGCATCAAATTGTGCGGGCGTCGCCCCGAAGTGCAAATCGCGCGGCCTTTTGACGGAAGATGAGTGACCGGTTCCCTCTCCGCTTGCGGGGAGGGTTAGGGAGGGGTCTTGCTCTGGAGAATTTCGCAGTATGAAAAGGAGACAGCTCGCTTCGCTCGTTAACCCCTCCCTAACCCTCCCCGCAAGCGGAGAGGGAACCGGTCAAACAACTCCCGCCACTCAAGCCAAAGTCCCGATAATTTCGCCCAAACGCCGCAGCGCATCGGCAATCCTCTGCGCGTTCTCGAACAGCGCATCGCCCGCGCTTTCGTCGCCGCTTTCAGCGGTTTCCAGAGCCGCGCGGCGCGCCACCGCTTCGACAAGGGTTGCGACCTGGTTCATGGTGGTGATTTCGCTGCCTTCCAGCGCGCGATTTTCCAAACGGTTGCGCGCGCCGCTGCCGATAGCGAGCGTCGAGGCTTCTTCCAAAAGTGCGGCCAGAGATTCGTTCATGGCGAAGAGTTTGAGGGGTTTTCCCGGTTGCATCCGGCCAAATCGCAAGCGCACTGCGCGCTTTCGATTTGCAAAGTGGGATGTTCGATGCCGAATTGGTCGTGGAGTTCGAGCGCCACGCGCTGCAAAAACTCGTCTTGCGCGGCGCCATTTTCCCATTCCATCACGATGTGCGCTGTGAGCGCGGTTTCCGTCGTGGACATCGCCCAAATATGCAGGTCGTGAACGCCCTGCACCCCATTTAAAGCCCGCAAATAAGCGCCGACTTCGCCCGCGTCGATGCCCGGCGGCACCGCATCGAGCGCGAGATCGAGCGATTCGCGCAGAAGTCCCCAGGTGCCCCACAAAACCACGCCCGCGATGAACAAACTGACCAGCGGATCGAGCCACAACCAACCAAAAAATCGAATCAGCAGCGCCGCCGCGACAACGCCCGCCGAAACGCCCGCGTCCGCCGCCATGTGCAGAAACGCGCCGCGCAAATTCAAGTCGTCTTTGCGCCCCGCCGCAAAAAGCAGCGCCGTCGCGGTGTTGATGACGATGCCGATGCTCGCCACGATCATCACCGTCGTTTCGGCGACCGGCGCCGGATGCGCGAAACGGCGCAGCGCTTCCCACGCGATGCCGCCCACCGCGACGAGCAGCAAAACCGCGTTGAAAAGCGAAGCCAAAATCGAGGAGCGCCGAAATCCGTAAGTGCGCCGCGTGGTCGCGCTTTTTCGCGCCAGAAACGTCGCGCCCCACGCCAGAAAAAGCCCTAAAACGTCGCTGAGATTGTGTCCGGCATCGGCCAAAAGCGCCAGCGAACCCGACGCCACGCCATAAATCGCTTCGATGGCGACGAAGAGCAAGTTGAGCGCGATGCCAAGGGCAAAAGCGCGGTCGAAACGCGCCGGAGCGTGAGAATGGTCGTGATGAGAATGAGGCATGGCAAAAGGCGATTGAAGGCGGCCCGTTCCGGCAAAGATGGACGCTTCTCAACTTCAAAAGGTGTCCAAAGGTGCGGCGCGTCTTAAACTCGCTGCTTAATTATGGCCCAGAATCCCTCTCAACTCGCTCCCAACGACCCGCATAGCCCGCCTGAAAAAACCGCATTCGATGGCGAAGGCACGCTTCAAAACGCGCCGGGACTGAGCGCCATCCACGCCGATGAAGTGCGCGGGGCGCGCCGCGCCGGGACGCGCTGGCGCGCGATTTCGCGCTATGTCGGTCTCGGCATCTTCGTTTTCGGCGTGATTCTGCTGATTTACGTGTTTTTGCAGGCGCTCGAAGGTTTCAAGCAGTTCGGCGACGTGGGACGCCTCCGCGGGCAAATGACGTTGATGCAGGGCGACGATTGGGTGCAGAGTCTGCAAGGCACCGCCGCCGTTTTGGGCCGGGAGATTTTGCGCGTTTTGTATTTGTTCATTCTCGGCTACATCGCCTCGGCGATTGCCGCGCGCGGCATCGGATTTTTCGCGGCGTCCGAAGCCGTGATCGACGAAGCGGTTTTGCCGGACAATTAGCCCGTAGAGACGTGCGTAGCGCGTCTGCCTCGTCTACCCTTCATCCCGTGAGGGACTTCATCCCGTGAGGGACTTCATCCCGTGAGGGACGAGAAGACGCGCTTCGCACGTCTCTACGCTAAATCATGCGCCTTCTCCACACCGCCGACTGGCACATGAACTCGACTTTGGGCCGCCAGAATCTGAGCGCTCTCATCGTGCAAAGTCTGGAAAAAATCGCCGTATACCTCGAAGAATACGGAGTCGATGTGCTGCTCGTCGCGGGCGATCTGTTCTCCGAGCGTTCGCGCGATGAGGGAATGCGCGAGGCGATTTTCCAGATTCGCCGCATCTTCGAGCCGTTCGTGCAACGCGGCGGGCGCATTCTCGCCATCGCGGGCAACCACGACTCGCCGCTGCGCTTCGACACCCTGCGCGACGCGCTGCAACTCGGCGGCGATTCGCGTTTTTTGCTCGCCGCGCAGCCCGATTTGGTGGTTTTGAAAGACAAACGCGGCGACGAATTCCAGTTCGCGCTTTTGCCTTATCCAACGCCCGCCAACACCCTGCCCGGCGCGGTTTTTAGCTCGCTCGAGGAGAAAAATCGACTCATCCAAACCGCTTTCACCGCCGCGCTGCACCGCATCCGCGACACCCAAATCAACCCCGAAAAACCCGCGATTCTGGTATCGCACGTTCACCTTCAGGGCGCGACTTCGCACTCGCTTTATCGTATCGCCGAAGGCGACGACGTGGTTTTCAATCCCGCGCAAATCCCCGCCGACTGGGTTTATGCCGCCTACGGCCACATCCACAAGCCCGGCGCCGTTGCGGGACACGATTTCATTCGCTACGCGGGCAGTCCGATTCCTCTCGATGCCGCCGAGCGTTTCGACCAAAAATCGGTGGTTTTGCTCGACATCGGGCCGCGCGGCGAGCGCGAAATGCAGATTTTGCCGCTGCCCAAAGTCTCGATGCATCAAATCACCCTCGATTTCACGCTCCGCGATGTGGAAACCGAACTCGCCCGCTGGCGCGCCGAAATTCCCGACGCTGCCACGGCGTTGGTGCATTACACGGTGCGCTATCAGCCGCAAAAACACAGTTTGGCCGCTTTGCGAAGCGAAATCGACAAACTTTTTCCGCGTTGGTATGGCCGCGCCGAGGAAAAAATCGGTCTGGAAATCGCGCCGCGCCCGATGGAAATTGGAAATGAAAACGCGACTCCGACCAACCCGCTTTCGGGCGATGTTCCCACTCTGGTGCGCTCTTTTTTAGGCCAGAGGCTCGAAGAAAGCGCCGACAAAGACGCGGTTTTGCAACTCGCCGACGAGCTTTTAGCGACGCGTTGAATGAAATGACCGGTTCCCTCCCCGGAGAGGGAACCGGTCATTTCGTCGCCCATTTCATCTTCATGCTGCCGCTTCAAATCACGCTCGAAGGCTTTATGAGCTACCGCGAAACCACTACTTTGAGTTTCGAAGGCGCTCCGCTATGGATGCTGGCGGGCGCCAATGGCGCGGGCAAATCGAGCGTCTTCGACGCGATGCGCTGGACGCTTTTTGGCGCTCACCGCGGCGGCAAATCCGGCCACGAAGCCCTCGTTCATCGCCAGAAAGAGCGATTGCGCGTTGCTTTCGATCTCGCTTTGGAGGAGAAGCGTTTTCGTTTGATTCGCACTCTGGCGCGCGCCGGTCGCTCGACCTGGCAAATCGAGGAGATTTTGGGCGATGAAACCGTCAAAATTCCCGAAACCGACGGGCGCGACGGCTATGAAAAATGGGTGCGCGAAAACATCGGCATCGGCGACGAGACGTTTTGCACCGCGATGTATCTCGCTCAGAATCGCGGCGACGCGATTTTGGGCGCCACTCCGCTGCAACGCTACGAAATGCTCGGTGAAATCGTCGATATTTCCGCCTACGCCGCGCTCCACGAACGCGCCAAAACCCGCGCTGCGGATCTCGAAATCGCCGCGCGCGCCGCGGAAAACGCCTGGAAAATGGCGCCCGAAACTTCCGCTGCCGAAATCGAAACTCTGGGCGAAAATTTAGCGCAATTGAACGCGCAAATCGCCCAAAACGCGGCGCGGCGCGACGAGATTTTGCGTCTCGAACCGCTCGCCGCGCATTGGCAGGAGTTGGAAAGTGCGCGCACCGGCGCGCAAATTTCGCTTGAAACCGCGCGCGAGAATCTGCGCGATGCGGCGCAAATCGAAGCCGATTTCGCGCGTTTGATCGAACTCGAAACGCTGCTGCCACCGCTGGAAAAATACGCCGCGATACGGCAGCGCGCCGCCCAAAACGCGCGCGAAACCCAAAATCTGCGCGCGCCGCTGCAAAACGCGCGCGAAGCGTTGTCGCGCGTCGAACTCGATTTGCAAAGCGCGCAACAAGCGCGCGACAGACTGGAAAGCGCGCAGAATGCGCGGGAAATGACGCGACTGGATGCGCTTTGGCATCTGGGCGAACTCGCGCCGCAACTCGCTGGCGCGCGCCAAATCGCGCTTTATGAAGGCGATATCGCGGCGCTGCAAGGTGAAATCGCCGCGTTTCCCGCCGATTTGAGCGCCCAAATCAGCGCTCTGGAAAGCGACATCGAACGGGCGCAAAATCAACAAGTCGCCGCCGAAATCCTGCGCCGTTTCGCCCGCGAAAAAACGCTGTTTCGCACCGCTATCGAGTCGCAAAAGAGCGCGCAAAGCCAAATTTCGCGTCTGGAAACCGAGCTTCCCGACGCTCAAAACGCCGAACGAACCGCTTCGCAATCGCTCGAAATCGCGCGCGAAAATCACACGCTCGCCGTGCAAACTCTGGCTGCGTCCACAACGCGTCGCGGCGATTGTGAAGCGGCGCGGGCGCGTTTCGATGAAGTGCGCGGCGAATCGAACTGTTACTTTTGCGGACAAACTCTCACGCCCCAACACGCCGCGCGGGAGGAAAATCGCCTCGAAATCGCGCTGCAAAATGCCAGGCGAGACGAATCGCGCGCCCAAAACGCGCTGGAAACGCAGGATTTGGCTTTGAAGGCCGCGAAAAACGCCTCGGAAAACGCGCAAAACGCGCTGCGAAATCTGGAAAGCGAATTGGAGGAAAAGCGCGCGAAAGCGAGTAGCGCGCAAGTTTCCGGCGACCAGTCGCGCGTCAATGCGGCGGCGGCGCTGGGAGAATTGAACGCCGATTTCGTCGCGCTTTTCGCGGCGGATGAAGCGGGAGCGGGGCTGACGCGCCCAGATAGCCCCGCTTTTCTCTCCCAAGCACTCAGCGGCGATTTTCCCACGCCCGAAGCGCTGGAAACTCTGCAAAACGGGGCGCGAAAGCTGGAATCGTTGCGCGTTTTGCAGCGCGATGTGTCCGAACAAGAGCAGGCGCGGCGCGAAATCGCAACGCGTTTGAGTGACCGGCAAAATCAACTCGCGCCGCTGCGCGCCGCCTCGACAAACGCGGCGTTGGGCGAACTGCAAAAACGGGAAAGCGCGCTAAAAACCGCTTTGCAAGACGCGATTTCGGCCCTGGAAAATGGCGCCGCCAGGTTGGAAAAAGCGCGTGAAACCATGCGGGCGTTAGAGAAATCGGGCGCGGATTTGCGCGCCAAAATCGTGGGTTGGGAACGTCAACTCGCCGGTTTGGAAGCGGCATCAACCGAAATCGCGCGGGCTTTGAAGGCGTTCGATCAGCCGATTTTGGCGGCGTTCGCGGCGCTTGGCGAACCCGAACTTTTTGCCGGGTTGGAGCGGTTGCAAAGCGAGAATTCGCGCCTGGAAAACGGCGATTTGCGCGAACGCGCCGCCGCGCTACGCGAGGCGCAGACGAAAATTGCCGATGTGGAGCGCGAGGTTTTGGGTTTGGAGAACGCGCTGCAAAGCGTGCCGACAATGGCGCGGCGCGCGCCAAAATTGCTGCAAGATGAGGCGCAAATTCTTCAAAATCAACTCGAACGCGGCGAGGAAACGCGGCGCGGTGTGCAACTCGAAAAATCGGAGTTGGAGCGGCAGCGCGAGGCGAAAAAGCGGCTCGAAAGCGCGCATTTGGAAGTGCAAAATCGCGCGCGGCAGCACAAAACGCTCGCCGATCTGCTCGGCCCGCACCAGTTGCAGCGCTTTTTGCTGCGCGAAGCCGAAAACGGCATCATCGACGAGGCCAACACGACGTTAGACCGCATTTCGGGCGGGCAACTGCGCCTCGAATTGCGCGCCGATGACGAGGAAATCGCCGGGGCGCGCAAGGGCATTCCCAAAGTTCTCGATGTGGCGATTTTTCGCGCCGACGAAGGCGAAAACGGGCGCGGGCCGGGGATGCTACCGGCGTTTTTGAGCGGTTCGCAGCGGTTTCGCGTCGCGGTCGCGCTGGCACTGGGCATCGGGCGCTACGCTACGCGCGGCGGCGGCACGCGTTTGGAAGCGGTCATCATCGACGAGGGTTTCGGCGCGCTGGACAGAATCGGGCGCGGCGAGATGATCGATGAACTGCAAATGCTCGGCGAAGAGTTGCCGTGTGTGATTTTGGTTTCGCACCAGGAAGAGTTTTTTGAGGCGTTTCCCAACCGTTATTTAATCGAAAATAATGGCGAGACTTCCACAGCGCGTTTGATGGTGAGTTGAGACAGATCAGCGAATCAATTCGCCGCAAAGAAGAGCGAAACCTGCCTTCGCAGGTTGGGAAGCTGCAAGTTTTCGTAGGAGATGCTGGTTGATAACCTGCGAAGGCAGGTTTCGCTCTTCTTTGCGGCGAATTGATTCGCTGCGTGCAGCATCTCTCGGATAAGCTCGGCGCAACGAAACCCTGAAAAGCGACGCGATTATGAAACTTCTTTCCCTCTTTTTGCGCGGCTCCGCGGTGTTTTTGCTTTGCGCCTCGCGCCTCGAAGCGCAAACCATCCAACCCAAAGCCGCGACGCCGACCAAAAAAGCCACGCCCGCCGAAATCGCTGCCGCTGACGTGGCGGTGACGGCAAATATCACGGCGCGCGAACTGCGTTTCGATCAGGTGGGGAAACTCAAAGTCGAGTTTCCCGGCGCGCCCCGGCGCATCACGATCTGGGAAGAAGAGCGCCAGAACATCGCGCGACCGGCCCAGCCGGGCGTGACTTACCGCGACATCGGTTCGCAACTGCGCGTGACCAGTCGCTTTGAGGAAATCGAGCGCATCGTCGCCGAGGCGCTGGGCGCAATCGCGGGGCGGGGCGCGGCGCCCGTTCCCAAAACGCATTTCGGCACTTTGGGCACAAACCAAACGCCATTTCCCGCGATTCCGGCTCCGCTGCCGCCTTTGCCGGTTTTGGACGCGCCAAAGGCAGTTTTGTCGCCGAAGCCGGTTTTGCCGGTGAAGCCGTTGCCGGCGCGCCGCGATTAAAAGCCTTTAAAGCTGAACTTCTCTTCTCCAATGACCAAGTTTCTCGCGCGCCACGCCGTGTTGCTGCCTGTTTTTGTGCTGTGTCTTGCGGCTCATGTCGAGGCGCAAAGCGCGGCTCCGCTGCTTTCCAAAAGCGCGGCGAATGAGGATTATGAACTGAGAATCGCCCGCAAACGCATCGTGGAGTCGCCCTTCGAGCGTTCGGCGCAGGTGACTTGGGCCAACCCGGAGCGTAGCGGCGTTTCGGTGTCTGTCGGTTTCAACGTATTCGCGTCGCAGTCGGCGATTACGCTGCGCGGCGTGTTCGGCAACGTGAAACTGCGCGCGTCGCTGGCGCCCATCGAAGCTGTTCTGGCGCGTCACCGCGCGGTTTTTGCCGCACCTGCTGCACCAAAATAAGTTTCAACTTCCTTCGGGAATTTGCTTGAGTAATTCGGAGCGAGTTGCTCCCTAAAGGAACCCTTTTCTATGAAAAATTTGAGTTTTTGCGCCGGATGTCTGCTGATTTTGGGGGCCAATCAAGCCTTCGCCCAAACCACGTCGCGCACGCTGCAAGTGCCGCGCGTCGCGCCGGTGCGTCCTCTGGGCGCCGAGGCCGCGCGTCCCACCGAAACGCCCGAACAGCGCGCGCGCCGCGCCGAATCGGGCGATCCCGATGTGTTGCTCGACGTGCCGAATCTGTCGGTCGAGGAGATCACCCTCGAAGTCGAAAATCTGCGCGCCAAAGTCTCGCTCGATGCGCGCCTTGCCAACTTGCTGCAACTTTCGGCGGGCGCCGATGTGAGCATCGACAAAGTCAAACTGACCATCAAAGGCGTCAAAGCCGACGTGATGCTCAAAGTCAAACTCGACAACGTCGCCGCCATCATCGACCGCACGCTGACCACCATCGACCGCAATCCGCAGATTCTCGAAGGCTTGCTTCGCACCGTCGATAACACCGTCGGCACGGTCGGAAATGTCGCTAATACCGCGCTCCAGCCGGGCGGCGTGGTGAGCCAACTGACCAACACGCTCGGCCAGACCGTGCAGCGCACCGTCGATACGGCGGGCAATCTGGTGGAAAAAACCCTGGATACGACCGGCAAAGTCTTGAATTCGCGCACCGTCGGCTCGGTTCTCAACACGGCGGCGACCGGACTTCGCACCGTGGGTGAAACCACCAACAGCACGGGCCAGACCGTGCGCCGTTTGCAGGATGCGTCGGGCGCCATCATCGAAGTCACCCTCGACGCGGCAGGCAAAGTCGCGGGTTCGCGCGTGGTGAGCGGCGCAACCGGCGGCGCAACCGGCGCGGCAGGGAGTGCAACGGGTGCTACGCGCGGCTCCTTGAGTTCGCCGCGTTAAGGACGTCGAGAAACCAAAAGGCGGGGAGAAATCTCTGCCTTTTTTGGCGTTCGGTGCGGCGTTCGGTGGTCTGCGGTCCGAGGGCAATTCTGCGCTGATTTTGCGTCAAAAGTCTCATCAATAGGACTTACGCAGGAAGCGGCCAAAAAGTTGGCGCGTAAATCGCGTGATTTTTCGTTTATGCAAGCAGAAGCTTCGGTGGGAGACCTTTCTGGCGAAAATCCCTACGCCATTTTGGTCGCGGATATCCGCGACTTCGCCATTTTTCTCCTCGACCTCGAAGGTCGTGTCGCTTCGTGGAACGAGGGCGCGCGGCTGCTGTTCGGATATGAAAAAGCAGAGATCGTCGGGCAACTGGCGCAGCGGCTGTTCGTGCCCGAAGACCGGCAAAATGGTGTGCCCGAAGCTGAACTTCGCACCGCTCGAATCGAAGGCCGCGCCGAGGATGTGCGCTGGCATTTGCGGAAAGATGGCAGCCGCTTCTGGGCCAATGGCGTGATGACCGCGGTGAAAAACGCCGCCGGAGAAACCATCGGTTTTGCCAAAATCGCGCGCGACGACACGGCGCGAAAGGCGATGGAAGAGGAGTTGCGCCACACCGCGGATCAGTTGCAAATCGCTCTCGATGTGGGGAGCGTCGGCACCTGGAGATGGGATATTCCCGCCGATAATCTGGTCGCCGACGCCAATTTAGCGCGTTTTTTCGAGGTTCCGCTCCAGGAAGCCGCGGGTGGCCCCATCGAGCGCTACATCCGCGCCATTCACCCCGATGACGCGCCGCGCGTGACCGAATCGATCACCGAATCCACGCGCAGCGGCGCCAGTTTCACCGAGGATTACCGCATCGTGCAGAGCGACGGCTCGGTTTTGTGGGTCGAAGCGCGCGGCAAGATTCAGCTCGATGCCGCGGGGAATCCGCTCCAACTCAACGGCGTGGTAGTCGATATTTCCGAGCGCAAAGCCATCGAAGCCGCGCTCCGCCAGAGCGAAGAGCGCTATAGCGTGCTTTTCGAGGCCATCGACAGCGGTTTTTGCGTTATCGACCTGATTTTCGACGAGGCCGACAACCCGCTCGATTACCGGTTCGTGGAAATTAATCCCGCTTTTCAGCGGCAAACCGGAATAGAAAACGCCATAGGCAGAACCATACGCGAACTGGTGCCGGAATTGGATAGTTTTTGGTTCGAGACATATGGAAAAGTCGCTTTGAGCGGCGAATCCGTCCATTTCGAAAGCGCCGCCGACGCGATGCAGCGCGTTTTCGACGTTTACGCTTTTCGCATCGGGGCGCCGCAAAATCGCCGCGTCGCGCTGCTTTTCACCGACATTACGGCTTCCAAAAAAATCGAAGCCGAGCGCGAAGTGTTACTGCAAAACCTGGAATTCGAGCGCGGGCGTCTAGCTGCGGTTTTTCAGAACTCTCCGGCTTTCGCGGCGATTTTGCGCGGCCCGCAGTATGTTTACGAGCTGGCGAATCCGGCTTACTATCAACTTGTCGGGCAGCGCGACATCATCGGCAAACCTTTGCTCGAAGCCCTTGGTGAAATCGACGGGCAAGGCTTTGTCGATTTGCTCGATGGCGTGCTTAAAAGCGGTGTCCCCTACGAAGGCCGGGAGATCGCAGTCCAATTGCAGCGCGAGCCAAACGATTCCCTTGAAGAGCGCTTTGTCGATCTGCTTTTCCAGCAACTGACCGAAGCCGACGGCACGGTGACCGGAATTTTGGCGCACGGCATCGACATCACCGACCAGGTGCGCGCGCGCCTGGAGGCCGAAACGGCGCGCCAGGACGCCGAGGCCGCCAACCGCGTCAAAGATGAGTTTCTCGCCACTTTGTCGCACGAACTTCGCACGCCGCTCACCGCGATCATGGGCTGGGCGAGCATTCTGCAAAACGGGCCGCTCGAAGCCGACGACATCCGGCGCGGTTTGGAGACCATCGAGCGCAACGCGCGCGCGCAAAGCCAGCTCATCGAAGATATTCTCGACGTTTCGCGCGTCATCACCGGCAAACTGCGCCTCGAAGTGCAGCCCGTCGATGTGGCGAACGTCATCGACGAAGCGGTCGCAACCGTGACACCGGCGGCGCAGGCCAAAGAAATCGATTTGCAGCGCGTTATCGATGCGGGCGCCAGCATCGTGTCGGGCGACCCGGCGCGTTTGCAGCAAATCGCCTGGAATCTGCTTTCCAACGCCATCAAATTCACGCCCAAACGCGGCAAGGTGCAAATCCGGTTGCAGCGCATCAATTCGCACCTCGAAATCACCGTTTCCGACAGCGGCGCGGGCATCGCGCCGGACGTTTTGCCCCACGTTTTCGAGCGTTTTCGTCAGGCGGATTCGACTTCGACGCGCTCCCACGGCGGTCTGGGTCTGGGCCTGGCCATCGTGCGCCATCTGGTCGAACTTCACGGCGGGGGTGTCGAGGCGTTTTCTGAAGGTCTGGGAAAAGGCGCGGATTTCGTGGTCAAACTGCCGCTCGTCGCGCTGCGCTCGCTCAATTTGCGCGAGGGCGACAGCAATCGCCGCGTGCATCCGACTTCGCGCGGTCGGGGCGCGCCGGGAAACGCGCCCCGGCTCGACGATTTGCACGTTTTGGTCGTCGATGACCAGCAAGACACCCGCTTTTTCCTCGCCACGGTGCTGGAAAAATGCGGCGCACGCGTCAGCCTCGCGGCTTCGGCATCGGAAGGCTTCGCTCTGCTTCAGGAATTGCGCCCCGATGTGCTACTCAGCGACATCGGTATGCCCGAAGCGGATGGATTTTCACTGATCAAACAGGTGCGCGACCTGCCGGCAGAAAGCGGCGGTCGAACTCCGGCGGCGGCGTTGACCGCGTTCGCGCGCGTCGAAGACCGCGTCAAAGTGCTGCGCTCCGGCTTTCAAATTCACCTGCCCAAGCCCATCGAACCGATGGAACTGATCACAGTGGTCGCCAATCTCGCCGGGCGGCGCGATGGAGGATAGAGCGGTTAGAAATTCCGTAGAGACGTGCGAAGCGCGTCTATTTCCTCTTCTCTGTGCCTATTTTCCTTTGGAAAATGGGCAGACGCGCTCCGCACGTCTCTACGAAACGGTGGGAAACGGCGAGAGATGCGCGTCAATCGAAGGTAATAAAGTGGCTGACACGCCTTGATCTTCGCTGGGAGCGGCGCGTCCCGCTAATGTGGCGACGTTTTCGATGAGTTCCGTCGGCGTCACCGGTTTGATGAGATAACTTTGAAAACCGGCTTTGAGCGCCTGCGCGCGATCTTCGCTGCGCGCATATGCCGTCACCGCGATGGCGGGCAAAAATCCGCCGCGCCCGGCCTCCAAACGGCGCAAACCACCGATCAAGTCGTAGCCGCTTTCGCCCGGCATACCGACATCGCTGATCAGCACATCGAAACCCGCTGGCGGCGCGCAATTCTCGATTTTCTGCATCGCGTCCGCAGCGCAAGCGGCGACTTCGACCGCGGCGCCTTGCTTTTGCAGCAGCAGACTCACCAGCGTCCGCACGTCTTCTTCATCGTCCACCAGCAGAATCTTGAGACCCGTCAAAATCGCTGCGGGCGCTGCCGATTCGGTTGCGGCGCCGTCGGCTGTGGTGTTTTCCTCGACTTTTTGAGGAGAAATCATGCCCAAAACCGGAAAACTCACGGTGAAAGTCGAGCCTTGGCTTGCGCCCGCGCTTTCGACGCGAGCGGTGCCGCCGTGCAGCTCCATCAGGTGCCGCACCAGACCCAGACCGATGCCCAGACCGCCTTCGCGCCGCGTCATGCTGGCATCCGCCTGGCGAAAACGGTCGAAAACAAAGGGCAAAAAATCGGCGTGGATGCCGCTTCCGGTGTCCTTGACGCTGAGTTCGATGTGCGAATCGCGGCGCCTCACCCTGACCAGGACACTGCCGGTTTTGGGCGTGAATTTGATGGCATTGGAGAGCAGATTCCAGGCGATTTGACCGATGCGTTCCGGGTCGGCGGATACCAAGTGAGCGCCGGCTTCGAACTCGGATTGGAGCGAAATCCCCTTGGCGAGCGCGGCGGGACGCATGGTTTCGAGCGCGCTTTGCACGCAATCGCTCAAATCGACGGTTTGCACCTGCAACCGCATTTTTCCCGACAAAATCCGCGACACATCCAGCAAATCTTCGATGAGCCGCGCCTGATTGCGCGCGCAGCGCTCGATGGTTTCCAGGCCCTGTTTGGTAGTTTCTTGGTCGAGATCGTTTTCGGACAAAAGCGTGGCCCAGCCCAAAATCCCGTTGAGCGGGGTGCGAAGTTCGTGGGAAAGCGTGGCCAGAAACTCGTCTTTGAGCCGGTTGGCGGTTTCGAGCGCCTGTTCGGTCTGGCGCCGCGCTTCGATGTCGGTGCAGGTGCCGAACCACTTGGAAATGTTGCCTGCTTCGTCGCGCAGTGGCAACGCGCGGCCCAAATGCCAACGATAAGTGCCGTCAGAAGCGCGCTTGAAGCGATACTCAACCTCGTAATCCTCGCCGGTGCGCACCGATTCTGTCCAGCGGTCAAGGCAGTTTTCCAAATCATCGGGGTGCAAAACTGGCTGCCAGCCCCAGCCCTGCGTTTGCTCTATCGTCATCCCGGTGTATTCGACCCAGTGCCTGTTGTAATAATCGATAAAACCGTCGGGCCGCGCCGTCCACACGATCTGCGGCATGGTGTCGGCCATGAGGCGCATCTGCCTCTCGCTTTCGAGGGCCGCCTCGCGCGCGCGCACCTGTGCGGTGATATCGACGCCTTGAATGAAGATGCCGCGGATAACCCCGTCACGATCTCGCACCGGCTGATAGATTTGGTTGACGACGCGGTGGTCGAGGCTGCCATCGGCGCGCTGGATAAAACCGGGCATCTCCGGCGCCGAAAACGGTTCTCCGGTCTGATAAACCTGGTCGAGAATCTCGATAAATCCCTGCGAAGCGATTTCGGGCACCGCTTCGAGCAAAGGTTTGCCGATGATATCACGCCGCCCGACCAGCTCGAAAAACTTCTCGTTGGCCAGCTCGATCACGTGATTCGGCTCGCGCAGCGAACAGATGAAAGCGGGCGCGTTGATGAGCAATCTCGTCAAATGAGCGACTTCGATATCGGGAGGAAGCGGTGGGTTTTGGGGCATGGATCGGAGGTTCCTTGGAGACAGTTTCCCATTCGGAAACGGGGGACAGACACGTCGGGGCAATGGGTGTTCCATCTGACAGGAATTGACCAACCGCACTCCAACAACGAACTCGCGCGCAACTATTGGGCCTCAAACGAGGCGTGAAGAGGGTCGCCGACGCGGAATTGGGGCGGCCAGTGAAAACGCGCCGCGAATTTCGCGGCGCGTTGATTGTCACTCTATGACTTTCGGCTCGTCGCCCGCCGATTTGGAAGGCGGCAAGCGGCGCTCGAATTTGAGCAGTTCGTTTTCCAAACGCAAAAGCAAAACTTCGTGTTGGTGGCGCCAGTGGTCGCTTTCGCGTTGCAAAGCGGAGAGCAAATCGCGCGTTAAGTCAGCCTGATTTTCGTCTTTTTTCTGCAATTCACGGACGGTCTCGCGCAATTGCGAGACTTCCCGACTCAGCGTCAGTTGATCCCAGAACCACGAAAAAAGCGATTTGAACATGGTTTAGCGCGACGCCACAAAGCGATCCAACGCGGTTCGCACTTCGGCCATTTTCGCATCGGTGCGCGCCGTGATGCGTTCGCCTTCCTCGCGGTCGCGCTTGATTTGTTCGAGCAACACGCGAATCTCAACCGCCATTTTCTCGACTTCGATTTTGGCCTGTTCTTCGGTCATGTCGGCGGGCGCCGTGAAATTCTCGGTCATTTTGGTTTGCCTCGATGGGTATTTTATCGCTTCCCGAAAAACTCACAGCCTGTCATTCCGAGGGAGTGGGCGCCCGGCGAAGCCGGGGTATGACGACCGAGGAATCACTTGCAAGTTCGTTTTAGTTCCGGCACCGATTGAAAGCTGCGACTGATTCCTCGGTCGCCGAGGCTCCCTCGGAATGACAGGCGCTTTTTCTAGCTGCGAATTCATTCGCCGTTTTCCCGCGCGTCCTCGCGCAGCCGGCGCGCAAATTCGAGTTGCCATTCCAGTTTTTCGTGCGCTCACTATTGTGTGATGGCTTCAGATGAATCGCGCGCCAATTGACAATGAACACATTCTTTTCCATCGCCAACTTTGAGTGGCAAAGACCATTCTCGAACAAAAAATAATTTGCCGCATCGGGGACAACGAAACGAAAGGCGACACCAACCCAATGCAGCAAAAATTGCTACCGTGATCACAACGGTTACAAAGATTTGCAGATTTAAAGAATGTATACCTAAAGCATCAACTAAATAGTAGATAGCGCCAAAAAAAGCAGTGGCAAAAACTATTGGGCCAATATAAGCCAAATCGAAGATGAAAGAGAGGACACACAGAAACGATTCTCTAACTCGCAGATTTCCCCAAGAGCGGGCGTAGTTGTTTGTGGACATGATTAAATATACCCGTTTAATTTCGTTGCTAAACAGCGAAACCTCACCCCACCTTCCTCAAATTAGCATAAGCCACGATCAGTTTCTTCTTCCCCGCGCCGCCGAAAAACGCGACTTCGATCCATTCGCCCGCGCCGCCTTGACTGGCCGCCGCGACGACTACGCCCAAACTCGCGTGCGAAATTTTGTCGCCGACTTTGAATTGCGGCGGTTTGCTTGGCGCGGCACAAAACAGCGCACCTCATCGAATAGACTTCCGCGCAGAGGATAATTCAATGATTTTGGAATTGGAATTGGCACCGGAACTCGAAAACGAAGTCGAGCGCCAGGCGCGGCAAAACGGGCAAAGTGTGCCCGAATTCGTCGTGGCGCTGTTGTCGGAGAAAGTGGCGACGGCGCCCAAACCGCGCCGCGTGGCGACTGGATTCGGCAAATTTGCCGGGCGCGGACGCTCTGTGGATGATTTTCTGGCCGAGCGTCACGCCGAATCGCTCCGGGAATTGGAAAAAGACGAAGAGCGCGCCCGCTTGTATGGGGGCCGCAATGAAAGTGCTTGATTCGGGCGCTATGATCGCTTATTTGAACCGTGAGCCGGGCTGCAACGTGGTTCGCCAGTTGATCGAAAGCGACGAAGAACTCTTCGCTCATGCGATCAATTTGGTCGAGGTATTTTACGATTTTCTGCTCACTTCGCCTCGCGCGGAGGCCGAAGACGCGATAGCGACGCTCAAAACCGACGGCATCCTCGAACGCCCCGACATGGACGGCACCTTCTGGCGCGATGTGGCGTTTCTCATCGCCACACGCCGCGCCCAACTTCCCAACCCATCGAAACCGCGCGAAAAACCGCGTCTGGCGCTCGGCGATGCGTGCGGCCTCGCTCTCGCGCGGCGCTTGGGCGCCGAATTCGTCTCCGCCGACCGAGCCGAATTGGAGCCGGTTCACGATGCGGGTTTGGCGCGGGTGATTTTGATTCGGTGAAACCAGCACGGCATTTCTCAAATCAAAGCGTCTGTCATTCCGAGGGAGCCTTGGCGACTGAGGAATCACTTGCAAGTTCGTTTTAGTTCCGGCACCGATTGAAAGCTGCGACTGATTCCTCGGTCGCCGAGGCTCCCTCGGAATGACAGGCGCTTTTTCTGGCTGCGAATTCATGCGCCGCCCTCCGGCGCGTCCTCGCGCATCCGGCGCGCAAATTCGAGTTGCCATTCCAGTTTTTCGTGCGCGCCGATGGAGAGGTTGTGTCGAGTTTCAAAATCCGCCGTATCGAAACCCAAACAATAAAGCGCGCGAAGCATCGCCAAAAGCAAGGGCGGATATTCCTCATGAGCAAAAACCGGGGCGTAACCGCTTTCTTCAATGCGGGCCATAACTATTGGTTGACTGTGGTCGAGAAGCAATCTCCATCCTTTAGATGAAGCGTGGTCACTCAAAAACATTTTGAACTGTGATGGATTAAATATCGCGCCACGATCTACCTTATCGCTGCCCGTTTCATAAATAACGGAACTGCTTGAAATAACCGGAGCTTCGGCTAAATCGAACGCAATTCCAATTCGTCGTGCCAATTTTTCAAATTCTTCTTCAGTCATAAATTACCCTACCTTCTTCAAATTGGCATAAGCCACGATCAGTTTCTTCTTCCCTGCGCCGCCGAAAAACGCGACCTCGACCCATTCGCCCGCGCCGCCTTGACTGGCCGCCGCCACGACCACGCCTTCGCCCAGACTCGCGTGCGAGATTTTGTCGCCGACTTTGAATTGTGGCGGCTCGGCGGGCGCGCTTTTGGGCGGTGTGGGCGGCGTGCCGAAGGGGTTGGAATTGTCGGTGTTGTTGCTTTTGGAGCCGTAGCCGTTCGAGGGGCGCGACAGGGAATCCCATGCCGTCGAGCGCGATTGGACGAGCCGCGAGCCGCCCGCCGCGATGCCTTCGCGTTTGAGGAGATTGGCCGGAATTTCGTCGAGGAATTGGCTGGGCGTTGTGGTTTCGGTGCGTCCGTGGAGCGTGCGCTGCGCGGCGTAGGTCAAAACGGCGCGTTTGCGGGCGCGCGTTAGGCCGACATACATCAGGCGGCGCTCTTCTTCGAGCTGTTCGGGCGTCGCGGTTTCGGCGAAAACGGCGCGCGAATGCGGCAACAATCCCTGTTCCAATCCCGCCAGAAAAACCGTCGGAAATTCCAAGCCTTTGGCGGCGTGCAATGTCATCAATGTCACCGCGTCGTCGTCTTCGGGGTTTTTATCGGTGCCGCCTTCGAGCGCGGTTTCACTTAAGAATTGGCCCAAACGGAGCGGGTCGTCTTCGCCCCAGATGTCGCTCGATTCGCCGTTTTCGCCGATTTCTTCGGCCAAACGCAGGTCGAAACCTTCCGCCGCGCGCACGAACTCTTCGACGTTGGCGACGCGGTCAACGCCTTCGCCGTCGTTGCTTTTGTCGAGATAATCGAGCAGTTGCGTGCGTTCGAGAACCTTTTCGACCAGATCGGCGAGCGTGCCGACCGCGCGCGCATCGGTGAAAAGCGCCATCAAAACGCGCTGGAGCGGCTCGACTTTGCGCGCCACCGCCGGAGTCAGACTTTTGCTCAAACTGCCGCCCAAAAGCACCGCGCCAATCGAGCGTTCGCCGAGACCCGCGAGCGCTTCGAGTTTGGCGACGGTGGCGGCGCCGATGCCGCGCGGCGGCACGTTGATGAGCCGAATCGCGCTCCCGTTGTCGTCGGGATTGTAGAGGAATTTGAGATAGGCGAGCACGTCGCGGATTTCGCGGCGCTCGTAAAAGCGCTGGGTGCCGACGAGTTTGAGCGGCACGCGCGAGCGCAAAAACGCTTCTTCAAAAGGCCGCGACTGCGCGTTGATGCGGCACAAAATGGCGAAATCGGCGAGTTTGAGATGCTCGTCGCGCTGCATTTGCTGCACCTGGCGCACGACGTAAAGCGCTTCTTCCTGGGCGTTGAGGGCGCCGTGAAGCGTGAGTTTTTCGCCGCCCTCTTCTTCTGTCCAGAGCCGTTTGGCGGCGCGCCCGAAGTTGTTGGCAATCACAGAATGCGCGGCATCGAGAATGTTCTGCGTCGAGCGATAATTCTGCTCCAGGCGCACGATTTGGGCATCGGGATAGCGCTTTTCAAAGTCGAGAATGATTTTGACATCGGCGCCGCGCCAAGCGTAAATCGAGTTGTGAACCAGAACCCCGTTCGCCGCGAAGTTGCGCGCTTCGGGAATGTCTAAATCATAAACTAAACCGTCGTAATGTTCTTCGGTGATTTTGGTGATTGTTGCTTTTTCAACCAAATTATTTTTTACAACCGGAATGTTCATCTCGACTTTTAACTCTATGGCGGCCATAAAAATGAATGGTTCGCAAAAAGTGAAATCTGCAACTCTTTCGATTTTAGATCCACCACTTGATTGTGCCAGTCGCCGAGCCGCTTCCTCTGCAAGATCAATGTCATTAAAATCTTCCAAATCATTCACGTTGTCTTCTCTACGAACATAATGTGACAAAGAAACTGGTGTATTGGTGTCGAACGCCCACAAAAGGATTTGGTTTTTATCTGGATGGTCTTCTTCACGCGATGCATCAAATCGCGTGAGGCCAAAACAAATGTGATTTGGTGTTGCGAGGAATTGATGATTGGAATACTCTGCTGTAACTCGTAGAATTGGCCCATTATAAGCTTTTGAACTCACTTTATTTACTTTGTAAAAGCGTGTTTTATAATCCCCAATTCCGCTTAAAACCAAATCGCCCGCTTTTATTTCTTCGATTTTCTTGTCGCCATCGGGGGTTGTGACGAGTGTTCCCGCCGCCAAACATTGGTCGTCGTCGCCCACGACGCAGATGTTTTTGTGTTTGCTGGCCAGCAAACTCGCCCACTGAAACTGCGCTTCGTTGACATCTTGAAACTCATCGATGAGCACGTGTTGGAAGCGCTCGCTCCAATACTCCAACGTTTCCTCGCTCCCATTCAACAGCCGCACCGCTTCGCTCAGCAAATCATCGAAATCGAGCGCCGACGCCATTCGCAAACGCTCTTGATAGCGCGCGTAAAGCGAGGCGTAGACCTTTTCGTGCGGTTTGGTGGCTTCGGATGCGACGGTTTCGGGGCTTTTGAGCGCGTTTTTGGCGTCGGAGATGCGGCCTTTGACGCGCGCGGCGGGAAACCTTTCCGAGTCGATATTGAGTTCTTTGAGGATGTCTTTGACGAGCCGGGTTTGGTCGTCGGCATCGAAGATGGCGAAGCGCGGGTTGAGTCCGATGCGCTCGCCGTGAATGCGCAGCATTTTGGCGCACAGCGCGTGGAAAGTGCCCAGCCACATCGTCTTGGCGCGCGGCCCAATGAGCGCTTCGAGTCGGTCACGCATTTCGCGCGCGGCTTTGTTGGTGAACGTGACGGCGAGGATGCGGCCCGTCGGGACGTGGTATTCGTCGATGAGATAGGCGATGCGATGGGTGAGGGTGCGAGTTTTTCCCGAACCGGCGCCCGCGAAAATGAGCAGCGGCCCGGTTTCGTGCACGACGGCACGGCGCTGCGGCTCGTTGAGTCCTGAGAGTAAATCCATTGGGTGGGAGTTTAGGGAAGAGTGGGGAGTGAAGAGGGATTGCGTGAAACGCAGTCAGAAAGAGGTGCAGCGTGAAGCAATAAAAGGCGAATGAATTCGCAGCCAGAAAAAGCCGTCGGCCTGCGCCGACGATGCCCGCAGGAACTCAGTCGCGTAACGCCGGGGTTTCGTCAGCGAAGGCTGACGGCTTTTTCTGGCTGCGAATTCATTCGCCTTTTGTTCTGCGGCTTTCACTCCCCATCAGGAATTTCCAACGCCTCATCCATGCTTTCCAGCGCCAATTTAATCGTCCCTTCCGCGTGATGTTCCTTCTGCCGCGCGATGTATTCCGCGATTTGTCGCACATTCCAGCGACTCACCGAAAACGCGGCATAAGTCGGACGCCATTTGAAATTTCGCAAAATGTCGTTAGCTGCAAGCGAGGACGCGCCTTTAGCGTCTTTCACCAAATCGCACAGCCGCGTCGTGGACGAAAACTTAGTGAGCCAATGCACATGATCCGGCGTGCCATTGATGGCGAGAGTTTTCACTTTGTGGCGTTCGCCAATTTCGCAGATGATGGGGAACAAATCGGCTTCGATTTCGGGCGAAATCAACGGATGGCGGTCGTAAGTCGTCCAGATGATATGGATGTAGATTTCGATTTTGTCGAGGCGCATGATGTTCAAGCGAATGAATTCGCAGCCAGAAAAAGCCGTCAGCCTGCGCCGACGATGCCCGCAGGAACTCAGTCGCGTAGCAGCGGGATTTCGTCAGCGAAGGCTGACGGCTTTTTCTGGCTGCGAATTCATTCGCTTTAATCCGGTTCTCTACCACTTTTCAACTCAACCGCGCAATTGCCCATCGCCGCGCACGATATATTTCGTTGTCGTTAGCGCTTCGAGTCCCATCGGCCCGCGCGAATGCAGTTTTTGCGTCGAAATCCCGACTTCGGCGCCCAAACCGAACTCGAAACCGTCGGTGAAGCGCGTCGAAGCGTTGACATAAACCGCCGCCGCATCGACTTGGGCGAGAAACTCCTCGGCGCGGCGCACGTTCTGCGTCACAATCGCTTCCGAATGCGCCGTGCCATGAGTCGAGATATGCGCGACGGCTTCATCGAGAGAATCGACGATTTTAACCGCCAAAATCAGGCTCAAATACTCGGCGTCCCAATCATCTTCGCCCGCTTCGAGCAGTTGCGGCACGATTGCGCGCGAACCCGCATCGCCGCGCACTTCGACGCCGCCATCTTTCAACTTTTCCGCGATCCGGGGCAGAAATTCATTGGCGACCGCGCGGTGAATGAGCAGCGTTTCCGCCGCGTTGCACGCCGACGGGCCTTGGGTTTTGGAATTGAAAACGACTTCAATCGCCATGTCGATTTCGGCGAATTCATCGACGTAAACGTGGCAAACACCGCCCGCCGCGAAGATAATCGGCACGGTAGCGACCTGAGCGAGCGATTTTTTCAGGCCTTCGCCACCGCGCGGCACGATGAGATCGATATAGCGATCTTGCTGTGCCAAAAGCGCGCCCGCCGCGCGGTCGGTGGTCTCGACGATTTGAATCGCGTTGGCGGGAATGCCGCTTTCGCTCGCCGCGTTTTGAATGATGCGCGCGAGCGTGATATTAGTTTCAATCGCTTCCGACCCGCCGCGAAGTATCACCGCATTTCCCGATTTGAGAGCCAAAATTGCGGCATCGACGGTGACGTTGGGCCGTGACTCGTAAATCACCGCGATGGCGCCGAGTGGCACGCTGACTTTCTCGATTTTGAGGCCGTTGGGCCGGATTTCGCCGCTCAAAACCCGGCCAATCGGGTCGGGGAGCGCCGCGACTTCGCGGCAACCCTCGGCCATCGCTTCGATTTTGGCGTCGGACAGCGTCATACGCGACAACAAAGCGCCTTCGATGCCTTTTTCGCGCGCCTTTCCGACATCGCGGGCGTTGGCAGCGAAGATTTCGGTTTTGGATGCTGTAATCGCGCGCGCCATGGCTTCTAACGCGGCGTTTTTGGTCGCGCTGGACAGGGTTCGCAGCGCGATGGAGGCGGTTTTGGCGCCGCGTGCCATGTGTTCGATGAGTTGGGGAGTTTCCATGAAAGTGGATGACGAGTGACCGGTTCCCTCTCCGCTTGCGGGGAGGGTTAGGGTAGGGTCTTGCTCTGGAGAATCTTGCACTTTTGCAAATTCTCCGCGACTGAACCCCACCCTAACCCTCCCCGCAAGCGGAGAGGGAACCGGTCACTTGAAAATTCAAACTAAAAAAGCGGCCCGCAATCGCGGGCCGCTTTCAATTTTCAGCCGAAAATCAGGCCGCGTCTTCTTTGGGCGACAAAATATCGACAAAAGCCCGCATCGCTTTGAAGCGCGGCGCGTTTTTGAGCAGCAAAATGCCCAGCGGCCTTTCAACTTTGATGTCTTTCAAGTCCACCAAACGCAAACCGTTCTCTTTGTCGTCGTTGGTGAGCGCGTTGCGCGGCAACAGCGCGATGCCATAGCCGATCTCGATCATCTGCTTGAGAATCTCGATGTTGTCGCACTCCATTCGCACGTTCACCGTGATGCCGTGTTCGGCCAAAACCGCATCGGTGGCGCGGCGCGTCGGAGTTTCCTCGGTGAATTGAACGAAGTTTTGGCCGCCCATTTCCGAGATTTCGACGTTCTTTTTCTTGGCGAAAGCATGGTCTTTCATGCAAACGATCGCCAAATCGTCGCTCGAAAAAGGCCGGCATTCGACGCGGCTCATTTCGGTCGGATAAGCGACGATTCCGACATCGATATCGCCCGCCAAAAGTTCGCGGTAGATGTCGTCCGAGGTGCGATATTCGATGCGGAGATTGACGTGAGGAAACTTTTGCAGGAATTTTTTGATGTAGGGCGGCAGTTCATACAAACCGACCGAATGCACGCTCGCTACGCGCACCAAACCGGAAACTTCCATTTTGGTTTCGCGCACCGCTTCGCGCGCTTCGTCGCTCATTTTGAGCATATTCTGCGCGAAAGGCAAAAGCCGGTTGCCGGCTTCGAGCAGCGTCACGGCGCGCGTGGTGCGATGAAACAGCGGCACGCCGAGTTCGCTTTCGAGTTTGCGGATTTGCAGCGTGACGGCGGCCTGGGTGACGTAATTTTCGTTCGCCACCTGCGTGAAATTCTTTTTTTCGGCCAGATCGACAAAAAGTTTGAGTTGATAAAGTTCCATAAGCGCTTTCTCGCAAAATTCCTTGGTCGTTAACAATTCTACTCAATCGCTTTCAGGCGCGGCATTCTCGCCGATTTTACGCGCCACGAAAAACCAGCGCTCCGACGTTTTGTGCGGCAAATTGAGCGTGTAGGCGTCGAAGGTTTTGAGCAGTTCCCAGCCGGTCGCAGCGAGCATTTCGCCGATTTCTTCCCACAAATACGCCCGTTCGCGGTGGGTTTCGGTGAAAACCGACGTGCCGCCGTCTTCGTCGCGCCGCTCGAAGCGCATGGCGACGCTGGTAATACGCGTTTTGGCGTCGTAAGTCGCTTGCCAATCGTAGTGCAGATCGCGCTGCGGATCGAGATTGCTTTGCGTGAAAAGATCGGCTTGCAAGGCGTAATCCGAGTTCATATCGAAGACGAAAACACCTCCCGTTTCGAGATGAGCGTTGATGCGCGCAAACGCGGCGCGCAAGGTTTCGGGGTCGAGGATGTAATTGAGCGAATCGTAAAGGCAGGTCGCGCTATCGAACCTTTCGCCCAAGTCGAAAATCGATAAATCCGCTTCAAAAAAGCGAGTTTCATCGCCGATTTGACGCGCTTTTTGGCGCGCGACAGCGATCATGTCGGGCGCGATGTCAACACCGGTGACTTCGATTTTCGATTTGCTCAGTTCAAACGAGACGTTGCCGGTTCCGCAGGCGCAGTCGAGCAGTTTTTTCGGGTCGTGTTCGACGGTGGAAAAAAGCAGCAAAACGTAATCGACCCAGGCATCGTAGGGCACGACCTGCATCAATTCGTCGTAGTGCGGCGCGAGCGCGGTGAATTGGGAATCGTTCATTGAGTGTTCGTAGTAGCGCCGCAAGGCGCGTTTGGAAAGCGTAAAAGGTTGATGAGACGCGCCTTGCGGCGCTACTACCAACCTCACACAATTCGCGTTAACGCGGAATCGGCGTCACATACGGCCCTTCGGGAATCACCACCGCGCCCGCGCTGAGGCCGTGTTTTTGGCGCGCGGCTTCCAGCGCGGTTTCGACATTTGGCATCGGCGTGAGCAAAAATTTGCCCAGATTTTCGGATGAAACGCCGTCGCTGACGATCATCACTTCGCCCGCGTGTTTCAAGACCAGCATCAGTTCCTGCAATTGCCACTGATCGACTTGCACCGGCGAACTGTAAATCCGGTCGATGAATTCGGCCACGCTCTGCAAACTAAAGCACATTGCGCTGAATTCCGGCCCGCCGATGCCTTCGCTGAGACTGCACGCGATAATCAGCGAGCCGCCCTGTTTCAAAGCGGGCAAAGCGCCGACCATGCCTTTGATGCACTGATAAAACGTGGTGTCGAGTGGATAACCTGCGCTCGTCGTCACCACGATTTCCTGCGGCGAAACGGCGACTTTGGTTTGCCTGTCTACGTGTGCAATGCCCGCTTGGTGCGCCGCGTCCAAATCGCCCGCGAAAACGCCGGTGAGTTGTCTGGATTCGCTGAGTGTGACGTTGCAGATGAAATCGCAGCCCGCGACGCCCGCGACGGCGCGGCTCATGGCGTGAATCGGGTTTTGCACCAGATTTCCGGCGCGCGCATGGGGATGACCGATCATCGGCGGCGCGTGGAACTGCAAAATCGTCTTCGCGCTGGCAATGCCGGGGCAAATCAGCTTGCGCCCGCCGGAATAGCCCGCCATGAAATGCGGCTCGATGAGACCGGTGGTGATCTTCAAATCGGCCTGAATGTAGTGCGAATTGATGGCGGCGGTCGCGCGTTGACCTTCGCCAAACGCGATTTCGCCCAAATCGGTCATTTCACTTTCGTTTTTGGCGACGTGATTTTCCACGCGATAATTGGCGGCGATGTCGGCGCCAATCATTTCTTCGAGTTCGCTTCCCACGTTGGGCCGGTGCAGACCCGTCGCGTTCAAAATGGTGATGTTTGGGCGCGCAATTCCGGCTTTTTCGAGTGTTTCGAGCATGGGATGCAGAATCAGCGGGTTGGGAACAGGCCGCGTCACATCCGAAATCACCATACACGCGGTTTTTTTGCCGCGCGCCAGTTCCAAAAGCGGTAGCGTGCCAATCGGGTTGTCGAGCGCGTTTTGCACCGCTTGGCGCGGGTTTTCCAAGGTTGGAAGCGTGTTGAGATGCAGAATTTGCGCGTCCAAGTCGGCGGGAAGTTCGAAATCGAGGCCGCGGCGACCGTAGGAAAGATGAATTTTCATAAGCGAAGTGGAATTACCAGCGAGGGTCGTGGCGTTTTTGCGGGTGATGAGTCGGAGCGCAGGCATCCTGCCTGCATCGAATCTCCGCGAGATTCAGGGACAAGATCAAAGGACGAGATTCGCTTTCAAGAATCGCTTTCCTTTGGAAACCGAGATGCAGGCAGGATGCCTGCGCTCCGACTCATCACCCGCAAAAACACCACGACCCCGGCGAGTTGTTCTCTGGCGAGTTGTTCTCTGGCGAGTTGTTCTCTGTGTTGAAATCAACGATTCAACGCTCCATTTTTTCGTCGATAAAGCGGTGATTGTCGATCTCGCGCGCGATGACTTTAGCGCCGAGTTCATAGCCAAAACGCGACGGGTGGAAACTGTCGTTCTGGTCGAAATAGCGGCGAATCGAGGCGCCTTCCGCGACGAGTTTCTTGAGTTCTTCGCCCGCGTCGGCAAAAGGCCAGCCTTCGTCGAGGACAATCGAGCGCGCTTCTTCGAGAAACATCGAGACGCCATCGGCAAAACGCGCGCGCGTGGCTTTAGAAGTGTTGGCAAAGAGCGGCACGCCTTCCAAAAAGCGGTCGCGCGGCGGCGGCGCGGCCAGAAAAAACAGCGGTTTGGCGGTCGTGGTGCGCTCGATTTCCTCCCACACGCGGCGCAGCAGGTCGCGGTATTCGCTGAGACCTTCCGGCCCGTCCCAAAACTGCGAAAACGCGCACGAATCGAGGATCACGATGCCGGGATTGGAATAGGCGAGATGGCGCACGCTGCGCCCGTCTTTTTCATAATCCGCGCCGATGCGAAGCAGCGCGTTGCCCACGCGCGAGCCGTCGAGTCCGTGATTTTGAATCTCAAAGGTGGAGCGGGTGTAAAGCCGGCACAGTTCGGCGCCCAGTTCGGGACAGCCTTCGCCCCAGCGCGCGAAAACCCCGTCTCCCAGAAGTGCGATGGAAAAATCGTTCATTTAAAATGCGAGTTTAACTTCGCCCTGATTTTTACTGGATGAGGGCGCTCGAATTCATTCGAGCGCACTAGCGGCCAGTTTTCCCACTGAAAAATGGCGTCCGACTTCGACGATTTCGACTAAAATTCGCTGGTCGGGCGCGTTTTTGAGGTCGCTCAAGCCTTCGATACAGACTAAATTTCCGCCCGCGAGCGCGAATTGCGCGGCGTCTGGCGGATAAAACGGCCCGCGCGCGGAAAGCGGAACGAGCGCGCCGACGCTGAGATCGCCCGCGAGCAGCACATTGGGCATCACGCGGTCGAAATGGACGTGATGGCGCTCGAAATCGGCATTGGCGCGCACGCGGATTTGCGAGCCGGTCGAGGTTTCGAGTTCGCGCGCCCATTCGCCGTCTTCGCCGAGAAATTCGGGCGCGATTTCGGGATGAAGCGTCACCAGAACCGCGATGCCGCGATTTTCCAGCACCATTTCGCGGGCGCGCCGCCGCGCTGCGATGGCCACGCTTTGCCCGCGCGCGATAAAACCGGTGCCGCCGCACGTCGGGCACGACTCGTTGACCATTTTGAGCAGCGACTGCCCTTCGCGCCGCCGCGTCATTTCGACCAGGCCCGATGGCGAAATCTGCACGATGCGGGTGCGATTGCGGTCGTTTTTGAGCGCGATTTCCAGCGAGTTCAGCACTTTGACCTTGTCGCGGGTTTTGTCCATGTCGATGAAATCGACGACCACGATGCCGCCGATGTCGCGCAAGCGCAGTTGGCGCGCGACTTCCTCGACGGCTTCGAGATTAGTCGCCAAAGTCGTGTCGCCGAGCGTTTTTTTGCCGACGAATTTGCCGGTGTTGACATCGATGGCGCACAACGCTTCGGCTTCATCAAAAATCAAGCCGCCGCCGCTGGGCAACGGCACCGCGCGCTCGCCGGCGTTTCGAACCGCGCTTTCGATGTTGAATTTCTCGAAAAGCGGCGCCGCTTCGCCGTAAAGTTGAAGGCGCGGCAACAGTTGGGGCGCATAGGCCGCGATTTGCGCGGTGAACTGGTCGAAAGCGCGCCGCGAATCGACGTGAACTGCGCTCACATCGCCCGACAAACGGTCGCGCGCGATGCGGCCCAATAGCCCGACATCTTCGTGAATCATCGACGGCGCATTCGCCGCGTTGCCGCGGGCGCGCACGTCGGAAAGTTGCCGCGCGAGAATTGCAACGTCGGCGCTCAGTTGCGCTTCGCTCGCGCCTTCGGCCTCGGTGCGAATGATGAGGCCGTGATCCAGAGGCCGCAGACGGTCGGCGATGCGGCGCAGTCTGGCACGCTCTTCCTCGCTTTCGATGCGCTTGGAAACGCCCGCAGTGTCGCCGCCCGCGACCAAAATCGCATAGCGGCCCGGAAGCGACAAACGCATGGTGACGCGCGCGCCTTTGGTGCCCACGGCAGGCCGCGCGACTTGCACCAGCATTTCCTGACCGGTTTTGACGAGATTTCCGATGCCTTGGTCGCGCGCGCCGAGCGTGATGTCGCCGACATAAAGCAGCGCGTTGCGTTTTTGGCCGATGTCGATGAACGCGGCGTCCATGCCGGGCAAAATGTTCTCGATGCGGCCCCGGTAGATGTTGCCCAGCATCCGCGCGTCGCGTTCGATATCGAAGTCGAAAAGAATCCCGCCTCGCACTTCGGCAACGCGAAGTTCGGGCGGCTCGACATTGACCAAAAACAAACGCGAGAGCATGGAAAAGGTGCAAAGAAGCGGAAAAAGCGGCGCGAGTTTAACGCAGGACAGGGCCAATTCGAGAAATTCCGGGTTCAAGATGTTAAAATAGCGGGCGCCATGAATAGTCAATCCCCCGATTTTCAACACGTCACTTACGCCTGGGACGACCAGAAAGCTGCTGCGCTCGATCCCGTCGCGCAATTAATTTATCGCTCCAATCTGCTCGGCAGCGATAATCGCATCACCAACACCGGCGGCGGCAATACCAGCGCGAAATTGAGTGAAATCGATCCGCTCAATGGCGAAAAAGTCGAAGTTTTGTGGGTGAAAGGGTCGGGCGGCGACCTGCGAACCGCCAAACGCGAGAATTTTTCGAGTCTCTATCAAGAAAAACTGCTCGGTTTGCGCGGCTTGTATGCGGGATTGGAAAATCGCGGCCCCAAAACGCAGGCCGAAGACAAAATGGTCGGCCTTTACGCGCAAACCACCTTCAATTTGAATCCGCGCGCCAGTTCCATCGACACGCCGCTGCATTCGTTCGTGCCGTTTTCGCACGTCGATCACACCCATCCCAACGCGGTCATCGCGCTCGCGGCGTCGCAAAATGGCGAAGCGCTCACCAAAGAAATCTACGGCGACGACGTGATCTGGACGCACTGGCAGCGCCCCGGCTTTGAACTCGGCCTGATTTTGCAGGATGTGATTGCGAAAAACCCGCAGGCGCGCGGCGTGATTCTGGGCGGTCACGGGTTGATTAACTGGGCGAACGACGGCAAAGAATGCTACGAACTCTCTCTCGAACTCATCGAAAAAGCGGCGCTTTTCATCGAATCGAAAGAGAAGGGCGAAAACACTTTCGGCGGCGCCAAATATCAGTCACTGAATGAGGAAAAGCGCCGCGCGGCGTTGGTTGAGCTTCTGCCTTGGTTGCGCGGCCAGATTTCGCAAAAACAGCGCTTCATCGGCACGATTCAGGACGACGAAAAGACATTGCGCTTCGTCAATTCGAGCGATGCCGCGCGCCTCGCGGAATTGGGCACCAGTTGCCCCGACCATTTTCTCCGCACCAAAATCAAGCCGCTTTACATCGACTGGAACCCGCAAACCGAAGACGGCGCGGCGCTCAAAGCGAAACTCACGGCGGGATTGGAGAAATATCGCGCCGATTACGCGGCGTATTATGAGAGTTGCAAACGCGCCGACAGTCCCGCGATGCGCGACCCGAATCCGACGGTGATTTTGATTCCCGGCCTGGGCATGATCGCGTGGGGCAAAGACAAGTCGGAAAGCCGCGTCACGGCGGAGTTTTACGGCTGCGCCATCGAAGTGATGCGCGGGGCCGAGGCGATTTCGAGTTATCAGGCTTTGCCGCAGCAGGAAGCCTTCGACATCGAATATTGGCTGCTCGAAGAAGCCAAATTACAGCGAATGCCCAAGGAAAAACCGCTCGCGCGCCAGATTATCGCCGTGATTGGCGCCGGATCGGGCATCGGGCGCGAAGTCGCGCACCGTTTGGCGCCCGAAGGCGCGCACCTCGTTTCGATTGACCTCAATCAGGAATCGGCGCAAAAAACGGCGGATGAACTGAGCGCAATTTTAGGCCAGGGTATCGGCGTCGCGGGAAGTGGCATTTCCGGCTGCGGCCCCGCGATTGGCGTCAGCGCCAACATCACCGACCGCAAATCCATCAAAGCGGCGCTCGATCAGGTCGTTTTGGCTTATGGCGGCCTCGACGCGATTGCGGTCACGGCGGGCATTTTCGTCGCGCCCGACACGACCGGCCACATCCCCGACGACAAATGGGCGCTCACTTTCGCCATCAACGTCACCGGACTCTATTTAGTCGCCGACGAGAGCTTCCATTCGCTTTTCAAAACCCAAAACCTACCCGCCAACATCGTTTTAACGACAAGCGCCAACGCCGTCGTCGCCAAAAAAGGCTCGCTGGCCTATGACACCTCCAAAGCCGCCGCCAACCACCTGGTGCGCGAACTCGCCATCGAACTTTCGCCCCTCGTGCGCGTGAACGGCGTCGCGCCCGCCACGGTCGTCAAAGGCAGCGCGATGTTCCCGCGCGACCGCGTGATCGCCAGCCTCGCCAAATACGACATTCCCTATTCCGACGACGAAGCCGATAGCTCGCTGACCGACAAATTAGCGCAGTTTTACGCCGACCGCACGCTCACCAAATCGCCGATTGAGCCAAAACACCAGGCCGAAGCGTTTTATCTACTATTGACCGATCAACTCTCCAAAACGACGGGTCAAATCATCACCGTCGATGGCGGCTTGCACGAAGCGTTTTTGCGGTAACAACGATATGGAAGACCACGAATGGTTGAAAGAGCGACGCGGTTTTGACGCGATGGTGGCTGATTGGGGCGAAACCTCTATCCGCTCGTTGCTAATGGAGTTAGCGCGTTTGGACAAACCCTTCGCGCGCAAATTGTTACGCGGATACAATCTTCAAACTATTTCACTCCTCGAACTTTTTGGCTTTGAAAAAAGTGAACATAAAAAAGGTATGGCAGCTAAAGGAGAAGAGGCTACACGTCGCCAAGTTGAAGTTTCGTTATCCTGAGCCTGCGAAGGATCTCAAGTCACTGCCTGGTTTTGCAAGCTGCAACGCGAGATCCTTCGCAGGCTCAGGATGACGAAACTGACATTGTAGCCACTCCAACTTTAGCCGCTATAGCTACTATTTATCCATAAAGAAAGAGCCAGACGGACGCGCCGTGGTTGAATTTGGTTGGTCTTCACCTCACGTTGGTGATGGCGGCACTTTCCTTTTTGCTTATTTCGATGGAGGAAAATGGGAATTATTTAAAGCGGACAGAATCTGGATTACTTGAGATGGATCCAACCCCATAAACTCGCCATCATGTCGCAAGAAATCGCCGTCATCGAAGCCGAAATCGTCGCGCCGCTCGACCCGCTCGACGCTTTCGAGTGGTTTTTGCAGATCGACGTGGCCAACGGCGACGCGACGCGCGATACCGTGGCCGCTTATCGGCGCGAAGTCGGGTTTTATCTGGGTTGGTGCGAAAAAAACGGCATCGACGCACTGTTTGCTTCGCGCGACGACATCGAACTCTTCCGCGAAAGCCTCAAAAATCGCGGCATGGCAACGACGACACGCCAATCCAAACTCTCGATTGTGCGCCGCTTTTACGCCGCCGCCATTCGCCACGGACTGATCGAAAAAAACCCCGCCGATGGCGTGCGCGCCGGCAAAAATCTGACGGCGCCCGAAGACACCATCAAGGCGCTGGGACTGGGCGCGCTCGGCAAATTGGTGAGCGCGATTCCCGGCGACACGCTCGCCGGAGCGCGTGACCGCGCCGTCGTCGCTTTGATGGCTTTGCACGGTTTGCGGCGCATCGAAGTTCACCGGCTAAACCACGAATCGCTGCAAAACGACGACGAAAGCGCGCCATTTCTCGAAGTCGAGGGCAAAGGCAGCAAAAAACGCCGCGTTTATCTGCGCGCCGACACTTTAGCGGTTTTGGAAGCCTATTCGCACGCCAAATTTAGCGCGAAACTGCCGCTCGAAGGCGCGGTTTTCGTCGCGCACGGCAACAACGGGCGCGGCAATCGCCTGTCGCGTCAGGCGCTCAACGTCATCATCGATAAACATCTCGGCGCCTCCAATTTGAAGAAAGCGGGCGTGAGTTGCCATGCGCTGCGCCACACTTTCGGGACACTCAGCATCGCGGGCGGCGCCAAAATCGAGCATCTGCGCGACGCGATGGGACACGCCAAAATTGACACCACTTCGATTTATGTGCGCGCGGTCGAAAAAGCCAAAAACAATCCGGCGAATTATATCGATGTGGAAATTTAGCCACAAAACGAACCCTGAGCGTGAGCGACGGGCGAATTGAGACGCGGCCCGTCGCTCACGCTCAGGGTTCGTTTTGTGTCTTTTGTGGCCAATTGCTTTACTAACGGCGCTTATGAGCGAACCGCTACTTTCCGTCCGCAACCTCGAAACCCAGTTTTTCACCGATGATGGCGTCGTCAAAGCTGTCGATAACGTGTCCTTCGACATCGCGCCGCGCGAGATTTTGGGCGTGGTCGGCGAGTCGGGCAGCGGTAAATCGGTGACTTCTTTATCGGTTTTGCGCCTGGTTTCGGCGCCGGGAAAAATCACCAAAGGCGAGATTCTGTGGAAAGGCCGCGATTTATCAAAGCTGTCCGAGCGCGAAATGCGCGCAATTCGCGGCGATGATATCGCCATGATTTTCCAGGAGCCGATGACTTCTCTAAATCCGCTTTTCACGGTCGGAAATCACATTGGCGAAGCGCTTTTTCTGCATCAAGGTCTCAAAGGCGACGCGGCACGAAAGCGTGCGATTGCGGCGCTCGAAGAGGTCGGCATCCGCGACGCGGCGAGCCGCATCGACGCTTATCCGCACCAATTGTCGGGCGGAATGCGCCAGCGCGTGATGATTGCGATTGCGCTTTCGTGCAATCCCGATTTGCTGATCGCCGACGAGCCGACGACGGCGCTCGATGTGACGGTGCAGGCCAAAATTCTCGATTTGATGCGCGGTCTGCGCGACGAAAAACAGATGGCGATTCTGCTCATCACGCACAACATGGGCATCGTCGCCGAGATGTGCGACCGCGTGGCGGTGATGCACCAGGGAAAAATCGTCGAAATGGCGCCGATTAACGAGATTTTCGCCGCGCCGCGCCATCCGTATACGCAGCAGCTTCTGAAATCGATTCCAACCCTCGATAGCGCGCCGAAAACAAAATTGGCGACGGTTTCGTGGCATCCGACAGCGGAACAAGCCCGTAATGCGGGTTTGGTGGAAGTTGGGGCAGGGCATAGCGTTTCGGCTTGGGCGGTGTAATTTCGTTTTTTTGACACAGAGGGCACGAAGGAAGCACAGAGGTTCACAGAGGGTTTTTCGGAGATTTCTATGCTGGAATTGCCTGATGCGCGGATTGTGGAGCGGTGCAACGCGGTGAGCGAGAAAATTATTGGCGCGGCGATTGAGGTGCATCGACATTTCGGGCCGGGGCTTTTGGAATCGGCTTATGAAGCGTTTTTGTGCCGCGAAATGACGCTGCGCGGTTTGCAGGTCAGACAACAAGTCGCTTTGCCGGTCAGTTACAAAGGTGTGCAAGTCGAGTGCGGCTATCGGCTCGATATTTTGGTGGATGGATTGGTTATCGTGGAATTGAAATCGGTCGAACGTGTTGAACCCATTCACGAAGCTCAACTGCTCACCTATCTCAAACTCAGCGATTTATATCTGGGCCTCCTTCTCAACTTCCGCGAAGAACTCCTCAAAAAAGGTATTCATCGTGTCATCAACCCCCGCGCCGGAAACAACCTGAGCCAACTCTCTTAAAAATCTCTCTAAAAATCCTCTGTGAACCTCTGTGCTACCTTTGTGCCCTCTGTGTCAAAAACAACGAAATCAAAATGCAGCCCCTAATTCAAGTCCAAAACTTAACCAAACATTTCCCTGCCAAAAGCGGCCTGACGGGAAGCGGTGGAAGCGTCGTCAAAGCCGTCGATGGCGTTTCCTTCGACATCGCGCCCGGCGAAGTTTTAGGTCTCGTCGGCGAATCAGGCAGCGGGAAATCCACGACCGGACGCCTGATTTTGCGGCTTCTCGACCCGACTTCGGGCCGGGTTTCGTTCGATGGCAAAGATGTGTTTTCCTTGCCAAAAAGCGACTTGCGCGAACTTCGAAAACAGATGCAAATCGTGTTTCAAGACCCGTATGGCGCGTTCAACCCGCGTCTCACCGTGGGAAACATCATCGGCGAAGCACTCGAACTGCGCGGCGTTTCGGGCGCGGCGCGTTCTAAAGAAGTCGGCAAATGGCTGGAAATGGTGCAGATGCCCGCGAGCGTGGCGAGTCGTTATCCGCACGAGTTTTCCGGCGGGCAGCGCCAGCGCATCGGCATCGCGCGCGCTTTGGCCGTCGAGCCGAAATTCATCGTCGCCGACGAGCCGGTTTCCGCTCTCGATGTCTCGACACAGGCCGAAATCGTCAATTTGCTGCTCGATCTGCAAAAACGTCTCGATCTGACGATGCTGTTCATCTCTCATGACCTTTCCGTTGTCCGCGTTTTGTGCGACCGCGTCGCCGTGATGCAAAACGGATTATTGGTCGAAGTCGCCGATTCCGCGCAGATTTTCCAAAATCCGCAACAAGAATACACCCGCGAACTTCTCGCCGCCGTGCCGGTTCCTGATCCGGCACGGGCGCGGCGCGGCGCGGCTTAAGTTCGTAGTAGCG
>JAABUN010002224.1_pt1 | contig 35790 bp, 32 predicted proteins | sample 5559311 | NCBI WGS metagenome assembly JAABUN01 (sample SAMN10711877, study PRJNA513370) | rock metagenome | isolation source: Antarctica rocks | place: Antarctica: Victoria Land, Siegfried Peak sud | reverse complement strand
AGGCGGGATGGCATGGCGACTCCTGACGGCGAACCCGGATGTTTCAACATCAGCCAGTTTCGCTGCTCGGGTGGTGGTCATGCTGTCTCGCTCCTCGTGTCCGGTCACAAACTGTCGGGGAGAGAAAGGGGCTGGGGGGAGGGGTCATCAGTCCGCCAGTCCGGAGAGCGTGCAGCATTCACCCGGATTCCGTTTCACTCGTCCTCAGACGTGCTTGCAAGCGGCGACTGCCACCGGAAGATGGTCGTCCGTTCACTCGTGCGCGTTGGCCATCGGTAGGGGCGAAGCTTGCGAGTCCACCCGACGTAGCAGCTATCGCCCCGTACAGCGAGGCTCACAGGAGTTGGCGGTGGCGGCTCCCCCTCTCCATCCGGTCCGGGCAGAGTCGCCCGCAGGCGACGGAGCCGGAGCGAGATGGCCCGTCGGGGGGTGGGGCTGGCCGTTCGCCAACGACAAGACCCATGAGAACCGCTCTAGGGCGAGAACGATGTTGGTGAGACGGCTGATCAGATCGAGAACCTGCGTTGGCCAGACGTAGCGCATGACGGCGCGAACCAGGCAACTCATTTCCCTATGACCCGGTTTTTCTATCCGCACACGGTTGCACCCAGGGCACCGTCTCGCCTTAAGGCGAAGGCCGCTGCCATCGTGGCCAATGGGCCCATCCCCGATCCTGCTACGAACGATCTCTCAATGACCACCTCAGGTGATACGATGCCGGCATTATCGTGTACCTGATCGCAGTCGCCAGAAACCGGCTGAGTCCGCCGTCGCCAGAAACCGGCTGAGTCCGCCGTCGAACTCAGCCGCTGGCGTTGCCATGCCCGGTCTTCGGGAGCAGTCAGAGGGCTGGAGTGGTCACACCATCGACGGGGTCAGACAGCTCTTGCCTGACGGCTGATACTCCCACGTCGTCACTACCCGCGACCCGGCGCCGGCCTCCGCTCGCGCCGTTTCGGGATCGTCTCCGGCGGACCTCGCCGATCCTCGCCTTTCCGGCTGCGCTGGTCATCCTCGGGATGACGTTCGGGTCGGTCGACATCATCACGCCAGCCCTCCCGACCGTTCGCGATGCGCTCGGGATGAACGGCACGACCGCCGGGCTGATCATCTCGCTGTTCTTCATCGGCCGACTGATCATGAGCGTCCCGGCCGGGATCATGGTGGACCGGCTGGGCGCCCCTGTGACCGCGGCGATCGGCGGCCTCGTCATGTTGATCGGGTCGACACTCGCCGCGCTGGCCCTGTCGGACGTCGTCCTGCTCGCCGCCCGGGTGGTCCAGGGCCTGGCGCTGGCGATGCTGATCTCGTCGTTCATGCTCTCGGTCGTCCGCGCCAGACCCGGCCGCGGCGTTGCCCTCATGATCATCAATGTCGGCGCCGGACTCGGGACCGTGTGCGGCCTCGTCGCCTCGGGGCTGCTGACCAGCGCCTTCGAGTGGAACGCCGTCTTCTGGGCGGTTGCCTTTCTTTCGGTCGTGATCGTCGTCGTTGCACTCATCACCCCGCGGCGACGCGGATTCGCCACCCACCCAGCCAATACCCTCGACCCCGCGATCATCGATCAGGACCATGCCCCACTCCGGACGCTCTTCGCGCCGATGGGACTCAACCTGATCATCCAGGGCGCCTATGGGGTCTTTCAGGTCGCCTTCCCGCTCTACGCCGCCTGGCGGTTCGACGCGAGTGGCAGTGAGATCGGGACACTGCTGCTCGTGACGACGTTCGCCCATATCGGCTGCTCCGTGCTGACCGGGCGCCTGATCGCTCGGCACGGCGCCGCGATCGTGATCCCGTTCGGAATGGCGATCGGGGCGGTCTGTCTGACCGGGATGCTGTTCATGCCGTCGCCGATCTGGCTGGTTCCCTGGCTGGCGCCGTACGCAGGCGGGATGGTCGCCTGCAATATCGCGGCGCAGGACCTGCTGCTCGGCATGGCCGGCCGTGGACCGAGGGCCGTGACACTCGCCCGGTTCTCGACCGATCTCGCCCAGGTGATCGGACCGTTCCTCGTTGGCGTCATCATCGACCTTGCTGGCTACCGGGTTCCGATCGGCATCATGGCCGGGCTTCTGGTGCTGGGCGTCGCGATGGCGGTCCGGGTCGCCCTCCACGACGCCCGGACCGCGCCGATCCCAATCCCTGCCTGACGTCGATGTCCTTGATCCCGAAGCATTTGCGGCGACCGACACGAACAGGAGCGACGGATGCACTGCCAGCGCTGTGGCCACCTGACCGAGACGCGAGACGTCGAGGGGCGGCAACGCCCCGTCTGCCTGGCCTGCGGGATGGTGACCTATCACGACCCAAAGCTGGCCGTGTGCGTCGTCATCCTGCGAGAGCACGATGGCGGGCCTGGCGTGCTGCTTGGCCAGCGTGCCGCTCACACCCGCAATCCGGGCACCTGGTCGTTCCCGGCCGGGTTCGTTGACCGTAGCGAGAACGTTGAGGCGGCCGCCGTCCGGGAGGTGTTGGAGGAGACCGGACTGACCGTTACGCTCGGGCCGTTGCTCGGGGTCTGGTCCGGGCAGGGCGACAGCACGGTCCTGCTCGCCTGGCACGCCGAGACGGTTGCCGGCACGCCGACCGCCCAGGACGACCTCACCGACCTCGCCTGGTTCCCTGTCGACCACCTCCCAGAACTCGGCTTCAGTCATGACCAGGACGTGCTGAACCGGGCGCTCATCAGTCGATCATCCAACCAACTCACTCCGTCGTCAGCGGTTGATCACCTCCCTCCCAAGAACGATTCCTGAGTCGACCCGGGAATCAGCGGCATCAGACCCGCGACTCCGGTAAACTTGACGCTGAACTGGCGGCCCCAGCGGTCGGCGGCGAAACGGCGTGTCGCCTGATTGGTGGTCACCAACCTCTTTGCCGACCAGGCGGGCCAGTAGATGCAAGGAAGCCACTGATGGAGCTCTCCGGAGAGCACATGTTCCACGCGCCCCGAGATGTGGTCTGGCGGACGATGCTGGACCCTGTCGTGCTCCGCGAGACCCTGCCCGGGTGTCAGCGGCTCGAACTCGTCGGGGACGATGAGTACGAGGCAACCATGAAGGCAGGGATCGCGGCAATCCGCGGCACGTTCACCGGCCGGGTCCGGATCGCCGACAAGGTCGAACCTGACTCCTACACAATGTTCATCGAGGGCAAGGGACCCCAGGGACAGGTCAAGGGCGAGGCCCGGATCAAGCTCGTCGAGCAGGGTGAGAACACCCTCGTTCAGTACCAGGGCAGCGGCAACGTGACCGGGATGCTGGCCCGAGTCGGTGCCCGGCTGATCCAGCCCGCCGCCCAGATGGTCGCTGGGCAGTTCTTCAAGGACCTTGAGAAGGCGACGGCGCAGGCCGTCGCGGCCGACGCTGCAACCTAGCCAGTTACCGACCCGTTGACCCAAACACCCCTCACTTACCCCTTCAGGAGGACGAACGCGTGGCATCCACTCCCCCAGGCACGATCTCGGTGACCCTTCAGATCAACGGCAAGGAACGGACAGCGACCACGGAGGACCGCACGCTGCTCGTCCAGTTCCTTCGCAACGAACTCTCGCTGACCGGCACCCACGTCGGGTGCCAGACCGGCCAGTGCGGCGCCTGCACCGTGGTGCTCGACGGCCAGTCCGTCAAGAGCTGCATGGTCCTGGCAGCCCAGGCTGACGGCCATGAGGTCATGACCGTCGAGGGCATGGCGAACGGGTCCGAGCTCCACCCGATCCAGGAAGCATACTGGGAGCAGCATGGCCTCCAGTGCGGCTACTGCACACCGGGCATGCTGCTCTCGACGATGACGCTGCTCAAGGACAACCCGAACCCGGACGAGCATGAGATCCGGCACGGGCTCGAGGGCAACATCTGCCGCTGCACTGGCTACCACAACATCGTCAAATCGGTTCAGGAAGCTGCTCGCCGCATGGGCGAGCCCACCACGACGTCTACCCCCGCGGAGGTTGCCGAGTGAACCCAGCCCCTTTCACCTATCACAAGCCGACCACCGTCGCTGAGGCCGTCGCCCTCCTCACCCAGTACGACGATGACGGCGCCAAGCTGATCGCGGGTGGCCATAGCCTGTTGCCGGTCATGAAGCTTCGTCTCGCGGAACCGGCCCACCTGATCGACCTCAGCTCGGCGACCGACGACGTCCTCCGGACCGTAGCGCTCGAAGGCGACACCCTGCGCATCGGCGCCCTCGTCACCCACCGGACCCTGGAGCGGGACGCGACGATCCGCCAGGCCGCCCCGCTACTGGCCGAGATGGCCTCTCACGTCGGGGATCAACAAGTCCGCGCCCGTGGCACCCTCGGTGGCACCATTGCGCACGCCGACCCGGCGGCCGATTATCCAGCCGGCCTGATCGTGCTCGACGCCACGATCGTCGCGCAGGGGACCGACGGCACTCGGGAGATCGCGATCGACCAGTTCTTCCTCGGGCTCCTGACGACGGCCCTCTCGCCGGATGAAATCATCACCGAGGTCCGGCTCCCGGTCGCTCCGGCGCGGACCGGGGTGAGCTACCAGAAGGTCGCCAATCAGGCCTCCGGCTACGCCGTGATTGGTGTCGCCGCCCAGGTCACGCTCACCGCTGACGGGACCGCCAGCGATGTCCGGATCGGCGTCACCGGGGCGACCGGTCAGGCCTTCCGGGCGACCAGTGTCGAGCAGGCGCTGAGCGGCAAGACGATCGACGACGCCACCGTGACGGCGTCTCTGCCTGGCGTCACCGACGGGATCGACTTCCTGGAGGATCTCAGCGCCTCGGCAGACTATCGCAAGCGGCTGGTCCACGGCCTGATCAAGCGGGCCGTCCTCGCCGCCACAACCCGCGCCTCGGCCTGATCCGTCTCCGGAGGGGTCGCCGTGTTGGCGACCCCTCCGTTCGTTTTCGCTCTCTACCGACTTGAAGATCTGGCCCAGACGAAGGAGTCCCCGTGCCACTCTGCCTGTACCGCACCGACGCGACTGCTCCCCGGCAGCTTGGCCTGATCGATGGCAACCAGGTGATCGACATGGAGGTGACCGGCGGTCCGGGCACCCTCGCCGGGGCCCTTGCCCTGAGCCTGACCGACCTTCGGGCCGCGGTGGATGCTGCCGCCGGCGGAGCTTCCGTGCCCCTCACCAGCGTCGAGCTGACGGCGCCAGTCGATTACCAAGAGGTCTGGGCGGCCGGCGTGACGTACCTCCGGAGCCGCGACGCCCGGATGGAGGAGTCCACCCAGCAGGACGTCTACGCGCAGGTCTATGACGCCGAGCGGCCAGAGGTCTTTCTCAAGGCCACCCCGGACCGGGTCTCGTCGCCCGGCGAGCCGATCGCGATCCGCGGCGACTCGACCTGGGACGTACCGGAACCCGAGGTCGCGTTGCTGATCAACGCCTCCGGGGAGATCGCAGGCTACACCGTCGGCAACGATGTCTCCTCCCGCAGCATCGAGGGCGAGAACCCGATCTACCTGCCGCAGGCCAAGATCTATCGGGCCTGCGCCGCCCTCGGGCCGGTTGTGGCACTGCCATGGGAGGTAGAGGATCCGCGCGACCTCGGCATCCACCTGGAGATCCACCGCGACGGCGCCCTGTTCTTCAGTGGCGACAGCTCGACCGGCCAGATGCACCGGACGTTCGAAGAACTCGTCGTCTACCTGCGGCGCTGCCAGACCGAGCTGTTCGGCTGGGGCGTGATCCTGATGACCGGGACCGGGATCATCCCGCCATCCGAGTTCACCCTGGAAGCAGGTGATGAGGTCCGGATCACTGTCGACGGGATCGGCACCCTGACCAACCCCGTTATCCGGCTGTCTATCTAATCAGATCCAGATCGGATGGCACCGTTCGTGATTCGTCGCTCTCAATGGCCGTTGGCCGAAGGAGTTTCCGTATGGGTTGCATCGGTACGTTGCTGCGCAGTTTCCTCATCGCCAGAGGCATCAAGTTCGTCCGTGATCGGATGGCCCGCTCGGGTTCGCGCGGGACTCCCCAGTAGGGTCTTGCCAATCGGCCGCAAGCTCAGGCAATAATGCCGGGACGCCGACCGATGAATGCTCAGCGGTCGGCGTCCCGGTGTCGTCCAACCACTGGCGCGATCGTGACGTTGTTTCTCGCGTCGGCCCGACGCAAGGCGAAGATTCGCCCGTCCAATACGGGATTGGGGTGATGAACAGGCGGTGCCGCTCGCTTTCCCACAGTTCCTGGCTCCCCTCGCCGCCGCAGCGGAGCGTGGCTGGAGGAGGGGTCGTCCGTCAACGAGGTCGGCGACCGTCAGACGTCAGACCTACTCACGAAGAACGGGCCAGTGCTCACGTTGCATGTCGAGGATTGCGGCGAGGGAAGCTTCAGCGGCCGCGTTAACAATGGTCGAAGTCGTGTTGCGGTCGAAGCCTCGGGCGGCGATCGGATCCTGAACCAGGTCAGTCTGCCCGGCCAGCGTCGCGATGATCGCGAAGGTGCAGTACGGACCATAGCTCTCGCTGTAGCCGCCCTCCTGCACGATCACCACCCGACCACCAGCCGTCGCGCCGGCGGCATCGATCACGGCCTGCGTCATCCAGCGGTAACTGTCCACCGTCAGATACATGCGGCCGTTGCTGTCACGGATCGAGGCGTCCTGCCCGGCCGAGACGATGATCAGTTCCGGCGCGTACGCGGCGATGATCGGCAGGATCACCCGGTCGAACGCCGCCCGGTAGGTCGCGTTGCCCGAGCCCGCCGGGATCGGGAGATTGACCGTGTGGCCCCTCCCCTCCCTTATCCCGACATCGCCCATCGCACCCCAGCCAGCCGGGTAGTGGTCGTCCTGATGGACGGAGACGAAAAGCGCGCCGGGGTCGTCGTAGAAGGCGTCCTGGGTCCCGTTGCCGTGATGCACATCCCAGTCAAGGATCAGGATCCGGGAAAACCCGTACGTCTTCCTGGCATAGAGCGCCGCCAGCGCGACGTTGGACAAGATGCAATACCCCATCCCCCGATCGCGCATCGCGTGGTGTCCCGGCGGCCTCACATTGGCGAAGACGCGACGGACCGGCCCGGTCATCACCGCGTCGACTCCCGCCATCACGCCTCCGGCCGCCAGCCTGGCGATGGCGAGCGATCCGGGTCCCATCAGCGCACCATCACCGGCTTCTCCGCCCCCAGCGGCGTCAAGCGCCCGAACTCGCTCCAGATACGTCTCGGAGTGGTACGCCAGGAGCTCAGCGTCCGTCGCCGGTCGGGGATGGATGTCAGTCAGTTGTCCGGCGAGCCCGCTCAGGTCGACGAGGTGCTGCGTCCGCATCACGAGCCGGTGGTTCGAGGGATGGAGGTCGGGTTCCACCCACGGACCAACCAGACTGTTCGGCGTGGCGATCTGGAGGAAGCCGGGGTTGTGCTGCAGGTAGTGGTGCGAGAAGACCTGCCCGGCGATCGGTGTGTTGTTATCGGATGACATCTGGCTCCTCAGACATTTCGTAGGGGCGATGCTTGCGAGCCCAGCGTCCGCAGGCGCCTTCGCCGCAAGGCGAGACTGCGCTCCGGGTTCAACTGCGTCCGATACCGGACGAGACTTTGGCCACGTTGCGTGACACCAGATAAGTGGTCGAAACCCGGTGCGCTGATTATCGCCCTCTGGGGCGATGGCCGCTCCGGCGGCCGGACGACCGCAAGCCTCGCCCCTACGACGACCAGCGCCATGTATGTAGGGACACGGCTTGCCTAGTCCATGCCGCGGGGCACCATGCCTAGCCGACACGGGGGGTTCATATCGCCACCCGAGTCACCAACGCTGAAATTGCCCCTGCGACGCGACGCCCCGGTTCCAGTCATGACCGGTTCTCGCGTGGCTCAGCGGCAATGACCGTTCCCGTTTGCGGTCGTCCCATTGCCATTCGCGAGGACACTGTGGTTCTCGGCCTGAGAAGTCGGCGGGACGTCGAGGGCGGGGTTGCGGTCGAAGAAGCCATCTGGCTGGATCGTGAAGCCGGTGTAGGCGGTCGGCATGATTGGCCAGTCCTCCAGCCGGGCCGAGTGGTACGTGCCCAGCGTGTACCAGAGCACGACATCGGTCTCCACGAGCGGCCGGTCGGCGGCGGTCCAGACCGGGAGCCCCGCGCCACCAGTGTGCTGGTTGGGGTATTCGCCCGCCGGATAGCGCTCGTCGTCGGCCTGCGGCGTCACCCAGAGGTGGCGGTTCGCGAACGCCGCCCGGCCCGCGATGCTCGACCCGGCGGACCAGAATGGCAGCACGTTCCCGTGCGGGATCAACCGGTACGCGGTCGGCTCCCCGATGGCGTTCAGGGTGCCGGGACTCGTGATCCGCCAGGTCCGGGCCCGGTGGCTGTCCGTCAGACGCTGGGCGCCCGACTCAGTTCCCAGCGGAGTCGAGACGGTGTGGAAGGCGGCGCCGATGATGTTGCCATCCCCGAGCGGATCGGCCTCGGCGTGCTCCTCGATGACCGTGTTGACGGGACCGTCGACATCGAAGTCCAGCCGGAAGTTGAACAAGTGCTGATGAATGGGCGCGGCCAGTCCGTCCGGGGTGAGTTGCTGGCGGTGACTGCTCTGCTCACCGGGGAACACCGACCCGGTCGAGAGGATGCCGGTCAGCTTGGTCTCCACCTCGATCCGGCCATCCTGATACAGGTACCAGAAGAAGCCGTAGTCATAGTTGCCGACCGTGCTGAACATCGAGACCACGAGCCGGCGGGAGCGTCGGACCTCAGCCCGGCCGTTCGACTCGCTCGTGTGCTTCCAGAGGACGCCGTAGTCCTCCTCATGAAGGCAGATCACCCTTGGCCGTGGGACCGCCTCCCCGGCTGCGTTGACCATCGTCGCGTCGAAGTAGTGGATCACGCCGAGGCAATCGCAGCCGAGTTCAAGGCTGTTGGCGCACTTCCCGATCAGGTACTCGCCGACGTCGAAGGCGTTCTTGCGGATCTGAACCGAGTGGGGGTCGCCGTACGGAACGACCATCTCGGCCAGCGACCCACGGAACAGCACGGGCCGAACCCGACCGTCGGGCATCAGCCATGAGACCTGATGGAGCGTCAGTCCTTCCCGGGCGTTGAACCCGACCCGGAACGACCATCGATCCCACGTAACATGCTGCCCCTCGACGGTGAAGGAGGCGCCGTCGGGCTGGTGGATCATGAGCGGCTTCAGCCCGTCCCGGAGCTCCCCGACCTGATCGACGCCAAACTCCCCCGGTCCGGCCGGCACCGGGACGGCGCCGTAATCCACCAGACGATGAATCCGACCGGCATCGAGATCGAACAGCACTTCGAGGTTCTCGATCGGGTGCGCCCACGGGTTCATGTCGCTCGGTTCGTCGCGGTAGGAGAACAGGCATCGCGCCAGCCGGAGGCCATGGTCGCCCTGCACCGCCTCGTCCGGGAAGTGCCCGGCGGTCCACGGCTCGACGAAGACCCCATCGAAGTTGGTGATTCCCCGCTTCGTCAACGCGTTCCGGACATCCGGATCGGCGATGACGACGGACATCGCGACGACGTAATCGTCATCGGCCAGCGGCGGGAAGCCCTCGGTGATCGGCGCCCAGGACAGGACGGCATCCTGATCGAGCGAGACCCGCACCTCAGCCGCCTGACGATTCGCGCGGTCGAAGAGGATCGCGAGCGCGACCCGATCCGGTGCCTCACCGGTCCCCAACTCCATCGCCAGCAGGGCGGCTTTGGGTGGCTCCAGCAGATCGATCTGGACAAAGCGCAGCCCATCAGGCTCGGCCCGACTGGCCTGGATCAGGGCGACGGTCCGCTCGATCTCGTGAGCGGACAAGGGGGCAAGCGGATGAACACGAATCGCGGTGGCGGGTTGGGCGACCATTGAGAAACCTCCCGACGGGGACGGCGAGTGACGCCGGCGACGCGCTGCCGCCGGGGACTGGAGTGATCAGCGTCAGGGTACGGGCCGAGACGGCTGCTGGCCATACCCCGCCAGGCGGCAATCAGGCGCCAACCGGATGAACCCATACTTCCCCAAGGACCATTCGACGAATGGAATCGACGGACCGATTGGAGCCGGGAGCCCCGAGACTGACACCGGACGGCGTCCCGGTTCAACCGGCGCGGCCAGACCGGAGCCGGTATCGAAACATCTGGAGGCGGAAGAAGACGAAGCAGCCGACGGAGAAACCGGCCAGTGCCACGGTTGCGGCAACGGCGCCAACGGCCAAGAGCACCCAGTCCACGAGCGGCTGTTCGACCAGAAACGCGACCCGGGCCAGACCGAGCAGTCCGATGGCACTACTGTTTTTGAACCACCTCGGGACCGCCTCGTCGGTCTGCCCGGCCTCGCGCGCAACGGCAACCTGACGGCGCAGCACCCGGCCGTACATCCGGAAGATCAGGCTGCCGCGCAGCCCGACCACCAGCGCGGCAGCCAGAATGACGTCCAGCACCGTCGTCACGAGTGGCTGCCCGAGGGCCAGACAAAATGGGCGTCCCGACGGCCAGCGCCCCGGACACCACACCCGTGGCGGGCGCTCCGTCCACCGCAACACCCACTCCGGCTCAGAGCCCGATCTCCATCCCCGAGGGCGACCCGAGCGTCATCACGTCGATGATCACGTGCCCAGGCGGCGACGGCGCCGAGATCATGGCGTATGAGGCTCGGCCGGTCGCTGGCGAGGGCACTCCCGTCGGCACGGCGTTGCCGCTCGTGCTGATTTGCCACGAGAACCGGGGCCTTACCGACCACATCAAGGACATCGCCCGGCGCTGGGCGAGCAATGGCTACGCGGCCACCGCGCTGGATCTACTCAGCCGGGAAGGTGGGACGTCCGGTGTCGCCGACCCGTCGCAGATCCCGAGCATCCTCAGCGACGGCGACCCCAACCGGCACGTCGCGGACTTCCAGGCGGCAATCGTCCACTACCAGAGCGACGACACGGTCGACTCCGCCCGGATCGGGATGAACGGCTTCTGCTTCGGTGGCGGCATCACCTGGCGGACCGTCTCCGCCGCCCCGGAGATCATCGCCGCGGCCCCGTTCTACGGTCCGCCGCCGCCACTCGAAGCCGTCCCGAACATCGAGGCGGCCGTCCTGGGCGTCTACGCCGAGGATCCGGAAGACTTCGCGAACAACGGTCGGGACGAACTCAAGGCAGCCCTGACCGCGGCCGGCACGACCTTCGAGATCAAGGTTTACCCCGGCACGCAGCACGCCTTCAACAATGACACCGGTCCACGCTACAACGAGGAGCAGGCCCTCGCCGCCTGGCGGGACACCCTCGACTGGTTCAGCCAGCGCCTCGGCTAGTGGTCTGTCCACGATCAATGACTGAGTCGTAATACGGAATCCGGGTGGATGCTCCATGGTTAGGGCTGGCTGATAAACGACCCCTCCCTGCTGCGGCGGAGAGGGGAGTCAGGTACCTCCCTGACGAACGAGAACGACGTGATCTTTACCCGGATTCCGTGAATACCCCTGGTTGCGGTCCTCGTCTCCCTTCTCCGGGCACCTGCGGAGCCGAAGCCGCTTCAGCGGGTGAGCGAGCAGAGGGGCCGGGGGAGAGGTCCGCTGTGGGGAGCCGATCTCCGGCTACTCCTGGACCGGCACGATCTCGACCTGGTCCTCGATCGGTCCGCAGGGCTGCCCGGAGATCGGCTCACCAAAGCGGGCCTGCAGGAATCGCTCGAGGTCACACCGATTACCTAGCGAACCCTCGTCCCCCTGATTGATCGAAGCGAGGTTGTACGTGTGCCCAGTGGTAGAGACGACGCCAGTCCCGCCGGCCACTGGCGTGGCGGCGTAGTACTGCGCGGCGTTCAGCACCCCGCCGGGCCGAACCGGGGCGTCGCTGCCATCCGGATAGCGATAACCGCCGATCCCGTAACCAGGCGATGGGGCTGGGTTGGCGAGACAGGCGGTGCCGTCGGCGGAGAAGACGACGCCGTAGTGGTTCCCGTCGATGTTCAGATCGTCGAAGTCCTGCCCACGGGCACAGTTCCACGAGACCACCAGCCAGCCAGAATAGTTCTCGGGGACGATGTAGTCGACGATGGTCAACCGGGCCTCGAGGATGGGCCGCACGACGATGAGGAACAGCAGGACGACGACAAGGGTGATCCCGGAGTAGAGGAGCAGGCGACGGGTCATGCGGTTCCTTTGGGCGACACGAGCGCCGGCGATGAGGTCAAAACAGTGGCTCAAGGATAGCCCGTCGCTCCGCTCAGGATCGGCGCTGATTCCCCGTCACGGCATCATGACCACGGACGTCGTCGTTTAACCTACCCGGCTAACCCGGCGTCCTGTCGCGTCGGAATCGGCCCACACATCATCGTGGTCGCCGGCTCGGCGAATTGACGCTGCATGAAACGATCGAGATCGCAGCGATTCCCCAGTCGGGCAGGATCTCTCGGGTACCAGAGGGTCTCGTCGGCGAGCAATTCCGGCCGGCTCTCGACCCAGGCGATGTCGTACCGATGCCTTGCGTCGCCCACAAAGGCTGGCTGGATGGTCGAGTCACCGGCGACATCGGGCATCACCCGCGTCGGCCCGGTCCGCAGGAAGAGCGAGGAGACGCGTTCGTAGTCGTCGTCCAGACCGTCTTCCTTGGCGAACCGGCGATACCCCAGCACGACGTACCCATCGGTCGGGATGCCATCCATGAGGCACAGCGCTCCGGTCTCGGGGAACATCAAGGCGAACCGACGACTGCTGAACCTGGTATCGTCGAGGCTGCCACCGCCTTCGCAGTTCCACGAGAGGACCAGCCAGCCGAAATAGTCCCGCGGCAGCAGGAACTCGATCAGGACGGGCTGGGCATCGTGGACGGACCGGAACGCGATCGCACCCCCAGCGACACCGATGAGGACGACCAGCATCAGTGCCGTCGCTCGCCAAACTGACCACCCCTGGCTCATCGCTCCGCCCACCTTCGCTCCCCCGTGACCTGCCGATCGCTGGTCAGGATCACGGGGGATCACCTCACGCCCGGCGAACGGCCGCTCGCTCACACCAATGAGACGGTGTCGAGTGCCACGCTGTGACGACGAAGGGCTGGTCCATGGCTGGCCCGGCCCTTCTCTGGGCGATCACTTTGCGGTGTTCAGCAGAGTTGGCTGGTAGCGAAGCTGACCTCTCCCCCGCCGCCGACTGAGCGCTGGCAACCGATCAGACCCGGGTTTGAAGTTGTGGTCAAGCGACTAGAGCGTCGCGCCGAGGATCCAGGGGTTGTACTCCTCTTCCCCCAGCCCCTCTGCCTCGCTCTTGCTCTGCTTGCCGGAGGCGACGGCAATGATCTCATCGAAGATCTCTCGTCCGACATCGGCCAGCGGCACACCGTCCAGCACCCGGCCGGCGTTGATGTCCATGTCCGCTTCCTGCTTGGCGAACAGCACGCTGTTCGTCGCGATCTTGATGCTGGGGCTGGGCTTGAAGCCGAAGGCCGAGCCGCGACCGGTGGTAAAAATGGCGACCTGGCAGCCGCCGGCGACCTGGCCTGTCACCGAGACGGGGTCGAAGCCAGGCGTATCCATATGAACGAAGCCGCGCTCCGTCACCCGCTCGGCGTACTTGACGACCTGCGTCATCGGGGTCGAGCCGGCCTTGGCGATCGCGCCAAGCGACTTCTCGTAGATCGTCGTCAGGCCACCGAGCTTGTTGCCGGGCGAGGGGTTGTTGTCGATGCTGGCGCCGTGCATCTCGGTGTACCCCTCCCACCAGTGGATCCGCTCGATCAGCGCCTCGCCAACTTCCTGGCTGACGGCCCGGCGAGTGAGCAGATGCTCGCCGCCGTAGACCTCGCTGGTCTCCCCCAGGACGACCGTGCCGCCCTGCTGGACGATCAGGTCAGCCGCCACGCCGAGGGCCGGGTTGGCCGTGACGCCGGACCAGGTGTCCGAGCCACCGCACTGGAGCGCGACCATCAGCTCGCTGACCGGGACCGGCTCGCGGGTTGCCCGATTGGCGAGCGGCAGCAGGTCCTCGACGGCCTTGATGCCCGCCACGACGGTCCTGGCGAAGCCGCCGTCCTCCTGAATCGTCAGGACCAGTGGTCGTTTGCCGTCGGCGGCAGCCTCGGTCAGCCCGGTCGCGTCGATCAGATCCTCGGGCTGGTTGGTCTCGCAGCCGAGACTAAGGATGACGTAGCCGGCCACGTTGGGGTGATTGACCATGCCCGCCTGGGTGCGCTGGAGCTGGAACAGGGCCTCGCTGCCGTAGTGGGCGCCGCATCCTCCCTTGGTCGGGAAGCCGATCACCCCGTCGACATTCGGGAACGCGTCGAGCATACCCGGCCCAGCGAAGTGATCGACGACGCGGCGGGTCGCGGTCGAGGAGCAGTTTACCGAAGCGAGGACGGCGACGAAGTTCCGCGTCCCGACCCGGCCATCATGGCGCCGGTAACCGAGGAACGTCCGCCGCTCCGCTTCCGGGACGTACTGGACTGGGATGACTTCGGCCCCAATCTCATAGAGGGCGGAGCGGTCGAAGTCCCGGACGGCGAGGTTCTGGGAATGGACGTGCTGCCCCCGGCCAATCGCCTGGGTCGCGAAGCCGATGATCTGCCCATAGCGCCGGACCGGATCGCCCTCGACGATGTCCCGCAGGGCGAATTTGTGGCCGGCCGGGATCACACCCCGCGTCTCGAGGTCGGCAGCGCCGTCAGGGAGCGCGGTCAGCATCGTCCGCGGGACGAGCGCCTGCTTGGCGATCGCGACGTTGTCGATCGCGTTGAGCGTGACCGCGACGGTGTCGAACACCAGCGGCTCCCGGCTGCGCGTCTGTAGCTGAACGCCGCCAATGGTCTGGGCCATCGAGGTTCCTTCTCTCATTTAGATGCAACGTTTAGATGCAGCGTAGTGGCGACCAGGTCAGCGGGCGGTCCAGCCGCCGTCGAGCACCATCGCCGCGCCCGTGACGTAGCCGGCCTCGTCCGACGCCAGGTACAGCGCCATCGGGGCGATGTCGTCCGGGCGCCCCATCCGGCCGATCGGCTGGCGGGCGTGGAGCGCCTTCCGGGTCTCGTCTTCCTCGCCAGCGTGGTAGCGATGCAGGTAATTATCAACGAACGGCGTCTCGACCGTTCCGGGGCAGATGCAGTTGCAGCGGATACCCTGCTCGACGTAGTCCATCGCGACCGACTGCGTCATCGAGATCACCGCACCCTTGGTCGCACCGTAGGCGAAGCGGCGCGGGACCGCGATCTGCCCGGCGACGGAAGCGATGTTGACCAGCGCCCCACCCGGCCGATCCTGCGCGACCATCTGCTCGACCGCCGCCTTGCAGCCGTGGTAGACGCCGTCGACATTGACCCGGAACAGGCGATGGAAGTCGTCCGGCTCCGTCTCTGTCACGCTGCCGACCATTCCGATTCCGGCGTTGTTGACCATGATGTCCAGCCGCCCGTCGGCCGCGACGACCGCCGCGATCGCCGCCCGGACCGACCCAAGACTGCTCACGTCCATCTCGACGAAGGCCGCCCGGCCACCCTCCGCGCCGATCTCCGCGACGACGGTCGCCCCACGTTCCCGGCTCAGATCACCAACCCAGACCGAACCCCCATGGGCGGCGTAGAGCTGAGCGATCGCCCGCCCGATCCCCGACCCCGCCCCAGTGATCAGCGCCGTCTTCCCCGCCAGATCGAACAGCATCGTCGCAATCCTTTCATCGTTCCATCAGTCTAGTTACCGTCCGCAACGCAGCAGCCATCCTGTAGGGGCGGCCCTTGTGGTCGTCCAGCCGCCGCAGCGGCCCCGTCGTACCAACTGCCGCCGGGGCTCCGCCGTACCAGCCGCCGCCGCAGCCATGACGTACCACCTGCCGCCCCGGCCACGTCGTAGGGGCGTGGGCTGACCCCGCCCGGTCGCCGCAGCGGCCACGTCGTAGGGGCGTGGGCTTGCCCCGCCCGGCCGCCGCAGCGGCCATCGCCCCGCAGGGCGATACCCGTCCGCCGCGGCGCCCACGATCCGAAGGCAAACCGCACAATCAGCAAGATGGCGCCTTGCAGTGCGGACAAGGCAAGCCACGTCCCTGCGAACGTCCGCGTCCCCGCCTCGTCAGATCACCGCGATCGGTCGGACCCATGATCCGGTTGCGCCCCGGATCTTGAGCGGCAGAGCGCAGAACAGGAACTCACTCGCTCCGCTCTCGTGCAACGCCTCCAGGTCCATCCATTCCAGCAAATGAACACCGCGCCGGTACAGCATCTCGACATGGAGATGTCGCGACCAGTCGCCGGTCGGGTTGGGTTCGACGCTCGGGTTGTCCGCCCCGACGACGGCCATCCCCTGGTCGTACAGCCAGATCGCGGCATCGACACCGAGGCCGGGAATCGGACCGGCCCAGCGCGTCGGGTCACCGTAGTCGCGCATCTTTCCCGTCCGGATCAGAACCGCATCCCCGGAACGGACCGTCAGACCCCGCCGGCCGAGCGCGGCCTGGATCTGTTCGACAGAGATCACCATGTCAGGTGGCAACTGATCGACGCCCTCGTCGGCCGCGATGTCCAGCAGCAGACCGCGGGTCAGAACCGGGGCGACGGACTCGATCCCGGCGTGGGTCCAGCCGAAGTCGCGCTCGTGCTCGGCCGCCGTCCCGCCGCCGAAGATCCGGCCGTCGAGCTGGACGTGGGCGAAGGCGTCGAAGTGGGTCCCCGTGTGTGGCGTTCCCTGGATCAGCTCGGTCGAGAACGTCGTCCCGGCCGTGTCGTTCTCCCGGGCGAAGTCGGTCGTCGTCCGGTGGCGCAGGACCTGGAACGGCGCGAAGGCGTCGTCCTGCCCCTTGCCCTTCGGCATGTCCCGGCTCAGCTCGGAGCCGAGGTCGATCACGAGCCCCGTGTTCGGAATCGTGAGGGCGGCCAGCGTAACGACGGCGGTGATCCGGCTCAGGGCACCGCTCGGGTGCATCTCGACCTGATCCGGATGCGACGTCAGATGTGATCTGGTTTCGGTGGTCCCGGTCATTCGGGTTGGCGCTCCATCGCGAACGGTGACGGCCGTGGCCACTCACTGCGAGCGGCCACGGCATCATCCGCTATTGCGCGATCCGGCGCGGGGAGGGGCGGATCGCGATGCTGTGGGCCGGGGCGTCCGCCAGGTCATCCGGGACGACGAGTGTCAGTGCGCTGCCCTCCTGCCGCCATGAGACCGGCTCACCAGTTGCCAGAAGCCGGACCGACGTTCCATCGGCGGCGGCGAGACCGTCGAGACGATGCGGCCCGGCGGCGGGCTGCCCGAGGAACGTCGCGAACAGGTCCTCCCCCTTGGCCGTGAACCGGACGTCGCCGCCACCGTCGGTCGTTGCCTCCGCGATCTCCCACGGCCGGCTGCCGTAGATCGCCTCACCGTTGGCCTCGAGCCAGGCGCCTGTTTCCAGCAGGCGCTCGACCTGTTCGGGCTGGAGCGTGGCATCGCCGCGCGGGCCGGTGTTGAGCAGGAGGTTGCCGTTCTTGCTGACGACATCGACCAACAGGTGGACGATCTCGGCGGACGACATGAAGGACCGGGCATCCTCGGTCCGGTTGTAGCCGAAGGAGAAGCCGATCCCGCGGTTGGACTCCCACTTCGCCGTCCGGGTCTCCTTGAACGAGGTGTATTCGGGCGTATCGATGTCGTACGGCGGGTCGGTCCGCTTGCCACCGTCGCGTCCGCGCTGGGAAAACCGGTCGTTGATGATCCCATCAGGGACGGCGGCGTAGTACTCCGCGAACAGCCGCTCGAGATCCGACCCGGCCGGGTACGAGATGTCGTTCCACATCAGCGCCGGCTGGTACCGCTCGATCAGCTCACGCCAGTGGGCGTCGGCGTAGGCAACGTACTCAGGCGACTCCGGCGTCGCGTTCCGGACATCAGCGTTGACCCGGATCACGTTGGGCTCGAATGTCCAGTCGATCCCACCCGAATAGTAGGCCCCGAACCGGAGTCCGGCGGTTCCGGTAGCGGCCGCCAACTCGCCGATCAGGTCACGCGCCGGGTGGTAATCACCATGGCGCGGGTTCGGGATGGAACTCGTCCAGAGTCGGTAACCGTCATGGTGCTTGGTTGTGGGAATGACATAGCGTGCCCCGGCCCGGCGAAACACATCGAGCCACTCGGCCGGGTCCCATGTCGCCAGGCCCGCCTCGAACGGGCCCCGGAAGTCCTCGTAGGCGAAGTCAGCACCGTAATGCTCGGCGTGGAACCGGCTGGTCGAGCTGCCCTCGATCCGCATCGTGTTCCAGTACCACTCGGCGTAGGCATTCTCCCGAAACCAGGCGTCCCAGTCGCCAGCCTCCTGGACATCGTGGAGGGTTCGGCTGGCAGGGGCGTATCCGGGAACGGAGTACAGCCCCCAATGGATGAAGATGCCGAACTTGGCGTCGCCATACCACTGCGGCGTCGGCCGGCCAGACGCCTTGGGCTCGTCGTGCTCGATGATGACCAAGGGGTGTCTCTCCTGTGGTGGGGCGCGAAGACAGACCAGCGCTGGCCCAACGACGCGTCCCAGCAGGGTATTGCGGAAGAGATGACAGCGCAACCGCATGACGCGTCCGAACCCTGCGGGAGCGATCAGGGAAATCCTTGGATATCATGTCAACAATCGGTCTCATGACCGAGCCAATTGAGGTGGGGCTGAACGGGAGGGATCAGGATGACCATCGAACAGATTGCCGAGGCGTTCTCTCGCCACGCGTTCGCGACGACGTATCCGCATATCGCCGAGGATGTCATCTGGGACAACGTCGGCGGTCCCCAGATCACGGGCAAGGCGGACCTGATGGAGACTTGCGATCAGTCCGCCGCCTACCTTGCCGGCGTGACGACGCGGTTCGACCGGTTCCGGTTGGTCGTCGGAGACCAGTCCGTCGTCATCGACAGCCTGGCGAACTACACCGACGGCGACGGCGAGACCACCACCGTCGCATCGTGCGACATCTACGACTTCACCGATGGGCTGCTATCCGGGATCACGCCGCACACCGTCGAGTTGGGTTGATCGGCATCGAGACAGTAGCAATAGCCGGGTTCAATCAACCAGGGCTGAACCCGAAAGCATCGGTATCGTCCTGCGGGACGATGGCTGGTTACGGCCAGCGAAGCGAGACCCCATGACCCTGCGACGTGGCCGCTGCCGCGGCCGGACTCGCGAGCGTCGCCCCTACGACGTGGCCGCTGCCCGGATACGCAGGAAGGCAAAGCCGACAGACGGAGCCCCTCTCCATCCGCAGATGGGGAGGGGTTGGGGTGGGGTCTGCTCCGCGACCGACACGTCGGCCCGAAACATCAGTCCGCCGCGATGTCGCCCTCACGCCACTGGGTCCGGACCAGCTCGGCGTAGTAGCCCTCGGCGGCGATGAGGTCGTCGTGGCTGCCGCGCTCGATGACGTTGCCGTTCTGGAGGACGACGACTTCGTTCGCGTCCCGGATCGTCGTCAGCCGGTGGGCGACGACGACCGAGGTCCGGCCGGCGAGCAGGCGGCGCTGGGCAACCTGGAGGGCGAACTCCGTCGTCGTGTCGATGTTGCTGGTCGCCTCGTCCAGGACCAGGATGCGCGGGTCCGCCAGTAACGCCCGGGCGAACGAGAGCAGTTGCCGCTGACCGGCCGACAGCCGGCCGCCCCGCTCCTGCAGGTCCGTGTCGTAGCCCTCGGGCAGTTTCAGGACGAACTCGTGGGCGCCGACCGCCTTCGCGGCGTCCTCGATCTCGGCGTCGGTCGCCTCCGGACGACCGAATCGCAGGTTCTCCCGGACGGAGCCGGGGAACAGAAAGGCGTCCTGCAGCACGACGCCGCACTGGCGCCGAAGCGACGCCTGCGTGATATCGCGCACGTCGTAGCCGTCAACGGTGACACGTCCGTCCCAGACATCGGCGAAGCGGAGCATCAGCGAGATGATCGTGGACTTGCCAGCGCCAGTCTCCCCGACCAGGGCCAGCATCTTTCCGGGCTGGACATCGAGGTCGATGCCATGCAGGATCTCCTCGCCAGACCGGGAATAGCCGAAGGTGACCCCCTCGAACCTGACGTGCCCGTCGATGCGCGGCAGCTCCTTCGCGCCCGATTTGTCCTCGACTTCCGGCTCACTGTCGAGCAGGTCGAAGATCCGTTCCCCGGCCGCCATGCCGGCCTGGAGCAGGGTGTACTGCTGGCTGAGCTCACGGATCGGCTGGAAGAACCGGTCGACCAGCGCAATGAAGAAGACCAGGTCGCCAATCGAGAGCGAAAGGTCGAAGACGAACTGGCCACCGGCGTAGAGAACCAGAACCGACGCGATCGACCCGACCGTGATCGCGATCGGGAGCAGGACGGCGCCGAGCCGGGCAGCTTCGATGTTCGCGACCAGGTTCGCGGCGTTGAGGCGGTCGAACTGGCGGTGCTTGCCGCCTTCCTGCCCAAACGCCTGGACGACCCGGACGCCATCGATGCTCTCGGCGAGGTCGCCGTTGACCGCGCCGATCGTCCGACGGGTGGATCGGTAGGCATCGACGGAGTAGCGCCGCCAGATCGAAACGACCGCGATCATGATCGGGAGGACGATGAAGGCCAGCAGGGCCAGCTGCCAGTCGATCACGAGCATCACGATGATGATCGCCAGCAGGACGAGCAGGTTCGCGGCGAGGCCGACGACGCCGTCGCTGAACAGCTCGTTGACGACGGAGACGTCGTTCTGGATCCGCGTCATCACCGCGCCCACGCCGCGCCGGTCGGTGTAGGACACGCTGAGCTTCTGGAGGTGGCGGAACATCACGTCGCGAAGGTCGTAGACGACCCGGTTACCGAGCCACGACGTGAAGTACGTCTCCGCCCAGTTGCTCAGGAAGCGAATGATCAACACCGCTACCGCGCTGATTCCGAGCAGGTTGATGATCCCGGTCTTGTCACGCAGGTCGCCTTCGACATCGAGCACATCGACGACCCGACCCAGCAGGAACGGGATCGCGAGGTCCGAGGTGATGCCAAGGATGACCGCGATCGAGACCAGCACGAGCCGCTTCCGGTACGGCATCAGGTATTCGAGCAGCCGTCCGGCGATCCGGCAGTCGTAGGCCTTGCCAAGCAGGTCGTCCGGATTGACGTTCGTCGAGACCATCTCGGGCGCTTCCCTCTGTTCGGTCGGTGCTGGTCACGTTGTCCAGGTTACGAGATCAGCGATTCTCGTCAGACACGATCAGGCGCCGCGGCAGGCTGGCCTGTTCGGGTAACGAGATCCCGGCCACTGGTGAGCCCGGCGGAGGTCGTTCCGTCAAGACTCCGCTGCTGACTCTGGAGATCGTAGAGCCGGCGGTAGAAGCCGTCCTGGGTCAGGAGATGGTCGTGGGTACCACGTTGGGTGATCTCTCCGTCCTCCAGCACGAGGATCTCGTCGGCATCGCGGACGGAGTCGAGCCGCTGGGCGATCACGATGCTGGCCCGGCCTTCCCGCAGTCGTCGCAGCGCAGTCTGAATCGTCGCCTCAGTCTGGGAATCGACGCTGGATGTCGCGTCGTCGAGGATCAGGACGTGGGGATTCGTCAGCAGCGCTCGCGCGATCGCGATCCGTTGCCGCTGCCCACCGGACAGCGAGACGCCCCGCTCTCCCGTTACCGTGTCGTAGCCGTCCGGGAAACGGGAGATGAAGCTGTCGGCCCCGGCCGACTTCGCCGCCTCGATGACCTCCTCCCGCGTCGCATCGGGTCGACCGAAGGCGATGTTCTCGTCGATCGGCAGCCCGAAGATGAACGTCTCCTGCGACACCGTCGAGACTTCGGCCCGAAGTGAGTCGAGCGTTACGTCACGAACGTCATGTCCATCCAGCGTGACGGATCCCTCCCCAACGTCATAGAACCGCGGCAGAAGCTGGGCGATCGTCGACTTGCCCGAGCCCGTTGGGCCGACCAATGCCACGGTCTGGCCCGGACGGACGGTGAAGGTGATGTCCCTCAGCGCTGGTTCGGTCCCCTGCGGGTAGGTGAACGTCACGCCCTCGAAGCGGACGTTGCCCCTGACCGTGGCCTTGTCGAGCACGACCGCGTCCGGCCGGTCCGCGATCGTAGGCTGCTCATCCAGCACCTCGAAGATCCGCTGACCGGAAGCAATCGCCCGGGCGATCCGGTTGACGAGGAAGCCGAGCCAGCGGATCGGTTCGCTCGCAATCACGAGGTAGCGACTGAACGCGACCAGCACGCCGACGGAGATCGCGCCGTTGATGACCTGCAGTCCGCCGACCCAGATCACGGCGACGGTGCCGATCCCGGAGAGCATCACGATCAGGGCGAACGAGAACGACCACTGGCGACTGGCCCGCAGGTTCCGGCGAAACAACTGGTTGAGCTCACCCTCGAACCGGCTGATCTCCTGCTGCTCCTGCGCGAACGCCCGGACGACCCGAGTCCCGGCGACGTTCTCCTGCAACTGGGCCGTCATCGAGCCAAACTGCTGCTGGATGCCAGCGAACAGCGATCGCATGTTGTTGCCGAAGCGGTAGGTGAAATAGATCAGCGGGGGAAAGATCACCATGGAGAGGATCGCGAGCTTCCAGTCCGCTCGGAGCAGGATGATCGCGACGAAGACGAGGGTGCCGATCAGAAGTGGGATCGTCCGAAGCCCGAACATGAGCATTCCGCGGACGTTATTGATGTCATCAGTCGCCCGGCTCATCAGTTGCCCCGATGAGATCCGGTCGTAGAAGCTGAACGGCATCCGCTGGAGATGGCGGTAGAGGTCATCCCGGACCTGATAGCCCGCCTGCTCCGCGACCTTCTGCAGCAGGTAGACCCGGGCGAAGGTGAAGATACCCTGCAGGGCCGACAGACCGAGGTAGAGCAGCGCCATCTGCCACAGCCAGGTCGTGTCACCGTCCCTGATCCCGCCGTCGATCGCGGTCGCGAGCACGAGCGGCAGCGTCAGCTGGAATCCAAGCGCGACGAACAGGCAGACGTACCCGAAGATCAGGGCTGACCGGTACGGCGTCACATAGCGCAGGATGCGGATCAGGGTCGGCACGCGGAAACCCTCCCAAGGGTCTGGTCGACAGCGCATGGCGAGCCAACCTGGTGAGGTGGAGCTGGAGGTGGGCTGCTGACGGGGCGGATCGGACGGCTCCCCGGAGTCAGGCGCACGGATGGCTGGGTGGGGAGGATCGTATTGGCTGGCGTTTGGGCAGCCGGCCGGATTCGACGTCCTGGGAGGCTGCTGGGGCCAGCAGTCCCGTAGGCGGGGTCCGCCGTCGATGGCGCCCGATATCGGAAACAGGAACGGTCGGGAGTGGTCCGTTCCTGAGAGCGTCTATCATCCTACCGACCCCGGGCACCGGTGTCTATACCCTGCATATCGCGAATCGTTCGTGAGAGCCGGGGCAGCGACCGGCTGGCTACCAGCCCATCGAGCCGGGGATGCCCTTGAACGGACCGACGACGTCCGACGTCACCCAGCCACCGTAGAACCCGCCAGGCTGCGGCATCACCTGCTCACCATCCACCGTGACCGCGTCGAATGGCGCCGCGTAGAAGGCGATGTGATCCCGGATCGGCTCGAACCCGCGTGACGGGTCGGGGTAGCTCCAGCCCACACGGTTGAGGAATCGTGCCCCGGATCGAACCGACCAATAGCGCGCCGACCCCTTCCACTCGCAGTACGAGGAGCCATCGGCGGGCTCCGGGAGGTCCATGCGGATATCCTCCGTCGGGATGTAGTAGACCGGCGGGTGGGATGTCTCCAGCACGCGCCAGGCCCGGCGGGTCTCGGCGACGGTCTGGTCACCCAGTATGATCACGATCTGACGATCGCTCTGTTCGACCCGAGGCGGCCGGGGATAGGCCCAGACCGATTCCTGCCCGGGTGCCGCGATCTCTGGTGTCGGTGGTCGCATCGGATACATCCCCTCTCCCGCCCCCACCAAGCCATTGCTGCCCGTCGGCTCGCCAGGGTCTGTCTGTCAGCATTTCGTGGCGCAAGATTCCCGCCGGGGAACCAGGGTCCAACGGCGTAACATCCAGATGAGGACATCACGATGCGGGTCGGTCTCAATGCGCGCCTGGTCGGGACCGGACGGAGCTACCGTCGGGCCGGCGTCAGCCGGTACATCGCGAGTCTGATCGAGCACCTGCCAGCCGCACTCGACCCTCAGGATGAGTTGATCGTCATGGGCCGCTCACCCGACGAGGAGGCCGACTACGTCTCTCCGCGCGATCGGATGTCTTCGCATCCGATCGCGCGGATCGCCTGGGAGCAGACCGCCCTGCCGCTACTGGCCCGGCGCGACCGATGGGACATCACCCACAGCCCCGTCAACGTTGCGCCGGTCCTGCCGTCCGGCCGCTCGGTGGTCACGGTCCACGATCTTGCCTTCATCGTCGCGCCGGAGACGATGCCATCGGCACGGCGACGCTACCTGACCGCACTTACCGCCCACTCCGTCCGCCACGCCGCCCAGGTGATCGCCGTCTCGGAGAGCACCCGCCGCGATCTCATCGCGTGGCTCGGCATCGACCCCGAACGCGTGACCGTCACGCGGCTGGCCGCCGAGCCGCGCTTCCGGCCGTCGGCCCCGGCGGATCTCGACGCCTTCCGGGAGCGGGTCGGCCTGAACCGGCCGTACATCCTGAGCGTCGGCACGCAGGAGCCGCGAAAGAACACCGCGCTCCTCGTCCAGGCCTTCGCAAGCCTTGCCGATGAGTTCCCGCACGGTCTGGTGCTGGTCGGTCCCGCTGGCTGGCTGGGCGAGGAGCTTGACCGGGCTCTGAGCGCCCTGCCAGAGCGCGTCCGGGAGCGTGTCCGTCTGACCGGCTTCGTCGATGATGACGACCTGCCCCTCTGGTACGGCGCGGCGGAAGCACTCGCCTACCCGGCGCGCTACGAGGGGTTCGGGCTGCCAGTCCTTGAGGCGATGGCGTGCGGAATTCCGGTGGTGACCTCGAACGTCTCCAGCCTGCCGGAGGTTTCCGGGGGAGCCGCACTACTGGTCGATCCGGGCAGCAGTGCTGAGCTGGCGGCGGCGCTTTGGAGTGTCATGACCAACCCCGGTCTGGCGAGCGAACTCCGTGAGCGTGGCCTGCGACGGGCAGCTGCGTTCTCGTGGGAAACGACGGCCCGCCTCACCGTTGGTGCGTACCGTAAGGCACTCGGGCGATAATTCGCCGGGCCACCGTCGGCTGCTCGAATGTGAACATCACTGGAAGGCGAGACGTCAGTGCCTGTGCTGGTCCGGGACATCGGTGAGTTCGGTTTGATCACGGCCCTCCGCGATGCCCTTCCGCCCGCAGCAGCTGGAAGATCTGACGTTACGCTCGGGATCGGTGACGACGCCGCGACCTGGCGTCCTCCCGACGGTAGCTCAGTCGTAATCAGCACCGACAGCCTCGTGGAGGGGATTCATTTCCGGCTGGATGCTGGATGGTCTGACTGGCCGAGCCTCGGCCACAAGGCGCTCGCGGTGAACCTGTCGGATCTCGCGGCGATGGGGGCGACTCCGGCCCTTGCGACAGTCTCCCTGGGTCTGCGCGGCGATGAGGACGTGGCAGATCTGGAGGCCGCCTACCGGTCGCTCGGAGACCTCGCTGCCCGAAGCGGTTGCATCGTCGCGGGCGGCGACATCGTCGCGTCGCCCGGCGCGGTCCTGTGGCACGTCACGGTGCTTGGGATCGCACGCGACGGCCGGACCCTGACCCGGGCTGGCGCTCGGCCAGCCGACGTCATCGTCGTCAGCGGCACGCTCGGCGCCTCGGCCGCCGGGCTGGCTCTACTCGGGATGGGTGACGCCGATCTCCGTCGCCGCGCTGTGTCGGCGGATCTGCTCATCGAGGCTCACCTGCGACCGGAGCCGCGCCTGGCGCTTGGCCAGCTCCTGCTCGTCGAAGGTGCGACGGCCGCCATGGACCTGAGCGACGGGCTGCTTGGCGACCTCCCGAAGATTCTCGCCGCCAGCGGAGTGTCAGCCGAGATCGACTTCGATGCGATCCCGGTCGCCGCCGCCGTCCGGGCCCTGTTCCCAAACGACTGGCTGTCCTTCTCGACGAGCGGCGGCGAGGACTACGAACTCCTCGCCACCCTTCCGCCAGCTACCGCCGATCGGATCATCAGCTCCGCTGCCGAGATCGGGTCGACCCTGACTCGGATCGGGACGGTCGTCCGCAAGGGAGATGAGACGCCCTCACTGCGGATACGTGATCTCGATGGCCGGGCCACCCTGGTCGCCAGCGGTGCCTTCGACCACTTCCGTGTTGCGCAATCCGGTCAATAGAGAAGGCAGCACGCCTCTTCGGGGTGCCGAGGGATCAGGAAGATCAAGCCAGGGTGTGGGTCCTCGACAATGTTGCGAAGGGAATGCGCCAGGCGGTTGCCCGGCCCATTCGGCAGCACGAGCGTCCGGACATCGAGGAACCGGACCGACTCGACGGCATCACCCCTTGGGGGAAACGTCACACGTCCCGGCGGCCGACGAGGTCGCGACCAGGTAGAACGGCAAGTGGTCAAGGAAGCCACGGAGGTGTTGGTTGAGGTGATCCCGCACCTTGCCCACGATCGCCCGACTCGAGTCTGGCATCACCCCCCGGAGACCGACAAGGTCGTGGACCCGGTGCGCCCAAGCCGGATCGATTGGGTTGGGTGCTGGTGCGGGGACGTCACCGGCAACCTCGGCGCGGTCGATGATGAACATCGTCGGCCCCCAGGCTGGTTCCCACGATGGGTGCATCGCCGTCAGCTCTTCGTCAACCTGGCCATGCCGCCTGATCGCAGAGAACGAGCGACGGGATCAGGCGATATGCCTGATCCCGTCGCTCGTCGTTTGGTCATTCCGCTGGTCGTGCCGCAAAGGGACGCGTCCGCGTCAGGCGATCAGGCGCCGACGATCGGGCCAGTCGGGTCGTCGGTTCGGGTCACGACAACGACGGACGGTCGCGGCGCAAGTCCGTTCTCGTTGTCCGGCCAGGTGTTGACCTGCTCCTCGAAATAGCCGCCCTCGCCCGGGTGCTGGACCGCGATAAACAGAGCGCTGTTGTCCGGCGTGAAGACCGGGCCGGAGCACTCGGCCCCGGTTGGGACCTGGAAGAACCGTCGGGAGTAGCCACGCTCGTCACCCTCGACCGGGACCGCAAACAGCCCGTCGTTGGCGTCATCGACCTTGTTGCCATCGGTGGAGATCCAGATGTTTCCCAGGTTGTCGAAGGTGATGTTGTCCGGGGAACCGAAGCCGCTGACCAGGCTCTTGTCGAAGCCGGCGTAATCGGTGGTCGCGTCGTCGGTCGGGCCGGCGGTGATGAACAGCGCCCACTCGAAGGTCGTCGCGGTGTGGTCGTCGCCAGCCTCGGTGATCTCGATGATGTGACCGTAGATGTTCTCGGCTCGCGGGTTGGCGGTATCGATCCCGTAGTTGTCCTCGACACCGCGGTTGCTGTTGTTCGTGCAGACCAGGTAGACCTTGCCGTTGGCGGGGTTGGTCTCGAAGTCCTCCGGACGGTCCATCTTGGTAGCACCCATCGCATCGGCGGCGAGGCGGGTGTTGATCAGAACGTCCGCCTGCGTCGCGAAGCCGTTGGCCTCGGTCAGTTCCCCCTCGCCCTGGATCATCGGCAGCCACTCGCCGGTGCCATCCTCAGCGAAGACGGCCACGTAGAGCGTGCCCTCGTCGAGCAGGTCCAGATTGGCGCTGCGATCGGTGGCGCTGTAGTTGCCGGCGGTAACGAACTTGTAGGCGTAGTCGAACGCCTGATCGTCTCCAGAATAGATGACGACGGGGGCGCCGTCGATCGCGACCGAGGTGTGCCCCTCGTGCTTGTTGCGGCCGAGCGCAGTGCGCTTCTTCGGGGTGCTGGTCGGGTCCAGCGGATCGATCTCGACAGCCCAACCAAAGCGGAATGGCTCGTTCGGCTCCTTGGCGAGGTCGAAGCGATCGTAGAACGACTCCCACTGGCGGTCACTGGCCTCTTCCGGCAGGCCGTAGCGAGCAGCGGAGAGAGCCTGGACGCTGTCCGGCTCCAGGCTGGCGGAATTGGCGAAGTACTGGTTGAAGTTCTCCTCGCCCGAGACGACCGTGCCCCACGGCGTAACGCCGCCGGCGCAGTTGTTCAGCGTTCCGAGGACCGTTGTCCCGTCTGGGTCAGCGTTGGTCTTGAAGAGATCCGAGCCGGCGGCCGGGCCGGTCAGTTCCATCTCGGTCGTGCCGGTGATTCGGCGGTTGTACTCGCTGTCGAGCACGATCGACCACTGGCCGGCCTCGTCGCGAATGACCTCGACGACCGACATGCCGTGAGCCTCGAGCTCGACATCGACGAGCTCGAGGCTCACGTTGAAGGTGAGGGTCGGCTCGTCCTCGCCTTCGGCAGGCTCGCCGACGGTGACGTAACCGGGGAACATCAGCTCGCCGCTGGAGTACTCATGGTTGACGACGAGCAGGCCGTGGTCGCTGGCGCCGGATCCCATCGGCAGAGAGACGAAGCCGACGAAGTCACAGTTATAGCCAAACTGCCGCGCCTGAGCGGCAGCGGACTGGGCCATGACATCAAACTCGGGGGCATCGGCGAAGATCGGGTCGCCCCAGATCAACAGAGGCCGGGACTGGTACCCCTCAGCAACCACCGTCTCGTTGGTGGAAGCATTCGGAATCGCGGCGAACTTGAGGCCAGTCGTGGCGGCTGGCGTTCCTTGCTGCGCGGAGACCAGGCCAGCCCCAGAGCCGGCCAGCGTCAGGGCAGACGCGGCGACGACGCCCTTGATGCCGTCGCGGCGGCTCAGGCGCCTGGCGATGATCTCGCCGAAGGTCCGGCCGCGGCCGTTCGTCGAGTAGACCTTGTCGTCCTCGGGGTGCTCGATGCGAACGACTGGCCGGGATTCGGTGCTGGTCATGTGCGTCCCTCTCAAGAGATCGTCTGGCTGAGATCCGGAGTCGTGCTTCGACCGGGCCACCGACGGACCTCGCCGCGAGCGCGGACATGGGCAACTGCCACCAGTCGCGGTAACAGCAGATCGCTCCGAGCATCCAACATGCATGATCAACGATAAGTGAGCATTGTTCTCGCTTTGTAAACTCCGGTTGAAAAAGATGTTAGAAGATCATTAATCGGCAGCCGCCTCACTCACGAGGAGTGTCATGGTGTCCTGGCATCAATGCCTACGCATTCGGTCGGGATTCTCGTATCCTGCACCAAGCGGTCCCTTCACACCGACCGATACGCCAGCTCTCCAATGGCCCAGAGCCATCCGAATCTTGTAGCGAGGAACGCTCGGTATGACCATGATCGATACAACGTCTGTGACGGCAACCAGCGAAGCTGTCAGCCAGGCGATTCGTTCCCGGCGGAGCGCCAAGCGCCTGCTCGACACCCCGGTCGACCGGGCTGTCATCGAGCGAATCATCGAAGCCGCGACCTGGGCGCCCAACCATCACCTGACCGAGCCCTGGCGGTTCTGGGTCGTCAGCGGAGCCGGCCGCGAGCGGTTCGGGGAGGCAATGGCGGCGGGCGACCTGAACACGCATCGCGATGCCACGCCGGAACAGCGTGAGACGATGCGCGCGTCAGCGATCGGCAAGGCCCAGCGGGCCCCGGTGATCATCGCGGTCGCGGCAGTGATGGCCGAGACCAACAAGAACCCGGACATCGAGGAGATCACCGCGACCGCCGCCGCGATTCAGAACCTGCTCCTGCAGGCCGAAGCTGAAGGTCTCGGAGCAATCTGGAGGACTGGCCGCTCCGCCTACGAGCCGGAAATGGCTGAGTTCTTCGGACTGACCGAACGCGACCGTATCCTCGGCTTCATCTATATCGGTCATCCGGACCCGGACGCGGCGGCCCGCGTCAGTCAGCGCCGGCCCGTCGAGCACCTCACGACCTGGCTGGACGGCTGACGGTCGACCCCGGCCCATTCACTGCTCACTGCGATCTGATCGGATACCCCGGACGGAAGAGGTTGGACATGGTGGCGGATGGTTATCTGGCGACCGATCGGCGCGTCTTTGGCGACGCCGCCGACACCTACCACCGGTTCCGGCCGGGCTACGACACGGTCGTCTACGAATTGCTGGGCGAGCGATGCGGTCTGAAGCCGGGCATCGCCGCGTTCGAGGTCGGCCCGGGAACCGGCCAGGCCACCCGGACGTTGCTCGCGATGCGTATCGATCCACTCGTCGCGATCGAGCCCGATGAACGTCTCGCCGCACACATCGTCCGGGACGCGGACATCGACGGTCACGCCAGCGCCCTCCAACTCCAGATTGCCCGGTTCGAGGACGCCGAGTTAGCGGACGGCGCCTTCCACCTCGGGGTCGCGGCGACGTCGTTCCACTGGCTGGAGCAGGGCTCAGCACTCACAAGGGTCGCTGCCGCCCTCCGCCCCGGCGGGTGGTGGGCGATGTGGTGGAACATGTACGGCGAGGTGTTCGGCCAGGACCCGTTCCACGAGGCGACGAAGCACCTGCTCGAAGGACCCGGCATCGCCACGACCCTCTCCGACGGACCGCGACCGTTTCCGCTGGACGCTGATGCCCGGCGGAGCGATCTGCTCGCGACCGGCGCGTTCACGGACATCGGCTTCGAGCTCATCGGGCGGGTCGTCCCGTTCGATGCCGAGGCGACCACTGGGCTCTACCGAACCTTCTCGGGGGTGGCCAGCCGGCCAGTGGTGGAGCGCGAACGGATCATCGACGGACTTGCCCGGATCGTCGACGAGGAGTTCGGCGGGACGGTCGAGCGGACGGTCCTGACGCCGGTCCACATCGCGCGCCGGGTCTGACGCCAATATCGAACCCGCCGTCTCCTGCTCAGGCCAAGAGTGGCGTGGTACCGTGACGCCCGCGCCAGCAGCGATTTCCAACGCACATGACCCAGAGCCCCGGAGCCCCTTTCATGGTAGACACCCAACCCGTCGAGCCAACCCCCGCCTCAGCCAACGAGCGCATCGCCTTCCTCGTCGATGTCGACAACACCCTGGTCGACAACGATTCGGCCAAGGAGGAGATCGACCGGAAGATGCGGCTGGTCCTCGGCGATGTCGAGACGGAGCGGTTCTGGGAGGTTTACGAGACGGTCCGGAGCGAGACGGGCCGGGTCGCCGTGCCGCAGGCACTGGTCGAGTACCTTCGCGACCTTCCACCCGGGACCGACCCTGCCGCCGCCCTCGACCAGCACATGGCCCTCGCCGACGCCCTGATCGGCGTGCCGTACGCGAATTACGTCTACCCAGGCGCGATCGACTCGCTCGCACGGCTCCGTAAGGTCGGCCGGGTCGCGATCCTGACTGAGGGTGACCCTGCCTTCCAGGCGACGAAGGTCGCTCGCGCCCACCTGGCGGATGCCGTCGAGGGGTACGTCTTCGTCTGTCCGGACAAGAGCGCCTACCTGCGTGAGGTCGCGGCGATCTTCCCGGCCGACCGGATGGTGCTGGTCGAGGACAAGGCCCGCAACATCGACCTGGCCCGCGAAATCTTCACCGACCTCGGCGTGCCCTTCTCCGGCATCTTCGTCCGGCAGGGCAAGTACGCGGCCGCGACCGCTCCCGACTGGCACGGAGCGGAGCTCACCGTCGAGTCGATCGGAGAGCTGGCGGGCATGACGCCCGAGGCGATCGTCGCCGCTCTCCGGTCCTCGATCGCTCCGAACGAGGCATGACCGACCTGCGGGTAACGACGACCTCGGCTGAGGCGACTCAGGCACTTGGCAGACGGCTCGGTGAACTTCTCGTAGCGGGAGATGTCGTTCTGCTTCACGGCGATCTCGGTGCCGGCAAGACCACCCTCTCGCAGGGGATCGTTGCGGCCGGACGCCCCGATGTTGCGGTCCAGAGTCCGACCTTCACCCTGATCAATGAGTACCCACCGACTGAGGACCGGCCAGCACTCTTCCATATCGATCTCTATCGTCTAGACGGTCCTGACGATCTGGAGACGATCGGCCTCGACGACCTGCTCGCAACCGGAACGGGCCTGGCGCTGATCGAGTGGCCGGAACGACTCGGCCCCGATCTGCCCGACGACTACCTGCTCATCCAGATCGAGCCGATCAGTCCTGACGCACGCCAGATCACGCTCCGGGCGGCCCCGTCCGATGGGCGCCACCGCCGCATCGTCGACGCCCTGATCGCAGGTTGATGGAGCGGTCCGACTGGTGAGTGACGAAAGCTCACGAACAGGTAGCAATAGTCATGACACAGGATCATGGAGGACGGCCAGTAAGCACCAAACTGGTCAATCAAGACCGGAAACCAGCTCGGCCCGCAGGACCGTGACGGCCTGGCCGCCGATCCGGACACGGCCCTCACTCGCCAGTTCGACGCGGAGGTCGCCGCCTCGCCGGGAGACCTGCCGGGCGACGAGCCGGTCCTTGCCAAGCCGCTCAGCCCAGAATGGCGCGAGCAGGCAGTGCGCCGATCCCGTCACGGGGTCTTCCGGGATCCCGTAGGCTGGCGCAAAGAAGCGGGAGACGAAGTCGATTCCATCCGTCCCAGGTGCCGTCGCGATCACGCCGCGGCAGGGAATCGCCAGCAAGGCGTTCATGTCGGGCGCCAGGCGACTGACCGCCTCCGGCGAATCCAGCTCGACGAGGAGATCGATGGACGAACCCGGACCACCGACGGCCGTCCAGACCGGGGCAGCCGGAATTCCAGCGCCCAGCGCCGCCAGCAGCCCCTCGGGTTCCGCAATCCGCCGGGGCTGGAGGACCGGGAAGTCGAGCCAGATCAAGCCGTCGGCCTGGCTGGCCCGTAGCTCTCCACTCAGGGTCCGGAAACGCAGCGTCCGCTCCTCGGTGTGCCCTCCTTCCCAGAGCAGATGAGCGCTGGCCAGGGTCGCGTGGCCGCAGAGTTCGACCTCGGTCGTTGGCGTGAACCAGCGTAGGTCCCACACGCCGCGCTCGACGGCTCGAAGGAAGGCAGTCTCCGCCAGATTCATCTCGGCCGCGAGGGCTTGTAGCCAGCTGTCCGGTCGCTCATCGACGAGGATGGTGACCGCGGCCGGGTTGCCGCTGAAGGGTTGATCGGTGAACGCGTCAATGACGACGACCCGTTGACCCATGAGGAATCTCCTTCTAATGTCGAGGGCGGGCGCGGGGCGATTTCAATGCGAACGTACGCACGGACCAACTGTTAATCTCGTGCAACATTCTGAAGGCGCGTGGTACAATGAAAGAGGTCGCGGTAAGCTGCGACTTCCGCAGATTCCTCCAAGCCCCACATCGTCACTGCGTCTGGTGGCCCCCCGTCGATCCAGTGTGGATCGGCGATTTGTGTTGTGCGTTGCATTGTGTCCACCGGACGCGTTGGATGCGAGTCATCTGGCGAGCGTGGGCCGGGCGACGAGTGACCAGGAGTGCGTGCAAACGATGGCTGAGTTCCGATGGTACGGACACAACTGTTTCCGGATCAAGGCGCGGGAAGCGACCGTGGTCACCGACCCGGTCAGCCGATCGACCGGGTACGCCATGCCGAAAGTGACGGCCGACCTGGTCACACTGTCCCATCAGCACCCGGGGCACATCAACCTCGGCGCCATTCGACCTGATCCCCCCTTCAAAGTCATCGACGGTCCCGGAGAGTACGAGATCCACGACGTCCTCGTGACCGGAATCCGGACCTACCACGACACGAACAAGGGTGCTGACCGGGGCTATAACACGATCTTCCTCTTCGAACTCGATGGCATGACGATCTGCCACCTCGGCGACCTCGGGCACGCGCTCTCCCAGGCCCAGGCCGAGTTGCTGAACGGGACTGACATCCTCCTGATCGCGGCTGGCGGCGACAACACCAACATCATCGACCCCAGCCGGGCCGCCGAAGTGGTAGGTCAGCTCGAGCCCAAGCTCGTCATCCCAATGCAGTACGCTACCGGTACTGGCGATAAGGCGCTCGGGGACCTCGTCACGTTCTGCAAGGCCCTTGGCGTCCAGGCTCCCGCTCAGGAAGACAAACTCGTCGTGCGTTCGTCAGACCTGTCGGAATCCATGCGCATCGTCGCCCTTGCCCCAGAGACCTAGGCCACGGCCAGCAGGTGGCCCGGCGGCCTTTGCCCCGCCGGACCAGACACATCGCCCGGCGGGGTGGCCTGCGCCATGCCGGGCAGGAGAGCCGAGACAGGATGACGAAATACATCTTCGTGACCGGGGGCGTCGTCTCGTCAGTCGGCAAGGGCATCACCACCGCGTCGATCGGCCGCCTGCTGAAAGCCCGCGGCGTAGGCGTGTCGGTGATGAAACTCGACCCGTACCTCAACGTCGACCCCGGCACGATGTCGCCCTATCAGCACGGCGAGGTCTTCGTCACCGACGACGGCGCGGAGACTGACCTCGACCTCGGGCACTACGAGCGCTTCATCGACGAGAACCTGTCCAGGGCCAGCAACGTCACGACCGGGCAGGTGTATTCGGCGGTCATCGCCAAGGAGCGTCGGGGGGACTACCTCGGCGGCACCGTCCAGGTCATTCCCCACATCACCAACGAGATCAAGCACCGGATCATGCTCGCCTCCCGGCAACACGACAGCGATGTCGTGATCGTCGAGGTCGGTGGCACCGTCGGCGACATCGAGGGTCAGGCCTTCCTCGAAGGCATCCGGCAGATGCGGCGGGAGGTCGGCCGCCGGAACGTGCTCTATATCCACGTCACGCTCCTGCCCGAGGTCAGCGGTGGTGAACTCAAGACCAAGCCGACCCAGCAGAGCGTGCGCGAGCTTCGGGCGGTGGGCATTCAGCCCGACGTGATCATCTGCCGGGCCGACAAGGAGATCCCGCAGGAGCTCAAGGAGAAGATCGCCCTCTTCTGCGACGTCGACCCGGAGGCCGTCATCCCGATGCCGACCGCATCGACGATCTACGAGGTGCCGCTGATCCAGGAAGCGTCCGGTCTCGGCGCCTACATCGCCCAGCACCTCGACCTCCCGCTCCACGCTGATCTTCGCGAGTGGACGGACATGGTCAACCGGATCAAGACCGAGCGGAACGCCGTCAAGGTCGCCCTGATCGGCAAGTACGTCGATCTACACGACGCCTACATGAGCGTGACGGAATCGCTGACTCACGCCGGGCTGCATCACGACATCAACGTCGAGGTTGTCTGGGTGAACTCCGAGACGGTGACACCAGCAGAACTCGAGCGAGTCCTGCGCCGGGTCCAAGGCGTTGTCGTGCCGGGCGGGTTCGGACCGCGTGGCGTCGAGGGCAAGATCCTGGCGGCGACGTACGCCCGCGAGCACGGAGTCCCCTACCTCGGGCTCTGCTACGGACTGCACATGGCTGTGATCGAAGCGTCACGTAATCTCCTCGGGCTGCCCGACGCCAACTCGACCGAGATCGACCCCGAGACGACCGAGCCGGTGATCGACCTGATGCCGGACCAGAAGGACGTCGAGAAGGGTGGGACGATGCGGCTCGGGCTCTGGCCCTGCCGACTGGAGTCGGACACCCTCGCCGCCGATGCGTACGGTGAGCAGACCATCTACGAGCGCCATCGGCATCGGTACGAGGTCAACAACGCCTATCGCGAGCGGCTGGCCGAGGTCGGTCTGATCGTCAGCGGGGCCTCCCCGGACGGCCGTCTCGCCGAGATCATGGAGCTGCGCGGCCACCCGTTCTACGTCGGCGTCCAGTTCCACCCGGAGTTCAAGAGCCGCCCGACCCGGCCGCACCCGCTCTTCCGCGACTTCATCGCCGCCGTCAAGCAGACCTTCGCCGATGGGGCGCAACGCTCACTTCCACTGGACCGGACAGAACCGGTCGCCGTCCCTCGCTCCCGGGAGCTGACCGCCAGCTACGGCAGCCAGGACTAGCGCCTGCTGAGAATCGACAGACCGGGGAGGGCCCCGGACCGTTCTCTCCCCGACAGTTTGTGACCGGACACGAGGAGCGAGACAGCATGACCACCACCCGAGCAGCGAAACTGGCTGATGTTGAAACATCCGGGTTCGCCGTCAGGAGTCGCCATGCCATCCCGCCT
>JAABUN010002223.1_pt1 | contig 35801 bp, 27 predicted proteins | sample 5559311 | NCBI WGS metagenome assembly JAABUN01 (sample SAMN10711877, study PRJNA513370) | rock metagenome | isolation source: Antarctica rocks | place: Antarctica: Victoria Land, Siegfried Peak sud | reverse complement strand
TTCTACACCCGGCGCAACCCCGACAAGACCAAGCAGCGCGCCCTGGACCAGCTTCGACAGATGGGCTACACGGTCACCCTCGAACCCTTGGAGGCAGCGGGGTAACAGGGAATCTTCGCGTCAGAGGACGAGGCGAGTACGCATCCGTCGTACGGCCAGCACCCACATCGCGGCCGCGAAGCCGACGAGGGCAGCCACGTGCCCGAGGTCGCTGGCCGACAGCCCGAAGCTGGCGGCTCGTACGAGCTCGACGCAGTGGTAGAGCGGGTTCAGCAGCGCAGCCTTCCCGGCCCAGTCGGGCAGCCCGTCGATCGGGAAGAACGTCCCGGCGACGAGGAACAGCGGGGTGAGGACAGCTGAGATGACGTAGCTGAAGGAGTCGATCGACGGGACGACCGCCGAGACCCAGATGCCGAAGCAGGCGAAGCCGAAGCCGGTGAGGATCCCGATGAACGGCACCAGGAGCATCCCGGGGGAGGCGTCCAGACCGAACCCGATCGCGATGACGAGCGGGACTGCGCCGTAGATCCCGGAACGCAGCGCGATCCAGACCGCCTCGGCGGTCACCAGCTCAGCAGTGTCGACAGGTGCGGCGAGCACGGCGTCGTAGGTCTTCTGGAACGTGCGCTTGATGAAGGTGGCGAACATGCCGGGGAAGGCCGACGAGAACAGGACTCCTGTGGCGACGATGCCGGTCCCGACGAAGTCGAGGTAGTCGTAGCCGCCGACCTCGGCCACGAGGGAGCCGAAGCCGAAGCCGAAGGCCAGGAGGTAGATCGTCGGCTCGACGACAGACGAGAAGCTGGTCGATCGCCAGTAGCGGCGGTACATCGTCAGCTCGCGGAAGACGACCGCGCCGATCGCCGTGGGCTCGATCCTGCGCAGGTTCGGTGCGCTCATTCGACCCTCTCCCCGGTGAGCAGGACGAAGACGTCCTCCAGGTTGGCCGGCCGGGCGACGGCCTCCGGCAGGTCGGCGGCAACGTCGTCGGCGACGCCCTGCGCCCGCAGCACTGCGACCGCCGGACCGGTGCGTCGAGTGGGAAGTCCGGCGTGCTGCGCGATCCGCTCGACCTCGAGCAGCCGCGCAGGTGGGCCGTAGACCTCGAGGACCCGACTGCCGACGTGCTCGGCGACCAGGGCAGCGGGGGTTCCTCGGGCGATGACCCGTCCGGCGTGCATCACGGCGATGTCGTCGGCGAGCCGCTCGGCCTCCTCGATGTAGTGGGTCGACATCAAGATGGTCACTCCGTCGTTGCGCAGCGCGTCGATGAGGGCCCACAGCTCCTGACGCACCTGCGGGTCCAGGCCGACCGTCGGCTCGTCGAGCAGCAGCAGCCGGGGCCGGTGCACGAGGGACCGGGCGAGCAGGAGGCGGCGTCGCATCCCTCCGGACAGCTCGTCCACCCGGGTGTCGGCGCGGCCGGTGAGCTGGGCCAGCTCGAGCGCGTCCTGCACGGCAGCCGGCCGCTCACCGCGAGGCACCCGGTAGAGCCGCGAGAACACCTCCAGGTTCTGCCGGACGGTGAGCTCGATGTCGAGGTTGTCCTGCTGGGGCACGACGCCCATCTGGGCCCTCGCCTGCTTCGACCGCTCGGGCACGGGCAGGCCCAGCACCTCGATCGTCCCCGAGTCGGCGATCACCTGGGCGGTCAGCAGCTTCATGGTCGTGGACTTTCCGGCGCCGTTGGGGCCGAGCAGTCCGAGACAGGTGCCGGCCCGCACGTCGAGGTCGAGCCCGTCGACCGCACGGAGGTCGCCGAACGCCTTGACCGCGCCGCGGATCGACATTGCGGGCCGAGGGAACGTCCCCTCCTGCTCCGCCGCCGTCCTGAGCTCGGGGGCCGTCACGCCCTGAACCGTAGGCCCGGGACCGGCGGGGCTCCAGTCCGTATTCTGCCGGGTCGCAGGTTCAGCCGAGGTGGGTCACGCCATGGCGTCGTAGCCGTCGCGCAGTCGGCTGACCTCCGAGCGTCGCTTCTCGTACGTCGCACCGACCGCGACCAGCAGCACGCCGGCGGCGCCGAGCGAGATCCAGCGGGGGAGGGCCGCGGCGTACGGACCCAGCAGCTGCAGGGCGTCGACGGCCAGGACGGCAGCGCCGATGGCGAGGGGCGCCTGCAGGCGGGACCGGGCTCCCGCGAGCAGGACGCCGAGGGCGACGAGGCCGAGGAGGAGGGCTCTCGTGGAGCTCTCGTCGTCGAAGGAGGCGAGCAGGCTCGGCAGGAGCAGCACCGAGAGACCGGCGCCGTACGCCGCGAAGGAGCGGGTGGACGGCTCGGCCCTGCGACGCAGGTGGCCGAGTCCGAGGGCGAGCGCTGCGAGCGGGAGGACGTACGGCTCGGGGGCCTCGACACCGGCGTCGGCGAGCCGGACCCAGGAGGACGCTGACAGAAGCAGCCCGCCCGCCACGGCGGCCCGCCGCCGGTCGGGGAGCAGGGCGGTCGCGAGCACGACCAGGCCGGTGAGGGCCAGCACCCACGACAGCCAACCGGGGTCGCGCACCGCGAGGGCGGCGGCGGCTCCCGCGGTCGCGACCGCGGCCAGCTCCGCACCGCGGCGGCGAGCAACCAGGGACGGGTCACGCTGCTCCGCTGACGAGGAGCGCGCAAGCAGCGCCGCCACGCAGGCGAGGACTGCGACGCCGATCAGGAGCAGGCCGCCCACCTGGTCGCCAGACAGCTCGCGAGCTGCACCTGCCGCGCCGAGAGCGGCGGAACCGAGCCCGCCGGCGAGAGCGGCGGCGGCGCCGGCGACCGGTGCCGGGAGGTGACGGGTCGCGCTCAGCCCGGCCAGCAGCAGCGCCACCAGCGGGAGGACCGCCAGCGTGCCGGTGCGGTCTGCCGTCGCCCAGCATGCCGTGAACAGGCCGACCGTGGCGCCGGTGATGACGAGCGCGAGACCGGCCTCGCGGGAGCGGCTCAGCGCTGCGAGTCCAGCGACAGCCAGGCTGACGGCGATCGTGAGCAGGAGCCCGAGGGCGACCGGGAACGACGTGGCGAGGCCGAGCGGCAGCAGGACTGCGGTCGCGGCGGTGAGCGCGCCGACGGGGACGGCGGCGGCGCGCACCCGGTCCAGTGCCCAGCCGGCCGTGCCGACGGTCAGCGCGGCCGTCGCCAGCACGACCGTCGTCACCACGGTGCCGTCCCAGGAGACTCCCGGGCCGAGGGCTTGGCGCGCACCGTCCGCCGCCCTCCGGGTCCACGGGTCGATGAGCCAGCCGAGCGGGACGACGAGACCGGTCACGACGTGCTCGCCGACCCACGCCACCGACGCGGCGCCGACGAGCGCGGCGCCGACCACCGGGCCGGCCCGCCACAGGCCGGGGAGCTGGGTGGCGACAAGTGCTGCGAGTAGCGCGACGGCCGCCGGGACGAGTGGCTCCTGGGCGAGCGACAGCTCCCTGCTGGTGAGACCGAAGGCTGCGATCGCCAGCAGCACCACCGGGGCCGCCGTGAGCCCCACCCGCAGCGCTCGGTCCGTGACGAGCAGGGCCGCCGCGACCAGGAGCGCGGCGAAGGCGAGCAGAGCGACCGCCCCGGGAAGCGCTTCCCGGTCGTTCGCCGAGTCGACGGCCAGCAGGATGCCGGCTGCTGCGACGAGCCCCGTGCACACCAGCAGCGTCTGGAGCACATCACTCGGGACGGTGCGCCCCCGCAGGGCGACCAGCACGGCGAGGTCGGCCGCAGCCAGACCGGCGAGCATGAGGGCAGCCGCCCCGTTCGTGGGCTCCACGTCCAGGAGCAGGAACACGACCGGGAGCTGGCTGAGGGCCACACCGGCGCATCGCACGAGCTGCAACGGCACGAACCAGGTGTAGGCGAACGAGATGGCAGCAAGGACACCCGAGCTCACCGCCGCGAAGACCAGCGGGTCGGAGTCGGACGCCAGGCCGAGCTTGCGCAGGCCGTACGCGTCGAGCGCCGCCAGGACGAGGGTGACGGCGCCAATGGTCTCTGCGGTGGCGCCGAGGCCGCGTGCTCGCGCCTGCGGCGCCGCGGCGCCGGCGACCAGGGTCAGGACGACCAGGACAGCCGCTCGCCCACCGGCCCCCAGCCGGTCGTACGTCACGGCCGTGAACACGAGCGCGGCGATCGCGAGCAGGAGTCCGCCGAGTCCGAGCAGCAGGTTCTGCACCCGTTTCGGAGTCCACTCGGCCCGGGGCGGAGGCGCCGGGAACGTCGGCCCCACGGGGGGGCCGGGGTGGGTTGCCCCGGCGAGGCTCCCGTGTGCGTCCGCGTCCCCGGCCCCGGCTCCGAGCGACCGCAGCGCCCTCAGCAGCCCTGTCCGCTCGACGAGCAACGCCGCGTGATGTGCGTCGAGCCGGAGGAGCTCGGTGTCCACGTCCCACAGACGCAGGGCCCAGCGGCTGGTGAGGGGCAGCCCGCAGCTCGGGCATGCCGTTGCCTGCGTCCCGCCCGGCACCGCCAGTGGTTCGCGGCAGTCGGGGCAACGGCTGGCGTCCGGCAGCAGCGGGGACACCGGAGGAGCGGCGGGTGCGGTCATGCACCCATGATCGGCACGCAGGAGGTCCGGGGGGAGGGGAGTACTACTCAGTCCGCCTGGCGCGCCTGGCGCGCCCGGGGCGCTCGGCCCGCTCGGGCCCGCTCGGGCTCGTCGGCCCGGTTCGGTTGTCCACAACTGCAACGGCAACCCTTGACCAGGAAGTCGCGCCATGCATGAGAGATGCTGTCCTGCAGCCAATCTCGTGGTCTTCTCTCTTGCGCGGAGTGCAGTCGCGGCATAGACTTCGAACATGAGTTCGAACGGTGTGGGCGACCTGTCGAGGCTCGTCGACACCCTGACGAGCCTCGACCTGTCCGCGCTCACCGTCGCGCACCTGCAGGACCTGTCCACCGTGCTCGCCCCGGCGCTGGGCCGGCTGAGTGGACTCCAGGGCGCTGTCGTCGGAGAGCTCGAGAGCCGAGCCGGCGGGAAGGTGCCGTTGCCGGCTCAGGACGGGACGCCGGGGCCGGCGGTCCTGCTCCAGCACTGGTTGCGCGACCTCACGAACAGCGGGGGTCCGGCTGCCGGCGCCGCGGTGCGGCTGGCCCGCCTGATGCGCTCTCTGCCCCTTGTCCAGCAGGCGGTGCGCGACGGCGACGTCCAGCCCGCGCAAGCCGCGGTCCTGACCAGGCTGGTCGGTAGCATCGACGCCGCCGCGCTGGCCCAGGCTGAACCGTCCCTGGTGGAGGTCGCAGCCGAGCGGGACCCCCAGGCCCTCGCTGTCTACGTGAGCCACCTGCTGGCAACGTGGTGCGAGCCGCAGTTCGAGGCCGACTGCCGCAGCCAGGAGGCGAAGCGCTACCTGCAGACGACACGCGAGCCCGACGGGATGCTGTCCGGCAGGTTCCGGCTGACCGGCGCTGACAGCGAGGCGTTCCTGAGCTTGCTCGAGCCGCTCGCCCGTTCCACTGGCCTCGCGGACGGTCGTTGCGCTGGTCAACGGCGAGCTGACGCCCTCGTCGAGGTCTTCCAGCTCGGACTGACCTCCGCCGACCTGCCGACGGCTGGCGGGATGCGTCCGTACATCAGCTACGTCGTTCCCGCGGGCTGGGCGGCGGGTGAGGCGCCCCGGGGGAGCTTCGCGGAGCTGGTCGGCGCCAGCCTGTGCGAAGCCGTAGGGACGACGCCGCCGGTCGAGGGTCGTTGCGCCACGGGCGCCTGGTCCGGGCCCCAGACCCGCGCCCGCATCGAGGCGTTGCTCTGCGACGCCCGGCTCACCCGGGTCCTGCTCGATCCGACAGGCCAGGTTCACAGCTTGGAGGCGCTCGGCGACAGCATCACCAAGGCGCAGCGCCGAGCGCTGGGCGCGCGGGACCAGGGCTGCGCCGCCCGGGGTTGCACACGTCCGCCGGCCTTCTGCGACGCCCATCACCTGGACCACCGGGCAGACGGCGGGGCGACCGACATGCACAACCTGGTGCTCCTGTGCCGCCGGCACCACGTCCTCTGGCACCAGGGTCGTCTGCAGCTCCGGCAGCTCCACGTCCCCTGGATCACCGTTCGGGCAACAGGGCCGCCGGTCCCGGCTGCGGTCCCGTGATGGCGGTGCCGTGATGGTGCCCTGCGGCTCAGGGGCGTCCGAGCGCCCGGTACGTCCAGCCTGCGCTGCGCCAGCGGTCAGGGTCGAGGGCGTTGCGCCCGTCGACGATGCGCCGCTCGGCGACGACAGCCGACAGCGCATCCGGATCCATCTGCCGGAACTGCTCCCACTCGGTCAGGTGCAGCACCAGGTCAGCGCCCTTGGCCGCTTCGAGCGCGCTCTCGCGGTAGCCGAGCTGCGGGCACTTCACCTTGGCGTTCTCCATCGCCTGAGGGTCGTAGACGCAGACGGCTGCGCCCTGGAGCTGGATGCTCATCGCGACATCGAGCGCCGGACTGTCCCGGATGTCGTCGCTGTTGGGCTTGAAGGCCGCGCCGAGCACGGCGACCCGCATGCCGCCGAAGCTCCCCCCGACCTCCTGCCGGGCGATCTCCACCATGCGAGCGCGACGCCGCAGGTTGATCGCATCGACCTCCTTGAGGAACGACAGGGCCTGGTCGACACCCAGCTCGCCGGCGCGGGCCATGAAGGCCCGGATGTCCTTGGGCAGGCAGCCACCGCCGAAGCCCAGGCCGGCGTTGAGGAACCTCCCGCCGATCCTCCCGTCGTAGGAGAGCGCCTTGCTGAGCATCGTCACGTCACCGCCCGTGGCCTCGCAGACCTCGGCCATGGCGTTGATGAACGAGATCTTCGTGGCGAGGAAGGCGTTGGCTGCCACCTTGACCAGCTGCGCCGTGGCGAAGTCGGTCACGACGACCGGTGTCGGACGCTCGACGACGGGCGCGAAAGCCGCGCGGAGCTGCTCCTCGGCCCGCGAGGACCGGACGCCGAACACCAACCGGTCGGGGGTGAGCGTGTCCTCGATGGCGAACCCCTCGCGCAGGAACTCCGGGTTCCAGGCCAGCTCGAGCTCATCTCCGCGTGCGGCGGTGATCTCGGCGTCGAGGCGCTCCGCAGTGCCGGCCGGCACGGTGCTCTTGCCGACCAGGAGGCTGCCCGGCCTGGCGTACGGGACCAGCGCTCGGAAGGCAGCGTCGACGTAGGTCAGGTCGGCGGCGTACTCCCCCTGCTTCTGCGGCGTGCCTACGCACACGAAGTGGACGTCACCGAACTCACCCACCTCCTCCATGGAGGTAGTGAAGCGCAGGCGACCGCTGTCGAGGTTCTTGCGCAGCAGCTCGGGCAGCCCGGGCTCGAAGAAGGGCACGGTCCCCGACTGGAGCTGGTCCACCTTCTCCGGTAGGACGTCCAGGCCCAGCACGTCGAAGCCGAGTTCGGCCATGCAGACCGCGTGGGTGGCGCCGAGGTAGCCCGTGCCGATCACGGTCAGTCTGGGAGGGGTTGGCATCTGCCAAGGCTAGGGTCCGCTGGCGCGTCCTGCAGGCAGACATACGATCTGGTCATGGCTGACCCGGCGTTCTCGCTCTACTCCCTCACCGAGGAGCACGAGCTCCTGCGGGCCTCGGTCCGCGACCTCGCTCTCGACCGGATCGCCCCACGCGCCGCCGAGATCGACGACAAGGCCGAGTACCCGTGGGACGTGCACACGGCCCTCAAGGACGCCGACCTGCTCGCAATCCACGTCCCCGAGGCTTACGGGGGGGCCGGTGCCGACAAGATCGCGCACTCGATCGTCGTCGAGGAGATCGCGAGGGTCTGCGCCTCCAGCAGCCTGATCCCGATGGGCAACAAGCTTGGGACCACCGGTCTGATCCTGTCCGGCTCCGAGGAGCTCAAGCAGGCCTACCTCCCGGCGGTCGCGGCGGGAGACGCGACGTTCTCCTACGCCCTGTCCGAGCGGGAGGCCGGCTCCGACGCCGCGGCCATGAAGACGAGAGCGCGCCGGGACGGAGACTCCTTCGTGCTGTCCGGGACCAAGGCCTGGATCACGGGAGCAGGAGTGAGCACCCACTACACGGTGATGGCGGTGACCGACCCCGACAAGGGTGCCAACGGCATCTCCGCGTTCGTGGTCCACGCCGACGACCCCGGCTTCTCCGTGGGCGCCAAGGAGCGCAAGATGGGCATCCAGGGCTCGCCGACCTGTGAGATCTACTTCGAGGACTGCCGCATCCCGGCCGATCGCATGATCGGTGAGGAGGGCACGGGGTTCAAGACGGCGCTGACGACGCTTGACCACACCCGGCTCGGAATCGGGGCGCAGGCCGTCGGGATCGCGCAGGGCGCGCTCGACGCCTCCATCGCCTACGTCAAGGAGCGTCGCCAGTTCGGAAAGGCCATCTCGGACTTCCAGGGCGTGCAGTTCATGCTTGCCGACATGGCCATGCGCATCGAGGCGTCGCGGCAGCTCGTCTACGTCGCGGCGGCAAAGGCCGAGCGAGGTGCGCCCGACATGACCTTCGCCTCCTCGGCCGCGAAGTGCCTTGCGTCCGACACGGCGATGTCGGTGACGACCGACGCCGTCCAGCTGTTCGGCGGCGCCGGCTACACCCGGGACTTCCCGGTCGAGCGCATGATGCGCGACGCGAAGATCACCCAGATCTACGAGGGGACCAACCAGGTCCAGCGCATGGTGATGGCCCGGCAGGTGCTCCGCTAGGAGCAGCCCGCCGGGCCTACCCCACTACGGCAGGTAGGGGCTCAGAAACGCCTGCGCCGCGGGTGTGTCGATCCGCTGGTAGATGCCCGTGGCCTTGCACATCGTGTCGCCGCTGACCGTGACCGCGACCTGCGTGCCCGCGGCGTTGAAGGCGGGGCCGCCGCCGTCGGCGTAGAAGGCGCCCTCGTTGCCGGTTGCCTGGTTCTGGTCCAATTTGAGCAGGCCGTCGGTGTGCGTGCGGTAGAGCGAGGTGGCGTTAGCGCGCTCGACCTCGTCCGCCGCCGCTGCGCCCGGAAGACTGACCGGCGCGGGCTGCGAGCTCAGCCCGAGTGCGGGCTGGTCCGCTTGCAGCGCTGCGACCGCCGCCCGACGCCGCGCCGGAGCGCGAACTGCTCCTGGTCCCGGAACGAGCAGTACTCGCCTCGCCCTGAGCCGGCGAGGAGCCTGACGGGCGACCTCCGCCACTGCCACCCGCACCGTCGCCGGGCCGGCCACCGCCGCTCCCGCGTCGCCCACCGCCGCTACGGGTCGGCTGCTCCACGACGGGCTGCGGCTCGACGTACGGGGCGGCGGGGCCGGTCAGTGCCACGATCTCGGCCGCGCCCGGGCGTACCGGCACCGTGGTCGGCCGGATGCCGGCCTGCTTGGCGAGCACGCGCACCTCGCCGGCCTGGTCCGGTGTCGCGATCGTGACCACCGTCCCGCCGGCGCCGGCGCGCGCCGTCCGGCCAGACCGGTGCAGGTAGGCCTTGTGCTCGGTCGGCGGGTCGACGTGCACGACGAGCGCGACGTCGTCGACGTGAATCCCGCGCGCGGCGATGTCGGTCGCGACGAGGACTCGGGTCGAGCCATCGGTGAACGCCGACAGGTTGCGCTCCCGGGCGCCCTGGCTGAGGTTGCCGTGCAGCTCGACGGCGGGGATGCCCGCGGCCGTCAGCTGCTTCGCGAGCTTCTTGGCGGTGTGCTTGGTCCGCATGAACAGCAGACTCCGGTCCTGACCGGACGCCAGCTGGTGGACCACCGCCGCCTTGTCAGCAGCGCTGACCGCGAAGACGTGGTGGGTCATCGTGGACACCGGGGCGACCGCAGGGTCCACCGAGTGGGTCGAGGGTCGGTCGAGGTAGCGCCGGACGAGCACGTCGACACCGTTGTCGAGCGTCGCCGAGAACAGCATGCGCTGCCCGACCCCGGGCGTACGGTCGAGCAGCCTCTTGACGGCTGGGAGGAATCCGAGGTCGGCCATGTGGTCGGCCTCGTCGAGGATCGTCACCTCCACCCCGGACAGGTCGCAGAACCCCTGGCCGATGAGGTCCTCGAGCCGCCCCGGGCAGGCGATCAGGACATCCACCCCCAGCGCGAGAGCCTTGACCTGGGGGTTCTGACCGACGCCTCCGAAGACCACCGTGCTGGTCAGGCCCACTGCCGAGGCGAGGGGCGAGACCACAGCGTGCACCTGATTGGCCAGCTCGCGGGTCGGGACGAGCACGAGCGACCTGGCCTGGCGCGGGCGCCGGGCTCCGCCGACGAGCCTGGTGACCAGCGGCAGGCTGAAGGCGAGCGTCTTGCCACTGCCGGTACGGCCGCGGCCGAGGACGTCCCGGCCGGCAAGGGTGTCCGGCAGCGTGGCCACCTGGATCGGGAACGGCGATTCGATGCCCTGTCGGGCGAGCTCGGCGACGAGCACGGCCGGCACGCCGAGCTCGGCGAAGGAGCCGTCTCCTTGGGTGGCGGGGTCCTGGGTGGCGGGGTCCTGGGTGGCGGGGTCCTGGGTGGCGGGGTCCTGGGTGGCGGGGTCCTGGGTGGCGGGGGCCTGGGTCGTGGCAGCCTGGGTCGCTGGCGCCTGGTTCGTGGCAGCCCGGGGCGGGGCCGCCGCGGTCGTGGTGGCGCTGGATGTTGCCGCCGGGGCGGCCGGTCGGCTGGATCGACGCCTGCTGCGGGGCGGGCGGGGGGTGGTCACGGTGGTCCTCCTGCAGGGGCTGTCCAGGTGCGCCGTGAGCCGCGAGGCGCGCTCAACGGACCGGGACGGCTCGGGCGCGGCGGTGCTGCTGCAGGGAGCCGGACGGCCAGTCTAGGTGCCGCCGCGACAGGTGGGTGCCTCCACACCACCCGTTCGGCTCTGCTGCCCGGCCGCCCGCGCCGCCGATGCAACGAGGACACCGATGAGAGGAAGCCACTCATGGACCAGACAAGGTGCGCGAGCGACCGGCCGCCGCGAGACCCAGAGGGCCTCGTCGACCGCACGCGCGCGCTGCTCGAGGCGCACGTGCCGCTCAGCCTCCTGCTCGACCTCGCCGACCCGGCTGGTCCGGACTCGGCCGGTCACTTCGTCGCTGAGACAGCGGATCTCAGCTGGCTGCGGCCCTCCCATCATCAGGGGTAGGGGACCGCGCCAGCGCTCCGTGCCGGCCGTCAGGGTGGAATGTCCAGCGCGCGCAGCCCGGGGACGCTGAGGCCGAGGGTCGCGGTCACCCGCTCGTCGGCTGCCGTCCTGGCGAGGTCCAGGGCCCCGTGCGGGGAGGGAGCGAGCACCAGCGAAGCCCCGCTTCGGAGCACGGAGAGCAGCGCGGCCAGTCCGTGGCGCACGGTGAGGTCGACGTCGACGAGGACCCGGTCCGCCGTGGTGACCGGCAGCTCCGGCAGGTCACCCAGCGGTGCGTCGGCCACCTCGATGGTGACCGTCGTCGGTGCCGGTCCCGACCAGGCGTCGGCGTACGACGGCACCTCTCGGGAGTAGTCCTGAGCCATCGGAGCGAGCGACGACACCGGCCCGCCGAACGGGTGCCCGGACAGGGCGAACACCTCGTCGATGCCGAGGTCGACGGCGCTCCCGGCCTGAGCAGCGATCACGAAGGCCACGTCGCAGGTGCGGAGCCCTTCCGCGTCCGCGCAGACGGCGACCGTTGCCCCGGTAGCCACCCCGGCGAGCAGCAGCGTCACGGTCTGCCAGTGCAGGGGCAGCAGGAGCCCGATGCGCGAGGGGGAGCCGAGACCGTCCACGAGCAGGTTGGCTGACTTCGCGACCCAGTTCGCGGTGGTCGCACCCGACAGCTCGACCCGACCGCCAGCGGCGTAGGTGGTCAGCAGCGGTTGGGCCGGGTCCCGGTCACCGACGAGGCCGCCGGTCCAGGCGTTCAGGGGGCGCAGGGGTCGTCCGCGGCGGTCACGACCGGCGGCGGGGCACCGGGGGCAGGTGCCGCCGAGGGCGGCGGGGGGACGACCTCGACCGGCACAGTGCCGCTGTAGGCCGAACCCACCACGACCTCGAGCGTGCGGGTGAGCGACGGGTTCAACTGCACCGTCGAGCCGGGGATCGAGGCCGCGACCGTGCGGGCTGCCTCGGTCTGGGTCCGACCGTGCAGGACGACGGTGCCGGCTCCCGACGGGCCCCGGTTGCCCGGGGAGCCGGTGACCTGGAACCCAGCCTTCTCCAGGTCGTCGTAGGCCCTGCGTCCGAGGCCAGAGACATCGCTCCCGTTGAAGACCTTGACCTGGATCGCGCCCGGCTTGACCGTCAGCGGGGTCGCTGGCCCAGCGGGGGACTCGGGCTCAGGCGTCGCCGGGGGCACGTCGCGCTTCAGGGAAGAGAACAGGGCCACCATCTTGGGCTTGTCGAGCAGGACGACGGACGCGCCGTTCTTGCGATCGTCGCCGGCGACCGGGACGGTGCTGAAGATGACGCCCCCGGCGTCGAACTTGCTGAACCGCACGGCCAGCTTGCGCAGGTCGCCGGCGCTGAGGTTCTCGTCCACCCGCACCGACGCCGTCGCGACGTTGAGCACGTCGTTCAGCTTCCGGACGTTGAGCAGCGTGCCGGCCGACAGGGTCTTGCGCACGATCGCTCCGATGAACTGCTGCTGCCGCTCGATCCGGCTGAGGTCACCTCGAGGCAGCTCGTAGCGCTGACGGACGAACGCGAGAGCCTGCTCGCCCTTGATCGTTTGGCGCCCGGCCTTGAGGTCGATGCCGGACAACGGCTCCTTGGCCGGCTCCGAGAGGCAGACCTCGACCCCGTCGAGGGCCTCGACCATCGCCTGGAAGCCCTCGAAGTCGATCTGCATGTAGCTGTCGATGGTCAGGTCGGTCAGGCCCTGGATCGTCGAGATCAGCAGTGCTGGGCCGCCGTCGCGGAAGGCGCTGTTGAGCTTGTCCTCGCGGGCCGGCACCTGCTTGCCGTTGGCCTTGTTGGTGTGCGCGGGGATGGTCACGTAGGAGTCGCGCGGGAAGCTGACCAGCTGCGCCTTGTCGGAGTTGCCGTAGAGGTGGGCCAGGATGACGGTGTCGGAGCGCTGCCCGCTGACGAAGTCCTTGCCCTTGCCCTGCGTCCCCTCCCCGGCCTCCAACCCCTCGCGGCTGTCGGACCCGACGATCAGGATGTTCTGGGCGTCCTTGACGGTCGGCGCCGGCTTGCTGCCGGTCACCCCGGCGAAGACGTCGATCCGCTTGATCTGACCGTCGAGCTTCGCGATGAACGCGTAGCCGCCGACGGCAGCGAGGAGGACGAGGATCGAGGTGATGGCTGCGGTCCACGCGAGGACCCGTCGCGCTCGGCGGCGGCGGCGCGGGGGGGCGGGCACGACCTCGCGGGCGATCGGATGCACTCTTGCCGGGCGAGGCGGCAGGCTTCGTCGTCCACGCGGATCGAGGTGCGGCGGGAGCGCTCGGGAGGCGTCTGGGTCGACCGGCCCAGAGGCGTCGCCGCCTCCCTTCGACTCGCTCACCGCGTCGCTCTCCTGTCGTGGCCCGGTCCTCGCCCTGACCATCAAGACGCGCCGACGGGCGGCGGGGTTCCTTCCGGAACTGCGAAGGCTACCCAGGCAAGGGCCGCTTCGCCGGCAGGCGGCTAACCTGCGCCGCGTGCCGCACCGGACGAACAGGGACGACCTGCCGCAGACCCAGCTCCTCCGATCGTCCCGGGTACGGCGATGAGTCTCGCCCTGCTCGTGACTGGCGCCGGCGGCGCTCTCGCGAGCAGCGTCCTCGAGCTCGTGCGCTCCGAGCGGAACGCCTTCGCCCGGGGGCTCTCCAGGGCGGAGCTTGATCTGCGGGACCCGTTCGGCGTCCAGGACGTGGTGCGGTTGTGGGCCCGAATCCTGCGGGGAGACAGCCCGGACCACCGGTTGGTGGTCGTCAACACGGCAGCCTGCTCGTCCCTCGAGCGCGCCGAGGCCGACGAGGAGCTGGCCTACGGCGTGAACGCGGCAGGTCCCGCCCTGCTGGCCCAGGCCTGCGCGACGGTGGAAGCGCGGCTGATCCACGTGAGCTGTGCCGACGTCTTCTCCGGGGACCGCGTGGACGGTCCGGCCTACGACGTTCACGACGACACCGGCCCGCGCAGCGCTTACGGGCGTACCAAGCTCGCCGGCGAGCTCGCCGTCCGCGAGCTGCACCCCGACGACGGCTATGTGGTCCGGACCTCGTGGTTCTACGGCGGGTCCGGGGACGGGCTGGTACCGATGCTCACCCGCCCCGCCGAGCACTCGGCTGCGGTAAGGGCTGCCGACGATCAGTGGGGGTCCCCGACCTGGACGCGGGATCTTGCCTCCGCCCTGATCGAGCTGGCCCGGTCATCGGCTCCGGCCGGCACCTACCACTGCGCCAGCTCCGGCCGGGCGAGCTGGTTCGAGCTGGGCCAGTCCGTGCTCGACGACCTGGGGGCGGATCGCGACCGGATCGTGGCCGCGCGGTCGGAGGAGCTCCCGTCGTGCGCGCTCCGACCTGCATCGGCAGTCCTGTCGTCCCGCTCCTGGGAGCGGGCCGGTCTCACGCCCCTGCGCCCGTGGCGGGAGGGCGTGACGGCCTACGTCGACTCGCTCGTCGCGACGGGCTCGACGGCGCGGGTGCGCCCGGCCGATCCCACGGCGACTCCGAGCGCGGCCCCAGCGAGCACGTCCGACGGGTAGTGGACGCCCAGGACGACGCGCGAGAGCGCCATGGTCGCGCCGACCAGCCGCCACGGGACGCGGGGCAGCAACGGCGCGAACGCCGTGGCCGCGGCGAAGGTCGATGCGGCGTGGGCGCTCGGGAAGGACAGCTTGCTGGGCGTGCGGCCGCGAGCCGGCAGGTCGGCCAGGTCGGGCCGGGGCCGGCGCACCACGCGCTTGACGGCGATGTTGCCGCCGTGGGCGAGGACGACGGAGGTGGTGGCCCGGGCCCACTGCCGCCGTCGGCCTCCGTCGAGGACCGTTCCTGCGGCACCGATGGCGATCCAGCCGGCCGCGTGCTCGCCGAAGTGGGAGAGTCCCAGGGCGCCCTTCACCACGGACGGGTGGACCGCCTGCCCCCGCACGGCCCGGTAGATCGCCAGATCCGCGCGCAGCGCCTTCGAGGCGGTGCCGTGAAACATGTCCTGCTCCTGTCCTGTCCGGTGCTCGTACGTGCCGATCGCGTCCTCAAGGACGGCCGCCCCGGCGTCGAAGGTACGTGTGACGCCATCTCGACCCTTGCGGTCGACCACGACAGCGCCTTTTCCGCGCACGAGCGCGGCCACAGGAGGTCTTCACCGCATGCCAAATCTCGTTCACCTCGCCCGCTCCGCCAGGACCCTCGCAGTGCTGCTCGTCGCGCTGGCCGCCCTGGTGCTGGTCCCGAGCACCGCAGCCTCCGCCGCCGGTGAGGATGCCGACTTCGTCTTCCGGGTGAACGCCGCCCGGAGTGCCGCTGGCCTCGGCGCCTATCGCGATGCACCGGACCTGGCGGCCGTCGCTCGCGTCCACGCCGAGCGGATGGGCCGTGGGAACACGCTCTACCACAACCCCAACCTGACGACTGACGTCGTCAACTGGGACTCGGTCGGTGAGAACGTCGGCTACGGCGGCTCGGTCGCCAACCTCCACCAGGCGCTCTTGAACAGCCCGGGGCACCGCGCCAACATCCTCGACACGACCTACACCGAGGTGGGTGTCGGTACCTACTGGGCCGGCGGCACCCTGTGGGTCGCCGAGGTCTTCCGCAAGCCGACCGTGGCCGCGGGCTTCTCCGTCTCGCCGGCGCTCGGCCCGGTCGTGGCAGCGAACGCCGCGGTGCTCGGCGCACCCGTGGGCCCGGAGTACCCCGTCCTCGGGGGGGTCGCCCAGGACTTCCAGGGCGGTGACGTCCTGTTCTCCCCAGCCACGCAGGGCCAGGTCGTGCTGGGCGCGATCCGGGGCGAGTACCGCGCGCTCGCCGGACCGCACTCGGCGATCGGCCTACCGACCACGTCCGAGCTGGGGACCCCCTCACGGGCGGGCCGCTACAACCACTTCCAGGGCGGCTCCATCTACTGGAGCCCGGGCACCGGCGCCCACGCGGTGCGGGGCGCCATCCGCGAGACCTGGGGGCGGCTGCGCTGGGAGGGCGGCGTCCTCGGCTTCCCGGTGAGCGGTGAGTTGTCGACGCCCGCTCGAACCGGTCGCTACAGCGTCTTCGAGGGCGGCACCGTCTACTGGACGCCGTCCACCGGTGCCCAGGAGGTACGGGGTGACATCCGGCGCGGCTGGGGCCAGCTCGGCTGGGAGAACGGCCCGCTCGGCTACCCCGTCACCGGTGAGCTCGGGGTCCCCGACGGCGCGGGTCGCTACAGCGTCTTCCAGGGCGGATCGGTCTACTGGTCCCCGGCCACCGGGGCCCGCGAGGTCCGCGGAGCGATCCGCGACCGCTGGGCCGGCCTCGGCTGGGAGTCGGGTCAGCTCGGGTACCCCACGTCCGACGAGTACCCCGTGCCCGGCGGCCGGCGCAGCGACTTCCAGCGCGGCTCGATCGTGTGGGACGCCCGAACCGGTGTCACCAGCATCGTCCGCTGACCCATCGTCCGTGACCGTCCCAGACCCGCAGCCCGCCTCTCCCTGAGATGGCCGGGCTGCGGGGTGTCAGGCCTCAAGGTCCTCGCAGATCCGGACGAAGGGTCAGGAAAGCACTAGCGTCCCACGCAATGCCCGAGACCACATGAGCACCACTGGTCCGTCCTGTCACAGAAACCTGGAGTGTCCCGGTGCGAATGCTCGCCCCTGTCGGCCTGTTCTCGATCCTGGCTCCCGTCCTGCTGGTGCTGCCGGTGACGACCGTGAGCGCCGCTCCCAAGCCCCACCCCGTCGCTGCGGCCGTGCACTCGCTGCCCGTGTCGGGCGTCGACCGGGCCGCGAGGGCGGCCGAAGCCGTCGACGCCAAGGGAGCGCCCGAGCCCTTCCTGCTCACCGCTCCTCTGACGACCGGCGGCTTCACGACGCTCGGGGTGACCTGGGACGCCGACAGCGGCTCCGCGCAGGTCGGCGTCCAGGTCCGGACCCGGGGAGCCAAGGGCTGGTCGCCGTGGGCTCTGCTCGAGCCGAACGAGGACGAGGGTCCCGACGACCTGTCCGCCGAGGCCCGGGACCCCGGTCGGCGCAGCGGGACCGCCCCCACGTGGGTTGGCCGGTCGAGTGGTGTCCAGGTCCGGGTCGACGTTCCGTCAGGACGGGCTCCCCAGGACGTCCGGGTCGACCTGGTCGACCCGGGTACCTCGGCGGCAGACGCCACTGCCGGTGCCGTCTCGCAGCCCCGCTCGACGGCGGCTGCAGCCACCCGTCAGCCCGCTGTCATCACCCGCGCCCAGTGGGGAGCCGACGAGTCCATCCGCACCGCTGACCCGTCGTACGCCTCACGGGTGAAGGTGGCCTACGTGCACCACACCGCCTCCAGCAACAACTACACGGCGGAGGAGGCAGCCCAGCAGGTCCGGGGCTTCTACGCCTACCACGTGCAGAGCCTCGGCTGGAGCGACATCGGTTACAACTTCCTGGTCGACAAGTTCGGCCGCATCTACGAGGGCCGGTACGGCGGAATGTCCAGAGCGGTCATCGGCGCTCACTCCGGAGGCTTCAACACCGGCGCGATGGGTGTGTCGATGATCGGCACTTACTCCACGGTCGCCCCCTCCACGGCCACCCTGGCTTCGGTTCGGGACCTGCTGGCCTGGAAGCTCTCGCAGGACGGCGCCGACCCACTGGGCAAGGAGGTGGTGACCTCAGGCGGCGGCAGCACCGCGAAGTACCCCGCCGGGGCGGAGGTGACCGTGGACGTCATCCTCGGCCACCGCGACACCAACGTCACCGCCTGCCCAGGCGACGCCGGCTACAGCAAGCTGGCGGCGCTGCGCCGAAGCGTCGCCGATGTCATGGCGGCCGCCCCGGCCGCCCCGGCCGCCCCGGCCGCCCCGGCCGGGTCGGCGATCGACGCCAAGCACGCCGCCCTCGGGGGCACGGTCGGCTTCCTCGGGGCGCCCACCGCGCTCGAGGCGCCCGCGTCCGCCGGTCGGTACCGCACCTACCGGGGAGGCGTCATCTACTGGTCCGGGGCGACCCTGGCCAACGAGGTGCACGGTGACATCGGCGGCACCTGGGCCGCGTTCGGGCGACAGGCGGGCCCGCTGGGCTTCCCCACGACCGACGAGACCGGGACCCCCGACCGGCTGGGGCGGTACAACCAGTTCCAGAACGGTGCGATCTACTGGAGCCCACGGACCGGCGCCCGCGAGGTCAGGGGCGCGATCCGGGCCGCCTGGGGCAGCGCCGGCTGGGAAGCCGGCCCCCTCGGTTATCCCACCAGCAACGAGCAGCCGACTAGGACCGGGTTCGGGCGTCAGAGCCTGTTCCAGAACGGCGCGGTCGTGTGGAGCGAGGCCACGGGAGCGCAGGGGGTGCAGGGCGCGATCCGCACGGCCTGGGTGGCGGCCGGCGCGGAGGGCGGCCCTCTGGGCTTCCCACGGACCTCCGAGGCCAGCACACCTGACGGGCGCGGGCGCTTCAGCCACTTCCAGAACGGGTCGATCTACTGGACCGCCGCCATCGGTGCTCGCGAGGTCCGCGGCACCATCCTGCAGCGGTGGTCCAGCCTGGGTTGGGAGCGCAGCGCGCTCGGCTACCCCATCAGCGACGAGTACGACGTCCCTGGTGGACGCCGGAGCGACTTCCAGAACGGCTCGATCACCTGGACCGCCGCCACCGGCAACCTCGTGGTGCGCTGACCCGCACACCCCCCGGAGACCGACCCGCGCCCCCCGCCACGGGCTTGCCCTGGGAGTGATCGACGAGAGAGGATGGCCCGTGACGCATCGCCGGATCGACTGGAGGGCTGCGGCCGCGCGCGCGGGCCTGATCCCGCTCTGCGGACTGCTCGTGCTGGGTGCGCCGGCGCTGACCTCACCCGCGCAGGCTGCCGACCTGGCGGGACGAGGGGCGGACGGGACCTTCACCTTCGACGGTCGGGGCTTCGGCCACGGCAGGGGGATGAGTCAGTTCGGCGCCTACGGCGCCGCGCTGCGCGGGCTCGACCACGCCCAGATCCTGGCCTTCTACTACTCCGGCTCGGTGCTCGGCACTGCGCCCGGTGCTGCCCGGCGGGTGCTGCTCACCGCGGAGGACGCCGACGCCGTGGTTACCAACGTCCCTGGCCTGGTCCTGCGCGACAGCGCCGGCAACCCCGTCCTCGACGCCGGCGCCCGGCCGGACTGGGGCCACGTGCGGGTACGGGCGGACGGTGGTGGCCTGCGGGTCGAGGCGGAGCAGGGCGGAGCGTGGGTCGAGGCGCGGCCGCCGCACGCAGGCCCCCTCACCTTCACTGGTGTGCCGGTGCTCTCGCTGAACACCCCGGCCGCGATCCGCGGCTACCGGGGCACGCTGACGGCGGTGCTGAGCGGGCAGGCGGCCAAGCCGTTGTACGTCGTGAGCAACGTCGGGCTCGACGACTACGTCCGTGGCGTGGTCGCTGCCGAGATGCCGGCCAGCTGGCCGGTTCAGGCGCTGCGGGCGCAGGCCGTCGCCGCCCGGTCCTACGGCTTGCAGCCGTGCCCGCAGCCCTCGGCGTACCCGGGGACCTCCCTCTACGACGTCGTCGACACGATCGCCTGCCAGGTCTACGGAGGCGCCTCCTCCGAGACTCCCAGCACGGACGCCGCGGTCGCCGACACGGCAGGGCAGGTGCTCCGCTACTCCGGGAACGTCCTGCGCGCGGAGTTCTCCTCCTCCAACGGTGGGTGGACCGTCGCCGCAGGCGGCGCCTTCGTCGCCAAGGAGGACCCCTACGACGCGGTGGGCGCCCAAGCCGGCCGATCGACGGTGCACCGGTGGACGGGCGTGCAGGTGCCGGCCGACAAGCTGGAGCGGGCCTTCGGCACCGGCGTGCTGCGGGAGGTGCAGGTCCTGTCGCGCGACGGCCGGGGAGAGTGGGGCGGTCGAGTGCTCCGGGTGCGCCTGGTCGGCGACACGCGGGCGGTCGAGGTGACCGGTGACCAGGTCCGGTCAGCTGCCGGGCTGCGCAGCAACTGGTTCGACCTGGACAGCCCCATCGACAGCAAGCACGCGGCCCTGGGTGGCGACGCGGGTCTGCTGGGCCCGGCGAGCGGTGGCGAGTCCGGCCTCGCGGGTGGTCGCTTTCGGCCCTACCGCTCCGGCGCCATCTACTGGACTCCGGCGACGGGCGCCGTCGAGGTCCACGGCGAGATCCAGCGGCGCTGGGGCTCGCTGGGTTGGGAGAACGGCCCCCTGGGCTTCCCCACGAGCGACGAGATCGGGACGCCCGACCGCTCCGGCCGCTACAACGCCTTCCAGGCGGGATCGATCTACTGGTCGCCGGCGACGGGCGCACACGAGGTCCGGGGTGCGATCCGGGACACCTGGGGCCGGTTAGGTTGGGAGGGCGGCCCACTCGGCTACCCGGTCACCGACGAGCTCGCGGCCCCCGACGGGACCGGGCGCTACAACGCCTTCCAGACCGGCTCGATCTACTGGTCCAACTCGACCGGTGCCCACGAGGTCCGGGGGTCGATTCGCGAGCGCTGGGCCGGCCTTGGCTGGGAGGCGGGCGTCCTCGGCTACCCCCTCACCGACGAGGTGGCAACGCCGGACGGCCGCGGCCGCTTCAATGCCTTCCGGAGTGGCTCGATCTACTGGTCGGCGGGGACCGGCGCCCACGAGGTCCTTGGGGTGATCCGCCAGACCTGGGCCCAGAACGGCTGGGAGGCCGGTCGCCTCGGCTACCCCGTGAGCGGCGAGTACGCCGTTCCTGGTGGTCGGCGAAGTGACTTTCAGTACGGTTCGATCCTGTTCGACTCGGCGACCGGGTCGGCCCGCGTCCTCTAGCCGGTTCCGTGCGCCGCGGCTCACGAGGCCTGGCGCGTCTGCTGTTCGGGCACGCGCGCGTCAGCGCGGAACGGGCGGGGCCGTGCGTGCATGACAGTTCCGTAACGAGACCCCGGTATCGGCACGCGACACCAGCAGGCCTGCCACCCTGCCCCAGTCTGGCGCTGTGCCAGCTCGAAAAGGAGATTTCATGGACCGCATCACTACCTCCGGCCGCCGGGCGCGGGGGCTCGTCGTTTCCGCGGGGCTGCTGGCCGTTGCCCTGGCCGCCGCTCCCGGCACCGCCTTCGCCGCGGGAGCGCCGGACCCGGCACCCGCGTCCGCCTCCACCTCCGCAGCGGTGCGTGAGGCCGGGGACCTCGCTCGGCTCGACGCGCCGGGCGAGCGCCGACCGCAGCTGACGGCGTCACCGGTCGCCGCCTCGGCGGTCGCCGGCTCCTCACTCGAGCGGGGTCAGACCCTCGCCTCCGGTGACGCGTTGCAGTCGCCGAACGGCCGGTTCCAGCTGTCGATGGAGAAGGACGGGGAGCTGCTCCTGGTGAAGGCTCCCAACCGGCTGAACTCCGAGCCCTACGTCATCACCGGGCTGGCCTTCGGCGACCCGGGCTCGCGCCTGGTGCTCCAGACCGACGGCAACCTCGTGCTCTACGGAGTGGACGGAACCGTCTTCGAGGACTTCGGGACGGCCGGCTCGGCGGCTCAGAGCCTGGTGGTCCAGGACGACGGCAACGTGGTGCTTTACAGCAGTTCCGGGGTGGTTCTTAACTTCGACACCGCCCAGCAGGAGGCCCTGTTCGCCGGTGGCACGCTGCTGCCTGGCGAGCAGCTGGTCAGCGGCGGCACCACACTGGTGATGCAGAGCGACGGCAACCTGGTGCTCTACCAGAACGGCGCGCGCTTCCAGACTGGGACGTTCGTCGCCGGTTCAGCCGCGGTCGTCCAGGACGACGGCAACGTCGTCGTCTACTCGCCGTCCGGCCAGCCGCTGTACCAGACCGGTTCCAGGTCTGACTTCGCCGTCCTGGTCGTGAGTGACGGCGAGTTCCGGGTCTTCGACCTGGCCGGCGACGCCGTGACGTCGCTGTTTGGGACCGCCTGGGGCACCGACGTCGTGCTGCCGGGCGCCGATCTGCTCCCTGGTGACCGCCGCACGTCTGCGAACGGCAACCTGCTGATCCTGCAGGAGGACGGCAACCTGGTCGAGTACGCCAACGGCCGGCCGGTCTTCCAGACCGGGACCGCAGCCGACTTCGGCGTCATGCAGCCGGACGGCAACTTCGTGCTCTACCAGTTCACCTCCGGGGACTCCGACCAGGTCCGACCGGTGTTCCAGACCTTCACCGGTGGCAACCCGGGTAGTCGGCTGGTGGTCCAGCGCGACACCAACCTGGTCGTCTACACGCAGGCCGGCCGGGCGGTCTACTCGCGGTTCCGCTAGACCCGACGTCGTAGGGGCCGGTGCCGTCAGGTGCCGGCCCCTACGACGTCCACCCGTCGCGTGCATCCACCCGTCGAGCCCCAGGTCCCGCCGCAGCTTGGCGACGTGGCCCTTGGCTTTGGACGGCGTAAGCGGCCCGCTCGACCACGCCGTGTTCATCGAGGACCATGGTCGACCGGATCACCCCGACGACGGTCTTGCCGTACAGGCTCTTCTGGCCGTACGCCCGCGTAGGCGGTCAGGACCTTCCTTCGCGGGGTCCGACAAGTGAGACTCGCCTCTACGAGATGCGCTTGTGCTGCGGTCGAACTGATCCCTAGACAAGATCAGATTTCCTCAGTGGGCGCATTCGGCTCCGACCCGCCGTCCAGCCGCAGCGGGACGGTGGATCCGATGCTGAAGGCGGGCTAAGGCGGAAGCCACCTCGCGCCGATGCCCTAGGCGTGTGTCCCGTTTCGTCCCGGCGAGGAGCCCCCGCATGCGTCTGACTGTCCCTGCAGCTGCCCTGGTCACCTTGGTCACCGGGGCCACTCTCGTCGTACCGCTGGCCGGCACGGCTGCAGCGGCCTACGAGACCCGGTGGTCTGTCAACGGGCCGGCCGTTCACCGCTCGTCGCCGACGGTCGGGGACCTTTCGGTCGGCCGGGTGGTGCTCAGCGCCGACATGCAGGGGTGGCTCACGGCGCTGCGCTCCAACGGGACCGTGGCGTGGCGCGCTGCCGTCGACCCGCGGCCCGGCGTGCGGACCGCGGTGGAGAGCAGCCCGGCCGTGGGTGACCTCGACGGTGCCCCCGGCAACGAGGTCGTCGTCGGTGCCGGCAGTGCCTACACCCAGTTCGCCCGGCAGGACGGCGGGGTCGTCGCCTACCGCGGCGACGGTTCGGTCCTGTGGCGGTGGATCGCGCCTGACCGGCGGACGCCAGGTGACGGTCCGGACGGCTACGGCGACGGCATCTACTCCTCGCCGGCGATCGGCGACATCAACGGCGACGGGACCAACGATGTCTCCTTCGGCGGCTGGGACCAGCAGATCTGGTCGCTGGATGGCCGCAACGGACAGCCGCTCGCTGGCTTCCCGTTCGAGCAGACCGATACGGTCTTCAGCTCGCCGGCCCTGCACGACACCGACGGTGACGGCGTGCTTGACATCGTCATCGGCGGCGACCAGAGCGGTAACCCCTGCTGCCCTGGGTCCTACAACGGAGGCGTGCTGCGGGTGCTCACCGCCACCGGCGGGCGGGTCCAGCAGCGGTTCCGGGTGAACGTCCCGGACATCGTGGCCAGCAGCCCGGCCGTCGGCGACATCGACGGGGACGGCCGGCTCGAGACGGTCTTCGGCGTCGGTGGCTACTACGACCCGCCGGACGCGCGCCGGGTGCAGGCGGTCCACCTCGACGACGGGTCCGTCGTCCCCGGTTGGCCGCAGAGCACCGACGGCATGGTGTTCGGCTCGGTCGCTCTGGGAGACGTCGTGCCGGGTGACGGGGGGCGGCCGGAGGTCGTCGTGGGCGACATCCCCGGGCGCCTCTACGCCTGGCGCGGCAACGGCGCCTTGGCCTGGAAGACCGATCCCGGCTCCGGCAACGACACCTTCTACGGCGGCCCGTCCATCGGGGACCTCGACGGCGACGGCGACCAGGACGTCGCCATCGGCTACGGCTTCGGCGGTGCGCTGCTCGTCCGCGGCACCGACGGCCTGCTCATGCGCCGAGTCGTCGCCGGCCCGGTGGCCTCGGAGGCCACCCCCCTCATCGTGGACTTCGGCGGGACGGCCGGGCGGCAGCTGATCGTGGCTGGCTTCAACCCTGCCGTGGCCGACTTCGCTAGCGGTCAGGTGGCGTCGTTCACGCTTCCGGCGACGACCACCCCGGACGCATGGCCCATGTTCCACAAGGACCCCCGGCACCTCGGCGGTGGGGGAATCCCCGCCATGGTCCGCGGCGCGATCCTCGAGCGGTACGACTCGTTGGGCGGCGCCGCAGGTTTCCTCGGTCAGCCGGTCACGGCCGAGCGGTCGACGCCGAACCGCTTCGGGCGCTACAACCTGTTCCAGGGCGGCGCGATCTACTGGACGCCGGAACTCGGCGCGTGGGAGGTCCACGGCCGGATACGCGACCGCTGGGCCGCCACGGGCCACGAGAACGGCGTCCTCGGGTTCCCGGCCAGCAACGAGAAGCTTCTGAACGGCGGGGCTTTCGGCGTCTTCGAGCGGGGTCTCGTCTACTGGTCCCCGGCGACCGACGCGCACGAGGTGCACGGGCTGATCCGGGAGACCTACCGGGCTACCGGCTACGAGCGCGGGCCGCTGGGCTACCCGACTACCGACGAGGTGCGGACCCCGAGCAGGCCCGGCGCCTACTCGCTGTTCCAGCAGGGGGCGATCTACTGGTCCCAGGCGACGGGTGCCCGGGAGGTGCGTGGCGCGATCCGTCAGCGCTGGGAGGCGCTGGGGCTCGAGAACGGCTTCCTGGGCTTCCCGGCGTCCGGTGAGAACGGCCTGGGCAACGGCGCCTACGAGCTGTTCGAGGGCGGCAGCGTCTACTGGTCGCCCGCCACGGGCGCTCACGAGGTCCACGGCGAGATCCGCGACGCCTATGGCCGCAACGGCTGGGAGGCCGGGCCGTTGGGCTACCCGACGACGGACGAGCAGCGCACGCCCGTCCGAGTCGGCGCGGCGAACCACTTCACCGGCGGGTCGGTCTACTGGTCGCCCGGCAACGGGGCGCACGCGGTCCTCGGCCCGCTGCGGGACGCCTACTCCCGCAGCGGCTGGGAGAACGGCTGCCTCGGCTTCCCCGTGGCGGACGAGCGCTCCTCCGGCACGACCCGCATCCTGGCCTTCCAGGGCGGGGAGATCACCTTCACCCCCGAGGGCGGGGCCCGAGTCGCCTGCCGGTGACTGGCCCGCTCGCCTGAGCATCCGCGCCGCGCTCGACCGTCGAGGTCGGGCGCGGCGCGCGGCTGCGTGGTAGCGGCTCTGGGGACAGGCGGTCGGGTAACGTCTCGGCCCGTCGGCGCCGGGGGTCACGCAGCGGAGGGTTCATGTCGTCAGGGTCGATCGTCCGACGCACTGCCGGCCAACGCCCGACTGCTGACGCACCCGCAGGTGCACTCGCTGACGACGCTGTCGGCCCGCGTGACGAGCTCGCGGCGGAGCAGCCCGCGCAGCTGCGATCAGCCGCTCCGGCACCGGCCGGCACCGAGCGGCAGGCCCAGCAGGATGAGTTGAGTCGCGCGCCGTTCCGCTGGAGCCAGCTGCGCGTGCCGCTGGGCGCGTTCTTGGCAGCGCGCCTGCTCGGCTACGTGTCGGCTGCGGTAGCTGCCTACATCAAGCAGGTGCCGACGACCGCCGTGCTCGGCGCCTGGGACGGCCGGTGGTACCTCCGGGCTGCCCTCGAGGGTTACCCGACCAGCGTCGGACCCGGTGACTTCTACGCCGGAGACGTCACCCAGGTCCAGAGCACCATCGCCTTCTTCCCGCTGTACCCGACGCTCTCGCGCGGTGTCATGGAGGTCTTCGGCGTCGGGGTGCTCGAGGCTGAGGCTCTCATCGGGCTGTTCGCGGGGGCCGCCGCCACCTGCCTGGTCTGGGCGCTCGCCCGGGACGTCTACGACCGTGACGTCGCCGACCGGGCCGCGGTCCTGTTCGCCTTCGCGCCGGGGGCCATCGTCCTGTCGATGCTCTACGCCGAGGGCCTGGCGATCGCTCTGTGCGCCGCGTCGCTGCTGCTGATGCGCCGCCACCGCTGGATCGCCGGCGGTGCAGCTGCGGCCTTCGCGACCGCAACCCGACCCAACGCCCTCGTCATCATCGGGGTCTGCGTGTGGATGGCGGGGGTCGCCGTCCGCCGGCGTCGTGAGTGGCGTGCGCTGGCCGCTCCGATGCTGGCCCCGCTGGGAGTCCTCGGCTACTTCGCCTACCTGGGTGTCCACACCGGGGACCCGCGCGCCTGGTTCGACGTCCAGGCCCGGGGTTGGGGTGAGCGCACCGACTTCGGTGTCCGCTCGTGGGAGTTGACCGTGGACTTCTTGCGCGACCCCCTCGTCGATCCCTACGTCCTGCTGCATGGGCTGAGCCTGTTCGCAGCTCTGGTGCTGATCGCGCTGCTGTTCTGGCGCCCCCGCCCGCCAGCCGAGCTGACCCTGTTCGCCCTCGGCGTCGTGGGGCTGAGCCTCGCGTCGGCGACGCTGAACGCGCGACCGCGATTTCTGTTCTTCGCCTTCCCGCTGGTGATCGTCCTGGCCCGCCGGCTGCACGGTCGCGCCTACGGCGTCGTGGTCGCCGGCTCGGCGGCGGCGATGGCACTGCTCGGCGTCTTCTACTTCCTGGAGAAGGCCTACTACCCCTGAGCGGACCGGACAGACGCAGGCGAACCGGTACTCTCGTCGGATGAGTGCGGAAGTCGAGACGGTAGGACCATCCGCGCGCCGGCTCGAGGAGCCGGACCAGCCGCGCGAGTCCGGTACGTCGCTCGGGGGCGTCATCCTGGCTCTTGCCGCCGTGTGCCTGTGGGTGCTGTGGCGCACCGGCCCTGGCAAGGTCCCGGGTGTCGAGGGTTTCGAGAACATCGCCCGCGGTTGGCCGACCATCGACATGACGCCGCAGACGGCCTACGTCCTGCGCGTTCCCCTCGGACAGATCGCCTACGGATTGCTGCCCCGGCAGGGGTCTGGCGCCTACCTCGCCCTGCACCTGTCCTGCCTGATCGGAACCGCGATCGTGCTGGTGGCCTGGATGTGCCACCGGCTCGGCACGCGCGCCGGCCTGGTCGCCGGGGGCGTCCTCGCACTGGCGCCCGTCACCGCTGTGCTGCTGCTGTGGATCGGCATGTACGACGCGTTCTCGGTCTTCGCGTGGGTGGTCCTGGTGGTGGCCCTGGCCCACCGGGGACCGTGGCAGCTGGCTGCTGCTGCCCTCGCCGGGTTTCAGAACTTCGAGCAGGTCGTGGTGGGGGTGCTCATGCTCCTGCTGCTCCCGCGGCTCACGCGGTCGCTCGGACTGCGTCCGCGAGCCCTCTGGCTGGTTCCGGGAGTTCTTGCCGGCAAGGTGGCCCTCGAGCTCTACCTCCGCTCGGTGGGGGCCACCCCGGGGTCGCGTCTGACGTTCCTGTCCGACTGGGACGTCTTCTCGCACGTGCTCGGCACCACGGCGGCGAACGGTCCCTTGATCATCTGGTCGGCACTGGCCGGGCTCTGGGGCTTCGCGCTGACCGCGCTGGTGACGTCGTGGGGCCGCTGGCCATGGCGCGACAAGCTGCAGCTCCTGTTGGCGGTTGGGGTGTGGTTCGTGTCCGCGGCGATCACCGCGGACCACACGCGGGTGCTGGCCATCACGTCGTTCCCGGTGGTCGTCCTCGGTGCGATGGCGATCGCCGACCGGCATCGAGACCTCGGAAGGCTGGTCCGCATGCCGCAGACCTGGCTGCTGGTGCTGGCCACCCCGGTGGTCGTCTTCGACTACATCACGCTGCCGCTCGGCATCAAGCCGGACCTGTGGGGCGTCTGGCTCTTCTGATCGCCGGCCGGCTGGCTCAGCCTCCGGACAGGATGCGGGCCCGGACGTCGAGGGGACCGGCACTGTCGCCGGCTGAGGTGACCGACACCATGGCGGCCTGGGCGAGCCGGTGGATCTCGGACCCCCCGGTGGTAGCCACCGCGCCGTGCACGAAGTACTCGCCCTGCCCGAGCCGCAGGTCGGGGAGCAGCATCTGGAACACCTGGCTCGTCCCCGCCGCCAGGTCGGGGACCGACACGCCTAGCAGGCCGGTGTGGGTGCCGAAGACGACCTGGCCCAGCGGGGTGTCGAGCCCGACGCCGAGCATCCAGTCGGTCAGCGGCTCGACCGCGCGCACGGTGACTTCGAGCACCAGGTCGTCTCCCGGGCGGAAGACGGTCACGGGGCGGCCGGACGGGTCGAGCGCCCGGACCCCTTCGACGAGCGCTGTGGTCTGCGGCTGACCGGTGCGCTCGCCTCGTCGCTGCTCGTCGTCCTGCCGGGCGGTCTCGAAGTCAGCGCGCAGGGTCCGCAGGGCGTCGCGGGGGTCTCCGTCGAGCACCACCCTGCCGTGCTCGAGCACGACGGCCCGGTCGCAGAGGTCGCCGATCTGGTCCAGCGCATGGGAGACGATCACGATCGTGCGCCCCTCCTGCTGGAAGCGCTTGATCCGATCCATGCACTTGCGCTGGAACGGCTCGTCGCCGACGGCCAGCACCTCGTCGACGAGCAGCAGGTCGGGGTCCACGTGCACGGCGACGGCGAAAGCGAGCCGGACGTACATGCCGGAGGAGTAGAACTTCACCTGGGTGTCGATGAAGCGCTCGATCCCCGAGAACTCGACGATCTCCTCGAAGTGGTCCGCGGCCTGCTGGCGGGAGAGCCCGAGGATCGCGCAGTTGAGGTAGACGTTCTCCCGGCCGGTCAGGTCGGGGTGGAAGCCGGCGCCGAGCTCGATGAGCGCGGCGAGGCGGCCGCGCCTCTCCACGGTGCCGCGGGTCGGCCGGATGATGCCGCCGATGGCCTTGAGCAGGGTGCTCTTGCCCGAGCCGTTCGGGCCGATCAGGCCGACGGTGCTCCCGGCGTCGATGGTCAGGCTGACGCCGTCGAGCGCCCAGAACTCGGCCTTGTGCTGCTCGCCGCGCCGGAAGTTGACCACCCGCTCCTTGAGCGACTTGTCCTGCCGCATGACGAAGCGCTTGGAGACGTCCTCGAGGCGTACGACGGTCGGGGCCACCGGTCAGAGCTCCTGCGCGAAGTTGCCCTCGAGCCGGGAGAAGACCCGCTGGCCGAAGAAGAGCAGCACCGCGCCAACCGCCAGCATGGCGACCAGCCGCAGACCCAGGTCGCTCGTCTGCGGGGAGGAGTCGCCGGCGACCCAGAACGCCCGCTGCATGCCGAGCACGGCTGCTGCGAGGGGGTTGAGCAGGTAGATGCTCTCGATCGTGGGGCCCACCGCATTGCGGACGAGTCCGAGCGAGTAGACGGTGGGCGTGCTCCAGAACAGGACCGTGAGGCTGATCTCCACGAGGTACTGGACGTCGCGGAGGAACACGTTGATCGCGGCCAACACCAGTCCGATGGCCGTCGCCCAAACGAACAGGACCGCCAGCGACAGGGGGAGGTAGAGCAGGCGCTCGCCCAGCGGCACCTTGCCCACCGCGATCGTGGCAGCGAACAGGACGGCGACCTGCACCGCGAAGTTGAACAGGGCCGACCCGACCGTGCTCAGGGGGAAGACCTCGCGCGGCAGGTGGATCTTCTTCACGAGGCCGGCGTTGCCGAGAATCGAGCCGGTGCAGCCCGAGACGATCTCGCTGAACAGTTGGTAGGCGGTCAGACCAGTGAAGATGTACACGGCGAAGTCGGGGATGGAGCGCTGCGCGCCGAGGAACTTGCCGATCGCGAAGTAGTAGACCGCCAGCATGGCCAGCGGCCGGATGAGCGTCCACAACAGGCCGAGCGCGCTGTCCTTATAGCGGACCTTGATCTCACGCCGGGTCAGCAGGTCGAGCAGCCCTCGGTAGCGCCAGAGCTCGCGGAGGGACTCACCTGTTCCGGTCAAGAAGCCGAGCGGGGCGCCGATCACGGTCAGGGGCTGCTCCGCGAGTGCGGCCGCGCGCTGCTCGGAGGTCATCGTCGTCACCCTAATACCGGCCGGGACGCCTTCCTGGCGGCTCACCCCTGACCCGGCACGAGGGCGGCCCACAGCTCGTCGGCGTACGCGTCCCAGCTCCGGTGCGGCCGGGCGGCGGCCTGCGCGGACAGCTCGGCCCGCAGCTCGGGCTCGGTGAGCATCCGACGCAGGGCGCCGGCGACGTCGTGATCGTCGCGCGGGTCGACGAGCAGGGCGCCGCCATGCTCAGCGATCTCGGCCGTGCTGCCGTAGCCGGAGGTGATGACGGGCGTTCCGCTGGCCAGCGCCTCGGCCACCGGCAGGCCGAATCCTTCGTTGAGCGAGGGGAAGAGCACCACGGAAGCGATCCGGTAGGCCGCCCACAGCAGGTCGTCGCTCAGCGCGGAGACCGATTGCACGGGCCGGCCCCCGTCGCGCAGCCCGTCGTAGGCGCGCGCGAAGCGCTCGCTGTTCCAGGCGTTGCCGCCGATGAAGACGAGGGAGAACTGCTGCCCCTCACGCCACAGCAGCTCGGCCGCGTGCAGGACGGCGAGGTGATTCTTGCGCGGCTCGTGGCTCCCGACGACGACGACCAGGGGCAGCGTGCCGAGGCCGAAGCGCGAGCGGACCTGGTCGAGCGCGTCCTGCGTCGGCTGGGTCGCCTCCACGGGCAGCGGCACGCTGACGACGTCCGGCCCGGTCAGGCCGGTCCCGGGCAGCATGGCCCGCCAGCCCCGGTACTCGACGGCGGCTGCGTCGGAGATGGTCGCCACCCGGTCCATGTGCCGGACCCCGGCGAGCAGCCGGGCGAAGGCGCCGCCCATGCCGTCGCCGACGGTCTCCGCAGAGGTCAACGGAACGCAGTCGAAGCCGATGACACCGGTCCGGTTGCCGGAGAAGCGGGCGAGGGCTTGCATCCGGGCGGTGCGTGGCGGCTCGGTGGCGAGCTCCACCGTCAGGTGGGTCCCGGCCCAGGGGACGATGATGGTGGGCGGCTCCGGCCCCGGCCCCGGCTCTGGTGCCGGTCGGTCGGTCGGTCGGCCCTGGCCGAGCGCCTTGCGGTGGGCGACCGGCTCGAGCCGCCGCAGGGCGGTGAAGTCGGCGGTCCAGCCGAGCAGGTCGACGTCGCGGTCGCGGTGCCAGCGGCGGGCCGTCTCGCGAGCCACCCGCTGGATGCCGGTCGCGAGGTCGGTCTCGCTGGTGTGATGCAGGTCGACCGTCACGGCGCCGACGACGACCTCGACCCTGCCCCGAGCCAAGCGGGAGCCGCCCAGTCGTGAGGTCAGCGAGGCGAGGACCGGGCTGAGCGCGCTCGAGGCCCCGTCGAGTCGGATCCGACGGCGGATCTGGTCCACCTCCTCGTCAAGGGGCAGTCGGCCCGTGAGCACGGCGAGGGCGAGCCACACGCGGGCGGGATCGGCGGCCTGCAGCGTGGCCTCTACGGCGCTGGCCAGGTCGATGGCCTCGTCGGGGACCGGCTCGTCGAGCGCGCGCAGCAGCGTCACCATGCGCTCGAGCAGCAGGCGGCGCGCCGGGGCGGGCGCGCGGCCGATCACCGTGACGAGGTCCTCACCCGCGGCCGCTTCCAGCCGGCGCTCGACGGCGCCGTCGCGCGCGGACCGCAGGAGCACGCGCAGTGGGGCCGGGATCCGCCGGGCGATCGTCGCGACCGCCATCACGGCTGCCTCACGAGGGCGTCCCACAGGTCGCGGGCGTAGTCGTCCCAGCTGCGCACCGGTCGGCTGAGGGCCTGCTCGCGAAGCCGGGCGAGCTCGTCGTCGTCGGTCAGCAACCGGCGCATCGTGTCGATGAGGTCGTCGTCGTCGCGCGGGTCGACGAGCGCCATGCCGCCACCGGCCGCGAGCTCGGCGATGCTGCCGTACCTCGTCGCGATGACGGGGGTCCCCAGCGCCAGCGATTCCACGACGGGCAAGCCGTACCCCTCGTGCAGCGACGGGAAGACGGTGATGCGGGCTCGTCGGTAGGCCGTCCAGAGGGCGTCGTCATCCATGCCGCGGTCGGCGCTGACCGGCCGCCCGGCCGCGATCAGCTGCTCCAGCTGCGCGTCGAAGGCGGCGGTCGTCCAGCCGCTTCCGCCGACGAAGCGGAGGCGGAAGCGCAGGCCGCCCCGCCACAGCACCTCGCTCGCGTGCAGCACCGACAGGTGGTTCTTGCGGGGTTCGTGGCTGCCGACGATGAGGACCTCTGGCAGGTCGTCCGGCCGTTCGCTGCCGGGCCCGGGGTCGGACGCCGGTGCCTCGGTGGCCAGCGGGCACGACACCACGGCGGGCCCGGTCAGCCCCTGGGCGGGCAGGGCCTGCACGAAGCCGCGGAACTCCTGAGCCGCGGCGGCGCTGATCCCGGCCAGGACGTCTGCGTGCTTGACGAGGCTGAGGTAGCCCGCGAAGCGGTTCGGCTCGACCTCGGGCATGAGATCGGCGCTCAACACCGGGATGCAGTCGTACGCGATCGCGGTCATCCGATTGCCCGAGTGCTCGGCGAGGCTCGCCAGGCGCGAGCACTGCTCCCGACCCGGCACTTCGGGCAGGACGACCGTGCTGCGCCACGGCACGACCAGCTCCGCCTCGGAGGTCAGCGCAAGGGTGCTGGGCAGTGGCCGGACCCAGCGCAGGACCCGCTCCTGCTCGTCGTCGTAGGGGGCGCGGAGGGCCCCGGCGTGCTCGCTCCACACGGCCAGGTGCAGGTCGTGGTCCCTGACCCACCGAGGGACCAGCCTGCGCACGACCCGCTGGATGCCGGTCTGCAGGTTGTGCTTGGCCGTGTAGTCGACGTCCACCACCACACCGCCCGTGACGACGCGCATCTGGTAGCGGCCCGACTCGCGAAGGCTCGAGACGGCATGGGCCCACTCGAGCAGCCACAGGGTCGACTCGCTCACCGACGCCAGCTCGAGCTGCCGCTGTGTGTCGCGGACCTCCTCGGCGAGGGGGAAGGTCGCAGAGAGCGCTACCAGCAGCAGCCAGACGGCGTCCCGGTCGGGGCGAGCGACCAGCTGCTCCACGAGCAGGCGCAGGAGCTCACCGGCCGCCTGGCCGGCGTCTTGCGGCAGGTCGGCCGGGTCGGAGTCCGGCAGCAGCACGGCCGCGGCTTCGCCCAACCGCTGGCGCAGGGCGTCGAGACCGGGACGCTCCGGGAGAGCGACGAGGGTCATGGGCGCGATCGCAGCTGGACCGAACGTGCGGACCGCAGAGGTGCGGTGACCCGCCAGGACAGGGTGCGGCGCATCGCATCGAGCTCCGCGCGCGCCTCGGGATCGTCGTGCCGGACGGGCTGCGGCGACGTCGCAGCAGCCCAGCGCTCGAGCACGGTGCCGCGCCAACGCACCAGCTCGGCGCGCAGTGCGGCCAGCTCGGCGCGCAGTGCGCCCAGCTCGGCCTTGAGCTGGCCGACCTGGGCCAGCTCAAGGACCGTCTCGTGGTGCACCTGCTGGAGCGCTCGCAGCTCGCGGACCAGGCCCGCCTGGGCGCTGGGGACGAACCCGTCGAGCGCGCAGGCGGGGTAGGAAAGCGCCGCCGTCAGCTCGCCGGCGCGCTCCTCGCTGACGTAGAAGCGGGAGAGGCCGTCGAACAGGGTGGCCCGGTAGCCCGCGGCCAACAGCGACGGCTCCCACTCGCCGTGGCTCTGCTCGGTCGAGTTGGGCCTGGTCGCCTCGACGACCAGCACCCACGGACGCCAGTGGGTGAAGTCGATCGAGGCGAGCACCTCGGCCTCGGCGCCCTCGACGTCGATCTTGCAGAAGTGGACGTCTTGGTCGCGCAGGTGCTCGTCGACCAGGCTCGAGAGCCTGCGGGTCGCCACCGGGCGATCCTCCACATGCAGGCCGCGTTCGACCGAGGCCGGGACGAGGTCCTCGCGCAGCGTCGACAGCCCCGTCCCGGCAAACTCGTGCAACACGACCTCGCCCCCGTCCTGCTGCGAGACGACAGCCTCGACGACGATGTCCCGAGGGCGCTTGGCTCGCAGCTGCTCGGCGAAGGCGGGCATGGGCTCGACGTCAAGGCCGCTCCAGCCCCGGTCGTAGAACACCTTCGTGACCGAGTCGTCGTCGGGCGAGTTGGCGCCGATGTCGACGTAGCGGCCATCGCGCACATGCCCCAGTGCACGCCACAGGACGATGTCCTCGGCGTTCTGGGCGTACGAGACGAGAGGCGAGTCGGTCATCGGGCGCATGCTACCGAGCCCGCGACGGCCGTTCGGCCGCTGCGGCGCGCCACGCCTGCAGGTGGACGCCGGCGCTGCGCTCCCAGGTGAACGGGCCGGCCTGGGCCCGCCGGGACTGCTCGGCAGTGGCCGGGTCGGCGACCGTGCTGACGTCGACCAGGGCCTGGGACCAGCCGTCGACGTCGGCGGCTCCGACGAAGTGGACGTCGCCCCCTCCGACCTCGCGGTGCGCCGGGATGTCGCTGGCAAGCACCGGCCGCCCGCAGGCCAGGGCCTCAAGGATCGGGAGGCCGAAGCCCTCGTAGCGCGACGGCATGCACAGGGCGGTCGCACCGGCCACCAGCCCTTGGAGGTCGTCGTCCGGGACGAAGCCCAGGTGCCGGACGTCGGTGCGGTCGGGCTCGGTGCCGTCCCACGCGTCGCCCCACCCCGGCGGGCCGACGAGCAGCAGGGGCGGGACGTCGGGGTCCTGACGACGCGCGGCAGCATGCGCCGCCGCGAGCAGCGGCAGGCCCTTGCGGGGCTCGAGGTTGCCGACGAACAGCACGTAGCGCTCCGGCACGTCGAGCCGGGCCCGGGCGGCGGTGTCGAGCGGCTCGGCCCGGGCCCACGACGGGTCCACGCCATTGGGGGCGACGACCACGGTCGCTGGGTCGAGGCCGTACTCCGCGACCAGCTCGTCCCGGACCGCGTCGCTCACGGTCACGACCCGGGCCGAGCGGCGCAGGGCGTCCGGCACCCGGGTGCGGTAGGTGGCCACGTAGTCGTCGACAGTCTCGGGGTAGCGCAGGTAGGCGAGGTCGTGCACGGTGACCACGCCGGCAGCCCGCCGCAGCGGGGGCAGCACGTAGTTGCCCGCGTGGAAGACGTCAACGGGACCGGTCAGCAGCTCGACCCCGCCTCGCGGTACGTGCCGCCACAAGTGGTTCAGCACGATGGGCGAGATCCGCCTGGTGAGGCGCGGGCGCTCGGCGAGCCGGGTCCGCGGCGGCGCCGGCTCGGGCACCTGCTGCCAGAGGTTGTAGAGCGTGAGCACGGGCTCCGGGGCGCCGTCCAGGGCGGCGAGCCCGGTGAGGACGCCGTCGAGGTAGCGCCCCACGCCGCTGCGCTGGCCGAGTAGGGGGTGGGCGTCGACGGCTAGCCGCAGACCGGCGTCCGTCACCCAGGCACCGCGTCGCCGGGACGCTCTCGGAAGACGTAGGTGCGGAACGTCCAGAAGCGGAACAGCGTGGCAAGACCCATGCCCACGACGTTGGCCGAAAGGTTGTCGGCCAGCGTGCTCCGCAGGCCGAGCAGGTCGTGCGACACGAGCAGGCAGCCCAGCTGGATGCCGGCCGCGAGCACGCTGAGCAGCAGGAACAGCGCGTACTCGCGCAGCGGGGAGTCGGTCTTGCGGTCGCGCCAGGTGTAGTAGCGGCTCCCGACGAACGCGACCGCGATGGCGGCGAGGCTCGACACCACCTTGGAGACGCCCGGCGGGGCGTCCGCGCCCAGCAGCAGTGCGTTGAACACGGCGACGTCGGTCAGGTAGGCCGACAAGCCGGTGACCGCGAACCGGAAGACCTCGCCACCAGCGCGCGACGGCTCGAGGTCGGAGTTGGGCACGCGGGGCGAGGGTACCGGCTGGGGTCAGGGGCCGCTCACGAGCTGCGTCGTGCCGAGCCAGGTCAACCGGCCGCGCATGAAGTCGCTGCGCCGACCGCCGGGAACGGCGTACTCGTCGCTGGTGGGCAGCCCGAGCGGCCCTGCTGCGCCGCCGAGGGCGGAGTAGCGCTCGCCGATGGCTCCGTACACGGCCCTGGCTCCGCTCGGGCCGGACCACAGGACCTGCCCGCCTTGGAAGGTGTTGCCGCGGCCGCCGGGAACGGCCTGCTCGC
>JAABUN010002222.1_pt1 | contig 35806 bp, 36 predicted proteins | sample 5559311 | NCBI WGS metagenome assembly JAABUN01 (sample SAMN10711877, study PRJNA513370) | rock metagenome | isolation source: Antarctica rocks | place: Antarctica: Victoria Land, Siegfried Peak sud | reverse complement strand
GCGATATTTCGCTGGAAATACTATGTGGTACGTCAAAATGCTGACATTATGACTCTTATGGATGTACTTGCTCACTTCGTGAGTTTACGCCGCAAGCGGCGGGGAATCAGACCCTAAGAGATTGAAACCACCTTCGTTTTTGGTCAGCAGGGCTCTAGCGTCGGAGACGTTGTTACGAGTCAGGTTGTAGGGGCCGGAGCTGACGTAGACTTCGGGCCGAAACTCGGTCAGCTCCTCTAGAAGTGAGACAAAGGCGGCGTCGTCCGACGTAACCCCTTCGCTCGCTAGGGTTGCTGCGCGCTCCCCGAAGCTGCCGTACACGCTGTTCGCGCGGATCGGCTCGACCATGATCTGCCGCTCGGCTGCGAACGACGGTTCAGCAAAAACGAATTTAACCGTTTTTTCGTCTACGGCCTCGACACGTTCCAAACTCTCCCACACCGTTCGGTTCAGTAAATAACCGACGTTAAACGTCGTCACCACGTCGGCTGAAGAGAAGGGTGTGCCGTCACTCCAGGTGACGCCGTCTTTTAACGTGACGGTGTAGTTGTCCTCGTCGTCGAAACCGAACGACTCGGCGAGCAGACCCTCGTACTCGCCATCCGCCCACTTATAAACGCCCAGGGGCGGCTCGAGCAGGTCCGAATAGAAGCTGTAAAAGTTGATGGCGTTGGTCGCAAAGGTGTTGAAGTGCCCGTCAGGGGGAACCGGATAGGGATAGCCTCCATAGAACGTCGCTTTTTCCTGGGCCGCCGCCAGACTCAGCAGCGCCAGAACCGAAAGAGCCTTGAACGTCAGTTTGACCTTACGCCACACCATAGCCAACCTCCTATAAATTGCAAGCTTACGCGCTGAGTGTACCATTATGTTACCAATCGTGTCATGGAATCATCTCCGGCTTACAAAGTACCTGTTCTGTCGACGCCTTGGTGTGTAGCCGCCAGATTCCAAATCAAACTTACCGAAAGGTGGCGCTCCACTCGAGCCCCACCTCGAGGGGGAAACGCGCACCCTGCCGTTTGTACTCGAGCCCGCTTAATTCCTGAGAGACCGTTCCGGGCGTCAGCGCCAGCAACGTATGGGCCGCAGCGCGGGTCAGTTCAGCCGTCAGATACCCCGATTTGACGACCAGTAGACGCGTCTCCGAAAGGTCGATACCCAAACGTTCGATATCGGCAGGATAGTGGTACGGACGGCGTCTGGCGGTGAGAACTACCTTGACACCTTCAACGTTGACGACAGCTTGACGGTCGCCTCGGGTTTTGGCAGGGTGGATCTCGGCGGGGTGGAGATAGACGACGCGGGCGCGTACGGTTAGAGGGTGGCTCGTTACGGGGTCGAGAGTCGCGCCGACGCTCAGCTCGAGGGTCGCCCCTACCCCCGCCGCGTAGCAGGCGTCGGTCGCGGGCGCGTCGGCAATTCCGGCGACGACTACCCCCTCGAGCCTTCGTTTAAGAATTTCCGCCAGCACAAAGGTCGTATCGCCGACGCCGCCGCCGGTCGGATTGTCACCTGAATCGCTCAGGACGACGGGGTAGGCGTTCAGTTCTGCAACCCACCCCAAGCACTGCGCCAAACTCCCGGCCCGTACCCCGAACCCGAACGCACGGCGCGCGTCCCAGTACCGCCCGGCCAACCCTACCGCTTCACGCCGCAACACCGCCGCGTCCGTCCCGGTCAGCACCACACTCGCCTGTGCGCGCGACTCGTCCGCCCAGACGTAACCGACCAGCAGCGACGCGTCGAGTACGCCGCCCAGCGCGTCGAGGTCGGGCAGACTCTCATAGAGACTGCGCGCGGGTTCGTCCCCGGTGCTCGTCATCTCACCGGGTAACACCACCGGAATCGGCAGCCATACAAGCTGCGGGCGGTAGCCACCACGTAGCGCACTTATGAGCAGCGTACAGGCGCGCTCTTTGGTCTCTATAACGTCGATATGCGGCGCGGTGCGAAACGCGCTAAACCCGTCGAGCGCGCGAACGACCCGTTCGGAAACGTTACCGTGCAGGTCGTAACTTGCCACTATTAAACACTCCAGACCTACCCGCGCACGCGCCGCCGCAATCCAGTCACCTTCAGCGTCGTCCAGACCCCAAACGTTCATCGCGCCGTGCATGTCGAGGTAAAGCCCCTCCACCGGGCCGAGAGCCTCGAGCCGTATCAAAAACTCGGCTTTAAGCGCTTCGTAAGCGCTCCTCGTTACCGGGCCACCGGGAAGGGCAGCGGCGTGAAGCAGCGGCAAAAACTCGGCCCCGTTATCCAGGTACGCGTCCAGAAAGCTGTAGCGGGCGTCTTGCCTGAGCGCGTCGCCGCGCAGCACATCAAAATCGTCCACCATCGTCGGAACCGGATTAAAGGTGCTCGATTCGGTGTGGATACCGCCAAAAGCGATGCGAAGGTCCATCAGAGGCTCCTCACAAGCGTTTTGATAGACGTTTCGTCGGTAAAGGCCGGAGTGCCGAACGCAAAACCTGAAAGGTCGGCCGGGGAGGGTTGCCGAGCTGAAACATGCAGTTCGGTCACGCCGCTCTCCCGCACGAGCTGCGCCGCATTGTGAGGTCGGACACCGCCCCCCGCCATTACGGTGAGGCGACCGGCAGCCCTTTCGGTTACTTGTCGGATAAAGGGTGCGCCTGCCAGCGCGTCCGGTTGCCCCCCGGAGGTTAGCAGGCGCGTTACCCCCAACCCAACAAGCTGCTCTAAAACCTCGAGTGGTTCCCGGCACCTATCGAAGGCGCGGTGAAAGGTTACGGGGACGTTTCCGGCTGCCGTCATAAGCTTCTCAAGCTGAGGCAAAGCGAGCGTACCGTCTTCGTGAAGCGCCCCGAACACAAAACCGTCCGCGCCCGCGTCCTTGAACAACGCAAGATCGTCCAACATCACCGCCAGCTCGAGGTCGGTGTAGCAAAAATCCCCGGCTCTGGGCCGAACCAGCACGTGAATAGGGAGGCGTGAACGCGTCCTGGCCCGCCGAAACAGACCCAAACTCGGCGTCACACCACCTTCGGTGAGAGAACTGCAAAGTTCAACCCGGTGCGCGCCCGCCACCTCTGCCGTCACCACCCCCGCGACGTTTTCAGTACCGACCTCGAGGGTTACTCTAGGCAACGTCGGCGAGCGCCCCACCCAACAGCTCGAGCCCCGCCGCCATATCATCACTCGAGACGTTCAAGTGCGGCGCGATCCGGTTGACGTTGCTGTAACGTCCGCCTTTGCCGATAAGCAACCCGCGTTTGCGGGCAGCAAGAACGAGCGCGTTCGCCCGCGCCGCGTCGGGGGTTTTCGTCCCCGGCTGCACCATCTCGAACGCCTGCATCAGCCCCATCCCGCGCACGTCACCGATAAAGTCATATTTGGCACCCTGTTCGTCCATAAACGCCCGCAACGCGCCGCCCTGCTCGTCCGCATTTTCCCATAACCGGTGTTTGTCGATATACATAATCGTCGCGTACGTCTGCGCCATCGACACCGGGTTGCCGCCATAGGTCGATAAGGTCAGCCCGCTCAGCGCCTGCGCGATCTCCGGCGTCATCACCGTGCAACCGACCGGCGCACCGTTAGCAATCCCTTTGGCAAAGGTCATGATGTCGGGTTCGACGCCCCAGTGCTCGATCCCGCACCAGTGCTTGCCGGTTCGCCCCCACCCGGTCTGCACCTCGTCGATAATCAGCACGCCCCCCGCTTCCTTGACGAGCGGTAAGATACGCTTGAAATAGTCTTTGGGAATTACTGCAAACCCGCCGACCCCCTGAATCGGCTCCGCCATAAACGCGGCAATCTTACCGTCAGTACACGTCGCCAGGAAGTCCTCGAGGTCTTCGACCAGAAAGTCCAGATAGGCGTCTTCACTCATACCTCCGGGTCGGCGGTACATGTTGGGGCTGCGGACGTGCTTGATGGTACCGTCATAGACGCCGCCGAGCTTCCAGTTCGCGTGCGCGGTCATCCCCATCATGGCGCTGCTCCGGCCCGAATAAGCGTGGCGCAAGGCGATGATGTCGGTGTTGCCGGTATAGACGCGGGCCGCCATAATCGCCGTCTCGTCGGCTTCGGTACCTGAGTTCGTAAAAAACGAATGTTGCAACCGTCCGGGCGTGATTTCAGCGATCTTTTCCGCGACTTTGAGTGTAATCTCGTTCAGGTAGAGCGTGCTGGTGTGTCCCGTCCGCTTCATCTGCTCGACCGTCGCCGCCACCACCTCGTCGTTGCAGTGTCCGATGGAGACCGTTAGGATACCGCCGAAAAAGTCCAGGTAACGGTTGCCCTCCACGTCCCAGAGGTACTGGTCTTTGGCGTGGTCGACGGCGATGGGCTCGTCGCCATAATAGAGCATGTTAGTGAGGCTGGGCGCGAGGTATTTTTGCTGCCGTTCGCGCAGGTCTTGCGTTTTGCTGGCGGTTGAGGTCATCATTTCCTCCTTGAGAACATAGGCTCGGGTCTGTAGAGAATACTGTAGCACCTAGCCTGCGTGGGGGTTCTTGAAATATATTGTAGAGTTAGCGAAAGAGCAAACGCAAGATAGCGGGTATAAGATAGTAGCTATGGAAGCCAAACTAAGAGAGTTCAGAGTACAGAATTTTCGGTCAGTCAAGGACTCAGGCTGGTTAGCTGTGGAAGACACAACTTGCTTTGTAGGAACAAACGAGTCAGGAAAAACAAACGTTCTAGTGGGTTTGTGGAAATTGAAGCCTGCTAACGAAGAACCTATTATTCCGCTTACAGACTATCCAAGGAAGAAGTTTGTGGACTTTGAAGCTACAAATGGAGAAGAAGTCTTTGTGGAGGCAATATTTGAATTTAGCGAAGCGATAGTGAAGAGGCTGGCAGATACAAGTGGGTGGTATCAAGAGCTTGTCAAAACTGTTCACATCGCCAGAAAGTATAACGGGGACTATACCTACTCCTTTCCAAAATCGTCTTTGGTAGAAATTGCCCCACAAGAAATTATTGAGCTACTCAATAATGCGCGAGAGCTATATCAAAAAGCAAGCGTTTACCAAAAAGAAGGAGAGTCCGTCAATAAAGATATTCTCGATAAAATAGATGAAATACGTGACGACATAAATGTACGTGGGGCTCTGAGTAAAGAAGAGGTTCTAACTGTTAGAGAGAGCGTTTATAGCTTTCTGTTACAAAGCTATAAACGCAAGACCAACATAAATTCATTCTTCAATAATCATGTCTTTCCAAGCTTTGACAAAGTTATACAAGCGTTTGATGCCTCTGGGATTAAAGTTAATGAGAGTTGCCAAGAGATAATTCTCGAGAATTTACCAACTTTTGTGTATTACTCTGACTATGGAAATTTGGATTCAGAGATATATCTACCACACGTCATCGAGAATTTTGGACGTAATGACTTAGGGGAAAAAGAACGAGCCAAAGCGCGCAGTCTGAAGGTGCTTTTTGAATTTGTTAGATTGTCACCAGATGAAATTTTAGAACTGGGTGCTGAGGAAAGACCTCGAAAAGTTGTTACCTTAGATGCGTACAACCGTCCAGTCAAGGAAGAATTTGAAGAACCTAGTAATGTCGATATAGAAAAAGAACGAGAGCAAAAGAAGCGACGTGAGGTACTGCTACAATCGGCTTCTACAAAGTTGACTACTGATTTTGAGGCTTGGTGGAAGCAGGGCAACTATAATTTCAGATTCCAGGCTGATGGAAACCACTTTAGAATATGGGTAAGCGACGATAAACGGAAAGAGCCCATTGAGTTAGAAGGTCGTAGCAGAGGATTACAGTGGTTCTTCAGCTTCTTCTTAGTTTTTCTTGTGGAGAGCAAAGACACACACTCAAACTGCATTTTATTGTTGGACGAACCCGGCATATCATTACATCCAGTTGCACAGATGGATTTAATTCGCTTCTTCAATGCACTCGCCAACGATAATCAGTTACTCTATACAACTCATTCCCCATTTCTGGTTGAAACTAATAGCCTGAGCAGTATTAAAGCTATGTATATAGGTGATGATGGATCGTCTATAGTTTCATCCGACTTGAGAAGCAACGAAAAGATAGCCGAAAAATCCATCTACCCCATACATGCAGCCATCGGCCTCTCAGTCTCTGACACCCTACTTTTGGGTTGTCAACCTGTTCTTTTGGAAGGTACATCGGATCAAATTTATCTTCAGCTAATCAAGAAGTTTGTTTTAAGCATGGGCAAATACAAGAACGATAAGGAACTTGTTTTCATACCTACGGGTGGCGTAAAAGGAATGTCACCCGTCATTAAAATCTTACTCGGAAGAGAAAACGATTTGCCTTACGTGCTATTGGATTCAGATAAGCCAGGTAAAGATAAGGAGAAACAGCTACAAGGCGAGCTGTACAGAGAGGAGACAGAAAAAATCTTAACTGCCGACCAGTTTTTGGGAGAAGGTGCATGGGAAATCGAAGACCTCATGCCTACAGGTGAATTGGCTCGAGTCTTTGCAAAAATCTACAGGCGGCAAACGACAGATGATGACTTCGACTACACATACAACAAAACCCAACCCATTGTTGATCAGATGCAAAATTTTGCTAAAGACAATGGTTATACGTTGGAAAAAGGTTGGAAAGTCGAGTTAGCACGGGAATTCCAGAGGTCATTTGATAAAATACAAGACCAAGTAACTGAAGAGCTGCAAAAACAATGGTTTGCCCTTTTCAATACAATCACCAATTGAAGCAAATAGATTTGGACCAGTACGCAGGCATCAACGGTTGAAACGGTCCCGCCAGCTACCTACTAGACCCCGATGTGCGCCGATACTTTCCCGACTCGGAGGCTGTCAAAAGGGCGCTGCGTGGGCTTATCGAGCTGATACCCGAAGGTCGTTCTGGCTCCCGACAACCGGAGGAACTGTAAAAGCCCCTGCTCGAGCCTAGAGCAGGGGCCACAAACTCAAAACGCCCTAGAACCTACTGCGCTACGGCGTCGTACACACTTTCGTCCACCACGTCACCGTACGCGACCGGCCCGGAGAGCAAACCGACCTGGTTGAGAAGCTCGACCGAACGGTTAAAGGCTTCTTCGTTGAGCGCGCCCACGCTTGTACCCTCTTCCGGCGCGACCAGCTCAGCGACCCGCGCCATCTGCCAGGTCTGGTGAATCTGCGGGCTCTGGGTGCTGCCCGACCCGGCGCAGGTGTCGCCGCACGACTCGAGAACAATGCTGACGGCCTCTTCCTGGTTGGCGACCGCGTACTCCCAGCCCTTGATGCTCGCGCGTAGAAATCGCTCGGCGACCTCCCGCCCGGAAACGCCCGAACCCTTGAAGTCGGCGGTCTCGAGGAGTTCCGGGGTGGTGAAGATAAGGTCTTCCAAGAGAGCTGCGTCGATTTCAGCGGGGTCGAGCACGTTCAGGGTCTCGAGCGGGTAGCCCAGGCCGACGATCTGGTCGAGTTCGTTATAGGTCATGGCGGAGGCCACTTCGACCTCGTTCGGAAACACCAAAGACGGGTCGAAGGCGTAGACGACGGCGCTCACATCCGGATTCGTCACGGTCGGGTCGAGGTCGGTGGTCAGCTCTTCGGCGGCGAACACGGCCTGAGCGACGAATTCGTTGCCGAAACCCCACACGCCCACCGTCCGGCCTGCGAGGTCGGCAAACTCCTCAATGCCCGAGTCGCTGAGCGCCACCAGCCGGTAGCCTGACGCCTGATAAATCTGTGCGATCTGCACCACGTTGAGGCCCTGTTCGCGCTGCACCAGCATGTTAGCGATCCAGTCAGTGCCGAAGTCGGCGTTGCCCGACGCAACCTGAACGGTAGGGTTGACGTTGCCGCCGTCCAAAACGGTCACGCTCAATCCCTCTTCTTCGTAGAAACCCTGAGACTGCGCGACGAAATAGCCTGCAAACTGCGCCTGCGGAAACCATTTAGACTGAAAGGTCACGTCGATGAGGTCTTGGGCCGATGCCACCGTGAGTAAGAGTGCGCCTAAACCAACCAGGATTCGCTTCATGTTTCCTCCTTGGGCGTAACGTTCTGCGAACGTCCTTACAGTGTAGCGGGCTGAGCGTATGCGTTGCAATCAGAAGGTTGAAGCGCCTAAGTATTTAGACGTGGACGTGAAAGATGTCGGGCATCCACGTGCTCCTCGAGTCCCCCTAGACAAACACCCGGACACGCCTCAGTCTTCCCGAAACGACGGATGCCAGCCGGTAGCGAGGCGTTCACACCACGCCACGACGTTGTAAACCGCAATAGAGACGAGGCTCGAGACAAAGATGGCTGCGAACACCACGTCGAACGCTCCCCGCCGCGCCGACAGGCTGATACGCTGTCCCAAACCCTCCGGCGGCCCTGGAATCAAAAATTCGGCGACGATCACGCCGACGACCGACACCACCACAGCTAGTTTGAGGGCATTAAACAGGTACGGCAGCGCGTTCGGCAGGCGGAGTTTGAAAAATACGTCGGCGGGTTTAGCGGCGTAGGCGCGGAGCAGCTCGAGCTTTAGAGCGTCGACCGACGAAAGACCCTGCACTGTATTCAGCAGCACCGGAAAAAAAGTCACGATCACCACCACCGCCGCTTTCGACTCCCAGGTCACGCCGAACGCCCGCCCCAGCACCGGGGCCAGCCCGACGATAGGCACCGCCCCGAACGCCGCTGCCAGCGGCAAAAACCCGCGTTGCAAAAAGGTGCTGCCCGCCACCCCGACACCCGCCAGAAAGCCGGTAAAAAACCCGATCACCAGCCCCAGCAGGATTTCCTTAACAAACGTCACGTAGGCGTCGCGGACGAGCACCGGGAAGGTCGCCTGTAGTGAAACCCCCACGTCGGTCACGCTCGGGAAGATGCCCTTGGGTACGCCAAAACCGACGACCAAACCCTGCCAGAGCAAAAGCAACAAGAACGGTACCGCCGCCGGTAACAAGAGCCGACCGAGACGCGAGCGTCCCCCCTGCCCAGACGCCGCGCACGCCAGCAGCAGAAAACTCCAGAACTTCAGCCAGTACGCGCCGGTCACGTCGCCCGTTACCGTCCAGAACGTTCCAGCCAATCCGAGTAGCATCAGCACAGACGCCAGAACCGCCCTCACGAACGTTCCCAAGGCGCGACCACGCGCTGCACAATCCCCACGAACGCCACTAGACCGACGCCCAAAAGCGCGGAAACGAGCAGCAAAATCCACACGTCCGCGACGTTACCCGACTGCACCTGACCCAAAATCTGAAACCCCAACCCGCGCCGGTTGTTCGATTCGGTCTCGGCGACCAAGGCCCCGACGAGCGCCGCCGCCGCCGCCAGTTTGAGCGCCGTAAACAAAAACGGTACCGCCGCCGGAAAACGCACCTTGGCGAACACTTGCATACGCGTCGCCGCATAAGACTTCATCAGGTCGAGCGCCAGCGGGTCGACCGAGCGCAAACCTTTGACGGTTCCCACCACGACCGGGAAAAAGGCGATGTACGCGCCGATCAGCGCCGTCGGCAGGAGCGAAGTCTGAATAGTGATACCCATATTGCCCAGAATCAGCAGCAGCACCGGGACGAGCGCGATAATCGGAACCGTCTGCGAGGCAACGAGCCAAGGCAACAGCGCACGCTCCACGGGCCTCACCAGCACGAACAGCACCGCCAGTAGCGTCCCGAGCGCGCCCCCGAGCGCGAGTGCGGAGAGCGTTCCGGCAGCGGTGTACAGAACTGCCCGGACGACGTTGCGCTCATCACTCAGCGGAAACTTGTTGAAAAACGGGACGACGCGGGCCGCAATCCAGTGCGGAAACGGTACCGGATGCTGCGGCAGCGCGAGAAAACACTCGAGCACATTCGCCCCGCACCCCGGCTTCGAATAAACCGTATAGGTGTCTGCCCAAACCGTCGCCCCAGCAGGCGGCGTTGTTGCCAAAAACACGGCTCCCGTTTCAAAATCGCTCAAGAATGCGCCCGGATACTGCCTCAGCTGGGCGTTACGGGCGGGTGAACGAATAAACGTGACGACGTTACCCCTACGCGTATAGTCCTTGCCCTCAACTTGCGGCACGTTGCCTACGGTGACGATGCCCTCGGCACTCTCAAAAGTAAACGTCGTCGCTTCGCCGTCTACTCGCTCGTTCGGGCGTTCGTCGTCGCTGGGGAGCAGCGTGTCACCAATGTAGATGTCGTACGGCTCGGTTTCGACAATGGGTGTTTGAGACAGTGTGAAACGCTGATTCGTCCCGTCGGCATCACCGCCCAACCGCTCAGCCAGCCGGATCACACCCTCTGCCGCACGCACCTCACCAGAGGGTGGCGCAGCGAAGATCACGGTATCCTCAGCCTCGTCTAACACCGCGTAATCGCCCGAAACCCGGCGCAGGTCACTGCCAAAACGTGGGGCTTCGGTGAAGGTTACCGCGTCACCTTGTTGGGTGTAGTCGGTGCCTTCGGTCAAAACTTCGTCGTCTAAAAGAACCGGACCGAGAGCTTCACCGAAGGAGAAATTCACACGCACGTCGTCGGGCGTTTCAGCAGCTGAAGGTGCGCTGCCTACGGCAAGCGTATCGCCTACATAGAGCGTCAGCGGGTCGGGCAGATCGCCGTCGTAGCGGAGAAGTGTTTCCGAAACCGGCGTCAGCGTAGTGCCCCAGGTTACGAGTGCCGGAACAGGTTCAGCTAACGTCACCGTCTCACCCGTTTGACTGTATGGCACGTTGACGGGCGCGTCGTCGTTGACGAGTACACCATCTTCAGGCGCGTCTGCAAACGTCAACGTATCGTCGAGCCGCTGTGGGGGCTGCGCTGTAACGGTTGCCTTCTCCCACTTCCGCAGGTCGCGCATATCCCTGAGCGCCAGCGGCAGGCCGAACAGCAGCGCCAGCGGATAGCCCAGTAAAATCAGAGCGATAAGGACGACCGGAACAGGTAAAAAAGCAGCGACCCTAGCCGGAAGCACACGCCGCTCAGCTCCTAATCCCGCCGCCTCCCGCTGCACCCTGTTTTGCACCCTAGTGCATCCCCTTGAGGGCTTCACGCACCTCGGTCGTCAGCTCGAAAAAACGCCGCGATTCGCGTACGCGTTCATCTCGCGGATAGGGCAAATCCACGTCGATAACCCGTTCGATTTTGCCGGGGCGGGGCGTCATCACCACGATACGCGACGACAGGAAGACCGCTTCGGAGATCGAGTGGGTAACGAACACGACGGTTTTGTGCGTCTCGTGCCAGATACGCAGCAGCTCGTCGTTCATGGTTTCGCGGGTAATCTCGTCCAACGCGCCGAAGGGTTCGTCCATTAAAAGCAGCTTGGGGTCGAACGCCAGCGCCCGCGCGATAGAGACGCGCTGCTGCATCCCGCCGGAGAGCTGAAACGGGTATTGACGCCCAAAATCTTGCAGGCCGACGAGTTTAAGCAGCCGCGCCGCCCGTTCGCGCCGTTCAGATTTCGGAAAACGCATGATCTCGAGCGGCAGCATCACATTTTTGCTGACCGTACGCCATTCATACAGGACCGGAGCCTGAAAAACATAACCGTACTCACGGGCTTCCCTGGCCTCCTGTGGCGTTTTCCCCGCCACCTGCAACACGCCCGAAGTCGGCTCGATGAGGTCGGCGATAAGCCGGAGTAGCGTCGTTTTGCCGCACCCCGAAGGGCCGATCAAACTGACGAATTCCCCTGCTTGCACAGTAAGGTTGGCGTTTTGTAGCGCCACCGTCTCCCCCGCCCTGGCTTTATAAACCATCGACAGGTCACGTACCGAGATGACGGGCGGGGCAGCTCCCTGCGCTTGGCCCTGGTGCTGAGCTTGAAGCTCCACCTTCACACCGCGTCCTGTTGGAGCACCCGCAACAGCCGAATCTGTCCGGCATGGTAGAGGTCGTGATTGGCGACGCCAAAGATAAGCTCGGCGAAGGTCCGCTGGTTTCCTGCTGCGGTCCTTTCGCTTAAGCGGGTTTCGTCAAAAGCAGCCGCGCGCTCGAGCAGCGCCCGGTGCGTCCGCTCGAGCAAAGCTAAATCCATGTCCCAGTTCTCTTCAGTTGCGTCCGGCAACGCCGGAAAGTCTTTAGGCTGCCTGGAAAAGCCCTCTTCGTCGTTGTGCCCCTCGAGCCAGCGAATGACAACGTGTTTCCAAAACGCACAGTGCAGCACCAGCTCCCAGATGTTGTGGCGCTCGGGAACAGGCCGCCAGAGGGCTTGCTCGAGGCGCACGTCGGTTAACGCCCCATGTAGGTTTGGCCCGTGCCAAGTAGGTCGGTCGTAGGCGTGCGCCAGCAGCTCTAAAAGTTGGTCGGTACTAGTCGCGCTCAAGCTAACCGCCCGTCACTTCACGCCGTAGCAACCGACCCCTAGAGGCGTCCCCGACGAACTGCCCATCCTTTACCTGAACAACGCCCCGCACCGTGACCACGCTCGGCCTACCGTCGATCTCCATACCCTCAAAACCGTTGTAGTCGACGTTCATGTGTTGCGTCTCAGCGGACAGTTGACCCCGGTACTCGGGGTCGTAAATCACCAAATCCGCGTCGCTGCCGACCTCGAGCGTCCCCTTGCGCGGATAGAGCCCGAACAGTTTGGCAGCCTGCGTGGACGCTGCATCGACAAAACGGTGAAGGTCTAGTTCACCCCTCGAGACCCCGTAGGTATAGAGCAGATTCACCCGGTCCTCAATCGCTGGAATACCGTTGGGAATCTTTGTAAAGTCAGCCTTGCCCATCGCTTTTTGCGTCGTATCGAAAGGCGCGTGGTCGGTGCCGACGGTGCTGATGTCGCCCCGCGAGAGTGCCTGCCAGAGCGCAGCCTGGTTGCGTTTGTCGCGTAGAGGAGGGCTCATGACGTATTTCGCGCCCTCAAAGTCAGGTCTTTCGGCGTAAGACTTGTCGAGCATGAGGTGCGGGATGACGGACTCGATGTAGAGGTCTACGCCCCTGGCTCTGGCCTCGAGCGCCGCGTCCAGCGCCGGTTCGCTCGAGAGATGCACCACGTACCCGCGCGCACCGGTCGCCTCCAAGAACGTCGCAAAGTGATGCACCCCGTCCGCCTCGACGTACTCCGGACGGCTCGGTTCGTGCCACTCGGAGCCGGTTTTGCCTTCAGCCAAAAGCTTCCCCTGCATCTGCGCCACCAGCTCGGCGTTTTCGGTGTGCGCCGTGGTGATGACGCCAAGTTCGCGGGCGAGCGTCAACGTTTTGAATAACGCTTCGTCGTCGATGCCGAACGCACCTTTGTAAGCCAAAAAGACCTTGAATGAAGTTGTACCGTCGGCAACGATCTCGCGCAACTGCGCTTCAGTCGTTTCGTCAAACTTGGTAACGCCCATGTGAAAGGCGTAGTCGCAAGCGGCGTTGCCCTCCGCCAAGGCTTTCCAGTGCTTGTAGCCCTCTAAAGCGTCCTCACTCCCTGCCGGAGCACACATCTCGATAAACGTCGTCGTGCCGCCGATAAGCGCCGCTTGCGAACCGGTTTTGTGCGTATCCTTGGCGTAAGCGCCCATAAAAGGCAGATGGATATGCACGTGCGGGTCGATAAAACCAGGAAACACATACTTGCCCGAAGCGTCGATAACTTCGGTGCCTTCCGGGGCTGTCAAGTTTTCACCGATTTCGGTAATCGTTTCATCTTCAATATAAACGTCGGCTTTGGTGCGTTTGTCGGCGGTTATGGTCTCGCCGTTTTTGATGAGTAGAGCCATGAAGTCCTCCTTTTACCAACGTTTATTCTTGCACTTCGCGGGGATGAACGACGCCAATATCAAAGCGCCTAAAGTCGTCACTGTTAAGCGTAAGCAAGGTTTCGACGCCGCGCGCTTTTAGCAAAGCAGCTAGCCGCACATCGTGAACCTGCTTGCCCGAAACCTGCTGCGTAGTAACCAGCTCGAGCCAGAGTCTAAAAACTTCTGGGGCATCCCCGAGAAATGACCCCCGACTAACGAGGTCGTCGATCTTTGCACGAACAAGCTGCACCGACCATCCCAAGCCGTTGACCTGCGCCGGTCTCGTCGCCACCGACCAAAACTTATGGACGGCCTGGGACACGATCACAAGTTCATCACCCCTAGTCAATAGTGCCTGAACGACTCCGGAAACCAAAGGATGACTTGGATCGTCCCGGTTGATCGCCCGTAAAACGATATTGGTATCCGGAAGAAAACGCATCAGTCGTAGATGTCGTCTCGCACATTGTAGTTTTTAGGCCAGCTCACACCGGTTTTGTGGGCGATACGGTTCATATAATCGTCTGCAGCCCCAGCACGCTCCTCCGGGTCTGCAATCTCGTGAAGCTTACGGGGGGCGGGCTCGAGTCGCAACACCTTGCCTTCACGCTCGACATAAAAGGTCGTACCGGGTTCTAAGTCGCCTAACAGTTCTTTGGGTATGGTGACGCCGCCGTCGGGGTTGGGTTTAAGTGTCGTGGTCATGGTGTCCTCCAACGTTGAAAAGAACGTACCACCCCTGTTCAGTGCGGTACCGGGATGAAAACAGCTTGCTCCAGATTCGTGATTTCATCGGTCGGCGGGTTCGTGCCAATCGTCAAGACTGTGGCAGGTTCGGCGGAACGGTTAAAGAGCATATGCGGCGCGTGCTCGGATGGCGCAAAACCGACGAAGCCGCCGGGTTGCAAATCGGTGACTTTTTCACCGACCAGCAGCGAGGGCGTTCCGGTCAGAACGTAAAAAATCTCTTCTTTTTCGCTGTGAACGTGAAAGCTCGAGACGCGCCTGCCCGGAAGCAGCACCTCTTGATGTACCAGCAGATTAGTAAGGCCGAATGCGTCCGAGAGTGACTTGGCGAGCGTAAGTTTTTCGCCTGTTCGACGTACCACGAGTTCTCGTTCGGGCACGCTGCCTATATTTGAATGAAGCACGTTTGACTGAACCACACCGCTCTCCAAAATCAGTGAATCTCAATCCCTTTGTCTTCGCGGTACCGCTCCATCTCGTCCCACTGCAAGGTGATCTCCGGTTTTTGCGCGGTCAACTCACCCCAGGTCACGGAATCCCTGCCCGAAGGAACCTCGAGCATCGTGATGCACCCGTCTACCGGGCATACCAGCGAACAGAGGTTGCAGCCTACGCAGTCGTCCTCGCGGACAACGGGCTGAGTGCTCCCGCTATAGGTTGCCGGGTCGATTTTGGCTCCGTCTACGGTCAGGTCGATACACTGGTGTGCGCCCTCGTCGCACGCGACGTAACAGAGGTTGCAGTTGATGCACTTGGCCTCGTCGATACGCGCCACCACCCGGTACGACAAGTCGAGTTCGTTAAAGGGCGAGTAGCGCGGGGCCGCCGCGCCGATAACCTCTTGGATGCTCGCCGCGCCCTTGTCGTCGAGCCAGTTGGACAGGCCGTCGGTCAGGTCTTCAATGATGCGAAAGCCGTAGTGCATCACCGCCGTGCAGACCTGAAGGCTGGTCGCGCCGAGCAGCACAAACTCCGCCGCGTCGCGCCACGTCTGGATACCGCCCATCCCCGAAATCGGTACCTTAAAGCTCTGCGTTTCGGGGAGCTGCATCACTTCACTGAGCATACTGAGCGCAATCGGTTTGACCGCTGGACCCGCGTAGCCGCCGTGTCCGCCCTTGCCGCCGACGTTGGGCCGAAGCTCGAACGACTCGAGATCGACCCCGACGACCGAGTTGATGGTGTTGATAAGCGAGAGGGCGTTCGCGTGACCCTCAATCGCAGCCCTTGCAGGCGCTTTGATGTCGGTGATATTGGGCGTCAGCTTGACGATCACCGGGACCCTCGCCGCGCTCGTCACCCATTCGGTAATCATGCTGCAATACTCCGGCACTTGCCCGACGGCGCTGCCCATCCCGCGCTCGCTCATGCCGTGCGGGCAGCCGTAGTTGAGTTCGATGGCGTCCGCGCCGGTGTCTTCGATACGGGCTACCGCGTCCGCCCAGACTTTCGGATCGGACTCGAACATCGCCGAAACGACCACCGCGCGGTCGGGCCAAAGCTTTTTGACCTCGGCAATCTCGCGTAAGTTCACGTCTAGAGGCCGGTCGGAAATCAGCTCGATATTATTGATGGCTGCGAGTTTGTTACCGTTGTACTCCCAGCCTCCATAACGCGACGAGACGTTCAGAACGGGCGTTCCGACCGTTTTCCAGACCGCGCCGCCCCAACCGTACTCGAAGGCTTTGTTGACCTGATAAGCAGTGTTGGTCGGCGGAGCCGAGGCGAGCCAGAACGGGTTGGGGCTTTTAACGCCGCAAAAGTCGATGCTGAGGTCAGCCATTAAGAGCCCTCCGGGAGAAAGTCTTCGTCCAGGGTTTGCTCGAGGGTATAGGGACATGTTTCGGGAAACGTTTCTAGGCTCAACCGGGTTTCGCTGCTCGCCTTACGTCTGGCGTAGCGGTAACTGTCCTCAAAAACGGTCGGCGCGTAGCTTCCGAGTAGACTCGGGCTGTCCCGAAACACCAGCTCGAGCTGCCGACGTTGTTCGTCTATCGTTGAGAGCCAACTACGCGACCGCTTCGTTTCTTGAAGTTGGTACTTAAGCAGGTGCGCCAAAAGCACGGCGAGTCGGTTTTGCATCTCACGTTTGTCACTGCGTCCGATAGACTCGACCTCATCGGCTAAGTTTTCCAAATCGAGTTCATGTACCCGCCCCTGACGGAGTAGCTCGGCCTGGTGGTCCAACCACATCACGAAGTCGTGATCGTATTTAGGTTTCGCTAAGGTGTCCATAGACTAGTGTAGTCCAAACAGGCAGTCGGAGTCAGTCGGCGGCTTGGGCGGTGGACTCGAGCCACGCCTGAATGCTCCTTGCCGCCTGCTTACCGTCTTCGGTCGCAGTAACGGTCATAGCGTCGCCGGTAGCGCGGATACAGTCACCACCGGCGAAAACTTTCGGATGTGAGGTGCGTCGGTCGGCGTCGACTTTGACGTAGCCGCGCTCGTGCTCGAGACCAAAGTGCGCGTACAAGTCGATGAGTTTTTCCTGCCCGATGGCCTTGATTACCTGGTCGCAGGGGATGACGAACTCGCTTCCCGGAACCGGTTGCGGTAACGCCCGCCCGTCCGAGCCGGGTGGCCCGAGTTCGACGCGGAGGCACTCCAAACCCGTCACCCGCCCGTTCTCGCCCAGAACCCGCAGCGGCTGGCTGTAAAAACGGCACTCGACCCCTTCGTTTTTGATGAAGGTGTACTCGAAATTGTAAGCGGTCATCTCATTTTCGCTACGCCGGTAAACCAGCGTCACACGCTCCGCGCCCAGACGTTTGGCGATGGTCGCGGCGTCGATAGCGGTGTTTCCGGCCCCAATTACGGTAACAAACCGTCCGACCGGCAGCTCGCGCAGGCGCTCCAGACTCTCTTTTTCAGCGAGTTTGGTCTCGGCAATAAAAGACAAGGCTTCGGTCACGCCGCCCAAATCTTCACCGGGAATCCCCAGGTGCGGCACGCCGCCCATGCCGACGCTCAGGAACACAGCGTCGAAACCCTCGAGCAGCACTTCCGAGGTCACATCACGCCCAATTTCCACGCCCGTTTTTATCTCTACTCCGAGCGCCTCGATGAGGGCGACCTCCTCGAGCGCCACCCGAATAGGCTCGCGCATCACTACGATGCCGTAGGTTGACAAGCCGCCGGGAAGCGGGTTTTTCTCAAAGACCGTGACCGCATAACCGCGTTTGGCGAGTTCGCCCGCGCAGCTGAGCCCCGCCGGTCCTGCACCGACCACCGCTACGCGGAGACCGTTTGGGGGTGCTGGCGTAAAAGGCAGCTTTTGTTTTGCGTAGATATGGTCCATAGCGTGGCGCTGTAACCGACCGATCTCGATGGGTTTGTGGTCGCCGCCGAGCACGCACGCGCCCTCGCACAACTCCTCGACCGGACACACGCGCGCGCAGGTCGCCGCCATTAGGTTGGCCTCTAGAATCGTCACCGCCGCGCCGGTTACGTTGTCGGTGGAGATTTTGCGGATAAAGGTTGGCACATCGATACTGGTCGGGCACGCTTTAATACACGGCGCGTCGAAGCAGTACAGGCAGCGGTTGGCCTCGACGCGCGCCTCCCGCGCCGTCATCGGCGGTTTAAGTTCGCTAAAACGTTCCTCGAGCAGCTCCAGACTCAGCCGCGTCACCCGCTCACCCCTACACAGCTAACCGCACACGCGTCCATAATCAGCCCCTTTAGGCGCAGCGAACCGAGCCTCGAGTAAATACGTAACTATACACGCGCAGCGCGTCCTCAAAATGAAGTCAGCGGGTAAGGTCAGTAGACGAAATTTGGCAGCAGCACCCTGCAAGCGGCGAGAAGTAGATCCCGTACTCACTACTGGTTAGCTTTGCACTCATTGCTGCTTTTAGCTCGCCTGCTCGAGTCGACTCAAATAATGCTTGCGAAACTTCGATACTTTCGGCGCGACGACTGCCATACAGTAGGGTTGATACGGGTTGTTGCTGTAGTAGTTCTGGTGGTACGCCTCAGCCTCGTAAAAGGTCGTAAGCGGCGCAACCTTAGTAACGACGCCCGTCCAGATATCGTCTTTTTCGAGCGTAGCAGTCAGCTTCTGGGCAGTTTTACGTTGCACGTCGTCGTGGTAAAAAATTGCCGAACGGTACTGCGTACCGACGTCTGCGCCCTGCCGATTTAGGGTCGTAGGATCGTGGATGCTGAAAAACACACCCAAAATCTCCTCAAAGCTGACCACGCTGGGGTCGAAGGTAAGTTGAACGACCTCGGCGTGTCCGGTGGTGCCGGTGCAGACCGCTTCGTAGCTGGGATTTTCAACCTCGCCGCCCATGTAGCCGGATTTGATGAGTTCGACGCCCGGAAGCTGCTGATAGACGGCCTCGAGGCACCAGAAACAACCTCCGGCGAGGGTAGTAACTTCACGATTTTGGGGTGTTTGGGTCATAAACAGATTTTACGCCCCAAACCCTGCCGTGTCCGTCTTACTCTTGACCTTTTGAGGCGTGCTCAGCACTACCTCGAGGCCCGGAAACTGCTCCCGTGAAACTGCCGCCAACGTTTTAAGTCCCCACACCTCACTGCGCTGATGACCGATCTCGAAGATACCCACGCCGGTTTCCGCCACGGCTTTTGCCGCGCCTTTGCGGTACTGGCCCGTGAGATAGACCTGCGCGCCGCGTTCGGCAGCCTCGTACACGAGCGCCGGACGCATCGCCCCGACCACACACGCCCTCGAGACCTCACCTGTCTGCGCGCCGTACACACCCTCGAGGCCGCCGAACTCCGCCTCGAGCTGTGTCCGGAACTCACTTAGGGAAACGGTGGAAACGTCACCAATCATCCCCAGCGGGCGACCCTCTTTAGTGCCAAGCACGTCCAGCCCGGTCAATCCCAGAGCGTCAGCTAAAAGCGGGTTGTAGCCAGTCGTCAAGCGTTCGTCGAAGGCGTAGTGATAGGCCAGCACGCCGACACCCTCGGGGATAGCACCGAGCTTCCAGGGACGGTGCAAAAAAAGCGCGTTGAGGTCGTTTTTCGTGATCCAGTCAGTGATGCTGGGCCAGGGCTCGAGCGCCAGCCCCAACTTGTTGACGGTGCTAGAAGATGCCCGGTAAACGCCGTTTTGGTCGCCGGTAAACCCGTCAGCGAGGAGAAACTCGTTTAGAAAACTCTCGAGGTCGGCCAGCGTCACACCTAGATTTCAGCGACCCGCAGACGCGAACCCCGCCACCACCAAAACGTCAGCGCGAGCGGCAAAAGCGCCACCAGCGCCCCGACAAGCCCCATCGCCGCGTAGCCGACCCCGGCGAAAACCACACCACTGCCGAGGCTACCCGTGGCCGAGGCGAGACCGAGGAGCAGGTCGTTAACTCCTTGGGTGCGCGAACGTTCAGCCGGTAAGAGTTGATCTGACAGGAGGCTCGAGCCGCCCACAAAGCAGAAGTTCCAGCCCAAACCGAGCAAAAACAGCGACACCGCCAGCGGCATTACCTGAGGCGACAGGGGCGCGAGCGCGCACGCTAGTAGAAGCGTCGCCGCGCCCGAGACGATGACCGGCGCACGCCCCCAGCGGTCGGTCAACCGACCGGACACGACTGAAAACGCGTACATGCCGAGCGTGTGCGAAGAGATCACTGCCGAGACACTTGTCAGCGCGTGTCCGTGGTGCGTCATGTGCAGCGCGGTAATCACCATCAGCATGACCATCACGGCCTGACCGAAGACCATCGCCGACACCGCCGCAATCACGGCGGGTTGCCTGAAGATAACGCTTAGGGGTCTTGCCGCCCGGGTGTCCGTTTCCGTTTCGCCCGCGTCCAACACGAGCTGACGCCCCACGTCGCGCGGGTCGGGGCGCAGCAGCGCAAACACGACCCCAAGCGCCAGTACGAACATCCCGGCGCTCGCCACATACGCCCCGGTGAGTTCGGGCAAGCCCAAGCGCAGGCTCAGCGCGCCCATGGGCCCAACCAGAAGTGGCCCCATAATGGCCCCGACCGTGCCGCCCAACACGACGTTCGAGATGGCGCGTCCGCGCAGCGCAGGCGGACTTACCTCAGCCGCCGCGAAGCGGCCCAGTTGGAGAGCCGCTTGCGCGCTGCCCATCAGCGGCAACCCCACGAGCAGCAGCCCGAACGACCCCTGCACGATGGCCCACGCCGCAACAAGCGAACCAACAACGCCCGTCCACAGCCCCAGCACCAAACCCTTGCGCCGTCCGAGCGCGTCCATCACCACGCCCCACAGGTACGCAGCCAACGCCGAACCGAGCAAAAACGTCGCCGACGGCACCCCTGCCCACACCTCACGACCACTCAGGGCGGCCCCGGCAACCGAGGCGATGGTCGCAGCAGCGATAAACCCCGCCGAGCCGAACGCTTGCGCGGTGAACAAGACCCAAGTAAGTTTGCGGGCGAGAGGGGTGTTGAGTGGGACGGTCACAAAGCAACTCTACCGCAGCTCATCAGTCGGCCCGGAGGTTTGGCTTAAAGATTCCAAAAGCTCAGTTCGTCGGCCTGAAATCCCGGTACGCTGCGCTCGGCAAACGCCAGCAGACCGTCGCGGTCGGGGGGCTCCAAGTAGTAGCGAAAGTTTCCCAGATACCGCTGCACCACACTTTCGGATACGCCCAGTTGCGCCGCTTCGGGGCGCGCCACCTCAGCCAAGTTTCCAAGGCCGTGCTCGCGCGCGGCGCGCAACTTGGCAACCATCAGCTCAGATGGTGGGCGGTTCCGGCGTGACGCCCAGACCGCAAAGGTGAAGGGCAGTTTGGTGAGGTCGTACCAGGCGCTGCCGAGGTCGGTAATGAGCGGTTTTTTGCCGTTGATCTCTCGCTGGGAGACCGCTTCACGCAGCGCCGCGTCACCGATCAACAGGGCCGCGTCGCAACTGCCGAGCATCGTGTTCAGGTCGGGCGTCATGGATACAAAGTCGGCGTCGATACCACTCTCACGCAGCAGGATTTTAAGGAGTTCGACACTTGTCGCCGAGTCGGTCGTCAGCGCGACCCTTTTACCCGACAGCTCTGCCCACGGCTCCCAGTGAAAGAGCGTCACGCTGTAGACCGGCCCGAGGGTAGCGATGGAAAAGTCCGGCAGCGCCCTGAGAACGTCCCGGTGGCGCAAAAACTCGATGCTCGAGACCAGCGTCAGGTCGATAGAGCCGTCCAACAGCCTCCGGTTCAGCTCGGTCGGAACGCCGCGTACGAACGACGCTCCCGTCCACGGCTCGAGCCCCCAGTGCAGCGGCGCGACGTTCGTGTATGAGACGACGCCGAGGCGCTCGGTTTGGAGTGTGGTTTGCACCGGACTAAATTGCACCGAACTCGAAGGAACGTGCGCCGGTTTCATGTAAGCAAATCCATATCAACCTGCGAGGAAATCCGTAAATCTCGGGAAGTCGTGACCCCCACCTTTCATACCCCCTTGCGGACCGTGTGCCCCGCAGCGGTAAGCGCCGCGACCGCCTCCTCGAGACAATCGTTCGTAACCAGCAGATAGTTTGTATCGAACGTCGACAAGGCGAACAGGCTGACCCCGGCTTCAGCTAGGGGCGCAGCGAACGACGACAAGATACCAGTGAGGCTGTAGTCGAGCGTTCCCCTGACCACAAAGCAGCGCCAGCCCGGTTCGTGAGGAACATTCGCCGGAACCCGCGCTGCCTCACAGATTACAGAGACTTCCGTGGGGGTGACGGTCACACTGTAAAACGCACCCTTTAACCATTTGGGCAGGTCGCTACCGACCGGCAAGCGGCAGAGCGCGTAACGACCGAACAGCAGCTCGAGTTCCACTACGCAAATACCTTGAGTTCTTTATAGAGTGCGTCGCGGCGCACCGGCACACGCCCGGCCTCCTTAATCAGCCGCACCAGCTGGTCTTCGCTCATGCCTTTGTCGGTCGCAGCTCCCGAGGCGTGCGCGATCCGTTCGTCTTTGATGGTGCCGTCAATGTCCGAGACGCCCGCCGAGAGCGTCACCTGCGTCAGTTCGGGCGTAATCATGATCCAGTAGCCCTTGATGTGCGGCACGTTGTCGAGCATGATGCGCGACACCGCCAGGTTGCGGAGATCGTCTAGGCCGGTCGTAAACTCCGACTTATTCAGCTCGCGCGCCAGGTCGTTGTTGTCGGGTTGAAAGGCCAGCGGGATAAACGACATAAAGCCCCCCGTCTCGTCCTGAAGGTCGCGCAAACGCAGCATGTGATCCATGCGGTCGTCTAACGTCTCGACGTGACCGTAGAGCATGGTGGCGTTCGTGGGTAGACCCAAATCGTGGGCGGTGCGGTGAACCTCCAACCAGCCCTCCGCCGTCACCTTGGCGCGGGCGATACGCCGCCTGACGTGTTCGGCGAATATCTCCGCGCCGCCGCCCGGTAACGCGACTAGCCCAGCGCTTTTAAGTTCGCTTAAGACTTCACGGTAGCTCATCCGGGGCCGCGTGATCTTGCTGAAGTGGTGAATCTCGGCAGCCGTCCACGCCTTGACCTGATAGCCACGTTCGGTCAGGCCGCGTACTAGGTCTAGATAGTATTGAAAGTTCCGTTTTGGGTGATGCCCCGACGAGATGTGGATTTCGGTCAGGTCGGGGTGGTGATGCTCGTCTACGTACGCCCACACGTCGCCAAGTTCCATATCCCAAACGCCCTCTTCGCCGAGTTTGCGCTGAAACCCGCAAAAGGTACAACCGACGTAACAGATGTTGGTCTGCGAGAGCCGGAGCGAGTGGACGAAGTAGGCTTTATCACCGACTAGACGCGCCCGCACCGCGTCGGCTAAGCGGGCGACCGTAGGCAAATCGGGGGTGTGAAAAAGCGTCATTCCCTCAGCAAAACCGAGGCGTTCGCCAGCGAGCACCTTATCGACCAAAGGGGCTAGAGCAGCGTCACGGACGGCAAACGGCTCGAGTACAGTAGTCATGGTTTTACTATAGCGCCGCCCACGCGCGCACCCTGGCAGCGGCGTAACCTTATGCTGGTCGGTGTGGGTGAGCGCCGCACCCGGCACTCAATCTGGTGCTTGGTCTGGCGCTTAATCCGGGGCGACCGGCGGCACGTTATACTTGCGGTGCAATCTTCAGCCTGTCAACTGCGGCGGCCCAATTCGCGCCCTCACTTCAGGGCTACAGGGCTTACAGGTACATAAAAACGCCTAAAACGTGCGTTACACTGCGCGCACAAACCTCCTGAGAGGTCAACGCTATGAAGCAAGGGGACAGCATGAATGAAACGGTTCAGAAGGGCGAAGAGCGCCTGCGAGAAACGCTCCACGCGCGGCAGCAGACGCAGCTGCTGGCGTTTTACGGCGAGCTTTCACCGGATCAGCAGCGGGCGCTTACGGCCCAACTCGGGGCGCTCGACTGGGATTATCTCGGCGAGCTGACCGAGACGCATGTTCGGCAAAAACCCGATCTCAGCGCCCCCGAACCCATCACCCCCGCGCCCTACTATCCGGTCGTACCGGACGACGAGGCGGTCTACCGGCGCGCCCGCGAGCTCGGGGAGACGCTTATCCGCGAGGGTCAGGTCGCGGCCTTTACCGTAGCCGGTGGGCAGGGTACTCGGCTCGGTTGGGACGACCCCAAGGGGACGTTCGTCGGGACGCCGCTAAGCCGCAAACCCCTTTTTCAGATTTTTGCCGAACAGCTCCGCAAAACCCATCAGCTTTACGGCGCGCCCGTGCCGTGGTACATCATGACGAGTGGGGCCAACCACGCCGTGACTCAGGACTTTTTCGAGGCGCACGACTTTTTCGGTCTGGGCCGCGACAACGTGATGCTCTTTCCGCAGGGCATGATCCCGAGCATCGGCTTTGATGGCAAGTTGCTGCTCGGCGAAAAACATGCGCTGGCGCTCAATCCGGACGGACACGGCGGCAGCCTGACGGCGCTCGCTAAAAGCGGCGCGCTCTCAGATATGGCGCGGCGCGGCGTCAACCAAATTTCGTACTTTCAGGTCGATAACCCCAACGTACGTTGTATCGACCCACTTTTTATCGGGCTACATGTTCAAGACGGCGCGCAGATGTCGTCGAAAATGCTTCGCAAGGCGAACCCGAAAGAAAAAGTCGGCGTCTTCTGCGTCGCCGCCGGAAAACCCTGCGTGATCGAATATTCGGATATGCCCGACGCCCTCGCCGAGGAGAAAGGTGAAGACGGCACACTCCGGTTCGACGCGGGATCGATTGCGATTCACATGATTTCGCTTTCGTTCGCCCAGAGGTTTGCCAAGGGCCGGGGAGAGCTCCAACTACCCTTTCACCGCGCCGAAAAAGCGGTGCCGTTTATCGACCCGGATTCAGGGGAACGCGTTCAACCGGACGCGCCCAACGCGGTTAAGCTCGAGCGCTTTATCTTCGACGCCCTGCCATTAGCCGAGCACAGCATCATCCTGGAAACCGACCGCACCGAGGAGTTCGCGCCCATTAAAAACGCCGAGGGTACCGACTCACCCGAAAGCAGCCGCCGCCTGCAAACGGCGCGCGCGGCGCGCTGGTTGGAGGCCCACGGCGTCGAAATTCCCTACAAAGACGGGGTAGTCGACGCGGTGATCGAGATCAGCCCACTGACCGCGTTGTCCGCCGAAGACCTCCGCGGCGTAGACCTGCCCGCGCGGATCGAACCGGGGCAAGACGTATTGCTCTAAAAACTACAATCGGCAAGTAGCGAGCGACCTCCGTATCAGACGCCGCTCGTCGCTTTAAGTCCAATCACCGCCACGAGCAGCAACGTCAAAAAGAAAAACTTGCTCGGCGTCGCCGCTTCACCAAACAAAACGATACCCAAAACCCCTGCCCCGAGCGCGCCAATCCCAACCCAGACGCCGTAAGCCGCGCCGATGGGCAGCGTTTTGGTGGCGAGCGAGAGCAAACCCATGCTCCCCACAATCGCCAGCACCGTCAGCACACTCGGTAGCGGGCGGGTAAACCCTTCGGTATATTTAAGGCCGACGGCCCAACCCACCTCTAAAAGACCTGCAACGGTCAGCCAAAACCACGCCATCTCGCACCTCCATATTGCTACAGCATGTGCGTCGTCTTGTCGTAACCGGGTACGGCGCGTCTCGTCCGGGGTAAGTGAAGTTTAGCGCGGCGCTGTAAGCAAGCGGTGAGCAAGAAGACGGTCATCCTCTTACCTGAGTGACCGTCCGAGCGTTTCGGTGATGGGATTAGATCGCCTTTTCACCCCACCAGAGCCCGCACTCAAGCTTATCCTGACCTTCCCAGCGCCCGGCCCGAACATCTTCACCCGCTTGTACAGCCCGCGTCGCCGGGGCGCAGCCGATACTCAAAAACCCCTGCCAGTAAAGCGGGTTGACCGGCAGCTCGGCGTTTTTGGCGTAGGTTTCCAAATCTTCCCGAGACCATTCGACGAGTGGGTTGACCTTGACGTAATCGCCCGAGTCCTCGACGGTGTTGAGGATGGCTCGGGTTTCGCTCTGGAAACGGCTGCGGGCGCTTAACAGGGCGGCGGGTCGTCTCGCCTCTAAAAACCCTCTCAGCGGCTTAACCTTGCGGACCTCGCAGCAGTTCGCCGCGCCACATCCGGGCAGCTCCGAAGCGTGAGGCGTCAGGGTGGTCAGCGTGACTTCGGGGTAGCGCACGGCGATCTCGTCGCGGGTTGAAAGCGTTTCAGGAAAGTGTGACAAGGTGTCGATAAAGACCAGCTCGCCACGGAACCCGGCGCGCACCGCCAGGTCGATCAGCACCGTACCGTTCAGGTTGAAACCGCTCGTCATCAGCAGGTCGGGATAGCTCTCGAGCGCCCAACGGATCGTCTCTAAGGTTTTGGCCTCGAGAAGGCGTTTTTCTAAAACGGCGGGCGTGCTCACGCGGCGACCACGCCGTTCTCATTATTCTCAGCTCTAGCGGCGTGGTCGCGGAGCCGTTCGACCCCGACGCGGTGGCAAAAATCGCCGAACCGTTCGCCGTCGCTACGCGCCTCCTGCCAAAAGCTCAGCAGCGGCGTGACGGTCCGGACCAGATCGCCACCTGCGACCATCTCCGCGTACTCGGTAACGAGCCGCGTCCCCTCGAACGACCCGCCGACGTAGACATTATATTTATCCAGCGATTTGCCGACGAAGGCCAGCTCAGCGGTGTAGGGGCGGGCGCACCCGTTGGGGCAACCGGTCATACGAACCGAAATCTCTTCACGCTCCAGACCCAGCGTAGTGAGTTCGATCTCTAACTCATCTATTACGCCGGGCAGCATCCGCTCAGACTCCGCCAGCGCCAGCCCACAAGTCGGCATGGCGGGGCAGGCCATAGCAAAACGCCGCGCCAGCGACAGCTCCTCTTTCGTTTTCACACCGTGGGCGCGTAAAAGCTCACGAATCGGCGCTTCGTCCTCGGCGCTGAGGTCGGTAAGCAAGACGTTGTGCTGAGGGGTAATGCGAATCTCGTGCGGATACCGCGCCAGCAGCTCACGTAGCGCCGTACGCAGGCGCAAACTGCCGTCGTCTTTGATTCGTCCGTTTTCGACGTGCAGGCCGAGATAAAACTTGCCGTCGCCCTGCTCGCGCCAGCCCAGGTGGTCATCCAAGGTAAAGCGTTTTACCGGTACCCATTCACCGAGGGTAAACCCTAAGCGAGACTCGAGCTCTGCCCGAAACCAGGGAATCCCGCGCGTCTCGACGAGCCATTTCATCCGGGCAAACTTACGCTCTTCGCGGTTGCCGAAGTCGCGCTGCACCGTGACGATGCCCTCGACGGTCCGCACGAGCTGTTCGCGGGTTACGAACCCGAGTTCTTTGGCCAAAAAGGGCCGCGTATCGGGATCAGTGTGGCTCATCCCAAGGCCGCCGCCGATCAGCAGGTTAAAACCGCGCAGGGTTTCGCCGTCCAGTACTGGAACGATACCGATATCTTGGGTAAAAACGTCGACGCAGTTGTCTTCGGGAAAAGCGATGGCGATCTTGAATTTGCGTGGTAGGTAGGTTTTGCCGTAGATGGGCTCTACGTCGTCGGCTTTAGCGACCGGCCCGAGAGTGGTCGCAGGGTCTGCGGCGGCGGGTAACAGCTGCTTTTCACCGTCCAACCAGAGCTGATAGTACGCTTCGGTTTTGGGTAGCAGGTGCGCGTCGATTTCGTCTGCGACCTCCTCTAGAAGCGCGTGCCGACGTGAGCTTTCGGGTGCGGGGCAGGCCATGACGTTGCGGTTGACGTCGCCGCAGGCCGCAAGCGAGGTCACGAGTTCGCTGTGAAGCGTCTGAATCGTCGTTTGAATGTCGCCCTTAAGAATTCCGTGGAGCTGAATCCCCTGCCGCGTGGTGAGGCGCAGGGTACCGTTACCGACCCGGTCGGCGAGGCGGTCGTGAACCAGATACTGCGCCGCCGAGAGCCGTCCGCCGGGCGCGCGCGACCGGAGCATAAACGAATACGCCTTGTCCAGACCCTGTTGACGCCGAGTTTTGCGGAGGTCACGGTCGTCTTGCTGATACATCCCCGAAAACTTGAGCAGCTGATAGACCGAATCGTCTACATGGTCGGTCGTGGGGTCGAAAACGCTGTCGGCGACGCCTTCGGAAAGATAGTTCGAGGCTTCCTTGATCGCTTCGACGGATAATTTTTTGGGTTTGGCTGGTCGCACGGGTTTAGCAGGGGTCGCCATAACGCGCCTCCTTTGGGGATGTGTTGAAAGGATATTTTTTAGCGGTCGGTGAAGTGTCGACAACGCCGATGAAGGTGAGGTGGTGGTTGGATGGGAGCCGCTTTCACCTGGTCAGTCTATAGTAGTTGACCAAATCTATCAAGTAGTTTGGCGGACATAATGGTGTTACGGGCCCTCGTTTCCAATCATTCGGATGCATGTGGTCACGCCCTGCGCTTTCGTCTCAATAGCAACATGTCCACATGAAAAAAGTGTAAGGTGACAGGTTTTTTCTTGACGTTTTGCAAGTATTGCTTTAGGTTTTAGAGATGGGGGGTCCGTTTAATGCTTTTTGCCGCCGAATTCTATACACCCTCTGGACACTTCAAAGACGCCTATACCGAGGGTAGCGACGCGCCGCTGACGCCCGTAGAGGTTTTGAGGCGTTGCCTGAACACCCATCTGCCGGAGATTTTCGAGACCAAGGTCGCTTGGGGCACCGGCGCGTGCGCTTACGTCGGTCTAGCGCTGCCGCTGCTGTCGACGGGAGGGCTTCAAGCAGGCGTCAGTATGGTCTGGCGCGCCGAAAGTTTTACGGGAGCACTCGAGTTGTGGCGACCCGACGCGAGCGGCGGCTTGCGGCTCAGCAACGTTTTTTCGGCGCGCAACGTCCCCACCCCCCCACCTTTGCGAGCATCAGCCGGAAAACGACGTTTAATGTGCTCGAGGGCTTGCCCAGCGTTACTTTCGACGCGCACGAACCGATGATCTTTGAAACACTTTCGGAGCAACGCGGCTTTGTACGTTTTCAGGCGGCGGCCTCGGCCGGGTTTCACGCCGGACTCGGGATTCCAGTTTTAGAGAACAAAACCGCTACCTGCGCCGCGTTGCTGCTTTCAGGCAGCACGCCCCTCGTTCGCGCCTTCGAGGTGTGGCGTGGAGGCGAGCGCACGGTTCAGCTTCGCGCGCGGCGCGTCCTGGTCGAACCCGGCAACGCCTCTCCTGAAATCCCTTCAGAAGTCTCTGCCGAGGTTGCAACAGCGGTCGTCAAAACGAGGTTCCCGCAGCTGAGGCGTTCCGGCGAGCGGACACGCCTGGGACTGCCGATCTTTGACGGTAAGGGGGTCGGTTCGGTGGTGGTGCTCGAGGTCTGACGCCTGCGGCGCTTGCTGGAGAACCGGCTCAGGTTCTGCTGGCGTTCGGTGCTGTGCTGAAAGCGAAGAAGTAAGGAGAAGGAGTAGGTAGAAAGAAGTAGGAAATAACCAGCAAAAAGATTGGAAAGCGTTGGCGTGTCGAGCAAAGACTCGAGCTTATTTTCTAAACGGTAAGTGTCGGCGTAACCTAAAAGCTGAGGGCGGGCAAGGGATTTTACGGGGTCATGATCTGAAAGCTATCGCTGACGCCTACACCATCTGGTCGATATTCGGTGACGCGTTCCGCGAAAACAATTAAACTCCTGAACACTTGCCGCAACAGGGTCTTACGCGCTAGGCTGGGCGTAACTCACTATGAAGATGACCAGCACCACTACACGTTCACCGTCGTACCCCGCCCCGACCGGCACCTTTTGCTACCGGATCAAACGCTGGCGCTCGTATCTGGGGGTGACGCAGCGGCGTTTCGCCGAACTCTGGGGGGTAAGCGCGTCGCTTGTGCAAAAGATCGAGTCCAACGATTACAGCGTGTCGCAACTTTCGTTCGAGCGCCTCGAGGCGCTCCGCACGCTTTTACAGCTGCCGAGCAGCACATTTTACACTTTGATCGCTACCCACCCGGACGAACTTGCCGCCGAAACCGCTGAGCACGACACTGTACAAAACGACACCGTACAAGTTGAGCGCCTCGAGCCCGGCCTCCCGCCGGTCTCCCTCCCCCGGACGCTACTAGCTGACGTGGCCGAGGCGCAGTTGGGCGTTTTTACCGTAGCTCCTACAGACCTTGCCGATGAAGGTTTGGGGCACCGCCCGACCATCGGGGCGCTCGTCGTCTTCGACCGGGCGCGTGCGCCGAGGGTAGGTGACACTTGTGCTGCGCTTACCCGACACGCCGAACGAACCTGCCGGGTCGTGCTGTCCCCCAACGCCGACAAACCCGTATTGCGCCCGTTTGAACCTGGGGGGGCGGTACTAGGGCCGTTCCCAGGTCGCCTCGAGCCACTTGGCGTCGTCGTTGCCTACTGGGTAAGAGTCGCTTAGATAGACGAAAACTACTCCCAAATTTCCGTAAATAGGTTCTGTCGACGTTCCGAACTAAGCGCCGCGATATGCCGTGCCGGACGAGAAGAAGCACGAAGAGCGGAAAGAAGTAGAAAGCAAGAAGTAGGTACAAAGCCGGGGAGCGTCGTCATGTCGCATGTTCAGCACGAACCGGGGCGTGCTCTCCGAACGGCAAGTGCCAACAGAACTTAGGTTCTATTGACGTTCTAGGCTGAGTGTTGCGACTTTATGCCGTGGCAGACGAAAAGAAGTAAGAAGCAGGCATCAAGAAGGTTGAGGACCGTGTGTCTCGAGCGCCCCCTACACCCTATTCTTTAGAACCGAATTCTTTAGAACTCGACTTGGAACCACGCAAAGCCGCCACACACTGCTCTTACTGCGCCGTGGGCTGCGCGATGGAACTCGCTGAAACCAACCTCGGAACCGTCGAGGCTAGAGGGCTCGAGCACCCTATCAACCGGGGCAAGTTGTGCGTCCTCGGCCAGAGCAGCGTAGGACTCTTAAATCACGGCGAACGCCTTACACAGCCCCTTATTCGCGTCAAAGGTAAGCTCGTAGCGACAACGTGGGAAGCGGCGCTAACCTACGCGGCAGCGGGTTTCGACAAGATTCGCACGGCGCACGTTCCGGCAGCCAACAGCGTTTATTCGGGTGCGTCGATTACCAATGAAAAAACGTATCTGATCGGCAAGTTTGCCCGCGTCGCGCTGCAAACTCCGAACGTGGACTACAACGGGCGCTACTGCATGTCTGCCGCCGCCGCTGCCGCGAACAAATCGTTCGGCCTCGACCGCGGCCTCAACATGACGTTTGACAACCTCAAAAACCACGATTTGATCGTCATCGTCGGCGGCAACGTCGCCGAATGCTTACCCATCATGATGAACCATCTTATGGACGCGAAAGCCGCGGGTACACGTTTTATCGTCGTCGATCCGCGTCGCAACGATTACTGCAAACCTTGCGGCGCTCCACCTGAGCGTCCGTCCGGGTGGCGACCTCGCGCTCGCTAGCAGCCTGCTCAAATGGGTTTTAACGCACAACCGACACGACCCGGATTTTATCAGCGCGCGTACGTCGGGGTTTGAGGCGGTCGCCGAGTCGCTTGCAGGGATGACCGTAGAGCACCTCGCCGAAACCGCCGGGCTTGCGCTTGAAGACTTAGAAGCTGCCGCCGCCCTTCTCGCCGAAGCCAAAAACCCCCTCATCACTACCGGACGCGGCAACGATCAGAACGCGAGGGGCGTTTCGACGCCCCTCGCCTGGACGAACCTCGCCCTTGCACTCGGGGGCAGCTACGGCACGCTCACCGGGCAGGCCAACGGTCAGGGCGGACGCGAACACGGCATGAAGGCCGACCAGCTCCCCGGCTGCCGGAGCATCACCGACCCGGACGACCGCGCCGCCGTCGCTAAGGTCTGGGGTATCAGTGAGCGTGACCTGCCGGGGCCGGGACTATCTGCGTACGAGCTCTTGCAGGCTGCCGGGCGTGGCGACGTGCGCGGGATGTTCGTGCTCGGATCGAACCCGGTTGCGAGCAGCCCCAACGCCAGGGCGGTCAAAAAGCATCTGGAGACGTTGGAGGGCCGCGTGCTACTCCGGCACGCGCTCCGGCTGCCCCCTGCCGGAGCGCGCCGCCACTTTAAGATCATTCAGGATTTAGCCGCCCGCCTAGGCGCGGGAGCCGCGTTCGATTTTGCTTCATCTGAAGACGTGTCTGACGAGCTACGCCGCGCCACCGCCGGAGCGAAAGCCGACTATTACGGGATTACTTACGGGCGGCTGCAAAACGGTGAGGCGCTCTTTTGGCCCTGTCCCAGCGAGTCACACCCCGGTACGCCGCGCCCCTTCGAGACTCGCTTTGGTTATCCGGACGGACGCGCCCGCTTTCACGCCGTCCCCGTACGCCCCCCCGCTGAGGTCCCGGACGAGACTTACCCGTTTCAACTTACGACCGGACGGATGCGTTTTCACTACCTCACTGCCAATCATACACGCCGCACGAAGCTGTTAAGGAGCAAAGCGCCTGAGCCTGTTTTAGAGCTGCACCCGGACGCGGCGCAAGCGTGCGGCCTTTCGGAGGGCCACCTCGCCTGTGTAACGACGCGCCGCAGCCACGCGGTTTTCCGCGTCAAGTTCAGCCAGAAAATTCGCGCCGACGTGCTCTTTTTGCCAATTCACTGGGCCATCGTCAATCAGCTTACCAACGACGCTTTGGACCCGCACTGTCAAATGCCCGAGTTCAAAGTTTGCGCCGCTGCCCTGTCGCCTATCGTCAGCGCCGACGATCCTCATACCCCTTCGATTACCTAAGTCTTCACCTACGCCTTTACCTACGCAAAGCGCGAGAGGAGAACGCCTATGGTCTAGCCGCTATTTGCGTCCGTTCATCCCCCGAATAGGCATAAGTTCTCAAACAAGTTTGTTTTTATAAGGAGCCCGAGATGGATTTCAAAAACAAAGCCACCCGTATAGACCTCTTTGGTCTCGGTACGCCGCAGATGCGCGCGTTTCACATGACCTGGTTCGCTTTTTTCCTCTGCTTTTTCGGCTGGTTCGGTATCGTCCCGCTGATGAAAGGTGAAAACGGCGTGATTGCCGACTTAGGGCTGACCCCCGCGCAGGTCGGCAATTCGATTATCGCGGCGGTCTCACTGACTATTTCTAACGCGGCTGGCCATCGGCCCGCTCTGTGACCGTTTCGGTGCCCGCATCACCTATACCTGGCTGCTTATCGTGGGGTCGCTCCCGGTGATGCTCATCGGATTGTCGCAAAACGAAACGCAGTTCATCATCTTCTGAGTGCTGATCGGCGTCATCGGCGCGTCGTTTGTGATTACCCAGTACCACACCTCGGTGATGTTCGCGCCAAATATCGTCGGGACGGCGAACGCGACGACGGCGGGCTGGGGCAACCTGGGCGGCGGGGTGACGCAGGCGGTGATGCCGCTGATACTTGCTGCGGTCGTGACCTTCGGTACCCCGGCGGTACTCGGCTGGCGCGTGGCGATGGTCATTCCGGGTGTGCTGCTCTTTTTGACCGGGATTTTGTACTACTTCGTCACTCAAGACGCACCCGACGGCAACTACAAAGAGCTGCGCGCCAAAGGTGAGATGCCCGAGGCAAAGGCTTCACGTGGCACCTTTTTAGAGGCCGTCAAGGACCCACGGGTTGTGGCGCTGTTCTTTATCTGCGCGGCGTGTTTCGGGATCGAGCTGACCATCAACGGTACCGCCGCACTTTACTTTTTCGACCGTTACGGCCTCGGTCTTGCAACCGCCGGACTCGTCGCCAGCTTGTTCGGGCTGATGAACCTTTTTGCCCGCTCTTTAGGTGGCATCTTCAGCGACCAGCTCAACAAAACCGGCGGCCTTAAAAACCGCGTTCGCTTTCTGTTCGTTTGCGTCTTTTTAGAGGGAATTGCGCTGATGTTCTTTTCACAGCTGCTTGCCTTGGCCATCGCTATCCCCGCGCTTATCGTCTTCAGCTTGTTTGTGCAGATGTCCGAGGGCTCGACCTTTGCCATCGTCCCGTACATCAACAAGCGTTCTTTGGGGGCCGTTGCGGGCATCGTCGGGGCGGGCGGCAATTTCGGCGCGATGATAGCCGGGTTTTTGTTTCGCCGCGACACCTCGTTTTACAGCCAGTCATACCTGATTTTGGGAATTTGCGTCACCATCATCGCCTTCGTTGCGTTTGCCGTGAGATTTTCCGAACAAGACGAACGGGTGGCGCTCGAGGAAACCAACGCCCGCTTAGCCGGATCGGGTGAGTTTGCCGCCGGAGACTAGGTAGCACGAACCTGTAGCAGCAACTAGGTTATGGGGTCTGAAAAACCCCGTAGCCTACCGCCTTGTTTAGTAGGAGTCCCTATGAGTTTAGATTATCTCCCCGCTGGTCAGACGCGGGTACCCGAACAGCAAAAACTGGTCGTCGTCGGGAACGGCATGGTTGGACAAAAAGTCCTTACCGCGCTCGCTGCCGGAGACACCGAAGGGCGCTACCACGTTACGGCCTTTGCTGAAGAGGTACGCCCCGCCTACGACCGCGTTAACCTGAGCAGATATTTTACAACTCAGGACGCCGAAGCCCTCGCGCTCGCGCCACTGGAATGGTTTGCAGAACGCGGTGTCACGCTGCATTTGGGCGACGGGGTAAACGTTATCGACTGCGAGAGCAAAACCGTCACCACTTATCAAGGGAAAACGCTCCCCTATGACAAACTCGTGTTAGCGACGGGTTCCGCTGCGTTCGTCCCGCCCGTACCGGGCGTAGACAAGGCCGGGGTGTTCGTCTACCGGACGATAGAAGATTTGGACGCGCTTATCGCCTACAGCAAAAACTGCCGCACGGCTGCGGTTATCGGCGGTGGGCTGCTGGGTCTCGAGGCTGCCAAAGCCCTTCTCGACATGGGGTTGGAAACGCACGTCGTGCAGTCGTCCCCCAGATTGATGCCGCATCAGCTCGACGATAAGGGCGCGCTGCTGGTCAAGAAAAAGCTCGAGGCTTTGGGGGGCTACACATCCACCTCAGCAAACGTACTCAGGAGATGCTGGGCGCAGATAAAGTGACCGGCCTTGCCTTCGAGGACGGCGAAACGCTCCGTACCGACCTGGTGCTTATCTCGGCAGGGATTGCGCCGCGTGACGAACTGGCGCGGGCGGCGGGGCTCGAGGTCGGTACGCGCGGTGGCGTCTGCGTTGACGAACGGTTGCAAACCTCCGACCCCGATATCTACGCGGTCGGCGAGTGTGCGCTCGCGGGCGGCCTCACCTACGGCCTCGTCGCACCGGGCTACCGGATGGCGGAGGCGCTCGTCGAGGGGCTTTTGGGTCGTGACGCGACCTTCGTCGGGGCCGATATGTCTACGAAACTCAAGCTTCAGGGCCTGGACGTGGCTTCAATTGGCGACGCGGTTTCCGACGATGAAACCTTAGAGGAAACGCTGGTGATGAACGCTCGAGCCGGAACCTATAAAAAGCTTCTGGTTGGGCCGGACAATACCCTGCGCGGCGCAGTGTTGGTCGGCGACGCGAGCGATTACAGCACCTTGTTGCAGCTTTACCTCAACAAGGTGCCGCTCCCCGACGCGCCGGAAACCCTCCTCGTCGCACAGACGGGCGAAGCGGTGAGCGCAGACGTCGCGTCCCTACCCGACACCGCGACCATCTGCTCTTGCGAAAACGTCTCGAAGGGCGCGCTCGCTCAGGCGGTTCAGGACGGCGTACAAGACGTAGCAGGGCTTAAAAGCTTTACCCAAGCCGGAACCTGTTGCGGCAGCTGTGTTCCGCTCGTGAAAGACATTTTGGAACTCGAGCTGACCCGCTTGGGCGTCACCGTCGACCACTCGTTATGCGAACACTTCGCCTATACCCGGCAAGAACTCTTTGAAATCGTCCAAACGACCGGCGTCCGCACCTTCGACGGGCTGTTGGCGTCGCACGGACAGGGTTGGGGCTGCGAGGTTTGTAAACCTGCCGTCGCCTCGATCCTGGCGAGCATTCACAACGACCCGGTGATGGAACTGCCGACCATTCAGGAACCTGAGATGCTGTGTTGATTTGTCAAGCTTGAACTGAAGTTGGCTGGAAGGGTTTCCTATGCGTGAGCACGCCAAAGATCATCCTTAGCAGTTTAGCCATACACGCCACCACCGCCGCTTTCTTA
>JAABUN010002221.1_pt1 | contig 35863 bp, 33 predicted proteins | sample 5559311 | NCBI WGS metagenome assembly JAABUN01 (sample SAMN10711877, study PRJNA513370) | rock metagenome | isolation source: Antarctica rocks | place: Antarctica: Victoria Land, Siegfried Peak sud | reverse complement strand
GCCGGGGCCAGCGAGGCGGAGCGTGGCCGGCGCCTCATCGGGACAACAGCCTGACAACCGGCGGCAACGCTCGCACGATCTGGTCTGCCATGGCGGCGAACACCCGGTCCTCCCGACCGTAGGGGTCAATGACGTCGACTTCTTTAGGCCTCCGGGGCGGCACCAGACCGCGGCGACCGGCCAGTGTCCGTGCGGCCTCACGCGCGAGCTGAACATCGACGTCCGTCCGGGCGGCGGCAGGGAGGCCCTGGGTGAGGTCGCCGAGGTCGCCCAGCGTGAACGCGTAGGACATGGCTCGCGGCCACAACGAGACAACCTCGGCCCGGTGAGCCCGGGTGGCGGTCAACACCAGGTCCGCCTCGGCGACCATCTCTGCCGTTAGCTGCCGCGCGACAAATCCGTCCGGTTTGGCGCCGTGGAGCCGCAGCTGGTCGGCGGCCTGGGGGTCGATCGGCTCCCCGATCAGGGCCGCTGTTCCGGCGCTGCTCACGGCGAAACCGGGCGGCAGTGCCAGTGCCAGCATCCGTTCGATGAAGGGAGATCGACAGACGTTGCCGGTGCAGACGACCAACAACCTGCCTCCGTGTCTGCTTGTGGAAGCTTGCGTCACGCCCGCAGAGTCCCATACTCGGCCGGCGAAGCGTGTCCCGGGACAACTGCGGCCGGCTATAGTCCACTTTAATGGTCTAAATAGGGCGAACTGGGCTAGGCGAAGGGGGTGGCAGCATGCTGGTCTCTCTCCAACGGAACGAACGACTCTTCCGTTGGTATTGGGCCGGCATCGACGCGGCCTGTTGGCTTGCCGCAGTGTTCGTCGCCACGGCTTTGCGGCTGGACTTCGACGTCGTCGCCACTGTGCATGTAGGGACTCTCTGGTACGCGGTCAGCCTCGCGCTGTTTCACATTTGCCTCGGAGCAGCCATCGGGCCGTATGCCGTGGGGCATGCCAGGGGCTCCTTCGAGGAGGTCGTTGACATCGGGCGAGCCGTCGTCATCACGACGGTCGTTGGCTTCACCGTTATGGCTCTCTTGATCCACCCGTACCCCGTGCCCCGCACCGTCCCTCTCATCAGCGGGGGCATCGCTCTGGGTCTGATGTTCGCCGTACGGTTCGTCGTGCGCACCTGGCGCAATCGTCGCGCCTCCTTGGCGACTGGCCAGCGACGGGTGATCGTCTTCGGCGCGGGCGAAGGCGGACGCCAGCTGGTCCGGACGATGGTCCGCAATCCCAGCGCCGGCTTCCTGCCCGTCGCCATCCTCGACGACGACCCGCGCAAGGCACGCCTGCATGTCGACGGCGTCCGTGTTCGGGGGGACCGGCTGTCGTTGGACAGGGTGGCCCTGACTTCAGGGGCTGAAACCCTGGCTATCGCCGTGCCGTCCGCGGAGGCGGCACTCATCCGCGACCTTCGTGACCGCGCCGACAGGGCGGGGCTGAAGGTGCTCGTGCTGCCACCGATCTGCGAGATCTTTGGCGGTCACCCAAAGCCCGCAGACCTGCGCGACGTCGACCTCAACGACCTTCTGGGCCGTCGCCCAGTCAGCATGGACACCCGGGTCATCTCCGAGCAGATTGCCGGCAAGGTCATCCTCGTCACCGGTGCGGGGGGTTCGATCGGTTCGGAGCTGTGTCGCCAGATCATCCGGTTCGGGCCGCGCAAGCTCTATCTCCTCGACCGGGATGAGTCGGGCCTGCAAGCAACGCAGCTGAGCCTCTGCGGGGCTGGGCTGCTCGACACCGATGACATCGTGCTTGCCGACATCCGGGACCTCGAGACGCTGCGGACCGTCTTTCAGACGGCTGCCCCCGAGATCGTCTTCCACGCCGCGGCCCTCAAACACCTACCCCTGCTTGAGACCTACCCCCTGGAGGCGTGGAAGAGCAACGTCGTCGGGACTCTCAACGTGCTCACGGCGGCCGCGGAAGCGGGGGTGGGGACATTCGTCAACATCTCGACGGACAAGGCGGCCAACCCGACCTGTGTTCTGGGATACAGCAAGCGCGTAGCGGAGCGCCTCACTGCGGGCTTCGCCCGAGACCACGCGGGCCGCTATGTCTCGGTGCGGTTCGGCAACGTGCTTGGGTCCCGCGGTTCTGTGGTTCACGCGTTCACGGCGCAGATCGACCGCGGCGGTCCCGTTACGGTGACCCACCCGGGCGTCGAGCGCTACTTCATGCTCATCCCCGAGGCCTGCCAGCTCGTCCTCGAGGCCGCGTCGATAGGTAGGGACGGCGAGGTCCTCGTCCTCGATATGGGCCAACAGATGAAGATCCTCGACGTCGCCAAGACCCTTATCCAGATGTCGGGTCGCACCGACATCGACATCATCTACACCGGGTTGCGCGCCGGTGAGAAACTGACGGAAGAGCTCTTCTCAACCCACGAAGTTCGCCAGACCACGACGCACGAACTCGTCTCGACCGTCGAGGTCCCCGGGCTTGATGCGACGGTGATTCGCCACTTCACCCAGGTGTCCCACCGCTCCGCATCGCAGTGGATGCGGAGCCAGAGCATTCACAAGACTTCGAGTACCAGTGTCAGCAGGTAGCGTGTCCGACCTTCTTGTGAGCTTTGTTGTGACCGTGTGTGCGGCCCCCTTGATACGCCTGCTCATGGTGCGAAATGGGGTGTTCGACATCCCGAACCACCGTTCGTCGCACTCGACGCCGACCCCGCGCGGTGGGGGGTTGGCCTGCCTGGCGGGCCTTTGGGCCGCGGTGGCCTTGAGTGCGCTCTCCGGGCGACACGTGCCGTGGCTCCTTTTCGCGGCGGCAAGCGTTCTGAGCCTGGTCGGCTTCGCGGACGACACAGAGGGTCTTCCGGCCCTCTCGCGTTTGGGGGCTCAAGCCCTCATGGGCGCGGCGATGGGAGTCGCCGCTGGCGGCGGTTGGCTCGTCCTCATGGCGGCGGTCCTCGCCCCGACCGTTGTCAATATGGTCAACTTCATGGACGGCATCAACGGCATCACCAGCCTCAGCATGACGGTGTGGGGCGTCGCCGCGTGCGTCGTGGGCCAACAGAACGGCCTGACCGCACTGACGCTGGTCGGAGCAACGGTGATCGGGTGCTCGCTCGGATTCCTGCCGTGGAATACGCGGACGGCACGATTGTTCCTTGGTGATGCCGGTAGCTACCTCTTTGGCGCTCTTGTCACCTCCGGCCTCATGATCGGCTGGGCCGGCGGAGCTCCGATCCTGCCATTACTGGCGCCGTTGGCGCTCTACGCTGCCGACACGAGCACTGCACTCATCCGACGTGGACTGCGCCGAGAGTCCCTCCTCACGGCACATCGTGAACACGCGTACCAGCAACTAACAGACCGATGCGGCACACCCCATCTCGCGGTGGCGTCGATCATCCTCGGTCTCTCGACTCTATTGACCATGGTCTGGTTTCTTACGTCCACGTGGCTATCAGTAGCCACAACAATCGTGGTGTGCGCCGCGTACCTCATGTCGCCGTATCGGCTGCCCAGGTGGGCAGACTCGTGACACGGACCCAGAAGAGGCGCGAGGGGCGCCGAGTGGTCGTCAGCACGACGATCCCCAGGACGGTCGATGGCTTCTACGGGGAGATCATCGACGTGCTCCGAGCCGACGGCTTCCAGGTGCACGTCATCACGTCTGACGGACCAGAAGTCCCTCGGTTGAGGCGTCGAGCCGATGAGGTCCACATCATTCCCATGGCTCGACAAGTCAGTTTGGTGAAGGACATCCGCGCCCTTGCACTCTGGATTCGGACCCTTGGAGATCTCCAACCCGTTTTTGTCTTGGCCGGCACGCCGAAGGCAGGGTTGTTGGGGATGGTCGCTGCGCGATTGACGCGGACACCGCGCCGCGCTTACTTCCTGCAGGGCCTGCGACTTGAGGGTGTCGGAGGCCTTCAATCTGTAGTTCTTGGCAGGATGGAGTGGCTCACGAGCAGATGCAGTCAAGTCATCATCGCGGTTTCACCGTCCCTAGCCTCGAGGTACGAACAGTTAGGCTTGGCGGCCGGTCGGTCGGTCGTCGTGCCGCACAACGGAAGCAGTCACGGCGTCGACACGGACTACTTCGTCCCTGTCCCTAAACCGATTGATTCAAGAGCCCATCTGGGGCTCCAACCCGACACGCCAGTGGTGACATTCATGGGGCGACTCACCGCGGACAAAGGCCCGAAGGCCCTGCTCGGAGCGCTCAATCTGGTCAGGGAGTCAGGGAGAGAAGTGCAGTTGCTCGTGCTCGGCGCGCAGGATGAGGGGGACTCGTCGTTTCACGTTGATGAGATCCGCCGAAGCCAGACACCAGTGACGGTGCTGGACCACATCCAGGACGTTCGCCCCTGCCTCGGCGCAACCGACGTCCTGGTTTTGCCAACCCGACGAGAGGGTATGCCGAATGCGGTGTTGGAAGCCGCCGCGATGGGCAAGCCTGCGATCACGACAGACGCGACTGGAGCGATCGACTCTGTCATTGACGGCGTCACTGGAATCATCGTGCCGGTCGATGACGTCGACGCGCTTGGTCGGGCCATCATTAGCCTGATCAGCGATGAGTCCCTCAGGGCCAGAATGGGATCCGCGGCCTTGGCCAGGGTGACAACCGACTTCCAGCCCGCGGACGTCGCTCGGGCAGTGGTTGACCTGGGTCTGGGACGGTCACCGACGTACGAATCTCATGATCTAGGTGACGTCTGATGACACCGACAGTTACCTACGTGACGGGGGCGTCTGGATTCATCGGGAAACATGTCCTGGCTTCGTTGCAGGGTTCCGAGACGGAGGTAGTGATCGGGGTCGGTAGGTCCCCCGATCTGACTCACTATGACGACTTGTTGTCGCACAAGTTGGCAGACGACTCAGCGATCATCCATCTTGCAGGCAAGGCCCACGACCTGCACTCCGTGTCGGACGAAGCTGAGTACGACGCGGCAAACTATGATCTCACTCGGTCTCTCTACGACGCGTTCCGCGCCTCCAATTCCCACATCTTTGTCTTTGTGAGCTCCGTCAAAGCTGTCACGGACAACCCAGCGGGCCCGGTCAACGAAGACACCCCAGCAGAACCTAAAACGGCGTACGGAAGATCCAAACTCAAGGCCGAGCGTTACGTGACTGCACACCCTGCACGACCGGGACAGCTCGTCTACATCCTGCAACCGTGCGTCGTCCAAGGGCCCGGAGTCAAGGGAAACGTGAGACTGTTGACGCGGTTCGTCCAGTCCGGCTTGCCGTACCCCCTAGGGGCGTTTCACAATCAACGATCCGTCCTGAGCATCGACAATCTGGTGTACTGCCTTCACAGCATCCTTCGCCGGCCGGTCCCCGAAGGCCGGTATCTCATCGCGGACGACGACCCCCTGTCTGCTCTCGAAATGGTCAAGACCATCGCAGCAGCATGTGGTCGCTCACCTCGGCTTTTGAGCCCATCCACTGGGCTCGTCCGGCTCGGCGCACGGCTCGGCACGAGGCTTCGACTGCCCCTCACTACCGAACGGCTCGACAGACTGACCGAGGACTACGTGATCGACAACTCGAAACTTTTGACAGCCCTCGGGGTCGCTCGGTTGCCTACAGACTCCGCGGTGGGCTTGGCTCGATCCGTCAACTGCCGTTAACTAAAGGAAGACCAACGCCGTGTGTGGCATTGCGGGCTACGTCGGGCCTGATCCCCGAATAGGACAAGCACTGAGCGCTGCCCTTGATGCCATCCGTCACCGGGGGCCAGATGGACAGGGGCGCCACGTAACCCAGGACGTTGCGATGGGCATGACACGCCTGGCCGTGATCGACCTGGACACTGGCGACCAACCGATGTTCAACGAGGACAAGACCATCGCCGTTGTCTTCAACGGCGAGATCTACAACTACCAGGAACTTCGCCGGGATCTCATTGCCAAGGGTCATCGGTTCACGTCCAAGGGCGACACAGAGGTGTTGGTCCATCTCTATGAGGAGCTGGGCGCTGCCATGGTCCTCCCGCTGCGCGGCATGTTTACGTTTGCCGTCCACGACGTGCGACAGCGAAAGGTACTACTGGCCCGAGATCGATTCGGAAAGAAGCCGCTATACCTCGCACGGGTCAAGGACGGGTTCGTCTTCGGCAGTGAGATCAAGGCTGTTCGGCCGTTTCTCGATCGATTGGGTATGACCGTCGGGGTTAGTCAGCAGGCCGTCGCCGACTACCTATCCTTGGGTGTCGTTCCCCAACCACAAACGATCTATCGAGAAGTGGAGAGCCTCCCTGCCGCGCACGCCGCGATTTTGAGCCACCGCGGGGTTGAGATCTCGCGCTACTGGAGCCCCCGGTTCGAACCCAAGCATAATGTCGACTCGGCAACCGCCGTGGAGGAGGTCAGGCGCCTCATCCGCGAATCGGTGAGGCTGCGGCTGCGCAGCGATGTGCCGCTCGGCCTGTTCCTATCTGGCGGGGTCGACAGTTCCGTCGTGGCCTACGAGGCAGCCATCGCGCTGGGGTCATCCGTGCAGTCCTACACGATCGCCATGGAGGAAGGTTTCGATGAATCGCCGGTCGCCAAACGAACCGCGAAGGCCCTTGGTATCCACAACACAGTCCTTCCGGTGAGTCTCGATCCAGTCAAGGGTCTTGACGCGGTTTTGGATGCTTATGACCAGCCGTTTGCCGATTCCAGTGCCATTCCGAGTTTGCAGTTGGCAGCCGCCGCTCGGGAGCACGTCACCGTGGTTCTCAACGGCGACGGAGGGGACGAGTTGTTCGGCGGGTACCGTCGGTATGTTGCTGCCCGACCGTACGACCGGATGCCAGCCACCCTTGGCCGGGTTCTCGCTGCTGTCGGACACCTTGTCGGCGGGCGGGTAGCCAGACGCAGCACCCTTGGCTTCGCGGCCCGCTTGACGGCCGGTCTGACGCTCGAGGAGTCAGAAAGATACCTGGCGTGGACGTCTGACATGTTGCGACGTGAGGACAAGAGGCTCCATTGGCGGGGGGGTGTCGTGACGCCTACAGAGGCTCTCGTTTCGAGCCTTACTGTCCCCGCCACCTCGGCGTTGGATCGCATGATGGCCCTCGACCATGGGCTGAATCTCTCGTCCGACCTGCTCGTCAAAATGGACATCGCTTGCATGGCCTCTTCTCTGGAAGCTCGCTCTCCATTGCTCGACCACGTCCTCGCGGAGTATGCCTTCCGACTTCCAGACTCGCTCAAAGTCCACGGCACGAAAACAAAGTACGTTCTCAGGAAGGCCTACGCCGACGTGCTGCCACGCGAGGTTCTCATCAGTCGAAAGCGAGGGTTCGAGATACCACTGGCTGGCTGGCTGGCCTCGGACCTACGTCCACTGATCAGAGAGACGGTCGGGGCGCGCGACGCCGAGGTGAAGAACTACCTCGACGCCGCCTTGGTGGACGGAGTTCTTTTCGGCAACACACTAGTTGACCGAAATGTTCCTTACCTACAGTATGCACTGCTCGTCCTTGAGCTCTGGCTCCGTCGATCCCTTGGCAAATGATGTCGTCGCCCATCTTTGCGATTTCCCCCTATGGGCGAGAGGGCGCCAGTTCCCGAGTCCGCCTCCGCGACTGGTTTGATCATCTTGGCTTAAATCCGACGTATATTGACTACCGAGGTGCCAAGAATAATAGCGCACACGAAATGGCGAAGGACCTGCGCGGCGTCGGTAGAGCAGAGTGTCGGCTGAGACGTCTCGACACCAGAGGGCGGACGGTCGTCATGAGCAAGGAGGCCTCGCCTCTAAGCACCGGAGCCACCGAGCAGCGCCTTCTTCGGTGTGCCAGACATTCCGTCTTCGACTTCGACGACGCCATGTTCATCGTCACGCTCCGCGCGAGGGCAGCCCTGCGGCCGGCCACCAAGCTCCGTCGATCGGTCGCCTCTGCTGGGGTCGTCCTGGCCGGCAACGAGTACCTTGCCGACTGGGCGTCTCAGTTCAACGCAGATGTGCGGGTGATCCCCTCTTGTGTCGAACCGCGCAATTACCATCCGAAGTCAAGTTGGACAATCGATCGAGCAACGCCGCGGTTGGTGTGGCTGGGCTCACCTACAACGGAACAGTATGTGGCTCAGATCGCGCCGGCGCTCATCGAGGTCCATCGCCGAACGGGGGCCATTCTTCACCTCATCAGCGGGCCGACTCACAACGGGAAACTTGGCCTTCTCGGACCGATGCTCCGACGCATCCGCTGGACCGAGACCACCGTCTGTCGCGAGTTGGCGCGAGCCGACGTCGCCATCGGGCCACTCCCCGACACCACGTTCACGAGAGGCAAGTGCGCCTACAAACTGCTCCAGTATGCTGCGACAGGGCTTCCCATGGTGGCGTCGCCAGTCGGGTCAAACGATTTGGCCATCAAGCGATTCGCTGGCTTGGCCGCGAGCACCATTGATGAATGGACGGATGCACTCATCAGTCTGATCACGGGAAGCGAAAGCGCCCGGGGAAACGGGGCTCTTTCGGCTATTGCGGCCGTGCAGGAGCATTACTCCTTCGCATCGTGGTCCGACGCATGGCTTTCCGCGGCTCAGATCCCGACGCCCCCGCGTTAACGTCGTAGCCGTGAGCAATCTTGCAAAGATTCGAACCCGTTCGGCGCGTCTTGTTGGACTCACCGTGGCGCAGGCTGCATGCGCTTCAGCGTTCGCGGTGCTCTCTGCCCGGTGGCTCGGCCCCTCGGATCGAGGCGTCGTGGTGCTCGTGAGCACCTTAGGGTCCCTCTTCATGCTTGCCGGTTCATTAGGCACCGCGACCGGTGGCCGGATGCTGCTGTCGCGAGCGGACCCCCGGTTCGGTCTAGACCGGAGCCGTAGATTCGCCGTGCGGCTCACCGCCCTTCAACTCCTGAGTACCGCGGCACTTGGCTGTCCCCTCCTGTGGGCCATCGCCGGATGGCATGGATGGGCCGTCAGCGCCTGCTTTGTGATGTATGGCGGTGCCTTGGTGGGGATCTACCTCCTGCGCGAGGCACTGCACGGCATCGGTCAGCACCTGGTCGCCGTCAATGCCGACCTGCTCATGGCCGGCCTGCTCGTCATCGGAGCCTTGGTGATGAACGGTCTGGGCTTGTTCACCCTCACGACCGCGGTGGCCCTGCTTTCTGTCACTGCCGCCGCGGAGTTGTCGTTCCTGCTCCTCGTGTCGAAACGCGAAGCCGGGAAGCGACCGACTCCGACAAATTCGATCAGTTGGATCTCCCTCGTGCGGCTGAGCCTGCCCGCGGCGGTTGCCTCTTTCGCCCAGGCGTTCGTGATCCGTGGCGATCGGCTACTACTCGGTGCTATGTCGGACACGACAAGCGTCGGCTTGTACGGCACCGCCGCTACCTTTGGGGAGGCTGCCTGGCTGATCAGCCTGGCGCTGAGCCAGGTCGCATTCCGGGAATCAGGTCAACGGCACCACGCCAAGGTCCGGCAGCTGCGCCGATACTGTCAGGTCGGCACACTTGGCACGATCGTGGTCGGGGCCCTGCTCGCCCGACCGGTTGTTGACCTCCTGCTAGGGCCAGCCTACGCGGCAGCCGTTCCCCTCATCTGGTACCTCCTCGGCGCGGCCGGACTCATGTCCATGTATCTGTTCGACGCGGCGGTTCTCAATGGAAGTGGACGGCTCACCGAGCCGGCCACTGCGTCGATGGTGGGCGCAGTCATCCTTGCGGCTGGCTGCTTGATCCTCATCCCTCACTTCGGCGCCCCTGGCGCGGCAATTGCGTCCATTGCGGCCTATGGTGTAATGGCGCTACTCGCGGGCATCTGGGCCCGGCGAATGGCGCCATGTCGATGATGTGTGGCGCGCTCATGCTTGAGCTGTGGCTACCAAGCTTGACGTGTCCGTAACGTCCCCGTGGGCGGGTAAAGCGCCCGATGAGCCCGACACGCCGCGCCCCGTCGGTGTCGGGTGTTTAAAGTTGTCGTCTTGCCTTTGGCTTTGCCAGGTGTATTCGGGTCTCGGATCCGCGCAGAGGGTTCACAGCGGTCGTTCCAGACGCAAACCAGCTCTCCGCGAGCGGGCCTTGGCGACCTTGAGGAAGGCCAGGAACTCGACGTTGGTGTGCCGTTCGTAGCGGCGGTCTGTGACCTTGCCGGCATCGGGCGTTGCCGTCACGGTTGATGACGTACTTCGCGATCGGCATGGGCCTGTACGCGGAGGGCTCGTACGAGGATGTCCTGGCGCAGCTGACGGTCGGGTCGTGGGCCTCGGGCTGGCAGGAGTCCTACGCGCTGCCCGGGCAGGTCGGCGATCTTTCAGGCGCGGCCCGGCTCGGGCCGGAGCCGGGGCGGCGTTGTTCGCTCGGGCCGCAGTTCCGCTCGCGTGGCCCGGCACGTCGGGGTCGTTCATGGCCGGGCGGCGACTGGTTGCGATCGACGGGACCTGTCTGGACGTGGCCGACACGCCGCAGAACGAGGAGTTCTTCGGGCGCCCAGAGGTGAACAAGGGCGAACAGGCCGCATTCCCGCAGGCCCGGCTGGTGGCGTTGGCCGAGTGCGGCACGCACGCGACCCTCCACGCCACCATCGGGCCCTGCACCCGCTCCGAGCCGGCGCCGGCGCAGGAGATGCTGGTCCGGCTCACTCCGGGGATGCTGTTGCTGGCCGACCGCGGGTTCTTCTCGTACGCTTTGTGGCGCAAAGCGATCGGCACCGGCGCGGACCTGCTGTGGCGGATCCGGACCGATCCGGCCGGCCCCCAGCCGAGCCATCTGGGGACCTGCCGGACGGATCCTCGCTGGCCCACCTACGCCGCTCCACACCCGCCGCCGAGCGGCGGGCGGAACCGATTCTCGTGCGCGTCATCGACTACACCATCGACGACGGCCGAGAGCACGCCGGCAGCTACCGGCTGTTCACCACCGTGCTCGACCCGGCCGAAGCAACGGCCGAGCAGCTCGCTGCCGCGTACACCCAGCGCTGGGAGAACGAGTCCACCTTCGATGAGCTCAAGGCCCACCAGCGCGGGCCACGCATGGTGCTGCGCTCGAAGTCCCCCGACCTGGTCCTGCAGGAGATCTGGGGCCACCTGTGCTGCCACTACGCGATCCGCTCCCTGATGGCCGAGGCCGCGACCCACGCCGGGCACGACCCGGACCGGCTCAGTTTCGTCGCCGCGCTGCGGATCACCAGGCAAATAGTCGCCCAGCCGGGCGCCCATCCCTAAGCAGCACGCCCGGGACAGCCCCGGCTCGTTCGTCTTTCCTCCGGCGACTGCTCGCCCGGCTCAACCCCGCCCGACGTGCCCGCGCCGCGCACCCAGAGTCATCAAACGCAAGATGCCCAAGTGGCACGTCAAATGCGCCCAACACCCAGCTTGGCCCCAACCCCAGCATCCGCCCCACTATCCATCGCCCACTCTAACTGAACGGTATTGCGGCTAGCCCTCTGCTAGCCCCTGCTAGCCCTCGGCTGGCCCCGGCTAGCCCGAGCCAGTCCCGGTGCAGCATGATGTGGGGGTGCTTAGGTTCATTCAGGCGGCTTGCCTGACCTACTTGCTATGGCTGCCTGTGTCCCAGCAATCGACCCTGTTCGCCGTCCTTGCGGTTCTGGCGGCGGCGTCGCTCGCTATCAGCTTCACCCACCAGCTCAGTTGGACTAAGCCGTTCTCACAAGTCTGGCTGCTCCTAACCATCGCGACGGCCGTGACACTGCTCGTAGGGTCGACCCGAGGTACCCCGGGGTGGGACCATCAGCTCCTCGTTTGGGGAGGTGGAATGGTTATCTGGTCGTTGTGGGCGAGGTCCATTTCGAAAGAGTCGATCCGGCCACTACTCATTCTGCTCACGACGGGCGTGTTCGCCGTCTCTTCGCTGATTGCGCTCTACGCACTAAGTCAACTCGCCTACCTACCGGCGGTGATCCCAGACTGGGTGACTACGACACAGCAGGCGGGCTTTGCGTCCAATTACGATGGGTCCAACATCCGATTCCTGAGCGTGTCGACGTTGGCAGCGGGCGGCCCGCTCGTAATCGGAGGGCTCTTTGCGGGCCGTGACCCTCTGCTGCCGCCGCGGTGGTTGATGTGTGCCGCAGCCCTCGCCGCACTGATCGCCGCAGCCCTTGCAGGAAGACGAGCGATTCTCTTGGTCTGCTTTACGGCACCTTTCGTGTCCTTAGGCCTCCGGTGGCTTTTCAGGGACCGGAAGAGACCAGTGAGGATTCATCCGCTCTTGGTTCTTGGGGGACCGCTGATGCTGGGCAGCGCTCTCCTGGCTCTAGGCACGGACGGCGCGGGGCGCGCGGTAGCGGTGGCACGCGACGCCGTCAGCTTGTACTTGGGGGCTGGAGCCAGCGGCACTGACAAGGCGATCGCCAATGACGGAGTTCGTACCGTTCAGGCAGGTGAGCTCCTCAACGGATGGGCGCAAAGGCCTCTGTTCGGCAGCGGCGCGGGCGGAGTCCTAGACTCTGGCTTCTACCGTTCCGAGCAGCGGCCTTGGCAGTTCGAGCTCCAGTATCACCAACTGCTCTTCAATGGGGGCCTGGTGGGCGTTCTGATCGTGGTTGCAGCATCCTTGCTGGCCATAGTCGCGATCCGTCGAGTCGCGACAGCACACCCCTGCCACCGGGGGGTGCTGGTGATGGCGGCGGCTGCAGGGTTCTCGTTGCTTGTGGCGAACGCCTCCAACCCATATCTGTCGGCTGATGGGCACTGGTGGGGTGTCGCGTTGATCGTCGGCGTTGCGAACGCCCTCAACAGAGAGGAGCGAGTGAGCCAGGTAGCCCGGGAACGTGGAATGGGTCAGACAACCGTGCCGGTTGCGTTGTGCCGGGCCATGCCGTCAGACCAGACCGACTTGGACAGGGTCGTGTCTGAAATCTGAGCGCCGCTGCCGTTTCGTAACCATCGAAGGGCGCGCCTATATCGCCAACCCCCAGCTTCCTAGGCAAGAGGCGAAGTGGCCGCCGCGCCAAGGTTCGCGACGCCGAGCGGATCAAGGGGCCTCGTTATCACTCTCGTCAGGCCGATCTACCCCCGGATCTACCCCCGACCGGAGGATCTGGTATGACAGCCGGTTCAGGACAAAGAATGAGGCGGGGAGGATGCCTCCGAATCCACGACTTAGTTCAGCAAATTTCCACGTGTTGCGTCCGATTCGAGGCGGCGCAACCGATAGTCGATCTCATGACACGGCACCATCACCGTGCAGAATTCTTCGTAGAACTCTTGCGTCCAGCGACTCAGGTTCACCCACGAGGAAAGAACCTTCTTAATGCCGTGACGAACCAGAAATGGCCGAGATGACTTGAACGAGTGGCGCGCACTCATCAATTCGAACGGCAGAGGGTGATCGTAATGTGGCACTTTTCGACGGAAAGGGGCCTCCTCGATCCAGTAAGAAAAGGTGTAAAGCCCGAAGAAGGATCGATGAGTCGGGTCACTGTAGAACCATGGGTTGGAGAAGTGAGGGACCACGGCTCGAAACATTCCGCCGGGCTTGAGGATGCGAGCGGCCTCCTCAAGGAGAGCCCGAGGGTCGTCGATGTGTTCCATGAAATGCTCGGAGAAGACTTCGTCCACACTGGCGTCCGGAAAGGATCGAAGCACCATCAAAGCGTCGCCGACAATGTCAACTCCAGGCCCAGAAAGGAGGTCGACCCCTACGGAATCGTTGTTTCGCTTTCTCGGTCCACATCCGAGCTCGAGACGCAATGGCGAGCGCAGCAGAAAGTTGGTGGCGTCCGCCCTAGAAGGCTCAGTTGACATGTCTGACTCCTCCTTCTGAGGATCCGCCTCGTCGTTACAGTCTGATCACCGAGTCGCCCGGAACGACGACACCGCGAGTGTCAAGAAGCGTAGTCGCGGCCTCCGCAAAGGCTGGCAGGTCATACTCGGCGTGCGCCTGAAGGAGGACGACTAGGTCGGCTTCCCTAGCGGCAGCATACGCGTCGGCGACGCAATCCACGGTCCACCGTTCGCTCGCGGGACCGAAGGTCCACGACTCGACGAACGCGTCGTGGAACGAGACCTCGGCGCCCCAAGCCACGAGGCGTTCGGCCAAGGGTGCCGCCGGACTCTCGCGAAGGTCGGAGACGTTGGCCTTGTAAGTCACCCCCAACAGGAGGACCTTTGCTCCATTCATAGCGATCCGCCGCTCGTTGAGCGCCTGCCAGATCCGGTTTGCAACATAAAGGGGAGCCGCAGTGTTGATCTCCTCGGCGAGTTCCACCATTCGAAACGCGTAGCCGAGCTTCGCTCGCACGCGGTGGCTCAAATAGGAGGGGTCAACGGGGATGCAATGCCCCCCAACCCCTGGACCTGGCCGGAACGCCATGAAGCCAAATGGTTTTGTCTCCGCACAGCCAATGGCGTCCCACAGGTCAATGTCAAGTTCATCGCAGAAGCGAACCATCTCATTCATCAGTGCAATGTTCACGTGCCGGAACGTGTTCTCGAGAAGTTTGGCCATCTCCGCCTCTCTTGGACCCTTCGCCGTGACCACCGTGTCGATGAACTGTGCATAGAAGTCCCGAGCCGCCCGAGTGCAGCGTGGCGTCACTCCCCCGACGACTTTGGGCGTGTTCTTGACGCCGTAGGTCCTGTTGCCGGGGTCGATCCGTTCCGGCGAGAAGGCGATGAATGCATCCTCACCGAGGATGAGGCCCTGACGCAGCACGAGGGGGGCGAAGACTTCCTCAGTTGTCCCCGGGTAGGTCGTCGACTCGAGGATGACGAGTGTGCCCGGCGTGATGTGCTGCCCGATCGTGCCTGCTGCACTCTCGACTGGTCGCAGATCTGGGCCGCCGTCCTCACTAAGGGGGGTGGGCACACAGACAACGACCACATCGGCATCACGGATGACGGAATCATCGGTCGACGCACGGTAGCCCGCCGACAACCCTGCCGCTAGCTCGGCATCACTGACATCACCGATGTGAGAGTGAGCGGCGTTCAGTTCCTCCACCACCGCGGCGTTCGTGTCGAGCCCGACAACCGTCATCCCAACTTCCGCGGCGCGCAGTGCCATGGGCAACCCGACGTATCCCTGCCCGACGACGACCAGATTGGTGCTCATGAACGCTGCTTCAACCACGTGAGAGTCTCTTGGAGCCCATGCTCGAGGGTCACGGGTTCAATGTGCGGGAAGAGAGCCGTGAGCGTGGAGTTGTCCGCCTGCGACGCTCTCACATCGCCTGGCCTCGCGTCGCGATACTGGACCTTGGCCCTCAGGCCGCCGACTGACTCCATGCATCGGATCAAGGCATTGAGCGTCGTGTTGGTCCCGAAGGCGAGGTTGACCGGCTCAGGGTGACTGACATGGCGGGTCAAGGCGTCCATCAGCACTCGGACGACGCTGCCGACATATGTGAAGTCTCGCGAGTGTTGGCCGTCGCCGTTCACCGTAACGGGCTCGCTCTTCAGGAGCGCGTCGAGGAAGATGGGGATGACGGCAGCGTAGGCGTGGCCGGGCATCTGTCTAGGGCCATAGACATTGAACAACCGAAACGCCAAGGTGTCGAGGCCGTAGGACTGCTGATAGGCCAGCACATACTGCTCGGTCGCTAGTTTCGATACGGCGTACGGACTAACGGGCCGCACCCACTCCCGCTCGTTCTTGGGCAGCGCGGGGTTCAGCCCATAGACGGAGCTGGAGGACGACACAAGAAGGTGTCCAACTCCTGCAGCCCGCGCGGCCTCGAGCACTGTCAGAGTCCCCGTTGCGTTCGCGTGATGACTCGCCAGTGGGTCCTTGATGCTGCGGGGCACGCTGCCCAAGGCCGCCAGGTGCACGACCGAGTCGACTCCCTTCATCGCCGAGCCCAGGACATCGGGGTCGAGAATCGAGCCATGGCGAAAGGACACCTCAAGGCCGTCGAGATTTTCCGCGAACCCGTTCGAGAGGTCGTCGATAATCGAGACCTCGTGACCCTCCGCCAAGGCCAGGCGGGTGAGGTTGGATCCGATGAAGCCGGCCCCGCCGGTGAGCAACAGTCTCATTTACTTCCCTGAGTCAGTTCCAGTCGACTCCCGGGCGGAGCCACAAAGCACTCTAGTGTTCGGCGAAGCCATGATCACCCACCGGTCCCCCACCGGCCAGGGGTCAATTCAAAGTTGATGTTGCTGTGACTCGACTGTGACCGTGCAGATTGAGCACAAGTTCCGCCCGTCAGCCCAGGCAGCGGGTCGACGCGGCGATGTTTGGGGCGCCGTGGGGGTTGCGGATCAGGCCGATGGCGATGTTGAGCAGGGTGGCCATCCGGTGGCCATTGCCTGCGGGGCGGTGTCGGCGCAGGCCTGTGAGGCGTCTCGTCGAAGGGTGGAGGTCTCGCGCCGGCCGTGGCCTTTGCCGTCCTGGCGGTCCAGGACGGGCACCTGTGCTGACGGCAGCCGGGCCAGTTGGGCGTGCAGGGTGGGCTGATGGAGCGCTTCCACCCTCGAGGCGAGAGAAGGAACCGGTGCCTGCACTGGCAGGCCTTCGAAACGATGGTCAGGATGTTGAGCACCGACAACGATCTCCGGCACCATCCATACCCGCCCGGCGTGTCAGTCGGCCCGACGCCACCCCGCCACCAACTCGAAGAGACCCTGCATCCGGGTCGGCTGCCGGTCTCCCCCACTACACTCCGGACCTATGGAGGACATAGCCCACGAGTCTTTGCCGAACCTGGACCAAGCGACGGTGGACCACTTCGGCGAAGAATGGTCGAGCTTTACCCAGAACCAGGGGTGGGGGGAGGACGGTCTCGCGAAGAGTATGAGTGGGTACTTCGCCGCGCTGCCGGAGGGCCTTCTCAACGCTAATGCGGTGGTTGGCGACTTTGGTGCAGGAAGCGGTCGATGGGCCTCGCAGGTGGCGCCGCTTGTCCGCCACCTCTTCGTGGTCGAGCCCAGTTCTGCAGCCATGTCCGTTGCCCGCGGCAACCTGGCAGGCGCAACCAATGTGACCTTCGTCGAGGAGCCGATCGGCAGGCTGACGATGGCAATCGGCCAGCTCGACATCGCCTACTCCCTCGGGGTCATTCACCACATTCCCGACTCGACCCGGGCCCTGCGGGACGTCAGGGCCTCGCTAAAGGCCGGGGGCTACTTTGTGGGCTACCTCTACTATGCCCTCGAAAACCGCCCGAGCTGGTACCGCGCCCTGTGGCGGGCCTCGGACGCCGCTCGGTCAAGGGTGAGTCAAATGCCGACTCACCGGAAGCGGAGGGTGACGGACGCTACAGCTGCCCTGCTCTACTGGCCCGCTGCAAGGCTCACTCGAATTCTATCTTCACTAGGCATGCCCGTCACACACATCCCGTTGAACCAATATGCGGACAAGACCTTTTACGTGATGCGAAACGACGCGTTGGACCGGCTCGGTACACCCCTCGAGCAGCGCTTCACCAGATCGCAGATTAAGGACATGGTCGGCCGTGCGGGCTACGACGTCTCGACACTCACCTTCTCGAACAGGGCGCCCTTCTGGTGTTTCTCCGTCCAGAACCCCGATCACGGTTGAACGACGTGCCCTCCCGCCGCCGGACGTCACTGTGACGGTTGTGGCTGCCAGCATCTACCCGACTCGCGCGGCGGCAACACGATTGAGACTCAATCCCGTGCTGCACGAACTGACGAGGCGCGGGATCGACTCGCGCCTTTGGTCGTTCCTCGCTGACGATGATCTATCGCAATGGCTAAGGGGCGGTGCGTCAAGACTCCGCCCCGCTTCCACCGGGTTTCTCAGACTGCCAAGCGGTCTGCGATCAGCTACCAAGTGCGATCTCATGATCTTGCAGCGCGAGACTCTCCCGTTCAACCTCCTGCTGATGGAACGCCTCCTCGTCACGCGACATAGGCCGTTCATCTGGGATGTCGACGATGCGCTGTGGACGTCCTCGGGGCTCGGCGCATCGATCCGAGGAACCCCAGCGAAGTATGAATGGCTAGCGCGACACGCCTCCGAGGTCTGGGCTGGCTCGCGACATGTGGCTGAGTGGGCCTTGACGGCTGGAGCCAAAGAGGTGCGTTGGGTGCCGACCACCGTCCCGGTTCCCCTCCAGCTCGATGATGCACCACGCGAGGCCGACCTCCTCTGCTGGATCGGCACGCCTTCCACCGGCCCCTACATCGAGCGCCTCTTGCACGAAGTGCGAAACGCTCTCGGCGACTGGCGCGTGTTGGTCGTGGGTGCGCGCATCAATGCACCTGCTGGCGTAACCGTGATCCAACAGGGCTGGAGCCCCGAGGCCGAGTCGCTCGCCCTGCGGCGCGCCGGCGTCGGGCTCTATCCGTTGGACACGTCACAGCCAACGACCTCTGGCAAATCCGCGTTGAAGAGTGTGCTGTTCATGGCGCACGGCATCCCGGTCGTCGCCACCCCCACCGCTAGTAACCTGGCGGTGATGAGCCACGGTCGAGAGGGTTTCTTCGCCAAGAGTCCGGAGGATTGGCGCGAGTTTCTCGAGATCCTGCGTGACAGTGGGGTTCAAAGAGAGATGGGTCGCCTCGGCCACCGACAGGCCGCTGCAAACTTCGACAGCCAAAAGTGGAGCTTCGAACTGTCAGACCGCGTCGGTCGGCTCCTCTGACGAGTCATGTCCCGCGGCCGCTCCGCGAGCGCTCACGGGCAGCAATAGAGCTGACCGCCGGCGGGACCGCTGACCGGTGGGCCAGCCGGCGCGGGGGATGGTCGGCCTCCGCGTAGACCGTCTTTGCCGTCGGAGTCATCCGCACACGTTTCGGGGCGTCGGGATGGGTCGGGTGCGAGCAGAGTGGTGCCGGGACAGCATCATTCGTCAGGGGGATGACGCATGCCCAGACACAGATTGGTGGGTCGATCCTGGCCATGCTCCTCTCGTTCACGAAGCTCACCATGGTCACCATAGTCAACGCGGCGAGCGCCCTCGCGCAGGAATGCTGTCGCATCTCACCCGGTCCTATTTGCGTACGCGGCGAGCGCCGCTCCAGCGTGTGACGTGGGCGGTCAGTGCGCTCAGGGTGTCGCGCCAATCGGGCGCTTGCCTTCTTGACGGATTGGATCTGATATCCAATACTGATGCCTTGCCGCGAAAGGATCCTGATGCCGCGCCAGCGTCCCTACAGCTACCTGACCCACCTGGAGTGCTCGCGTTGTCAGCGACGCCACGACGCTGACGTGCTCCAGAACCTCTCCAGCTGTTGCCTGGCCCCGCTGCTGGCGAGGTACGACCTGAACGCCGTGGCGACGGACCTGAACGCAACAGACATCGCCGACCGCCCGAAGACGCTGTGGCGTTATCACGAGTTGCTCCCGGTGCGTGATCCGCGATTCATCCGCGGCTTCGCGGAGGGCATGACGCCGCTGCTGCCGCTGGAGCGGCTCGGCGGGCAGATCGGCGTGCCACGTCTGGTCGTCAAAGACGAAGCTCCGCTTCCCACCGGGTCCTTCAAGGCCCGAGGCGCGGCGGTCGGCGTCGCCCGTGCGGCTGAACTCGGGGTGGAGCGGCTCGCCATGCCGACGAACGGCAACGCGGGCGCGGCCTGGGCGGCATACACCGCTCGGAGCGGCATCGAGGCGACGGTCGTGATGCCCGCGGACGCGCCCTCGATCACCCGCTCGGAGGCAGTGTTCGCCGGCGCAGACGTGACTCTGGTCAACGGCCTGATATCGGACGCCGGGCGAATGGTCGCGGAGCTCGTCGCCGGCGGGGGGTTCTTCGATGCCTCCACGTTGAAGGAGCCGTACCGCATCGAGGGCAAGAAGACGATGGGCCTCGAGATCGTGGAGCAGCTGGGATGGAGGGTTCCCGATGTCATCGTCTACCCCACTGGGGGCGGGGTGGGGCTCATCGGCATCTACAAGGCACTGCGCGAGCTGCAGGCCATCGGGTGGATCGGGGCGGCGATGCCGCGGTTGGTCAGCGTGCAGGCAGCGGGCTGTGACCCCATTGTCCGGGCGTTTGACCGCGGCGAGGACGACGTCCAGGCGCAGAGCGACACACACACGGTCGCCTTCGGGATCAACGTGCCGTCGCCACTCGGAGGTCGCCTGGTGCTCGAAGCAGTACGTGCCACCAACGGAGTCGCCGTGTCGGTCTCGGACGAGGACCTGTTGAGCTACCTCCGGCGCTGCGCAGCCACCGAGGGCCTCCTCCCGTGCCCAGAAGGCGCAGCGACGCTGGCCGCTGTGGCGGCCCTTCGCCAGCAGGACTGGATCGCCGATAACGAGGAGGTCGTCGTGCTCAACACCGGCGCCGGCAACAAGTATGCCGAGGCCATCGAGGTCGATCTGCCCACCCACGAGCGGGACGCCAGCCTGCTGAGGAACCGCTGACCCTCCTGCATTCGCGCAGCTGAACCGGCCGGCGGGGCGTTGGAGGAGTCGCTCTGGGGGCATTCCCGGTGGAGCTGGCTCGGAAGAGAGGGTTGAAAGGTCATGGCCGACGATCTGAACAGGACTACCGAGGTGCACCGGCCAAGCCTGGTGGACGAGGCCTACACGGCAATCCGCGCGATGATTGTCGACGGAGAGATCCCGCCCGGGTCACGGGTGACCGTGCGCCCCATCGCCGATCGGCTGTCCCTCTCGGCGACCCCCATCAAGGCAGCGCTGGTCACCCTGCAGCGCGAAGGGGTGCTCGTTTCCAAGCTCCACCGGGGTTTCTTCGTGCCCCAGCTGAGCACCGAGGACATGCTCGAGATCTATGAGATGCGCGAGGCGCTCGATCGCCTCGCCAGCCGACGTGCGGCGACATCGCCGAGCCACGTGGCCATCGCATCCCGGCTGAGAAGGGACTGCGAGGAGCAAAGGGCGTTCCTCGAAACCAACGACGTCGACGGCTATCGACGCAGCGACCTCGACTTCCACCGCAACCTCTGGATCCTCTGTGGCAACAACCGGCTTCGCCGCACGGCCGAAGAGCTGATGGGGCAGATGAAACTCCGAAACAGCCTGTCCGCGCGCCTCCCCGGACGCGTGTCCATGTCTCTCAGTGAGCACCTCGCCATCGTGGATGCCGTGGAGCAGGGGGACAGCGAGGGCGCCGAGTCGGCAGCGCGCCATCACATCGACAGTGTGCAGAAGACCTTCCTGGAGTCGATGGACGGGCCGAAGTCCGCGGTGGACGCTCCCTAGCAAGGCGACTGCACGGCATACCGGTGGACCCGAACGAGCAAACGCAGGAAGCGAGCCAGTGCAGCGAACCGAAGGCAACACGGATGGCCCGGAACCCGTCCGTCGCTGGCGGAGAAGCCAGTGCCGGCCGGGATGCGACCTGGCCCCGCTGGACGTGCGTCACCTGCTCGGTCACCGCCAACCCGGGACAGGGCACCGGGAGGGAGCAGCGTGGCCCGGGCTTGCGGCGGTCGCCGGTGCCTCGGCGCTCGCCTACGCCGTCTCTCACTTCCTGCCTGCGGTGAACCCTTCTACCGTTGCCGTCCTGCTGGGGGCGCTGGCAGTCAACCTCGGTTTGCACCGAGCTGTGCTGCACCCAGGCACACACGTCGCGTCCCATCGGCTGCTCCGGATCGCGGTGGTCCTGTTGGGCCTGCAACTGGGACTGCCGCAGCTGCTTGACCTCGGGTTGGGCGGGTTCGGCGTGGTGGTCGGCGTCGTAGCCCTCACGTTCGTTGGCACGACGCTGCTCGGGCGGTTACTCGGCATCTCGTCGGCCCGCTCGTTGCTGATTGCGACGGGCTTCTCCATCTGCGGAGCGTCCGCGGTCGCCGCGATGTCCGAGGTCGCCGGCGGGGACGAGGATGACACCGCAGTGGCGATCGCGCTTGTCACCCTGTGCGGCAGTGTTGCCATCGTGCTGCTCCCCGCCCTTCGGGGACCCCTTGGGCTCGACCCAGGCGACTTCGGTCGTTGGGTCGGCGCGAGCGTCCATGATGTCGGCCAGACCGTGGCCACAGCCAACCGCGTCGACGGGGCGCTGACCACCGCAGTGGTGGTCAAGCTGAGTCGCGTCGTTCTCCTCGCCCCCTTGGTCGCAGGCGTCTCCCTCGCCCGACGTCGCACCGGAACGCCGGGCACCACGGGAGCCGAGCGGCGGGCGCCGATCATCCCACTGTTTGTCGTGGGGTTCCTTGCCGCAATTGCCATGTCGAGCACCGATCTCCTGCCCGGTGGTGTCCTCTCCGCGGCTAAAGGCCTCCAGGAGGTCCTCCTGGTCGCAGCCCTGGTTGGGCTTGGTACTGGCATCCACCTGTCCAGGCTGCGGCGCACGGGCGGCAGAGCACTGGTCCTCGCCCTCGCGTCTTGGCTCCTCGTCGGTGCGACCGCTTACGCGGGCGTGGTCCTGCTCGGCGCCTGAGGTGACGACCCACGGAACCAACAGGAGAGCCGGTTGTATCGATGGCAGGGACGTGCCGGACTACTTCGGGACCTGGCGCACCGACCGGTAGTCGTGCGAAGCGAGCACCTGGTCGGCGCTGCGCTCTAGGGCCGCGAAAGAGTTGTGGCAGTCGGTTAGATCGGTGAACAGAGCCGGGGGTGCGTGACCACCATCCGGGTGCGCCCAGTTCTCCAGACGGTTCACTAAGTCGCCGGCGACAGCGACCCTCCCAACCGCGGTCGCGAACACCACCCCGGCCGAGCCGGGAGTATGGCCCGGGAGGTGCAGCATCGTGCACCCGGACGCCACCTGGACGGTTCCCTCGACAGGGCGGATCCGGTCGAAAATGGGCATCCACGGCGGGATCACGCCGGGGTGACCCACTTCGTATCCGCCGCATTGGTGGGCCTCCGGCAGCACCGCATACCGCACCTCTTCTTGCTGGACAAGGAAGCGGGCATGTGGCAGTGACTCCCCGTGCGCGCAATGGTCGTAATGCAGGTGTGTGAAGACGACGGTCTCGATCTCGGCCGGGTCGACGCCTGCTGCGCGCAGCGCGTGGTCGATCCGGTGCTCAGGGCGGACCTCAAGTGCCGCGTGGAAGTCGGCCGTGACCGGCGTCGGCACGGGTGGCCCGGTGTCCACGAGGACCCTGGACCCGTCCGAGCCGGTCGCGAGCCAGGCGATGCACGGCGCTCGCACCGCCTCGGTGTCCGAGCTGCCGTGCACGAAACTGTCGATGCGGAAGGCCGTGAAGACGCCCACAACCAGGGGCGTCAACTCGTAGATGGTGCTCACTGGGGACTCCTCGACCGATGTTGTACGACTTCCGAGTGCCAGGGTTACAGGAGGTTCATGATCACGCTCTTCTCCCGCGTGTAGCCGAGAAGCTCGCCAAGGCCGCCCTCCTTGCCGATTCCGCTGTGCTTGAAGCCGCCGAAGGGGACCCCCGCTGGACGAGAGGCTTCGCCGTTGACCCACACCATCCCGGCGTCGAGGCGCTGCGCCGTACGGAAGGCGGAGGACAGGTCTTGTGTCCAGACGTTGGCGGTCAGCCCGTACTCGACCCCGTTGGCCAGCGCCACCATCTCGTCGACGTCGCGCCAGGTCAGGATTGAGATCACCGGACCGAAGATCTCCTCCTGGGCAATCCGCATCCGCGGGTCGACGTCGGAGAAGATTGTCGGGGCCACGAAGTACCCCCGGTCCAGGCCGGCGGGCCGTCCTCCGCCGGTGACAAGCGTCGCGCCCTCCGCTTTGCCCACCTCGATGTAGTCGAGAACGCGCCGGTGGTGGGCGGCGAAGCTCAGCGGTCCGACCTCGACATCGTCGCGTTGCGGGTCACCGATCCTCAACGCCTCCACGAGCTCCACCAAACGCGCCGTGAAGGCCCCCGCGATCGAGGTATGCACAAGCAGGCGTGAGGTGGACTGGCAGGACTGGCCGGTCGACCGGCGCAGGTTCATCCCGGCGACGGCAGCTGCGGTGGCCGCCGACAGGTCAACGTCGGGAAACACCACCATCGGGTTCTTCCCGCCGAGCTCGAGGCTGACGTGCTTGATGTGCTCCGCGGCGCCACGCATGATGGCGCGACCGGTCGGGACTCCACCGGTGAACGCGATCCGGGGTACGCGCGGGTGCTCGACGAGGGCGTTGCCGGCCTCAGAGCCTGTCCCGGTGACCACGCTGAGAACTCCATCGGGCAGCAGCTCGGTGGCGATCCCGGCGAACTTCAGCGTCGACAGCGACGTGTGCTCCGATGGTTTGAGGATCACCGCGTTACCGGTGATCAAGGGCGCGGCGGACTTTCCGACCGCATACAGCAGGGGGTGGTTGTAGGCGGTGATCCGGCCGACGACGCCGTACGGCTCGCGGAACGTGAGACCAAACTGCGCCGCCGTCCACGGGATCGTGTCGCCCTTCGCCTCACCTCCGAGCCCCGCGAAGTAGCGGAGCTCCTCCCCCGCCCGGCCCGCGTCGTAGCGCATTCCGCTGATCGGGTTGCCCGAGTCGATGGTGTCTGTCAGCGCCAGGTCCTCTGCCGCTTCAGCCAGCCGATCGCCCAGCGCGAAGAGCAAGTCTGAGCGGCGTCGCCACGTGAAGGACGCCCATTCGCGGCTGCCCTCCTCTGCGCGCTCCACGGCTGTGGCCACATCGGCTGCGGTGGCGGCCGGGATGGTCCCAATCTGCTCCTCCGTGGCCGGGTCGATCACCGGCAGCGTCGGACCGGCGACCTTCGACGAAGACCTGCCCAGATTGGGAGACGGCTGCGAGGGGGCGTCCTGTTGCGGGAGAGTCATTGATCACCTTGTCCGTGGGTGGAATGGGCCTACGAACCGACCACGTGCAGGAGGCACAGGGGGCGGTCCGCTCAGTGCATGAAGGAGCCGCCATCGACGACGAGGGTTTGTCCGGTGATGAAGTCGCTGTCCCGGGATGAGAAGAAGAGAACGGCGCCCTCCAGGTCGTCGGGTCGTTGAACACGGGCCAGGGCCCGGTCGTTCTTCGCCGACTCGCGCATGGCCAGGGTAGCTGTGTCAGGGGCCTCCTCGCTGAGCGTGCTGCCCGGGGCAACGCAGTTGACGGTGATTCCTGAGGGGCCCATCTCGCGCGCCAGCGTCCGAGTGAAACCGAGGATGCCGGCCTTACTGGTGACGTAGTGGATGCGGCTGGCGGACCCTTTCAGTGCGGTGCCGGAGCTGATATTGACGACCTTGCCGTAACCCTGCTCGCGCATGACTGGGAAGACGGCACGCGCAGCCAACCAGGGGCCTCGGAGGTTGATCGCCATCATTCGGTCCCACTCCTCGACTTCGATCTCGTTGAAGGGTGAGCGCGACATGGGGACGGTCGCGAAGAGCGCGGCGTTGTTGATCAAGATGTCGATGCGCCCGAAGGCATAGACCGCCGCCTGCGCCATCCGGTCCACGTCCGCCTTGTCCCGAACATCGGTCCGGATCCCGATGGTCTGAAAGCCTTCAGAGGCTAGTTCCTTGGCGCCGGCCTCGACTGCGTCGCCGTCGATGTCAGCGAGGACGACCGCGGCGCCCTCCCGAGCAAAACGCCGGGCGTAGTTCTTGCCGATGCCGTGTCCGGCGCCCGTGATGATGGCGACGCGGTCACGGAGAGAACCGGAGTAGCCGATGTCGGTCATGAGTGGTGTTCCCCTCGGGTGCTGTTCGGTACTGGGTAGATCGGGAGGTTGGTCACCAGACAGAGCGTTCGGACTGCTCAGTGGCGGCGTCGATGCTGGCGGCGTAGGCGGCGCGCATGATCTCCGAGCCCGACGCCTCCCCCCCGGGCAGTTCGGTGTAGATGCGCCCTCGCCCGACCACGAGGACCCGATCGCACACATGAGCGAGGTCCTCGTACTCGATGCTTGCCATCAAGATCGCCCTGCCGCGCGCCTTCTGGTCGCCGAGGATGCGAAAGATCTCTCGCTTGGTCATGACGTCGATCCCCTCCGTCGGTTCATGCAGGAGGAGAACTCCAGGCTCGGTGGCGAGCCACTTGCCCAGCAGTACCTTCTGCTGGTTGCCGCCGCTCATTATGCTGAGCTTCGCTTCGGTCGAGGCGGGGACGACGCCGAAGAGGTCGACCACCGACTGCGCGGCCGACCTCTCGAGACGGGATGAGAGGAAGCCTGCCCGCCGAAAGTGCCTCAACCGAGGTTGGACCACGTTTTCACGGATGGTCATACGGTCGACGAAGCCGCGTCTGGCGCGATCGGCCGGCACGAAGGCGACCCCGCGGCGCAGCTGGCCGCGGATCGACGTCCGTCCGATGGAAGTCTCGGCTCCGTCGACCGACATGGTGCCGCTGCCACCGCGGGACGGGTCGAACAGCAGGTAGGGGATCTGCTCGAAACCGGAGCCCTCGATGCCGGTGATGCCCAGGATCTCGCCCTCATTGACGGAGAAGCTCATGTCGCGGACGACCCCGCCGCGTAGGTTGCGCACGCGGAGCTTGGCCCGCGACGCCTCGACGGGCAGCAGCGGGGGGTAGAAGGACTCCAGGGGCGCGCCGACCAGGGCCTCGATGATGCCGTCGTCGGTGGTGTCGCGGGCGTCGAAGACTTGCACAATCCGGCCGCCCCGCAGCACGCAGATGCGGTCGGCTACTTCACGCAGCTCCTCGGGCCGGTGTCCGATGAACAGCATGCCGAGCTGCTCGGCGGCCACGAGCTCTCGTAGCCATGTCCCTAAGGCGCGGCTCTCGTCCTCGCCCATGGCGGCGGTGGCCTCGTCGAGCACGATGACCCGACGGTGCTCCCCACTTCTGGTGTGGAGGGCGCGGATGATCGCGAGCTTCGCCCGCTCTGCGGGACCGAGGTAGGCAGCGTCGGAGTCGAGGACGACTCGCACGTTGTGCCGCTCGAGCTCCGCCGCCACCTCGTCGCGCTCGGCCTGCCAGTGGATGCGCTGGGCGCTACCGGCATATCCCCGGCCCAGGCACATGTTGTCCAGCACGCTCATTCCGGAGACGAAGCCCTTTTCCTGGTGCACGAATCGCACTCCGGCTCTGCGAACCTCCTGCGGTCGCACCGGCCCGGGTAGCTCGGCGCCGCCTACGACGATGTGGCCCGCGTCCGCCTGGTGGTAGCCGGCGAGAATCTTGACCAGCGTGGACTTGCCAGATCCGTTGGCGCCGGCCAGGGCGACCACCTCGCCCGCCCCGACCTGGACGTTCACGTCGGTGAGGACGGAACGGCCGCCGTTGAAGGCTTTGCTGATCCCTGACATGAGCAGGGCTGGTGGCCGCGCGGCCGAGGGCACGCTCACTTTGACCAAGTCTTGGCGTAGGCCTGCGTCAGCGCGTCAGGCGAGCCCGTGTACCACTCGCCCGTCCGGAAGTTAGTGGCGGCCACCGTGATGCTTCCGATGTTTTCTCGGGTGAACACCCTCACGGCCGGTGCTGCTTCACGCAGCGGCGGGGCCCCGGTGAGAAAGCGCAACGCCTGGCCGGCGGCGATCAGGCCCATTTCGGGGAAGCTCTGGCCGATCTCAGCGGCGACGAGGCCACCCTGTGCCAGCTCACTCATCTGCTGGAGGCTGCCGTTCACCGTCACGACCTTCACCGGGCCGCCCTTACCGGCCTGCCTGATCGCCGGATTGGTGTAGGCCGCCATGGGGTCGAAGACCGGGACGACGTAACCGATGTCAGGGTTCTGCGCGAGCTTCGAGGACACGACCGGAGCGAGGTCGGAGGCCCAGCTCGGAAGGGCCACCCCGGCGGAGACGGTGCTGCACGCGGGGCACCGCTTCTGCATCTCGGCGGCGAATGCCTTCTCGACGTACTCCGAGCCGACGATCCCGGGCGAGGCGATGAACAGCACCTTCGCCTTGCCACTCGAATCACCGATAATAAAGTCGGCGGCCAACGTCCCAGAGAGCGCGTCCGGCGGCGCGGCGTTCCCGCTGACCAGGTCGACGTCCGTCGCGAGCGCTGAGGCGTCGACACCGGAGGCTTCCACCTCCGAAGGCATGGGAAAGTCCAGGGCTGAGATGACCGGAATGTTCGCGGCCTTCGCACCAGCCACGCCCTGTGAGTAGGTCTTGGGATCACCGCCGATGACCACGATCGCCTTGACCGACTGAACGACGCCCCGGTTGATGCAGGAACTGATGTTCACCGACACGCCCGCCGCATCGCAGCGCTGCACGGTCACGCCCTTGCCGGTCAGGGCGTTGCGTACGCTCTCCGACACGGCCGCTACCGCCGGGTTTGCACCGGTGAGGTCGACGACCTCGACGGCCTTGCCTGCCGCGCTGCTGGCGTCAAACGCGTCGCCGGCCGGTATCGGGACCTTCGCCTTCAGGTAAGGGGTCAGGTTCGCCGTGGCTCCCGCGACGTCGCCTGTGGCCGGCCCGGAGCCGGTGGTGGCCTGTTGCCCCCCGCTGTTAGTCCCGCAAGCTGCGAGGGTCCAAAGGGCGGCGCACAGCGCCAGTGCTGCGGGGGTACGTCCGCGTCGAGACACCGTGTCAGACATCGGACCTCCTTCCAAAGTGGTGGCCGAAGTTGGCCGCGATACCGGAGACCGCGATGATGATGATGAGAGCTCCGCCGTAGAAGACATTGCTCACCCAGGTGCCTGCGCCGATCAGCTGGATGCCGTAGATGCCGGTTGCCAGGAAGTAGAGGGACACGAAAGTCCCCAGCGGGTTGACTTGGCCTGGTGTGAAAACGAGCGTGCCGAGGAACGTGGCGGCGAAGGCTGGCAGCAGCAGCGGCTCGAAAGAGGTGGGATCGGCACCTCCGGCGATGCTGATGGACACCACCCCGGCAACGCCAGCGATCAGAGATCCGACGACGAAACTGCCAAGGCGCAGACCGTCACCGTTGATGCCGGACAGCCGGGCCACTTCCCTGTTGAAGCCGAGGAAGAGCACCGACCGACCCGACGGGGTATGGCGCAGCACGTACCAGAGCAGGACGGCGATGACCAGCGCGTAGAAGAAGGCCAAGCTAACCCCGCCGACCGTGGTGTTGACCACCTGACTGACGTCAGGGGAGATGCCGCCGATCGTCTGGGAGTTCGCAATGAAGAGGGTTAAACCCAAGACGAGGGTGCCCATGCCCAACGTGACGATCAAGCCCTGAACTCTCAGGAACACCGTGATCGCACCGCTGACCAGTCCGATAAGCCCGGCGACGCCCAGCGCCACAGCCAGCGCAGCTGCGGCATTCCAGTGATTCACTCCGGTTAACTGACCGAAGGTGATGGCGGACAGACCCATGACCGAGGCGACAGACAAGTCGATCTCAGCCACCGCGAGCGTCGGGACGACGGCGAGCGCCAGGATGGCCAGGGCCGCTTGGGAACTTGCCAGCTGAGTGAAGCTCTCGACTCGAAGAAAGGTGCTCGGGACGATCAGGGCAAAGACCACGATCTCCAACGCCCACACCAGTAGCAGGCCGTACCGGCTGGTCAGCCCGGTCGCCGTCAAGGGTGCGCGGCGCCTGGTTGTAGCAGCGGATGCACTGGCAAAAGAAGGCGCCGGCTCAGTGCTCGGCCGTGGTGGCGGCGTGGGCGCTCCGGGCATCGTTGCTCCTCTACTATTCGCTATGCGAATATTGTGCGCCCCGCAACGCTAACAGATCTGAACCCTCTATCACAAGAGTTTGGTATGACCTTTGGTCCGATGCGCGTTACGGCAGCGTCGCTGCGTAACTCAACTGCTCCTGGCGACGTTGGAGGTGCCCAGGGCGTGGGGAGCGGGTCGGTTGCTACAGCTTGGCTCCGAGGCGGTCGGCCTCGCTGCGCAGTACTGGGAGAAACGCCTGTTCCATGTGCGAGATCGTCTCGCGGTTGGAGGCCGTCGCCAGGCTCAATGTCGCCTGGGTAACGCCGGCAGAGTCCCGGACCGGAACGGCGATCGACCGTACGCCAGGCTGCAGCTCCTCATCCGTGAACGAGAACCCGCTCACCCGAGCTCGCTGGACTCGCTCGCGGACCAACTCCGGCGTAAGCAGCGTCCTTGGGCCCGTCCTGGTGAACTCGCAGCCCTCAAGGAATTCGTCCAGTTCAGGCTCGGTCATGGCCGACAGGAAGACGCGCCCCGCTGCCGACGTGTGCGCTGGCATGTGCGACCCCACCCGCACGCCGGTGGTGATGACTTCCCGGGCCTCAGCGCGGGCTACGAACGTCACTGAGCGTCCGTCGAGGACACCGAGCGAGCTGGACTCCCCTACGGCGTCACGGACGGACGCAAGGTGCGGCTGCGCCAGCAGCGGCAGCGGTGAGGCCGACAGGTAGGAGGAGGCCAAACGAGCCAGTCGGGCGGTCGGCCGAAAGTACTTGCCGTCGTGGCTCAGGTAGCCCAACGACTCGAGCGTGAGCAGGCAGCGACGGGCAACGGCGGGGCTGAGACCGGCGGCTCGGGCGGCTGTCGTGATCGTCAACTGCGGCGTGTGGGGGTTGAAGGCCTCCAGGATGGTCAGCCCTTTGGCCAGGCCGGCCACGACTTCGCGGCGTGGCGAGTAGACCTTCGCGGACCCTTCGTGACTTGTCACGTATTCGTTATACGAAAATAGTTCGGGTCCGTCAACCTGGACTCCGGGCATATGCTTCCCCCGGTCGGCGTGGTCGGTCTAACGGTCTAATATCGGACCATGGCCTCGGCTACCAGCGGTCAACCTGCCCGCGCGCGCGACGACCGCAATGCGGCGATGTTCAACCGCGTCACTGCCAGTCGGGTCTCCGACCTCATCGTTGACCAAATCCGGTTGCTCATTCGTGACGGTCACTTGACTGCTAGTGACCGGCTGCCGTCGGAGCGCGAACTCGCAGAGCGTTTCGGGGTCAGCCGGGTGACCGTGCGTGACGCGCTGCGCGGTCTGGAGGCTAACGGGCTAGTGACTATCCGCGTCGGTGCCCACGGTGGGGCGTTCGTCACCGCGCCGACAAGTGAGCGTGTCGGCGAGAGAATCTCCGATCTGCTCAGCCTGTCGGTGGTGTCGTCGGCGCAGGTCACCGAGGCGCGGCAGGTCCTTGAACTGGCCATTGTTCCCCTTATCTGCGAGCGCGCCGACGAGCAGGACGTTGATGAGTTGCTCGAGATATGCGACCGGGCTGACGCAGCGTTGGCCAGCGGCGAGGGATATCCGGTGTCACTGTCGGCGGACTTCCACACCCGCATGGCGGGGGCGACGCACAACCCGGCGATCGAGATGTTCGCGCAGTCCTTCCGCGGGCCGATGCTGGCCTCGCTGCTGCACGCTCAGGACGAGGATCCTGAGGTGGGCGTGAAGGGCACGGCGGAGCACCGTGAGTTGGTGGAGGCGGTGCAGCGCCGTGACGTAGCGAGCGCTCAAGAGACCATGCGCCAGCATCTGGCCCGAACCGCCGAGCGGGTCAAGCCGCACGTATGACGGCCGGTTACCGCCCTTGGCTGGTCAGCAGCGCGTCCAGCCGAGGGTAGACCCTGCGGGCGTTGCCCGCGAAGACCGCGGCCCGGTCTTGTTGGCCGAAGCCGGCTGTCTCGACGTAGGTGCGGGTGTCGTCCCACGCGATTCCCGTGTCCGGGTCAGCGCCACGCACTGCGCCAAGCATCTCTGAGGCGAACAGGAGGTTCTCCGCGGGGATGACCTGACGCAGGAGGTCAATGCCCGGCTGGTGGTAGACGCATGTGTCGAAGAAGACGTTGCGCAGCAGCTCTGCCGGGTCGGGTCGGCCCAAGCGCATGGCCAGGCCCCGGTAGCGGCCCCAGTGGTAAGGAACCGCGCCACCGCCGTGAGGGATCACGAGCCGCAGGGTTGGGAACCGGTCGAAGAGGTCGTTCTGGACTAACTGCATGAAGACCGAGGTGTCGGCGTTGATGTAGTGCGCGCCGAGCGTGTGGAACGCCGGGTTGCACGATGCGGACACGTGCACCATGGCCGGGACGTCGAGCTGCACGAGGGCCTCGTACAGCGGGAACCAGTACTCGTCGGTCATCGTCGGCGCCGTCCACCACCCGCCGGAGGGGTCGGGGTTGACGTTGGCTCCGACGAAGCCGAGCTCCTCCACACAGCGGTGCAGCTCGGCGATCGAGTCGTGGAGTGCGTCCCCTGGTGTCTGCGGCAGTTGGCAGACGCCCGCGAAGTTCTCAGGGAACAGCCGGGTCACCTGGTGGATTAGGTTGTTGCAGACCCGCGCCCATAGGCCGGCCGTGACCTGGTCGGTCAGGTGGTGCTCCATGGCCGAAGCCTGGGGTGAGATGACCATGAGGTCTCCGCCTCGCTCGCGTAGCACTCGCAGTTGGTTGGTTTCGATCGCCTCGCAGACAGCCTCGTCGCCGGGCGCCTGGTACGCCTGGGCTTCCCCGGACTTTTGCGCAACCCGGAAGTCGGTGTGGCTGGCCGGGACGGTGGTGAAGTGACCGTGGCAGTCGATGATCATCGTGTCTCCGTTTGGGGGGGTCAGGCCCGGCTTAGTCGTCGGACGCGTCGACGTACTCGAGACCTGTGCGAGCTAGCCGCTCGCGCATGCCGTTGACGTCCAGGCTGAGCTCGCCGTTCTGATAGCGCTCTCGAGAACCGGCCTCCTTTTTCTCGCGTGCCGCGGAGGCGGCCAACACTCCGCCCGCCCGCTGCCGGGGGACGACGACGACGCCGTCATCGTCGGCCACGACCACGTCCCCGGGCCGCACCGGCTGGCCGGCGCAGACGATGGGCACGTTGACGTCGCCGAGTGTCTCCTTGACGGTGCCGGTGGCCGACACGTAGCGCGACCAGACCGGGAAGCCCATGTCTTTGAGCTCGGCGACGTCCCGGCAGCCGGCGTCAATGACTAGTCCGTGTACGCCGCGCGCGGTGAGGGCTGTGGCCAGCAGCTCGCCGAAGTAGCCCGCGTCGGAGGGCGAGGTGGGGGCGACCACCAGAAGGTCACCTTCCCCACACTGTTCCACCGCCACGTGGATCATCCAGTTGTCGCAGGGCGGGACGCTCACCGTGATGGCGGTCCCGGCTACGTGGGCGCCGGCCCACACCGGCCGCAATAGGGAACCGAGGTAGCCGGTCCGGCCCTGCGCTTCGTGGATGGTGGCGACACCGTAACCGGCCAGGGCGTCGACGGTGGCGCGGTCGGCCCGTGGAGGGTTGCGGACGACGAGAGGCATGCCCGCCGCCCTCAGGACGCCGCCGCCTGGACGGCGGGTGCGGGGGTGTCAGCCCAGGGCAGCAGCGAGACGTGGATGACGTCCTCCGCCGTCTCCCCGCCCATGGCGCGGATCGCGTGGTCGACGTCCGCCAGCCCAAAGGAGTGGGTGCCGAGCCGCTCGAGCGGGAATCGCCGGGAGGCCAGCATCTCGAGGGCCCGCTCGACGGCCCGGTAGCTGTGCCCACGGGCACTCTTGAGCGCGATGGACTTCTCGGTCATCTTCTTCAGCGGGAAGTCGGGGAAGGCAGCCAGTTCCCCCTGAGTGACCATGACGCCCTCACGGCGCTTGAGCGCGTCGATGCCTAGCAGCACGGGGGCGGCGCCGGCGCCCGCGGTGCAGTCGAGGACGACGTCGACGCCCCGGCCGCCGGTCAGCTCCCTTACGCGGTCCAGCGGGTTCTCGCGCTGGACATCGATAAGGGCGTCGGCGCCCAGCGCCCTGGCCAGTTCCAGCCGCCCGGCGTCGCGTGAGGTGCCGGTGACCACGACAAGCGAGGCGCCGACCGCCTTGGAGGCGCATACCTGCGACAGGCCCTGCTGCCCCGGCCCTTGGATGAGCACGGTCGAGCCGTAGCCGACACCCCCGGCGTTGAGCGCCCATTCGATGCCGTTCGACAGCGGCGTCACCACGCTGGCCAGTTCGGCGGAGACGCCTTCTGGCACCTTGTGCAGGACCGCGTTCCAGGGCAGGAACATGTATTGCGCGAATCCGCCCCAAAGGTGGAAGGGGTTGTCGGCGGAGGTGTATCCGTAGCGGCGCGCATCCGGGTTGGTCCGCCAGTCGGTGTTCTCGCAGTGCCGGTACTCCCCTGCGTGGCACCAGGCGCAATGAAAGCAGCCCACGTAGTGCTCGACGAAGACCCGGTCCCCGTCTCGCAGGTCGTGCCGTTCAGTGAACTGCCAGCCCGCGTTCGCGATGAGGCCGACGTTTTCGTGACCCATGATCACCGGATCAGGGAACGGCGGCTTGCCGTACATCTTGACGTCGGTGCCGCAGATGCCGGCGACTTCCACCTTCAGCAGCGCGGCGTTCGCGGGAAGGTCCGGCATCGGAAAGGAGCGGATCTCGGTATGGCCTGGAGCGGTGCGTACAGCGGCCAGCACGTCGTCGACCACGTCGCCCTCCTTATGGGTAGGAGCCGTCACGGATCCGGCTCCGGTCTAATTGTCTTACCATATGCTACATTCCTTATGCCTGGCCATGTCGCCCATATGTCTGTCGGGCGAACCTCGACCTTCCCGGGAGCCCTGAGCCCATGGCGGACCTGCGTCTGCGCACCGTGACCCGCACCTCGGGGGCCAACTCCGCGCTCAAGGACGGCAGCGTCACCCCGCATGACGCGATCCTGGACTTCGTCGAGGTCCCGGTGCTCGTGCAAGGCTTCCGCCGCATGGTACGCAGCCTCGAATTCGACGTCTGCGAGATGGCACTGAGCACGTACGTCCTCGCCAAGGCCCACGGTATCCGCTTCACGGCGCTGCCGGTCTTCCTGGTGCGTGGTTTCCACCACGGTGCGATCCGGGTCGCCGGACCGGGGAACGTACAGTCGCCCCGCGGTTTGCAGGATCAGAACGTGGGTGTCAACCGGGGATACACGGTGACGACGGGCGTGTGGGCCCGGGGAATCCTCGCCGAGGAGTATGGCGTCGACCTCGACCGGATCACCTGGGTGCTGTCCGGAGACGAGCACGTAGCGGACTACCGGCCGCCGGGCAACGTGGTCAGCATGCCGGCAGGTGGTGTGTTGAGCGGGATGCTCGCCGACGGAGATCTTGCTGCGGTTATCGGCGTCGACAGCCCGGATACGGTGCCTCTCATCCCCCGCCCGGAAGAGGCCGGTTTCATCGCCCTCCAACGCACCGGCCACTACCCGATCAACCATCTGATAGTGGTGAGGGACGACCTGCTGGTCGAACACCCTCGACTGGCCGGCGATCTCTTCGGCGCCTTCGCCGAGGCCAAGATCCGGTACGTAAGCCAGTTGCGGGACCACTCCATCACCGATCCGAGGGCGATCGACCATACCTACATGCGTGTGATGGAGCTGACCGGGCGGGACCCGCTGCCCTACGGAGTCGAACCCAACCGCGCAATGCTCGAGAAGTTGCTCGACCATGTGGTGAGCCAGCACATTGTCGACCAGCGGCCCACCGTTGGGTCGTTGTTCGCAGACCACACCCTCGACCTGACCGCCTGAGGCCCACTTCTCGAACGTGTCGCCGTCGCCGCTGACCGCAACGCTGTCCGTCTCATGCGCCGGCTGATCGGCTGGCCGGCACGGTGATCTCCTCGTCGGTGAAGGCGCACGCGGTGACCCGGCCGCGGGACATCCCCTACGGGGATGCGCCGGTCCGGCTGGTGTGGCAAGAGCGGCGATGGCGGTGCCGGTAGCAGGCCTATCCACGAGGGTCGTTCACCCGAGTCGCTGCCGGGGTGCGGGCACGGGCGCGAGTGACGACCCGGCTAAGGCGTGAGAGTGGCGCCGGTCTGGCGAAGCGGTTCTGCCGCGTCCTGGCCGGCGCCGGGCACTACCGCGGCTCATGGCCGGTGGCGCACCGTGCGTATGTCGAGCACCGGCAGGGCCAGCTCGCCAAGCCGTTGCCGCCGGTGGCGGTGCTGGGGATCGACGAGACCCGCCGGGGGAAGCTGAAGTGGGAACACGACACGACCCCACCACGAGCCGGTGGTGGGTCGTGCATGACCAGTGGCACACGGGGGGTGGCAGGTGGTCTAGTTGATCGTCGCGGCCCGCTCACGAAGCACGGAGTCTGGTGGCGCAGCGCTCGCAACGCTTCGACCAGCCCGTCGCCGCCTGGAGGGGTCGCGCTGGCCCGGCCGGTCATCACCGCCTAAGCCGCCGAGTACGCGTCGAGCACATCGGTTATCTCCCGGCACCAGTCCGGACTTCCGCAGATGATGAGCACACGATCGGCCGAAACCGGGCGTTGACCTGCGGAAACGCTGTTTGGGCGTGATGGGGTCGTGTTACTACGCCGTGTTCGAGGCGGGCGGGCCGGGTCA
>JAABUN010002218.1_pt1 | contig 35881 bp, 29 predicted proteins | sample 5559311 | NCBI WGS metagenome assembly JAABUN01 (sample SAMN10711877, study PRJNA513370) | rock metagenome | isolation source: Antarctica rocks | place: Antarctica: Victoria Land, Siegfried Peak sud | reverse complement strand
AGTAGTAGGCATTTTGATAAAACTTTGTGTTGTAGTGAATTACAAAGTTATACACATCACTAATTGCTTACTACTTTTTTTTTAATTAGAATTCTACAGCCCTGTGACAAATGTATCCATTTTACTGTTTTCATTACTTCTGCTCTATGTCCATTCAGCAATGCAAATTCAAGGAGGAAATATGCAAAAAGTACAGGTATCAACTTTGAAATAACAGTAAGATCTTTAATGCTAATTGGTCCAACCTGTATTGAAGTAAAAGATTGGCTTAATGTTAGAAAATATATAAATACGATAACAATTAGGAAAAGTGTCAACCTATCATTTCTCTGGTTGAGGTCTTTTATTTTGCTATATAGTTTATTATTGTAGTCAGTAATACGTTCAACTTGATTATCTTCTATGAACTTTAAAATTTCTTGACGTGTCATTTTATAAAAAATTACTGCTAACAACATGGTTTTTGCTGTACCTGCCATTTGCAATAAATTCTGTACATTAAAACCTGATTTAAAAGCGCCTGGTTTCAGAAACCCAATTAAGGAAGATAAGCTTTGTACCATACCAACCGCACTGGTAATTTTACTGGCAGTGCCCAGCCAGTTACTTTTTTGGCCTGACCAGCTGCTTAAAAAGGAACTGGGTTTTATGGCATTGGTAAATTGGGTTAATAACTTCCCGGGTTTGCCATGCCGGTAGCTTCCTGGGTTGCTTTATTCAAATCAGGCAATTGCGCATAAACACTGCTGCCGATAAACAGAAGAACAAAAGCAAAATTAAAAATTTTTTTATAGTTAATTTTTAATGGAACAAGTTATAAAAGCCATTTATCTATCCCGCTAAGTTGAAATTATAGTTTTTAATAAACCTTACTGAACTATCGGGATACATGTTAAATGTAAGGTTATTCATTGATAATTATTTTGGCAAAACGGTTGTTGCGGTTGTAAATATCATGCAGGAAGACCAAAGGAACACGGGTTAATATAACAACTACCCGTGTTTCTCCGTATCTCCCTGGCTCAATGGTTTAACGGGTTGCGCCTGATCATAAAATCAAAAAGATTATAATTACTGTTGTCGTCATCTCTACTGATTAAGCTCAAAGCTGACAGCCATAAAATCATCTCCCGATTTCGTAAACTGTTTGCCTTATAAGGTGTTAGTTTTGTATCACTTGAAAGTTTCTTCATTCCATATAGCATTAGTAGGTAATCCAAACTGTGGGAAAACCTCCTTATTTAATTCTTTAACAGGGTTAAATCAGAAAGTTGGCAATTTCCCGGGTGTTACGGTTGATAAAAAAACCGGGAGCAGCGAAATTTCTGAAAGCTTAACAGCAAAAATTATTGACCTTCCCGGAACCTATAGTCTCTACCCGAAAAAGGGTGATGAATGGGTAACTTACCGTGTATTACTAAACCAGGACAAAGACGTAAAACCTGACCTGGTAGTTTTACTGGCAGATGCAAGCAACCTGAAACGCAACCTGTTGTTTGTTTCACAGATAATTGACCTTAAAATACCGGTGGTGATTGCGCTTACTATGATGGACCTGGCAAAGAAAAAAGGTATTGAAATAAATATTGAAGGCCTTGAAAGAGAATTAGGAGTACCAATAGTTCCGGTAAACCCGCGTAAAAATAAAGGCATTCCCCAACTTAAAAAAGCTATTGCTTTAACCGCACTCAATCAATATAAAGCCCCTTTCTTCGACTTTATTCCCAATGCAGCGCTTGCCAAAGCTTCTATTGAAGGAGTGAAAAAACATTTTCCTGCTATTAGTGATTATACCGCAATCCATTACCTCATCAATCATGAAAACTTTGGATTTGACGACGGCTTGCAGCATTCAATAGAAACTATTGAAGCCACAAATAATTTCAATCATACCAGGACTCAGGCTGATGAGATCATGCAACGCTATGGCCGGATCAAGCAGATTATGTCAACTACCGTATCTGTGCCTGACCCTTTGCAAAAAACTTTGTTTACAGAACGCCTGGATAACCTTTTGCTGCACCGGGCCTGGGGATACCTGATCATGCTGGTTGTTTTGTTTATTTTGTTTCAAAGCGTTTTTCTGATCGCTGAATATCCTATGGATGCAATAGAATGGGTTTTTGCAAAAGCCGGTGGCTGGCTAGGCAGCAATTTGCCGGTTACCTGGTGGAGTAATTTGTTAGTAAACGGAATTATTGCCGGCCTGAGTGGCATATTTGTTTTCATTCCACAGATAATGATATTATTCGGACTGATAACCTTGCTGGAAGATACCGGGTATATGGCACGTATCAGTTTCTTAACGGATAAACTTATGCGTAAAGTTGGACTGAATGGAAAGAGTGTGATGCCCATGATCAGTGGCTTTGCGTGCGCAGTGCCGGCTATCATGAGTGCAAGAAATATTGAAAACAAAAAGGAGCGGCTTCTTACCATTATGATAACTCCGTTAATGAGTTGCTCCGCACGACTGCCCGTATACACTATTCTGATTGCTCTTGTAATACCAAAAGAAAAAATATGGGGTGTGTTTGGTTTACAGGGATTGGTAATGATGGTACTATATTTATTAGGACTAGTTATGGCGCTTGCAGTATCATACATAATGAAATGGTTTATCAAAATCAAAGAAAAAAGTTTTTTCATCCTGGAACTTCCTGCTTATCGCGCACCCAGGTGGAAAAATATCGGTTATACTATGCTGGAAAAAGCCAGGATATTTGTAGTGGATGCCGGTAAAATTATCATGGTTATTAGTTTAATTTTATGGGCACTGAGTAGTTTCGGTCCTCCGGGAAAGATTGACAAAGTAGCTACAAAATATGAACAATTAAAAGTGCAGCAACCTCAAAACACTGCTATCCTGGAAAAACATAGAAAACAGGAACTGCTGGAAAATTCTTATGCAGGTATTCTCGGAAAATCAATTGAACCTCTCATCACACCGCTAGGCTACGATTGGAAAATCGGAATTGCACTTGTAACCTCTTTTGCAGCCAGGGAAGTTTTTGTAGGAACCATGGCTACCTTATACAGTGTGGGAGATGATGACCAGGAGAATAGTTTGAGATTACGGGAAAAAATGCAAACTGCTAAAAAAGCGGATGGCACTAAAGTGTACACTTTAGCTACCGGGGTATCACTGATGATCTTTTATGCGCTTGCAATGCAATGTATGAGCACATTGGCCATTGTTAAAAGAGAAACCCGATCCTGGAAACTACCCCTGATTCAACTTATTTATATGACGGGACTGGCTTACTTAATGAGCCTGTTTGCATATCAGTTGTTGAAATAATGACGTATTTGCCATCAGCAGTCAGCTATCAGGCTTCAGCTATACTGTTGCTGTTGTTCTCTCCTAATAGCTGACTGCTGATAGCAAAAATTAATAGTCAGTTTATAATTGACATAACACTAGCCTATGCTGGCTTTTACGTGTACCTTAAATGCGTTTTTTATTAAATATTATATTAATCTTTTAAATTAAGGTATTTCTGAACCTCACTATATTTACTCCAGTCGATCATTGAACGAGCCGGAGCCCCACCTGGAATTAATATATACCTATATTGAAAAATCTTGGCATTATTTGAAGTGCGTGTCCCAAGGTTAGCATTAGCATATAATTGGATTCGCTGAACGAAAAAATATGGATTTATTAAAAAATTTCCATCAAAATAAGGTATAGGCACAACTCCTGGCGATGCAGTTGAACCCTGGTTCCAATAAACTTTTATTTCACCTTTTGATAAAATATCAGCGGTAAGTTTTGTTGCTGTAAGATCCGAGTAATAGCCCAATGTATCTATAACAGATCCTGTGTGAATAGTATCAGGTTTGTATGTTACATCTAACCATTCGGAATATATAACGTTAGCAGTACCAGGGGCACCAGGAACACCTGCAGGACCAGCGGGACCGGCAGGACCAGCTGCCCCAGTAGCTCCGGTAGCGCCAGTTGTACCTGCAGGTCCGGTTTTAGCACAGGAATTGAATAGCACCATTGCAACCAACATGCAGGACGCGACACTGAATGAAATTTTTTTCATGAGTTTGATTTTTAGTTTTAAGATTTCTTTTTTACCGCTTACATAGATTAATATCCCTGATATATCGAGGAGTTTACAGCAATATAAGAAAACTTGTGAAATAATAATGAAATGAAAAAAAGAGAAGTAGAAATAGTAAATTGTAGCGCAGCAATATCTGAAAAACCATTTGTAATCAGATCAGTTTCCTAAAGTTTAGATGCTATGATCTCCTTAATGCTATCAACCAGCAGATCAATGTATATTAAGTTTCCTCCTGATAGCTGACGGCTGATAGCGAATACGTAAATTTATACTTAACACTAGTGTCGTGTCAACCATAAAATGTCTGTAAATGTTGCTATCAGCAGTCAGCTATCAGCTATCAGGACGCTACTATGTAATGTATTTACTCCTGATTGCTGATAGCTGATTGCTGATGGCAAAAGCGACAAATTTAGGTTGACATGACACTAGTAGTCAATTACCTGCTCTTCCATCATAGCAGGCATCTGCCTGAATTCATATTGCTGATTACGCAACTGAGGTTCGAAACCTGCTTCACGAATAGCCTGCTGAATGCCTTTTGCAGTAAAACGATGTGGTGCTCCGGCGGCACTCACTACATTTTCCTCTATCATGATGCTTCCAAAATCATTAGCTCCGGAATGCAGGCATAACTGGGCTACTTCTTTTCCAACTGTTAACCAGGAAGCCTGAATGTTTTTTACATTAGGTAACATAATACGGCTCAAAGCAATCATCCTGATATACTCTTCCGGGGTAGTTAAATTATGTACACCCCTGATGCGGGTTAAAAGCGTATCCGCATCCTGGAAAGTCCAGGGAATAAAGGCAAGAAAACCTTTTGCTTCAGCGGGTTTACGCGATTGAACCTCCCGCAGTTTTACCAGATGTTCAAAGCGTTCGGTAATAGTTTCAACGTGGCCGAACATCATGGTGGCCGAAGTGGTGATGTTTAACTCATGCGCCTCGTGCATGATATCCAGCCATTCCTGGGCACCGCATTTTCCTTTGCTTACCAGCCGGCGTACCCGATCATTTAAAATTTCAGCACCTGCCCCGGGAAGAGAATCATGCCCTGCTTCTTTTAAAGCCATAAGTACCTGGCGGTGGGTGGAGTTTTCCAGCTTGGTAATATGAGCTATTTCAGGGGGGCCAAGTGCGTGCAGCTTAACATTCGGATATAGCTGTTTAAGTTGTTTGAACAAATTCACATAAAATGACAATCCAAGATCCGGGTGATGACCTCCCTGCAACAATAGCTGATCACCACCATACCGGATGGTTTCATCAATTTTAATCTTATAAGTTTCGATATCTGTTATATAAGATTCAACGTGGCCGGGGATTCTGTAAAAATTACAAAATTTGCAATTGGCCACACAAACATTGGTAGTATTCAGGTTGCGATCAATAATCCAGGTTACCTTACCGTGTGGAACCTGTATTTTCCTTAATTCATCTGCAATCTTCATCAGTTCACTAAGCGGTGCATTCTCAAAAAGAAAGACTCCTTCTTCTATACTTAGAAATTCGAAATCAAGGGCTTTTTTATACAGTTCAGCTAATTGCATGTATTATTATTATGTAGTAACTATAAATTGTCGTATTTGCTATCAGCCATCAGCTATCAGCTGTCAGCTGTCAGAAGGAAACATAGCAGGCATTGGTCTGCTAATAGCTAATAACTATGGATATAAAATCCACTGTTAACATGATAATAGAACAAAATTACATCAGTAATGTTTGATGTAGAAATTCAAGTATCGTGCGTACCGGCTCAAAAGGGTAAAATACAATAGCAAACAGAAGTACTTAAATATTACACAACAACTTACACCAGAACTTCTTTATAAATGGTTGGGCAAAATGATTTCAAAAGGTTATTTTTAACTGTAATAAAGATTAATCAGACAGGTTGTTTATTTTAAATTAATGCTTTGGGCGTGCCATTCTACGATTGCAAAATATTATATTCTTTGCTGACTACATTATTTTTTTCACTCTGTACTTATGGACAGGAAGAATTTATTCAGCCATCTTCCAAACTGCTCACCAATTTTTCGTTTAAGCAATTCAGTGGTGGCGTAGTGGTTGTTAAAGCGCAGCTTAATGATATTCCGGATTCCCTGAACTTTATTCTTGATACAGGAAGCGGAGGCATTTCGCTCGATTCTTTAACAACTGAAAGACTGAAAATAAAAACAGTGCAATCAGATAAAACGATCCGTGGTATAGCAGGGATGCGCACAGTACGTTTTGCCTATAATAATACAATTCATTTACCCGGGCTTCGGGTAGACAGTCTCAATTTTCACATCAATGATTATGAAATTTTAAGTAATGTTTATGGAGAACATATTGATGGCATAATCGGGTATAGTTTCCTGGTACGATATATTGTTAAGCTTAATTATGACAGCAATAAGATTTCAGTGTTTTCCAGGGGAACTTTTAAATATCCAAGAGGCGGATATCTTTTAAAGCCACTATTGGTTAGTATTCCCATACAGGGCGGACGCGTAAAAGACCAGGCGGAGGAAATCCAGGGTCGTTTTTATTTTGACATCGGCGCGGGCTTATGCCTCCTGCTTTCTACTGATTTTGCCACAGATAGCCTTAAATTCAAACCAAAGAAAAAAATGTTTCATACACAAGCGGAAGGACTTGGTGGCAAAGCCCAGATGAAAATTACTACTATCAAAGAATTTAAACTGGGTCCCTACCGCTTCCGAAGGGTGCCTGCTTACATTTTTGACGATGAGTATAATGTAACTTCCTATCCATACCTGGGTGGGTTAATTGGCAACGACCTGCTAAGGCGTTTTAATGTTATACTTAATTATGAGAAAAGAGATATTCATTTAACTCCGAATTCACACTACCGTGATCCCTTTGATTACGCTTATACCGGACTCGGCTTTTACTCTTATGATGGTGAAATAAGGGTTACTGACATAATGGAAAATTCTCCTGCCGCCGCTGCCGGCTTTAAAATTGACGATGTAATAATGGCTGTAAATAATAATTTTAGTAAAAATGTGCAGGTCTACAGGAACATCCTGCAAAGCTATGGCGAGAAACTAAAAATTTTGATTACCCGAGACGGGAAGCCGATGATGCTGACTTTAAAAGTGAGAAGCATTCTTTGAGGTGTGAGGTAGGAGGTATGGGGTATTTATCTTTCTGAAACTATTTGTTCGCTTAGTTGTCATTATCTTGCAGGCCTTTAATCAAAAATGAAAAGGGACAAGAGATATGGTATATTTTGAAAAATTTACACTTTCCAACGGGCTTACAATCATTGTTCACGAAGATCTCTCCACTCCACTGGCTGTTATGAATGTTTTGTATGATGTTGGCTCAAAAGATGAAAACCCTGATAAAACCGGCTTTGCCCATTTATTTGAACATTTAATGTTTGGCGGCAGTATTAATATTCCAAGTTATGATGAGCCGCTTCAGCTGGCCGGCGGCGAGAACAACGCTTACACAACTAATGATTTCACCAATTACTATTGCCAGCTTCCTGCGGAAAACCTGGAAACCGCTTTTTGGCTGGAGAGTGACCGTATGGTTTCCCTTGCATTCAGCGAAAAAAGCCTTGACGTGCAGCGCAAAGTGGTATGTGAAGAATTCAAAGAACATTATATAAACAAACCATATGGCGATGTATGGTTTAAACTGAGGGAACTGGCATATACTACCCATCCTTACCGGTGGCAGACGATCGGAAAAGAACTCAGCCATATTGAAAACGCAAGAATCAGCGACGTTAAAAGCTTTTTTTTCAAACACTACCGGCCGGCAAATGCAATTATTACGGTTGCCGGAAATGTAAAAACTGACCATGTAAGGGAATTGGCTGAAAAATGGTTTGGTAATATCGACCCCGGCGAAAAATATATTCGTAACCTGCCACAGGAACCAGCACAAACTGCTGCAAGGATAATGGAAGTAAAAGCAAAAGTGCCATTAGATGCTTTGTACAAGTGCTGGCATATTTATCCGCGCACGGATAGCCGCTATTATTGTGCTGATCTGATTACCGATATATTAAGTGGAGGTGGTTCTTCAAGATTATACCAGTCATTGGTAAAAGAGAAGCAGTTGTTTAATAATATTGATTGCTCACATCTCGGCAGCAATGATGCAGGATTACTAACTATTGAAGGTAAGCTGGTTAAAGGTGTATCTCTTGAAGATGCTGATAATGCAGTGGAACATGAACTGTTACTTATGCAGGATTCACTGATTGAAGAAAAAGAATTACAAAAAGTGAAAAACAAAACCGAAAGCATGATTGCTTTTGAAGATATGAGTGTGATGAACCGCGCTAATAGTCTTGCTATCTATGAACTCCTGGGAGATTCAGCTTTAATGAACAGTGAGCTTGAAAGATATAATAATGTTAGTGTAAAAGATATTCAGGAAGAAACACGTGTAATTTTTGACAAAAAAAATAGCAACACCCTTTATTATCGCAGTGAGAATTAAATTCGCTTTCAGCTGTCAGCAGATCAGCACCAGGTCTGTTTCCTCCTGATAGGTGAAAGCTGACGGCAAAGTGTCAAACTATTACAAACTTAACAATGAACAGAACAGTAGCACCCCTAATAAAAGACGCAGTAGAATTAGATCTGAAACTAAAGCCTTATTATACATTCACATTAGACAATGGTGTACAAGTTTATACTGTAGATGCAGGAACGGAAGAGGTGCTGCAACTGGAATGGGTATTTTATGCCGGTAACTGGTATGAAGAAAGCAATATGGTTGCAGCCAGCACAAATAATCTGCTGAAAAATGGTACGCATAAACGTACTGCTTTCAGTATAAACGAGCATTTTGAATATTTTGGAAGCTACCTGAACAGGCAGTGTCATAATGAAACGGCTACCCTCACTCTTCATTGCCTTTCCCGCCATTTACCGGAATTGTTACCTGTTGTTCAGGAAATTCTTACAGAGTCAATTTTTTCAGAAGAAGAGCTGCAACTTTTTAAACGTACCGGAAAGCAGCGGCTTGAAGTAAATTTAAAGAAATGTGATTTTGTTGCAAACCGGTTAATTGATGAATACCTTTTTGGAACCGATCATCCTTATGGAAGGTATAGTTCGTCTAAAGCATACGATTCACTGACCAGGGAACAATTACAGGAATTTTATAAGCAATATTATTTGAATGGCAAATGCATCCTTTTCATCGCCGGAAAATTACCGGCGAACATTTCCACCTTACTGAACCAGTACTTTGGTAAACTCTCTCTGAATCAAACCAGTTTACCGGAGAAGGAACATATTATTCATTCTTTCAGTGAAAAAAAGTACCGGATCAGCAATGATCCTGGAGGAGTGCAGGGTGCTATAAGAATAGCATCTCATTTTCCTGACCGCAGGCATCCCGATTTTGCCAAAGTGCAGGTACTGAATAACTTGTTCGGCGGATATTTTGGCTCAAGGCTAATGAGTAATATCAGGGAGGAAAAAGGGTATACATACGGTATACATAGTTATCTTCAAAACCATATTCAACAGAGCGCATGGGTAATAAGTACTGAGGCGGGAAGAGATGTTTGCGAAGCTACAGTGGACGAGGTTTATAAGGAGATGCTTGACCTTAGGGAAGATCTGGTAGATGAAGAAGAGTTAATGCTGGTTCGTAATCACATGATGGGTACTATTCTGGGCGAACTGGACGGGCCTTTTCATATCATGGCAAAATGGAAAACCATAATATTGAATGGATTGCAGGAGAATTATTTTTACGATTACCTGAATACTATAAAAACTGTTTCTGATGAAGAATTGCTGGAACTGTCTAACAAATATCTAATGCCTGAAAAATTTTATGAATTAGTTGTAATTTAAATAGCTATCAGCTATCAGCTATCAACTATCAGCTATCAGCTATCAGCTATCAACTATCAACTATCAACTATCAACTATCAACTATCAACTATCAACTATCAACTATCAACTATCAACTATCAACTATTCAATGAGTTGGCGCCATCAATTTTTATACCGTCAATTCCATTTATTAATGAGTTTATTAATAAGTGGAATTGACGGTATATTACAAATAATTATAAGTAGATAAAAATTAAATTATCCTCTTAGCTGATAGCTGAATGCTGACAGCCAAACGTTAATACATAACTATTATGAACTTTATTATTCGATTGATCATTACGGGAGCAGTGGCATTCGGACTTACCAGTTTCCTGCCTGGCATTCATATAGATAGCTTCTGGACGGCTATTATTCTGGCATTGGTACTGGCTATTCTTAATTCAATTGTTAAGCCTATACTTGTAATTCTTACCTTTCCTATTACAATTCTTACCTTTGGACTTTTTCTTTTTGTGATCAATGCGTTGATCATTCTTATTGCCGGAAATTTTATTAATGGCTTTAAAGTTGATGGTTTTTGGTGGGCACTTTTATTCAGCCTGTTACTTTCAATAATATCTTCCATCCTTCGCCCATTAATTAAAGAGAAAGAACAATAAAGAAATCCTTCGTTTTGCCCGTACCGTGTAGTAAACAGTCCTTATTAAATCGAAATCAACTTGTTCCCGTAAACCAGCATATAACATGCAATTTGATAGGAAAGATTTTACCGCTGAGCTAATGATCCATTTATACAGGAGCTTACTGCTGCCGCGAATGATTGAGGAAAAGATGCTTGTATTGCTGCGTCAGGGAAGGATTAGTAAATGGTTCAGTGGAATTGGCCAGGAAGCTATTTCAACAGGCGCTACTATTGCCCTGCAGGATGATGAATGGATAATGCCCCTGCACCGCAACCTGGGTGTTTTCACTTCCAGGAAGATGCCCTTGCATAAACTTTTTAAACAATGGCAGGGAAGTAAAGATGGATATAGCAAAGGCAGGGAAAGAAGTTTTCATTTTGGAAGCAAGGAACATCATATATGCGGAATGATCTCTCATCTGGGTCCTCAGCTGGCTGTTGCTGATGGTGTAGCATTAGCACATAAAATTTCAAACCTGCAAAAAGTTTCATTAGCGTTTACTGGTGAGGGTGGCACAAGTGAAGGAGATTTTCATGAAGCGCTAAATACTGCTGCAGTATGGAACCTGCCCGTTATTTTTATTATTGAAAATAATGGTTATGGATTAAGTACACCTGCCAACGAGCAATACCGGTGCGAAAAGCTGGCAGACCGTGCGAGGGGTTATGGTATGGAAGGAGTTAGTATTGATGGTAACAACGTGCTTGCAGTTTATGATACCGTTAAAGGAGTTCGCGAATATTGTATCAAAAATCAAAAACCTTACCTGATTGAATGCATGACATTCAGAATGCGTGGTCATGAAGAAGCAAGTGGCATAAAATATATCCCCACGGACTTATTTGATGAATGGGGAAAGAAAGACCCTGTAAAAAAATATCAGGAGTTTCTTCTGTCTGAAAGCATCCTTCAACCTGAACAAATAGCAGACATCCGCAATGAATTTTACCATTACATTGAAGAAGAATTAAAGTCAGAACCAGACTATTTAATAATTCCTGCCATTAGTGAAGAGGTGGGGGATGTTTATAAGAAGATTTCAAAACAGCCATCCGATCCTGACGAAAAAAATTTACTAACGGTAACGGCTACCAACAAGCGGTTTATTGATGCAATAAAGGAGGGGCTTTATCAAAGTATGAAAGTTCATAATAAACTTATATTAATGGGACAGGACATTGCAGAGTACGGCGGAGCATTTAAAATTACAGAAGGTTTTGTTCAGGAGTTTGGAAAAGAAAGGGTTCGCAATACGCCGTTGTGTGAAAGTGCTATTGTGGGCATTACATTAGGTCTGAGCCTGGAAGGTTTTAAAAGTATGATGGAGATGCAGTTTGCTGATTTTGTTACCGTGGGATTTAATCAGATCATTAATAACCTTGCTAAAATTCATTATCGCTGGGGACAACATGCAGACACTGTTATCAGGATGCCTACCGGTGGAAGCCTGGGCGCAGGGCCCTTTCACAGCCAGAGCAATGAATCCTGGTTTATGCATACACCCGGCCTGAAAATAGTATATCCATCCAACCCTTATGATGCAAAAGGTTTATTAATAGCAGCTATCAACGATCCCAACCCTGTTATGTATTTTGAGCACAAGGCTTTGTATAGAAGCATTACCGGTGCTGTTCCTGATGAATATTATGAAATTAAAATCGGTAAAGCCAGGAAGGTGCGTGAAGGAGATTTTATTTCTATAATCACCTACGGACTGGGTGTTAAATGGGCCACTGATTATGCTGATGACCATCCTGATATTTCCATTGATATCCTTGACCTTCGAACGCTCTTACCTTTAGATTATAATGCGATAAAAGCATCTGTTAAACAAACCGGCAGGGTTTTGTTATTACATGAAGACACGCTAACAGGTGGAGCAGGGGCTGAAATTGTAGCATGGATCAGCGAACACTGTTTCAAAATGCTAGACGCCCCGGTAATGCGATGTGCTTCACTGGATACACCCATACCTTTTAACACCGCGCTTGAAGAGCAATTCATGGCAAAATCAAGGCTCGCGGAGTTTATAAGTAAGTTGATAAATTTTTAAGAAGAATGCTCAAAATGCCCGGAATTTTAAGGCCACAAAGACACGAAGTCACAAAGAAGTACTAAGAAATTTTCTTTGTGTTCCTTGGTGCCTTCATGTCTTTATGGCTGCCACATCATTCAAAATGGTTTTTTAGTTTCATTAGGCTGCAGCTCAGTATGATCCTTGGAATAACCAGATCCATACAAAAATTTTCCACTTCTTGAACCGGTATGTTTTGACTGATCAACGGTTACGTTTCCATTAACGAGAACATAAGTAAAGCCTTTTGAGTAAGCATGAGGATGATCGTATTGTGATTCATCCTGAACTTTATCTGCATCAAATACTACAATGTCAGCCGCAAAGCCGGGAAGCAATAATCCGCGATCTTTTAACTGAAATTTTTGTGCTGGTAAAGAAGTCATTCTCCTGATCGCCTCTTCAAGTCCGATGATCTTTTCATCCCTTACATACTTTGCAAGCACCCTTGCATTTGTTCCATAGCCACGGGGATGCGGGGCACCTTCTCCAAAGGAACGGATCCCTGCATCCGATGCAAACATGTTGTAAGGATATTTCATAATATTTTCTACATCCCAATCACTCATGCCATGAAACACCATGCCTGCTCCACCCTGCATCATCATATCCATAACAGTTTCAGCCTCATTAGCGGCATTATGTTTTTTGCCTTTAAGCAGGTTAACAGCCTCAATGCTCTTACCGTTTAATGTGGTATCGGCACTGTGATAGGCTACCACAGCATAACTGAAATGTTTTAGTCCGCGCTTTTTTAAATTTTTAACCATGCTTTCTGCAACATATTTCCTGATAGCCGGATTACTTAATCTTTTTTTTATAGAGTCCATTCCATCAGCCAATACCTCATCAGGCAATAACGTGCTTAACGAAGTACTGCTTGCGGTATAAGGGTACTGATCAATAGTTACATCAATTCCTTCTTTCCTTGCATCCTGCACCAGCTTTAATGCTTCATTGGAACGTTTCCAGTTCTGCTGACCGCTTAGTTTAAAATGAGAAATCTCCACCGGCATGCCGGCTTCTTTGCCAATAAGCAGCGCTTCCTTTATGGCAGGAACCACGCTGTCGCCTTCACTACGGATATGAGAAGTATACACACCTTTATAAGATGCGGCAGTCTTCGCCAGCTCTACAACTTCGTATGTTGAGGAATAGGTGCCGGGAATATAGATAAGGCCGGTAGACAATCCAACAGCGCCATCTTTCATAGCTTTAGCTACAATGGCTTTCATATTTTTCAATTCTTCGTCTGTAGGTGCGCGGTTAGCAGATCCCAATACAGCTTTGCGTACATCATTGTGACCAATTAAGGTGGCAATGTTTACAGATAGTTTAATACTATCAAGGAACCGGATATAATTGCTTATGTTAGTTTTGGAACCGCCGCAATTGCCGGTAATTACCGTTGTAACGCCATCGTATATAAAATTATCTGCAGTAGGTGTTTTTGCTTCATCTCCTTCTATATGTGTATGAACATCTATGAAGCCGGGAGCAACCATAAGTCCATCTGCATCAATTACTTTTTTTGACAATGAGTATGCAAATTTACCCATCCTTACTATTTTCCCGTCCTTAACGGCAATATCAGCATAAAACCACGAGTTACCGGTTCCATCTATGATCTTACCATTTTTAATAACGAGGTCATATGTTTCCTGTGTAAAGGCAGCAGTAACAAATAAAAGAAGTAGAATAGTCTGAAAAAGTGATTTAGTGTTCATTTATCTAAAATACTGTTTCTTTTTAAAGAGGATAAAAGGAATTATTTTTAAAAAATTCCGGTATAAGGATAAAGATCATATCAGCAGTTGATGAAAGTCAGCTTTTACTTTATTTCTTCCTGTTACTTTTACATCATTGAACTAAAATGGATAAGTTATTTTGAACGCCTAATTTATATCAATAGCCCCTAGACAACACAAATGGCAGGACTAAGTTCCTGCTTTTGTATTTAATAGCTATCAGTGGTCAGCTATCCGCTGTCAGGTAGTTCTACAGTAATAATAATCCTTGCTTACTATCTTAAGCATTGATACACCTCATAATTTAAAGCGATTTTAGCATCAAGACTCAGCTGATAGCTGACAGCCCAAGACTTGCCATCTCCTAAATTTTTAATACATTTCCATCCTATGTTAAAGATTATAACCAGTTGCCTGGTTGCGATGTCGGTTTTTTCTGTCAATGAAAAAAATTTTCAGACCATAAACCGTAAGGATGATGGATACCGGGGTATCTGGTATAGTAACCAGCCTTCTAATGATGAATATGTATTTAAATACAGTGGTGGATTAGGTACTTATCCGGCTAACCATTACCCTTTTTCAGTGTATGCTCCCAAGGTTGATAAAACCTTTTTCTGTTATGGCGGAACTGACAGGGAAGGTAAAACGCTTTTGCATGAAATATCCTATTACGATCATAAAACCGGTATGGTTCCGCGTCCCACCATTTTGTTAGATAAAAAAACTGATGATGCACATGATAACCCTGTAATCAATATTGATGACAAAGGATATATCTGGATTTTTTCTACCTCTCACGGAACGGAACGCCCATCATACATTCATCGCAGCAGCAAACCTTATGATATAGAACATTTCGATCTGATCAATGCAACAAAGGAAGAAGATGGAAAGGAGACGCCATTGAATAATTTTTCTTACCTGCAAAGCTGGCACGCTCCAGGTAAAGGTTTTATAAATTTATTCACACATTATGAAACGAATGTAGTGAAGGGGTATCCTAAAAAGCCCCGCCGTACCATCAGTTATATGAGCAGCAGCGATGGCATTAAATGGTCGCAATGGAAGGACCTTGCAGCCATTGAAGAAGGGCATTATCAAACCAGTGGTCAATTTGGTAATAATAAAGTAGCTACCACCTTTAATTTTCATCCTATAAAACCTAATGATGCCGGGTTGAATTATCGTTCCAATATTTATTACCTTGAAACCGTTGATTTTGGTAAAACATGGCAAACAGCCGATGGTAAAAGAATTGATTTACCTGTAAGGGAAATCAGTAATCCCGCCCTGGTAAAGGATTATTTTTCTCAAGGTTTGAATGTGTATATTAATGACCTCGCTTTTGATGACGCCGGGTATCCGGTGATTTTATACATTACCAGTAAAGGATACGAGGCAGGTCCTGAAAAAGGGCCACGGGCCTGGTATACAGCACGCTGGACAAACAGCAGCTGGGAGATTCTACCGGTAACTGTTTCTGATAATAACTATGACATGGGTTCCTTATACATTGAGAAAGATGGAACCTGGCGTATCATCGCTCCTACCACAGATGGCCCGCAGCAATATAATACAGGAGGAGAAATGGTAATGTGGACCAGTGAAGACAAAGGCAAAACATGGAAGCATGTACAAATGACCAATCAAAGTACCTACAATCATTCTTATCCCCGGAAGCCTGTTAATGCCAACCCGGATTTTTATGCGTTTTGGGCCGACGGTCATGGAAGAAAGCACTCGCAGTCATCATTATATTTTTCTAATAAAACTGGAGAAGTATTTGTGTTACCGAGAGAAATGAAGGAGGGGTTTGCAAAGCCCATGCAAGTGAAGTAGGTGTGGGCAAGAGGTGTAAACTCTTTGGTCAATGTCATTATATGATCTAAATTAATGACATTGCCCTGTCAGGGTTTTATAACACCTCACACCTCATACCTCAATTTATCCAGTTCTTTTCATCCTGGATCATATGATGAACCACCGTCTTTACAGCAAATTTATTTCTTAGATGACGTGCCAGTTCATCAGCGGCGTAAACACTACGGTGTTGTCCGCCTGTACAGCCAAAGCTTACCATCAGGTTGCTGAATCCACGCGTAATATAATCTTCAACTGAAATATCAACAAGATTACATACGCCCGACATAAAATCCGGCATTTTGGTTTGTTGTTCCAGGTAATCTTTTACCTGTTTGTCCCTTCCTGTAAGTTTTTTAAATATTTCTAACCTTCCCGGGTTCAGGAGGCCCCTGCAATCAAAAACAAAACCACCACCATTTCCTGATTCATCTTCAGGATATTTTTTTTTATAGGAAAAGCTGTTAATGCGTACTATTAATGGCGTATCGGCAGAAGCCTGAACCGGAGTATAACGCTGAATAATTTCGTCTGCAACAATTAATAATAGCAGTCTGTCCAATTCAGGCAGCGTAATTCCTACACGGTTGTTGCTTAAAAACCACTTAAGGTTTCTAAGTGCAAGCGGAATGCTTACCAGGAAATGTGCTTTTCTCTCGAACAGGCCCCGGAAGCCATAAGCGCCAAGCACTTGCAACAGCCGTATTAAAACATAGCCGTTATACTGGCTGATAAAACTACTTTTATCAACAGGCTTGTTTAACAATTCGTTGATATAGCTTATGTAATCTTCCAGCAAATTATTTTTCCATTCGTCACTTAATTCGGCTTTAGCCTGCCATAACATAGAGGCAACATCGTATTGCAACGCGCCCTTCATGCCACCCTGATAGTCGATAAAATGCACGGTATCATCCTTAATCATTACATTCCTGCTCTGGAAATCCCGAAACAAAAAATGCTTTTGTCCGGTATGGGTCAGGTAATTACTAAGAGCGTCAAAATCATCAAGCAAGCTTTGTTTATCGTAAGGCAGTTTTAAAGTATCGAGAAAATAATATTTAAAATACAGAAGGTCACTTAAAATTGTTTGCTTCCCAAATTCTTTGGCAGTAAGGCACAGATCATAATTAATAGATTCTCCACCAACCACCTGCATTAAAGAAAGTTTTTTCAAACTCTGTTGAAACAGTCCATAAACATAATCATTATGACCATGTTCTTCTAACTGATTAAGTAAAGATTTATTCCCGAAGTCTTCCTGAATATAAATAGTGTTGCTTTCATTTACTGCAAATATTTCTGGAACCGGCACGCCGCTTCTTTTAAATTGCCTGCTGAATTCTACAAACGTAATCGTTTCCTGTTTATTAAGATTATAGGTAGCGATAAAAGATTGGTCATCGGTATAAATTCTGAAATATATCCTGTCACTACCTGATTGTGGTAATTTCTCCACTCTTGCTATTTGCACCTGGCTAAAGGATGAAAACAAATTTTTAATTTCCTCAATTACTGACTGCATTAAAATTCTTGAGCGGTAAAAGTAGAGAAATTTTGACCATCATTGAAGGATTGAGGGATTAAAGGATTTGCTATTAGCCGTCGGGATAATTTTTTGCGTGGTTATACAAAAACACGCATAAAATTCAATAAGTAATTTTGTTCTTAGCTTAAAATAAATTAAGCTGTGCACCAGGCCTCTGGAAGTGGGAGCTGTCCAGCTCCCATCTTTCCTGGTTTAAACCGTAGCGTTTATTATATTTTTGAAATTGCTGGCCAACTAGGGTAGCTATCTCACCTTCACCGCGCATCCGCCGGCCCCATTGACTGTCATTCACTTTTCCGCCATGAGACTGTTCAATAAGATGCCATACTTTATCAGCCCTGTCAGGAAAGTTTTTATATAGCCAGTCATGAAAGAGTAATTTGATGGCGCCGTTTAATCTTATAAAAGTATAAGCGGAGAAAACTGCCCCGGCTTCACTGGCGGCTTTCATAATTCTATGCATCTCATGTTCATTAAGACCAGGTATCATTGGTCCGAGCATAACGCCCATTCTTATTCCTGCTTTACTTAATTCCTCAATTACTCTTAGCCGTTGTTTGCCAGTGGTTGTGCGTGGTTCCATAACCCGCCGCAAGTCTTCTTCAAAGGAAGTGATAGATACTAAAACAGATACGATTTTTTTCTCTGCCATTTTAACAAGCAATTCTTTATCACGAAGAATGCCTGCATTTTTAGTGATGATTCCAACAGGTTGGTTAAATTCCAGGCAAACTTCCAGAAGCTGCCGGGTTAGCCTGAATTTTTTTTCTGCCGGCTGATAACAATCTGTATTGCCACTCATTCCGATTGGAGTACATTCCCAGTTTTTATTCATGAGAAATTTACGGAGCAATACCGGTGCATTTTTTTTTACAATGATCTTACTTTCAAAATCAAGACCAGCACTGTAACCCCAATACTCAAACGAATTTCTTGCATAGCAATAAATGCAGCCATGCTCACAGCCCTGGTATGGATTCATGCTATACATCATTCCCACATCAGGACTTTCTACTTTATTAACAATTCCCTTTGCAACATCTTCCAGGTATTGAGTCTTTATATCTGGTTCAATCCAATCATCAATTCCTTCAATATGCTCTTTAACTGTTTCATTATGTAAAAATTTATTTACTGTATTGAATTGAGCGCCCCGGCCTTTCTTGTATGTATCAGGTTCTTCTAATGAATTTTCTTCTGTCATTTTTTTTTATTTGGCTGATGTGTTAATTCCTTTCGACTGGTTATACCTAGTGTTGTGTTAAGTATGAAATGTAGTATTACTGGCTATCAGCTGTCAGCTATCAGGAGGAAACTTATCTTATAGTAATATGCTGATAGGTGATAGCCAGTAATACATGATTTAGTGTTAAATAGTGATAGAAGGTTAGCAGCATTATTCATTATCAGGAAATAATTTCGGATGAAATTTAATTCCTGTTTTGCATTTGCATGTAAAATTGTAAATGCAACATTATTCAGCTGTAGGTCGTTGCTTTAACAAATTGTTGATAGATTATGCTAACCTTCTATTCGACTATTTATTCATTGAGTGAGATGTTGTGTTCTGCAAACTATCCAATGTTTTCAAAATAAAACTCCTTGTTTGGTTGTAACCGGTAAATTCATAAATTCAAGGCGTTGAACTATCTGGTAAGGTTTATCACCAACTTTTCTTTTAAGTAGCAGCATACCATCTGCAATAAAACTACCGGTGAAACTTCTATGTGAATATTCAAGCCATGCTTTTTCGTATTGGGCTGATGTTAATTTCCTTGAGACGGTTATATGTGGTTCATCTTGAAAAAAAGGCTCAAATTCAGGCGATTTCATTATTCGTTTACCTTCCTTTACCTGTTTAATTAATTCTTTAATGGGTAATTTGGTAGCAACATTAATATGAATAGTATGCGAAGGAAAACTACCATAATCTTTCAAATGAACTTTAAATGCAGGCATACCCATAGCCGTTACTTTTAACCGGTTAACAATTTTTTCTTCCATCATTTGCCAAACTACAAATTTAGCCAGCGTTATATGTGGTTTGCCCCATAATGCTGCAGGCGCTTTAAAGTTTTCATAGAACTCCTTTTTTATATTTACAATCTTGTTTCTTAAGTCTTCGTGCGGATTTAATACAAGAAGGTATTCATAGTATTGATATCCTGGCCGTTCCAACAAATTTTCATTCATAGTTAATAGCTTTAATAATTAATAAATCAAATCCATTCTGATAGTTCATAATCCAGGTGCAAAGCGAAATTTATTTATGGTAGTGCAGGTATCGAACTGATGGCTTCTTTTTAATAAAACCAATTCTTTTACCATGAATGATTCATGAAAATCTTTCTGTGAATATTCTTTAATGGCTTTATCGTAAATGTCCATTGCTAACTTCTTAGCAATGGTCAGATGGGGTTTTGGTGAAGCTTTTAATGGGGGACAATCAGAAGACCTGATAAAGTTATCAAGTGTTTTTAATTGCTGTACAAAATTAATAACCGGCTTAGGGTCCTGAACTCTAATATAAATGGTATGTGGGGGAATACCGCTGTAATTATTTAAAGTAAGTTCAAAGCTTTGATACTGGTTACAAATATTATTGATCCAGCGGTTAAGGGTCTCTTCCATTGCTTCTTTTGCCAGAAAATTAGCAATAGTGATGTGAGGCTTTGTTTCAACTCCAATTTTTTCTCCGTATTGGTTAAAAAAATCCTGCTTTTCCAGCAAAACTTTTTCATTTACCTGTTCATCCAAATTGATTACAAGCCTATATTCCATAAGACCATAACCGTTCCATTGCAAAGAAGATGAATATTTTATAGCATGAGTATTCATAAACAACTATTAATAGTAAAAATGTTAGCATAAATTTACTAAAATAATTAGTATAACAAAATAAATTTTTAAAGTAAGCAATCGGCCCCTAAGCACTAGTGTACTGGCCATGTAATTATGCAACATTTATTAAAGCCTGTTAAGGCAATGTCATTTATTTAACGACCAGCCCTGAAAGGGCTCAATATATTATCACAGGGTGAAGCCCTGTGATAAGGAAGACGATGGAACAAAGCCCTGTAAGGGTGTAATATTGTTTTTGATGGTATGCACTTGATCTTCATATTTCACCCTTTCAGGGCTTGGGTTAATGGCAACGTTGTTTCACAGGGCTTCACCCTGTGCTAATATATTATGCCCTTACAGGGCTGGTAGCTTTTCAAATGCTGAAATGAAATCACGCTACGTTAACTTATTAAACGTTTCCTTAATTACATTGCCCGTTAGGAGCGACGAAATAAATCATGGTCAACTTTAATTCCATAACATATTACCTCGATAAAGCATGTTGCATAATTAAATAATCAGTACACTAGTCATTCAAGTATATTGAATGATAACGTAATAATATTTGACGAGCCGATGATTAGCTCAATACAAGAAGAAATATTGTATGTAAATAAATTGGGAGTACTAAGACAAGTTTTGAAATATTTCCTTAGGAATTGAGTTGCCATAACTATCACCTACAACAAAATTCTTTTCACCTTCTAATTTATAAGGATAAAAAAATTCATAAGCTTTTTGGCCATTTTTATGCTCTACAAATACGGCGATAGCGTCCTGACTTTCACCAGTATCGGCATCTTTTGTTTTCACTTCATAAAAAATAGCTGCTACAATATATTTCTCACTTCCTTTTTTTAGGGCGTCTTTTAAATTTAATAGAACCTTTTCAGAAGACAGGTGCTTATTTTGTTCATGGAAGCCTACTGATACAAATTCACCTTCCGTTGTAGAGGCACCCGCATAGGGATAAAATTCACCAAACTTGATAAGTAACTCTTCCGCAAAGGGGAAGAAGATATTTATCAGTGCCTGGATATCTTCAATTTCCTGCGTTTCCATTTTGTTAATATGTTAATACATTATTACGTGCTATCAGCTGTCAGCTTTCGGCTGTCAGTAGGAAACATATGAATTAGTAATCTACTGAAGGCTGATAGCTGATAGCAAATTATACATGCCTCACACGACACTAATCAATAAGATGTGTTAAAAGACCATCCCGGAGCTTTGGTTCGAACCAGGTGCTTTTAGGTGGCATCACATTTCCACTGTCGGCAATATCAAACAGTTGCTGAATGCTTACTGGAAAAAGGCTGAAAGCAACTTTCATTTCGCCGCTTTCAACCCTGTTTTCTAATTCTCCTAGTCCGCGAATGCCACCAACAAAGTCAATGCGTTTATCTGTACGCTGATCTTTTATATTTAAAATTTTATCTAATATATTGTTTTGAAGAATGGTTACATCCAGTATACCAATAGGGTCATTGGAATAAGATCCCTCTTTTACAATCAGTTTATACCATTTTTTTTCGAGGTACATTCCGAATTCGTGTAATTGAGACGGGCAAAATTGGGAAGACATTTTTTGCACCTCAAAATCTTCCTGAATGCATTTAAGAAAGGTGGGTTCATCTAATTCACTCAGGTCTTTCACTACCCGATTATAGTCCATAATTTGTAACTGATTAGAAGGGAATAAAGTAGTCAAGAATAAATTTGAGTTAGCTGTGGCCTGTGTTCCTAATTCCATTCTTACTTTGTATGCGCTTGCTGCGCGATGATGCCCGTCAGCAATATAAGTATTAGGAACTTTTGATGCAAACAGTTCTGTTATCGTTTGAATAATATTGTTATTATTTATTACCCATATTGTATGACGAATACCATCTTCCGCTGTAAAATCATACACCGCGGTATTTTTTTGTTTCCATTGTTCAATAATAGCATCAATATCATCCACGGTGCGGTAAGCCAGGAATACATTGCCTGTTTGCGCTCCCGATGAGGCTATGTGGCTGATACGGTCCTGCTCTTTTTCAGGACGCGTATATTCATGTTTCTTTATAATACTTTTTTCATAGTCATCGAGGGAAGATCCACAAACTAAACCGGTTTGCGTACGGCCGTTCATAATTAATTGATAGATATAATAGCAGGGTTTGTCTTCCCTGAAAAGAATTTTACGCTGAAGGAAGGCTTTTAAATTAACTTTGGCTTTTTCATATACCGGTTGAGAATGAACATCAATATTTTCAGGAAGATCAATTTCAGATTTTGTTATGTGCAGGAATGAATTTGGATTTCCCCTGGCTGCAATTTTAGCTTCTTTGCTGTTCAGTACATCGTAAGGGGGTGATGCTACCTCTTTAGCGAACTGTGCCTGCGGTCGTAATGCTTTGAATGGTGCTATTGTTGCCATGATCGGTTTTGATGATGAGCGTTAAGCTTTAATTTTTGCGAAATATTTCATTAAATCTGTTATGGCTGCAACGCTGTTTAAATCCAGAGCATTATACAAACTAATTCTGAATCCTCCAACATTCCTGTGACCTTTGACTCCAACCATACCTTCCTTCTTACATATCTCTAAAAATTCTTTTTCAAGGTTGGAATCTTCCATTATAAATACCACATTCATTTTACTACGGTCTTCTTTTGCAACAGTGGGTTTAAAGATGGGTAATGTGTCTAAGGTGTTGTATAAAATTTCGGCTTTTTTATTATTTATTTTTTCTATACCAGCCACACCCCCCAGTTTTTTTAGCCAGCGTAACGTTAGCAGGCAAACGTATATAGCAAAAACGGGCGGAGTGTTTAACATAGAACCGTTATCAATGTGATTTTTATAATCGATCATGGTAGGTAGTTTGCGGGTTGACCTGCCTGCAATTTCCTTATTAAGAACTACCAGGTTAACGCCTGCTGCACCAATATTTTTTTGTGCACCGGCGTAAATAAGTTCAAATTGATTAAAGTCTATAACAGTACTTAAGATATCGCTGCTCATATCGGCTATTAACGGAACAGATGTTTGGGGCACAAAATGCATTTGTGTTCCTTCTATTGTATTATTAGTGGTATAATGAAAGTATTTTGCATTAGAGGGAACAACAAAATCTTTAGGTATATAACTGTAGTTTTTGTCTTTTGAGCTGCCAACCACGTCAACAGTACCGAATAATTTTGCTTCTTTAATGGCTTTGGTACCCCATACGCCGCAATCTAAATATGCGGCTGTTTCTCCATCATTTAATAAATTCATGGGCACCTGGTAGAATTGAGTTGAGGCACCACCATGTAAAAATAATATTTCTTTATCACTATTAAGTTGCATCAGTTCCTTTATCAAAGCAATTGCTTCATCCAGTACAGCTTGAAATAAAGGAGTTCTATGACCGATTTCAAGAATTGATAAGCCGGTATCATTATAATTAACCACTGATCTGGCAGCTTCTTCAAAAACCTCTTTTGGTAAAATACTCGGACCTGCATTAAAATTATAAACCACAGAATATATTATTTTAAATTATTATGGATATTCTTATATCTGGGCAAAAGTAAGATATTCGGGGGAGTATGTTTAGCGGCTATTGGCTAACAAAAAAGTAGCATGATACACCCGGAAACCGCCAGGCAAACCACATTCAACATAGCTGATAGCATTAGCTAATTACATTCTCTTCCCTTTAATGTATCATTTCTCCAATGAGTGTTCAGCTCCTCAAACTCCTTAATATCTTCAGGCGAAAAATCTTTATTTACAAGGTTCTTAAGATCAGGCTGCCCTGCATTTACCCAGGCAGTGTACCAAAAAGAGGCGACAGTATAAACCGATTGTCGCATTCGGCGCTCTATCATGCCGTTCAGTTTTTTATTATATGCAATAGTATATCCTGCCGAATACTGCCTCATCATAATATTATTTCTAACCTCGAAAGCAAATTTCTGATCTGTAGTGTAAGTGTTGCTCAATTCCTTTTCATACAATAATACAGAGTCAGAAGCTGCAGCACTTTCTAATACCCTGTCCCAGATATATCTGGATGGATCTTTAATATAACCAGCCTTACCTATAAAAAAATTATACTCTTTATCAGCTAGTAATTCAGGTACCCTGCTTTCCCAGAAGCCATGAATGCCTTTCTGATCAGAGAACTGCCCGTTATGATTATGACATGCATGCAACGGCACATGTGAATCGGCGATATAATGACCAAGCTCGGCTGAAAATTTTAAAATATGTGTTTCATCTTTTTCCTTAAAAGCTTTGGTAAGCCGTTGTAACATTATCTGGATCCACCAGGGAACAATGCCGTAGGCTCTCAGGCTATCTTCCCCGTATTTTGCAATGGCTTCATCCCAATTTCTCGGTAACTCTTTAAAAGGTGCTTTACCATAAATATCTATATCGATGTAATGCCTTGACCCTTCTTCCTTAATCATATACCTTCTTTTATCAGGATCAACCGCATGATCGCTTAATAAATTAATGTTTGGTTTATACAGGATCATCATTTCAGGTGGCAGCAAAAAAACCGCGTAATAATTAATTTTTTTATGCGCATAAAATCCCCAGCAGAAACAGCTTTCATACACCAATACAAACAAAGCAGGCAAAACAAAGAGTTTATAGTTCAATGTTTAAGGTTTATTGTAAGAATATTTGAAACACATAAGCAACAACAGATTGGTTAGTGTGGCGTCTTCAATTTATCTTCCTCATCTTCAATTTCCGTAATACCTCCTGAAATAGTATATTTCAGGGCTTCCCCGGCACTGATATGTTCAATTTTACGAACTTTATGAGGCGGAACAATATAGGTTATTCCGGCAAATGAGTAAGACATCGGAACATATACGGTGATATAATTCTTTAAACCCAGCTCTGTAGCGTCTTGATTGGTTATAAATCCGATCTGCCAAACATCTTCACTATGAATATTTATAAGCACTGCTTTATTGAATTTTCTTTTATTGCCTGCGAAAGCTTCAAAAAAATCTTTAATGGAAGAATAGATAAATTTTATTCCGGGAGTTCGCTCCAGCCAGCTATCGAATAAATTAAAAATTTTGCTGGTAATAAAATTCGAACTGAGGTAACCAATTACTATTAGGGCAATTATAATTATAATAAAGCCAGATCCATAATTCCTGTTTATTTCATTGCCCGCAGCATCTTTTCCCGGTATTACGGTTATCCAGCTGTCTACAGCTGATACGAACTTGTATATGATAAATATAGTTAGGCCAAGCGGCGCTGTAACCAGTACACCCTGAAGAAAATACTGAAAGATTTTGTTCCAATGCCATCCGTTATTTTCATTATTACTAGATTCAGACATATATAGTTATTTGATCCCTTAATAAGCAAAGAATCCTTGGCAGGTTTTATAAAATGGATAATTAGTCCAATACCAAAGCACAAGGCTCCTTTAAAAATAGTGCCTTACCGGGATATGAAATTAGTTATTTGACGTTTTTATTATCAGTATTTATTTTGTAATCCTTTTGATTTCTTTTTAACTACGGAAAATGCAAGTGATAAAGAAGAAGTTATAAAATACAGATCAGTGGTATATATATTTTTGAAAGGGATAATGTGAATATAGCATTCCCAAATTGGTACAGGATATTCCAAAATAGCACTATTGTTTCTCCAGATCAATCTCGTGTAAGCAAAGAAATATCTACAACGTAAAGTTTCCATCTTCATTTATGGTGTACCTTAGGCACTGTAGAGCTATATTCATTACTGATCAATATCTGGCATATTAAATGCCTGATAATATTAATCTAACCTATCCTCCTTTTTAATAATCCTATTATTACCTGTTTGGTTCTCAAATTTTAGTGGAATATAACTGTACCTACGCTATTGATATATATGAAAGTTTGTAAATTATTTAGATTTGCGCTAACAGCATGTAGTATGTTTTTTACCTATCATGCTAATGCCGATTCAACCCTTGTTAAGTTTGGTGCCATATGGAAATATTATGATGCCGGAAGTGATCCCGGTACTTTATGGAAAAATGCTTCTGCATCAGGAACTGATTCCTGGGCCAAAGGTCCCGCCAAATTTGGCTACGGAAATGGCGATGAAAGAACATTAATTAACTATGGCGGTAACCAGGAAAGAAAATATACCACCACATACTTCAGAACTTCTTTTAATATTGCTGCTATAACTAAGTTTTCCTTCTTTAAAATTAAGGCATACGTTGATGATGGTATGGTCGTATACATAAATGGGAAAGAAGTTTGCAGAACCAGTATGGGTGGTGGTGTTATAAATCATAATACACTTGCTTCTCGTGAAACTCCTGACAATGGAAATATTATCATGCCTTTTAAAATACCGGCTGAAAGTTTTATGAATGGGGAAAATCATATCGCCGTAGAAGTTCACCAGGGCAGTCTCGGAAGTGATGACCTTACTTTTGATCTGGAACTGTCCGGAATTACAAAAGATACTGCTACAGAAATTACCAGAGGACCTTTATTACAAATGGTGAGCGGAGAAGGGATTACTATTACCTGGAAAACGAATGAGCCTACTCCCTCAACAATACTTTATGGCACCTCAGAAAATTTGCTGAGTTCCGTTATTAAAAATGATACTTTATTAACTGATCATGAAATGCGTATCACCGGCTTACTACCTGATACCAGATATTATTATGCAATAGCGAGTGGTAATGATATTCTGGAAGGAAGCTATCGCAATTATTTTATTACCGCTCCGCCTGCTAATACCACCAGGAAAATCAGGATAGGTGTGTTTGGTGATGCCGGAACCGGTAACCGCCATCAAAAAACAGGAAGAGACCGGTACCTGCAGCTATTCAAAAAAGAAAATGGCGGTGAAGTAGCTATCATGTTAGGCGACAACGCATACAATACCGGAACAGATCATGAATACCAGACTAATTTCTTTGATGTTTACGATGATAATTTATTTAATAACCATGTAGTTTTTCCAATTCCCGGCAATCATGAATATTATTCTCCGGGAGTTCCCTATTTTTCTATCTTCTCACTTCCTACTGCCGCGGAATCAGGTGGAGTTCCATCAGGAACCGAATCTTATTATTCCTTTAATTATGGTAATATTCATTTTATCATGCTAAATTCCATGGGATATGAAAATGGTACAACACTAAGGGATTCAACTGGCGATCAGGCCTTGTGGTTAAAGAAAGATCTTGAAGCAAACGCCGGAACCCATAAATGGACGATTGCATGTTTGCATCACCCGCCTTATACCAATGGTACCCATAGCTCTGATGGAGAGCCGGAACTTTCAGGCATTCGTCAGCAAATTACACCAATATTAGAAAGATATGGTGTAGACGCCGTGCTCGCTGGCCATAGCCATGTTTATGAAAGAAGCTTTTTAATCCAGGGCCATACAGGCAATTCGAATTCATTTAAAGCTTCACCACCAGCAGGTGGAAACTTGGTAAGTGGTTCCAGCGCACGTTACGACGGAACCACCAATTCTTGTCCTTATTTTACCGTTGATACTGTAGAGAAAAAAGGAACAGTATATGTGGTAGCCGGTTCAGCAGGACAAATTGGTGGCGGTACCAATGGAGACCTACCCGTATTTTATTATAAGAATTACAGTGGTACTACCGGTGGTGAAAGCGGTGTTTTATACCTTGAGGTTCAGGATAACCGCCTGGACGCAAAATTTATAGGATTAAGCGGAACCGTGAGAGATCAGTTTACTATTATGAAAGGTGTAAACACAAAAAAAACGATCATAGCTGAGATCAATAAACCCATAGACCTTACAGCCTCCTGGATCGGTAATTATAACTGGATTCCCGAACCTCCTGCAGGAAAGGATGGAAACAGAACATTAACTATTAAACCATCTAAAGCAGACACCTACACTTATGTTGTTAAAGATAGTATCACCCCTTCCAAAACCTGTATAAGTGATACTTTTGAAATCCGGGCAAGTTCTCCGGTATCGTCATCTTTAAAATTTGATGCCAGGCAAAAACATAACAGTGTGCTCCTGAAGTGGAGCATGGAAAAAGAATTCAATATTGATTATTACACAATAGAAAGATCATCCAATGGGCGGGATTTTACTATTCTTACAATAATTAAAGCAACTGTTGTTTCAAACCTGAACAGTTCATCATTAATTGCCGCAACTGTAGCTATAGCTAATACTTATGAGTTTGAGGATAATTACCCGGTTCAGGGAAATAACTACTATCGCCTTAAAAAAACCCTTGGGAATGCTCAAACCACATTACTCGGTCAGCGGGTAATAGACTTTGAAGCAGTGAAATCTTTTACATACACTGTAAACCCGAACGCTCTTAGTAAGAACATGATAAATATAAATGTTGAGAGCTCAAAAAAACAATTACTACAGATTAAAATGTTCGACATGACCGGCAAGCTTGTATATCATAATGACTTAGTTGCATCGCAGGGAAGCAACAATGTGAAAATTATCCTTACTCCGGGTATGTATGTTTTGAATATCGTAGCACCTGATAATACAAGGGTATCAGATAAAGTTTTACTGAAATAGAATGGAAGTTCGAATGTTCGTAAGCCATGGTTTATAACAAATCTTATAAACCCTTTTCAGATGAGCCTGAATTCTAAGAGTCGGACTAAAGACATTACTCTACCAGTTAATCCGAATTTATTAAGGACCTTCGACTGCATCCTTAAACCAACTGGAGTAATGAACATAATTATTAGCGATGCGATTAATTTCACCACTTATCAGGTCCTCTGAAATGTCTTTCACTTTTACAGCAGGCACACCGGCATAAATACATCCGCAAGGAACCCTGGTTCCTTCCAGAACCACAGCGCCGGCAGCGATGATAGAATTGCTGCCAACAACCGCATTATCCATAACAACTGCGCTCATCCCTATCAGTACATTATCATGCACGGTACAACCATGCACAATTGCATTATGTCCGATGGAAACGTTATTGCCAATGTTTACTTTAGTTTTCTGGTAAGTGGCATGTATTACAACACCATCCTGTACATTAACTTTATTACCTATCCTGATGCTGTTCACATCTCCGCGTATTACCGCATTGAACCATACACTGCACTCATCTCCCATAACCACATCACCAACGATGGTTGAATTAGGAGCCAGAAAACAATCATTACCAAACTGTGGCAATACATCTTTAACCGGTAAGATTAATGGCATAAAAGGTATATTTAAAATAAATTTTATTTAAGGATAAAAGCCTGATCGTTAAAGCTAGTGTAATGTCAACCTAAAAAATTGTTGATTTTGCTATCAGCCGTAAGCTATCAGCTTTCAGGAGGAAATACATTACACATTAAGGTCCTAATAACTGATAACTGACAGCTGATAGCTATCAGCACTATACAAATATCTTTAAAAAACTTGTAGCAGCTTCATAAATTCTTTGCGTTCTTTGTTAGGAAACAAAGCCTGCTAAGGCGGATCAGATATGAATCAGCGTGAATTATTTTTTCGTCATGTAGCACAAACTTCGCAAGCACCTCTTGCTCTGGAAATTGTGAGGGCAGAAGGTACCAGTTTATTTGATGTTAATGGCAGGGAATATTCGGACCTTATTGGCGGTATCAGTGTTTGCAATACCGGGCACCGGCATCCTAAAGTAGTGGAAGCTATCAAAAAGCAGGTTGATGCTTACCTGCATGTGCTTGTGTATGGTGAATTCATCCAGTCGCCCCAGGTGCTTTATGCAAAACTTCTTACCGGTCATTTACCTTCGCAACTCAACTCTGTTTATTTTACCAACTCGGGAGCCGAAGCAGTGGAAGGTGCCATGAAACTGGCCAAAAGGGTTACTAACAGAAGCCAGGTCATTGCGTTTCAAAATTCTTATCACGGGTCTACGCAGGGTGCACTGAGTATTATTGGTGATGAATATTGGAGAAATGCTTTTCGTCCATTGCTACCCGGTATACTTCATCTTGAATATAATGCTGTTGCATCCCTTGAATTTATTACCAGGAAAACAGCTTGTGTGATCGCGGAAACGGTGCAGGCCGAGATAGGTGTTAACAAGCCTTCCAAGGATTGGATGAAAGCGCTTAGAACAAAGTGTGATGAGCAGGGAGTTTTATTGATACTGGATGAAATTCAGGCTGGCTTTGGAAGAACCGGAACCTTATGGGGCTTTCAGCAATATGATATTATTCCGGATATTTTAGTTTTGGGAAAGGCTTTAGGTGGTGGCATGCCACTGGGCGCTTTCATCGCTGATAAAAATTTAATGTGGACACTGACTGATAATCCCGTACTTGGGCACATTACAACTTTTGGCGGCCACCCGGTATCATGTGCCGCCGGAATGACTTCTTTGAATGTATTGATAGAAGAAGGATGGATTGATACAGTGAAAGATAAAGAATCACTTTTTCATTCCCTTCTTGTGCATCCAAAGATAAAAGCAGTGCGTTCTTCCGGCCTGTTGATGGCTATTGAATTTGATGACTTAGATACTAACAAAAAAATAATCGATGGCTGCCTTAGAAAGGGAGTTTTAACTGACTGGTTTTTGTTTGCCCCTCATTGCATGCGTATTGCACCACCTTTGATTATTTCTGAAGAACAGATAAGGGCAGCGTGTAAGGTAATTGTGGAAACAATGAATGATAATGGTTAAAGGTTAATCAATGTCGTTAGTTCAAAATCCGGCAGATTGTAAATTGGTTTACTAAAATATTGTTGAAAAGAGGTGCGCATGCATTGTATAATAGCTATGAATAATTATGTAGCCGGTTTTATAATAGCCTTTAAGTGTTAATCCTTACATGTTAAACAACAGGTAAATTATGCTTGTGTTGATGCAAATATTTGTAGATTTTTGATTTGAAAGCAACACTAATCCTTGTTGCTTAATAACCTTAACCTAATCTATGAAAACCGGGAACCTTCCTTCATGCCACGCATATAACTATCAATTCTCATAACCTCCGGAACTTTCTAATACTTTTCTTTTAAATAATCGTTCTAACTCAGGATTTTTCTAACATGTTGTAACAGGATAATGAAAGTCTGATAATATAAAATATTATAGGTTCTCTTAACTGATTTTAATCACCCTGGATACCAATGCCTGGATGTTTAGGTTGCTATTAAAGTATCAACAAAGTGTATTCAGAAGCAAATAATAATTGTGAAAAATAATCTGAACATATAACAATCACGCAAACGTTTTAAAACCACTTTATAAAATGAAAGCACTTATTGGAACTGTAGTTGTACTGATTACTAATTTAATTACGCTGCTGGGTTCAGGTATGACTTGCCTTATGATAAATATTTAAGTGAAATAGTTGTTTCTTTTAACAATATCGTTAAGAATAAATAGAATTTTATTTATGGCTATTTTTATGGAGGAACCATTATTCCTTATGACGAGTATTTAGGAACGATTAATAAAACTTATACACGGCTATGTTTAAGTTCGTTGCAAAAAACAAGTTTGGGAACTGCAGCTGATCCTGCATACAATTTCAATTATTATACTGGTTCTAATACTGTAGGTGACATCGTACCTCCTATGTTCAGCCCTTATCAGGATCATTGGGGATACTTTAATGGTTTACCGCAGATATGGAATATGATTAGTTTCTATGTACCTACTTCTGCTGACGGTATACCGTCATTGATCAACGTGTTTTATTATCCATATGAAAAGATTATAAGTGATCCAATGAATTATAGAAAGGTAGTGGATAAAATGGCCTCTAATGGATGCATTAAATCAATTGAATATCCTACTAAGGGCGTTCTCCCCTTTCAATATGAGCAAAATACAGCTGTTGATAATAATGGTACTCCAATCGTTGTTGGTGGGGTTCGTGTAAATAAAACCACGATCTTCGATGCAATTGATCATACGAAAGATGTTGTCACCGAATATAAATATAATAAAGAAGATGGTTCTACTTCTGGTTGGGGAGCCGGTTATGATCCGTTAATATATTCTAATATTACCCCTCTTAGAATTTATAAATGCGGAAGTTCAAATGTTCCTGCTTCTTTAAGTACTTATGGAATTTTAAACGGGTTTTCTAAAGTTGTTGAATCAGTTTATGCTGCAGGTAATTCCACTATTCAAATAATAGGCGCAGTTGGTTCTTATGTAGCCGCTATTGCAGCCGAAATAATAATCAATAGATTAATTTATCTTTTTCAGGCTGACTGGAAAGATTACACTTTAACAGAAAAGTTTATTAATCCCGTAAATTCTAATGTTGTTATGCCTCTGCAATATTCTCGTGTACAGGTCAGTGCAATATCTGCAACTGGGAATAATGGTAAGATTATTTATGAGTTTACTTCAAAAGATAATTTTGGATTGAACAGACCTAATATGCCATTTCCATATAGTGATGAACAACGCTATTGTTATTGGTTTTCCGGATTACCTAAAGTCATTTCGATATTTGATAATAACAACCAATTAGTTAATAAGACAGTAAATGAGTATAATTATAACTCGAATAATTACTTAAATCAAAATTTTGTTTCACAAAAATGGTCTCCCTCAATGAAAAATTTTGATTGTGCAAGTAAGATCTCTAGCTGGGAATTGACATCCACAAACTTAAATATTGCGCATTCTCTTTATTATCCATATTTCGGTAGAACCGAGTTAACAGAAACAAAGGAATACACTTACAAGAATAATGTTGCAATTATAAACAGCTCAACAAAATATTGTTATTCACCTGGAAATTACCAGGTTAAACAAGTATTATCTTCAAATTCAAAGAATGAACAGTTAGAAACAAATGTTTATTATCCATTTGATTATAATAATATACCGGATTTGCAAACCTTAATAGATAAAAATATGGTAATAGCACCGGTATCTTCTTAAACTTATATCTATAAGAGTAACAATAAATTTCTGTTAAATGGGAGTGTAAGTCTTTTTAATTCCCTTCCTAACGGAGATATGGGAGTGATAAAGAAGTATGCATTCAGAAGCAATTTGCCTGTTCAGGAAAGCCAGGTTACTTTCAATGCTGCTCAATTAATACCAAACACATCATTTTATAAAGAAAGCATATCAACCCAATATGATGCTCAGAATGGCTTGCCCTCCCAGGTAATTACAAGTGGGGGAAACAAAACTGCATTTGTTTATGATTATGATAACAATGCAGTTGCAGCAGAAGTATCGGGAGCTGGCCAAACGGATATTACTTACACGTCATTTGAAGATGGTAGTGGTAATTGGTTAATATCCTCGCAAGCGCGTGATAATTCAAAGGCAATAACAGGAACTAAAAGTTATAACCTCAGCAAAGGTAATATATCAAAAAGTGGTCTTGATGCAAGCAAAACATCCCTATGCACTTTTTGGGCAAGCTCCGGTTCTAATGTCTCAATTGCAGGTGCGCAAACACCTCGTCAATTATCTTCGATTAATGGATGGAATCTTTTGTTTTATACTATCACAGGAATTAATAAAGTTGTTTTAAGTGGAACTGGATTAGTTGATGAATTAAGATTGTATCCGCAAGGCTCTCAGATGAGTACTAAAACATATCGTCCATTAACAGGTGTTACTAGTGTTATAACCAATTAATTATGGTGCATATATTATTTTCATAGTTTTGTGAATAGGAAAAATAATACCTATTTGAAAAGTATGAATGAATCATCAATTCGCATTTCACCTAGAAACTTAAAATTTCTAAGAAACTTTAAGAAAGAAGATAAAAGGAGTTTACGAGAGATCAATAGAGCTAATATACTCTTGCTTCTACATAAGGGCAAACAAGCATCGGAGATCGTGGAATTTTTGGATGTCGGGCGTAATACCGTGAGCCGCACAAAACAAAAATATTTACGTAAAGGTATTAAAGCAGCACTTGAAGAAGATGAGCGCCCCGGTCAACCGATTAAGTATGCACCTAAACAAGAAGCTGAATTAATTGCTTTGGCTTGTAGTAATGCACCGTCAGGAAGAACGAGGTGGACTTTAGAATTATTGACAGAAGAATTAAAAATGCAGAGTGGCTTTAAAACAATTAATCGGGAAAGCGTCCGGCTAATGCTAAAAAAAACGAATGTAAACCTTGGCTGAAAAAAATGTGGTGCATTGCGGAAATAACCTCAGAATATAGAGAACGGATGTATCGGCTGTTAGATTTATATGAAGAAGACTATAATCAGAAGTACCCTGTAATATGCATAGATGAAAAAAGTAAACAATTAATAGAGGAGGTAAGAAATCCAATTCCTTTGAGACCCGGCAGTCCGGCAAAATATGATTATGAATACAAAAGGAATGGGACCAGGAATATCTTTGTAGCCGTAGAACCAAAAGGAGGAAGACGAATTATTACAGTTACCCGTACCAGAACAAAAGAGGATTTTGCCTACTTTGTTAAAAATATAGTAGAAAACGAATACAAACAAGCGGTAAAAATCCGAATAGTGTTAGACAACCTAAATACGCATTTTGAAAAATCCTTTTATGAAACCTTTTCAGAAAAGGAAGCCAGAAAAATCTTGAGCAAAATAACTTTTTATTATACGCCCAAACACGGCAGTTGGCTAAATATGGCTGAGATACAAATCAATGTTATGGATAGAGAAAGTTTGGGTGGAAAAATTGGAAATGAAGCATTATTGAAAAAACAATTGAAATCGTGGACAAATAAAAGAAATAAGTTACAGAAAAAAATCATTTGGAAATTTACAAAACAACATGCTGATAAGAAGTTATCAAAGTATTATGCACCATAATTAATTTGTTATATCACTAGTGCCATGTTGTGCTATAATTTTATGCGTACCAAAAACATTCTGGGCTTTGCAAAAATGATGCTGGCTATACATAATTGGTCACCGGATTACAACAAAGTATCCGGCTTAATAAAAATAGCTGATATAAAATCCATTTACAGCCGATATAAGCAACCGGGTTTCGAAAGATTTATACATAAGGTTATTTATAAGGGCCGCTTAAATCAAGCGCTATGGCTTTTAACGATGCCTTAAAAATCGTATTTCTTCATCTTTTAATGTTTTTTCACAGACTGACGTTCAAGGCCTTTAGTTTTGTTCCTTACCCTTCCACATTAAAAGTACTATTATTATTACCTTTTCTTTTTTGCTACTTTTTTCTTTTATGAAATGTGTTAATATGTGGATATTATTTAATCAAAACCTGTAAA
>JAABUN010002220.1_pt1 | contig 35891 bp, 38 predicted proteins | sample 5559311 | NCBI WGS metagenome assembly JAABUN01 (sample SAMN10711877, study PRJNA513370) | rock metagenome | isolation source: Antarctica rocks | place: Antarctica: Victoria Land, Siegfried Peak sud | reverse complement strand
GCCGGACCTCCTCATCATCTTGGGGTCAGCCGGAGCGGTTCTCCGGCCAGACAAACCCCCGCGAGGAGCGTCCGGCCACCAACTTCGGCAGTCAACCCTCCGGGCCGACCGCCTCATAGGGTCTAGATGAGTTGTTCCACGTGAGTTGTTCCACGAGTCCGTACGTCGTCACGGAACAACCCATCTAGAGCGCGGCGATCAGGCGGTCGAGGTCGGATTGGTCGTTCCACGCGCCGACCGAGGCGCGCAGGTACGGCGTTCGCGGCAGGTTGCGGACGACCACCCCCGCGGCCGCGAGCCGGTCGCGTTGAGCCTCGGCGTCGTCGCCGGCTTCCCAGGAGACCAGCGTGGTGCGCCCGCGCGGGGCGACCGTGTAGCCGGCCTCGCGCAGGAGCTCGACGAGCTGATCGGCCAGCGTTGCCGCCCGCTCGTGTACCGCCGACCAGCCCGCCTCTGCCAGCACGTCGAAGGCAGCGCCCGCCGAAGTCAACGCCTCGGGTGACTGCGACACGGCGTCCAGCGCGCGGGCGTCCGGGTACGGCTCCGCCTCCAGCCCCGCGCCCGGATCCACCAGGTTCGCGTAGGCGACGCCGGTGAGCGCCAGCCGGTCACGCCACGCCGGGTCCACGTAGAGCATTCCGGTGCCCACCGGGCCGCAGAGCCACTTCTGCCCCGCGGCGGCGTAGAACGCGCACCCGAGCTCCTGCACGTCGACGGCAATGGCGCCCGCACCCTGCGCGCCGTCCAGCAAGACCGGGATGCCGTCGGCGGCGCGGGCGAGCTCAGCCGGCGCCAGCTCGCCGGAGACCCAGCCGACGTGCGAGCAGGCAACCAGCTTCGTCGCACGCGTGATGGCGCTGGCCAGGTCCGCCAGCGGAGCGGTGCGTACCACGATCCCGGCCGTTGTGCGCAGCGCCGCCAGCGGCCCGAGCAGGCCCGGGTGCTCGTCGGGCGCGGTGAGCACCTCATCGCCCGCCTTCAGCCCCAGCGCTTGCAGGACCCGGACCATGCCCTCGGTCGTAGAGGTGGTCACCGCGACGTCCGCAGGTTGCGCATTGAGGAGCGCGGCGTAGCGCTCGCGCAGGCGCTGGCGAGCTGCGGCGAAGCGCTCGTAGTACTCGCCCGCGCGCCCCTCGTCCATGGCGGTGAGGGCCACCGCGGCCTCGGCCTTCGCTGCCGCCCTTGGGAGCGGCCCGCAGGTGCCGGCGTTCAGGAAGGCGCGGCGCTCGAGCGCCGGGAACTGCGCGCGCAGGTGGGGGAGGGGAGCCATGGAGGCGAGGGTAGACCGGGCGACGGGGGGCGGGAACGCGCGGAGCTCGTCCTATGACGGTCGATGAACCGACGCCCGCACGCCGTATCCTCGCCCCCGCGATGGAGGTCCCCCTTCCCGACGGCACCCCGCTCAACCTGCCCGACGGCGCGACGGGAGCCGACGCCGCCGCCGCCATCGGACCCGGCCTGGCCCGTGCCGCGCTGGCCATCAAGCAGCAGGGCGAGGTTCGCGACCTCACCGCCCCGCTCGTGGACGGCGAGCGGCTCGACATCGTCACCAACCGCAGCGGGCAGGACGCGCTGGCTCTCATCCGTCACGACACCGCTCACGTGCTGGCGGCCGCCGCGCTCGAGCTCTACCCCGGCGTGAAGATCTCCATCGGCCCACCGATCGAGCAGGGCTTCTACTACGACTTCGAGTTCCCGGGGGACGTGACCCTGAGCGACGCGGACTTCGCCGCGCTCGAGGCCAAGATGAAGGAGCACGTCAAGGCCGACGAGCCGTTCGTGCGCGAGGAGGTCACGGTCGCCGAGGCCCTCGAGCGCTACCGCGACCAAGGTCAGGACTACAAGGTCGAGCTGATCGAGGACCTCGTCCGTGACCAGGGCATCGACCACGTCTCGCTCTACACCAACGGCCCGTTCACCGACCTGTGCCGCGGCCCGCACGCGCCCTCCACGGGCCGCATCGGCGCGTTCAAGCTGCAGAGCGTCGCGGGTGCCTACTGGCGCGGGGACGCGTCGCGGACGATGCTCACGCGCGTCTACGGGACGGCGTTCTTCAAGAAGGCCGAGCTCGAGGAGCACCTGGAACGTCTGGAGCAGGCACGCGCCAACGACCACCGCCGCCTCGGGCCGCAGCTCGGGCTGTTCACCTTCTCCGAGGTCGCCCCAGGCAGCGCGTTCTGGCTGCCCGCGGGCACGACGATGTTCAACCGCCTCGTTGGCCTCAGCCGCGAGATGGGCGTCACGCGCGGCTACACCGAGGTCAAGACCCCGCAGCTCTACGAGGCCGAGCTGTGGAAGACCTCCGGGCACTGGGGCAAGTACCGCGAGAACATGTTCATCACCGAGACCGAGGACCGGCAGTTCGCGCTGAAGCCGATGAACTGCCCGGGCCACGCGCATCTCTTCGGCCTGCAGAAGCACTCCTACCGCGACCTGCCCGTGCGCTACTCCGAGCCGGGGCTGCTGCACCGCAACGAGCCCAGCGGCACGCTGCACGGCCTGCTGCGCGTGCGGCACTTCGCCCAGGACGACGCGCACGTCTTCTGCACCGAGGACCAGGTCCAGGAGGAGGTCGGGGCATGTCTGGACTTCGCCTTTGACACCTATCGCCTGTTCGGCATCGAGCCGCAGCTCGAGCTGTCGACCCGGCCCGAGCAGCGTCAGGGCGACGACGCGCTTTGGGACCGCGCTGAGGGGGCGCTGGAGAAGGCGCTCCAGGATCGAGACCTGGCCTACACCGTCAACCCGGGCGACGGCGCGTTCTACGGCCCGAAGATCGACCTGCACATGACCGACTCGCTCGGGCGCTCGTGGCAGCTCGGGACGGTCCAGCTCGACTACTCGATGCCCGAGCGCTTCGATCTCACCTATACGGGAGCCGACAACGCCGACCACCGCCCGGTGATGATCCACCGCGCGCTGATGGGCTCCTACGAGCGCTTCATCGGGATCCTCACGGAGCACCGTGGTGGGGAGTTCCCGCTGTGGCTGACGCCGGTGCAGGCGATCGCACTGCCGATCTCCGACCGCCACGCGTCGGCGGCGGAGGGTGTCCTGGCCGCGTTGCGCGAGGCAGGCGTGCGGGCCGAGGTCGACGACCGCACGGAATCGGTCGGTCGCAAGATCCGCGACGCCGAGCTGCGCAAGATCCCCTACATGCTCGTCATCGGCGACCGTGAGGCGCAGGAGGGCGCCGTCAGCGTGCGTCGCCACCGCGAGGGCGACGAGGGAAGCGTGCCCGTGGCCGAGGTCGTCGAGCGACTCGCGCGCGAAGGCCAACCGCCACGGGGCCAGGGGTGAGCGACACGCTGCGCCGGCTGCCGAGCGTCGAGCTGGCCGGGGGGCTGCGGATCCACGAGGCGCGCACGTGGCGGGCACGGACGCGCGGCCTGGCGGGCGCCCGGGGGCTGGAGCCGGGGACGGCGCTGTGGCTGAGTCCATGCCGGTCGGTCCACACGTTCGGGATGCGTTTCCCGATCGACCTCGTGTGGCTCGATGCGGACGGCGCGGTGGCCCGGCTCGACCATCGCGTTGCCGCGCGGCGCGCCCGCGGATGCCGCCGTGCGCGTTCGGTCCTCGAGACCGCGGCGGGAGAAGGCTCCGCGTTCGCGGCTGCTTTGCCGGCTTCGGGGTATACTTCGCCGTGTTGATCGTTCCCCACGCCACGCAGCCGCGCCCTTCTTGACGCGCGGCATCTCTCACTAGTGCCGGTCCCCCGCAGGTTCGACCGGCGCCCGCCCGAGCGGGACACGACCCGGACGAACGACCGCATTCGCGTTCCCGAGGTTCGGCTCATCGACGAGACCGGCAACCAGCTCGGCGTCATGAAGACCGACGAGGCGCTTCGCTACGCGCAGAGCAAGGAGCTCGACCTGGTCGAGGTCGCCGCCGAGGCCAAGCCGCCCGTCTGCCGTGTGCTCGACTACTCGAAGTACAAGTACGAGCAGGCCCAGAAGGTCAAGCAGGCCAAGAAGCACCAGCAGCAGATCAACGTCCGCGAGATCAAGTTCCGGCCGAAGATCGCCGAGCACGACTACGAGACCAAGAAGGGCCACGTCACCCGGTTCCTGAAGCACAAGGACAAGGTCAAGGTGACGATCATGTTCCGCGGCCGCGAGGTCACCCACCCCGAGCGCGGCGTGATGATCCTGGACCGCTTGGCCGAAGAGCTCGAGGAGCTGTGCATCGTCGAGCAGCGCCCGATCCAGGACGGGCGCAACATGACGATGATGCTCGGGCCGTCGAAGGCCGTGCTCGCGGGCACGCTCGGCGAGGACGACGGCGAAGGCCTCGACGACCTCGACGAAGCGGGCACGAACGCGGCGAACGGGAACGGGGCTGCACCGCAGGGCGCGGGCGTCGATGAGGCCGACGACGCTGAGGCACGCGACGACGCTGAGCCGTCCGTCAAGGCTGCCAAGCCCGTCCGCGCCCCCCAGTCCGCGGGCGCGCCGCCGCCCGAGGAGCGCGAGCCCGACATCATCTGACCCGGTCGGCGCCGTGCGCGCCGCCGCGGTCTAGTGGGACAGGTCCACTAGCGCTTCGCCGCGCGCCAGAAGGTCGTGCGAGCCGCGGCGCCCGGCTTGGTGAGCCCGAGGTGGAGGTGGTCCATGTGGGCGAGGGTCGGGTTGACGCGCTTGCGCCGCTGGCCTTGCTTGGTGAAGCACTCGCCATAGCGGGTGAAGTCGGTCATGCCGGCGCCCCAGTAGCTGCAGTCCCAGATGATCTCCTCGACGCCCATGCGGCGCGCAAGGGCGGTCGGGTTGCCCGCCCGGTCCGGGGCCAGGAGCATCCGGATCAGGCGCGTGCCCTCACGCTGGGAGGCGGGGTCGCGAGCGTCCAGGTGCCAGTCGATCGCACGGCCCTCCGCGTGCAGCGAGGCGCTCCCCGGGCCCCACTTCTCGCAGCGGAAGGTGCCCCACTCGCCGCCGCCGACGTGCGTCTCGAGCCAGCCCTGGAAGCGCACCATGCCAGGCTTGGGCTTCGGATCGCAGTGGGTGGCCGAGTCGTAGAAGACGCCGTCGATCGGGGCGGAGATGCGTTCGACCGGGTTGTTCGGGAACGCAGGGAGCGCCTCAGCGAGGCGGAAGGCCTGCGCGGCGCCCGGCAGGGCGAGCGGGATGAACAGCAGCAAGAGGGCGAATCGACGCACCGACCGTGGATCGGCAGGTCGCTTCCAGTCCTGAGGGGGCCTTTGGCATACTGGTCCGCTCGCCATGCCGAAGATGAAGACCCACTCGGGTGCCAAGAAGCGCTTCAAGCTGACCGCCAACGGCAAGGTCCGCGGCCGCCACGCCTTCACGAGCCACATCCTCGAGAAGAAGTCGCCGAAGAAGAAGCGCCACCTCGGCAACGCCGTGATCCTGTCCGACCACGACGCCCCGCGCGTCAAGAAGCTGCTGCGCAAGGGGCCCAGGGGATGACCCGCGTCAAGCGCTCGGTGAGCGCCAAGAAGAAGCGTCGCGAGACGCTCGACCGCGCGAAGGGCTTCCGCGGCGAGGCGAACTCCAACTACAAGCGCGCCAAGGAAGCGGTCATGAAGGCGGACGCCTACGCGTACCGCGACCGTCGCAACCGCAAGCGCGACTTCCGCCGTTTGTGGGTCACCCGCATCAACGCCGCCGCGCGCCAGAACGGCATGACCTACGCCACCTTCATCCACGGGATGAAGCTCGCCGGTATCGAGCTCGACCGCAAGGTCCTGGCCGACATCGCCGTGCGCGATCCTGAGATGTTCCGGCAGTTCACCGAGGCCGCCCGTGAGGCGACGTCGGCTGCCACCGCCTCTTAGGCGGACCGCCAACCGACATCGCAGCAACTCCGGGCGTCGCTCCTCCCAAGGGTCGGCGCCCTTTCTTATGCCCATCACCTCCCCCCACAACGACAAGCTCAAGGAGATCCGCCGGCTGCAGCGCCGGCGCGAGGGTCGCTTCGTGGCCGAGGGGGAGGACCTGCTCGGCGCGGCTGAGGAGGCGGGGTGGAAGCCGGTCTACACGCTGCGCGCGGGGCAGGACGTCGAGCCGGCGCTGCTCGACGACGTCTCCGCGCTGGGCTCGGGCACGCGCGTCATGGGGGTCTTCGAGGCACGTTTCGCGCCGCGTGCGGTCGGGCCGGTCTGCGTGTTCCTGCACGGCGTGAAGGATCCGGGCAACGTGGGGACGGTGCTGCGCAGCGCGCTCGCCTTCGGTGCCGGGTCGGTGGTCCTCGGCCCGGGGTGCGCCGACCCGTTCGGCCCCAAGGCGGTGCGCGCGTCGATGGGCGCGATCTTCAGCGTGCCGGTGCTGCGCGGAGAGCTCGGCGACGCGCCGGGGGAGAAGGTCGCGCTGGTGGCGCGCGAGGGGCACCCGCTGCACGAGCTCGTCGCCGGAGCCCATGCTGCGAGCGGGGTCACGCTCGTCGTCGGCGCCGAGCGCGACGGGCTTCCGCACGACATCGTCGAGGCGTGCGACCTCACGGCGCACATCCCGATCGCCTCGGATTCCTTGAACGCCGCAATGGCCACGACGGTCGGGCTCTATGAGCTGACCCGCGCGACGGGGGTCAGGGCATGAGGGCCGCGGGCCCCGGGTGGGCGTCGTTTGGTACCGCATGGGTATCCAACGACGTCACCCCTGCGGGCGGGGGCCGGTACGCCGGCCCCCGCCTGGGGAGCGCAGCGCCATGAGCGCCCTGGACCGCATCGCGGCCATCGAGGCCGAGGCGCTGCAGGCGGTCGGGGCCGCGATGACCACGGCCGAGCTCGAGGAGCTGCGGGTCCGCTTCCTCGGTCGCAAGGCCGAGCTGCCCAACCTGCTGCGCGGGGTCAGCAACCTGCCGCCGCAGGAGCGCGGGGCCGTGGGCAAGCGCGCCAACGAGGCGCGCAAAAGCATCGAAGCCCGCGTCGAAGCAGCAACCGCTGCGCTGGCCACCGCCGAGCTCGACGCGCGCCTGGCGGCCGATCGCGTCGACGTGACGCTGCCTGGCGACCCGCCGCGGCCGGTCGGGCGCCTGCACCTGCTCACCGCGACGCGTCGCGAGATCGAGGACGTCTTCCTCGGCCTCGGCTTCTCGATCGCCGAAGGGCCCGAGGTCGAGCTCGTCCACTACAACTTCGATGCGCTCAACCACGCGCCGACGCACCCTGCGCGCGGTAGGTCCGACACGTTCTACGTGCAGGGTGCCGGCGACGACGTCGTGCTGCGCACGCACACCTCGCCGATGCAGATCCGCGCGATGGAGGCCACGCCGCCGCCGATCCACATCATCGTCCCGGGGCGCGTCTACCGCCGCGACTCCGACGCCACGCACACGCCGCAGTTCCATCAAGTGGAAGGCCTCGCGGTCGACGAGGACATCACGCTGGCCGACCTCAAGGGGACCCTGCTGGCCTTCGCCCGCGCGATCTTCGGGGAGGAGCGCGAGGTGCGCCTGCGCCCGCACTTCTTCCCCTTCACCGAGCCGTCGGTCGAGGTCGACGTGTCCTGCTTCAACTGCAGCGGGACCGGCTCGCTGCGCGACGGCTCGCGCTGCCCGCTGTGCAAGGGGACGGCGTGGATCGAGATCCTCGGCGCGGGGATGGTCGACCCCAACGTGTTCGGCTACGTGCGCGAGCACGGGTACGACCCGGAGCGGATTCAGGGCTACGCCTTCGGCATGGGCGTCGAGCGCATCGCGATGCTCAAGCACGGCGTACCGGACCTGCGTCTGTTCTACGACAACGACCTGCGCTTCCTGGAGCAGTTCGGATGAGGCTGCCGCTCGGCTGGCTGCACGACTACGTCGTCCCGGAGCTCGAGCCGCGCGCGCTGGCCGAGCGCCTCGCGATGACCGGCACCGAGGTCGACCGCCTGCACCACCACGGGGTGGGGGCGGTCGAGCACTTCGTCGTCGGCAAGGTCCTCACCGCGGTTCAGCACCGCGACGCCGACCGGCTGCGCGTGTGCACCGTCGACGTCGGCAGCGGCGAGGACCAGCAGATCGTCTGCGGCGCGCCGACCGTGGCGGCGGGGCAGACGGTGGCCGTGGCGCGGCCCGGGGCGATCATGCCCGACGGCACGAAGCTGGGAACGGCGAAGCTTCGCGGGGTCGCGTCGGCGGGGATGATCCTGGCCGAGGACGAGCTCGGCATCGGGCTCGACCACGCGGGGATCATGGTCCTCGACGAAGCGCTGGCCCCAGGCACGCCGCTCGGCGAGGTGCTGCCGCTGGCCACCGAGGTGCTGGAACTGGAGATCACGCCGAACCGCCCCGACTGCCTCGGGGTCTACGGGGTCGCCCGCGAGGTGCACGCGGCGACCGGCGCACCGCTGGCCCCGCCGCCGTGGGCGAAAGATCCGGGCACGGCCGGCCCCGTCGCCGACGCGCAGGTCGTCGTGGAGGCCCCAGATCTCTGCCCGCGCTTCACGGCCCGCGTGTTCACCGACGTGCACATCGGGCCGTCGCCCCCGTGGCTCAAGGCGCGCCTGATGGCCGCCGGGCAGCGCCCGATCAACACGGTGGTCGACATCACGAACTACGTCACCCTGCTCACCGGGCAGCCGTTGCACGCGTTCGATCTCGACCGCATCGCCGGGGCGAAGCTCACCGTGCGCCGCGCGCGGGCGGGGGAGACGCTCACCACGCTCGACGACGTGCCGCGCACGCTCGACGAGTCGATGTGCCTGATCGAGGACGCGGACGGGCCCACGTCGATCGGCGGGATCATGGGCGGCGCGCGCTCGGAGGTGCACCCGGGTACGAAGCGTGTCCTGATGGAGGTCGCGACGTGGCTGGGCTCCAACGTCCACGCGACCTCGGCCAAGCTCGGCCTGCGCACCGAGGCCAGCACGCGCATAGAGAAGGGTCTCTCGCCCGAGGCGGCGCTGGAGGCGCAGATCGTCGCGACGCAGCTCATGCTGCAGCTCACCGGCGCGCAGGTGGCCCCCGGGACGATCGACGAGCGGGCGGCGCCCCAGCCCGCCGCGATCATCCGCCTGCGCGAGGAGCGCGTGCGCCGCATCCTCGGTGCCCCGGTTGCGCGCGCCCGCCAGGCCGAGATCCTGACGGCGCTCGGCTTCGGCGTCGAGCAGGCCGGCGACGGGCTCGACGTCACGGTGCCCCACCACCGCCGCTTCGACGTGACGCGCGAGGCGGACCTCATCGAGGAGGTCGCGCGCATCGACGGTGTCGACAGGCTGCCCGCAACGCTGCAGACGCCCGCCCGCGCCGGCGTCCTGTCGCACCCCCAGCGCGTGCGTCGCCGCGCGGAGGACGCCCTCGTGGGGCATGGGCTGCACGAGATCGCCGGCTGGTCGTTCACCGATCCGGGCCTGCCGGACCGGCTGCGCATCCCCGATGACTCGCCGATGCGCAAGCTCGTCGCGCTCGAGAACCCGATGGCCTCCGACCAGTCGGTGCTGCGCCCGACCATCCTCGGGTCGCTACTGGACGCGGCGCGCCACAATCGCTCCCGCGGCATGCCGGACGTCGCGCTGTTCGAGTCCGGTGGCGTGTACCGCGCGCTCGGCGGCCCGCTCGCCGACGAGCACCACGCGCTCGGGGCGCTGCTCGTCGGGCGCCTCGGCCTCCAGGGCTGGCGCGGGGACGATCGCAACGCCGACTTCTTCGCCGCCAAGGGCGTGCTCGCCGCGGTGCTCGACGCTCTGCGCGTGCCGTGGTCGGTCCAGCGGGGCTCCGAGGGCTTCCTGCACCCCGGGCGCGCGGCCTCGGTCCTCGTCTCCGGCACGAAGGTCGGGTGGGTCGGCGAGGTGCATCCGCTAGTCGCCGCGTCGTGGGGCATCGAGGAACCGGTCGGGGCCTTTGCCGTGGACCTCGGTCGGATCGCCGCCGGGGTGCCCGAGGTGCCGCTGTACCAGGACCTCACGAGCTTCCCGTCGCTGCGCCAGGACATGGCGGTGGTCCTCGACGCCGACGTGGAGGCCGCGGAGGTGCTGCGGGTCGTCCGCGAGGCGGGGGCGCCCGAGCTCCGCGCGGCCCAGATCTTCGACGTGTTCACCGGCGCGCAACTGGGGGAGGGCCGCCGCTCGCTGGCGGTCCACCTCGAGTTCCGCGGCGACTGGCGCACGCTGACCGACGAGGACGTCGCCGCGCCGCGGGCGCGGATCGTGGCGCGCCTCGCGCAAGACCTCGGGGGTGAGCTGCGTGGCGGCTGAACCCACCGTGCTCGTAGCGGGCGCGTCCGGCTACGCGGGCGCGCTGGCGGCGCGCCTCATCGACCGCCACCCGCACTTCGCCCTGGAGGCCGTGACCTCCCGCAGCGATGTGGGCCGCACGCTCGACGACCTCTACCCGCACCACCGCGTGCCGATGACGCTCGACGCGCTCGACCTCGACCGCCAGGGCGATGTCGACGCCGCGATCGTCGCCTACCCGCACGGCGCGAGCGCGCCCGTGGTGTCGGAGCTGCACGAGCGCGGGGTGCGCGTCGTCGACCTCAGCGCCGACTTCCGCCTGCACGACCTGGCGCTCTACAACGAGTGGTACGGCGAGCACGGCGCCACCGGGCTGCTGGGCCACGGCGTCTACGGGCTGCCGGAGCTGCACCGCGAGGCGATCCGCGACGCGCACGTGGTCGCCAACCCGGGGTGCTTCCCGACCGCGGCGCTGATCGCTCTGGCCCCGTTGGCCCGGGCGGGCCTGATCGCCGACACGATCGTCGACGTGAAGACGGGGGTCTCGGGCGCCGGTCGCGCCGCGACCGACCGTACGCACTTCGTCGCCGTCGACGAGAACATCACGCCGTACAACGTCGCGGTGCACCGCCACGCGCCCGAGATCGACCAGGAGCTCGCGCTGCTCGGGGCCGACGTGACCACGACCGTCGTCCCGCACCTGGTTCCGCTCGCTCAGGGCGAGCTGGTCACCTGCTACGTGACACCAACGCGCGGGGTCGACCAGGGTGAGCTGGATGCGCTGATCGGTGACGCGTACGCCGATGAGCCGTTCGTGGAGGTCGCGGGTGATCGGCCCCCCGGGGTGCGCGACGTGCGCGACACCAACCTTTGCCGCGTCCACGCGGTGAGCGCCCCGCGGACCGGAAAGCTCGTCGTCATCGCCGTGTTGGACAACCTCTGGAAGGGCGCCGCGTCCCAGGCGGTCCAGAACCTCAACCTCATGTTCGGCTTCGACGAGACCGCGGGGCTCGAGGCGTGACCCCGTTCTTCTCTTCTCGGTGGGTCGAGGTGCCCGCGGGCGTGCGCGAGGCACCGCTGGACAGCGGCTTGCCCCAGGGCTTCCGCGCCGCCGCGGTGGCGGCCGCGATCAAGCCCAGCGGCGGCCTGGATCTCGGGTTGATCGTCTCCGACGCCCCCGACACGGTCAGCGCGGCGCGCTTCACCGCCTCCGGTGTGCTGGCCGCGCCGGTCCTCGTCACCCGCGACCGCGCCGAGCTCGACCGCCTGCGCACGGTCGTCGTCAACTCCGGCAACGCGAACGCGGCCACCGGCGGCCGCGGCATGGACGCCGCCGCGAAGATGCAGGGCTCCGCCGCGATGGTCAGCGGCGTGCGCGAGGACCGCGTCGCCGTCTGCTCGACCGGGGTCATCGGCGTCCAGCTCGACGGGGACAAGCTGACCAAAGGCCTCGTGCAGCTCTCCTCACGGCTGCGCCCCGACGGCGACGCGGAGCTGGCGGAGGCGATCATGACCACCGACGCGTTCGAGAAGCGCGCGGTGCTCGACGTCGATCTGCCGTCAGGGGCGACCGTCCGGTTGACCGCGCAGGCCAAGGGCGCCGGCATGATCCAGCCGGCGTTCGCCACCATGCTGTGCTTCGTGCAGACCGACGCCGCCCTGGAGCCCGAGACCGCCGACCTGCTGCTCGGCGTGTGCGTCAAGCGCTCCTTCGACCGGATCTCCGTCGACGGGCAGCTGTCCACCAACGACACCGCGATCCTGCAGTGCAGCGGAGCCAGCGGCGTGAGGATCGAGCCGGAGTCCGACGACGAGCTGGCCTTCGGGCAGGCGCTCGATGCGCTTCTGCGCCAGCTCGCGCTGGCGATCGTGCGCGATGGCGAGGGCTCCAAGCGCGTGGGTCGCGTCGTCGTGCGCGGCGGCAACGAGGCCGGGGTGGAGCGGGTCGCGCGCGGCGTGGCCAACTCCCCGCTGGTCAAGGCGGCGCTGCACGGCGGTGACCCGAACTGGGGGCGCATCGCCCAGGCAATCGGTGGCGCGCTGCCCGGCACCGCGCCGCTGGCCTACGACATCGCCATCGAGGGCGAGCAGGTCGCCGTGGCCGGCAATGCCCTGCCCTTCGACGTCGCCGACCTCGCCCAACGCGTCTCCCGCGACGAGGTCGAGTACGTCATCGGCCTGCCCGGCGACGGCGCGGAGACCGAGGTCTTCTTCTCCGACCTCAGCCACGAGTACGTGACCATCAACGCGGACTACACGACATGAGCCCCCACCACGGACCCCCCGATCTCGGCACGCTGCTCGAGGCGCTGCCCTACATCCGCGAGTTCCACGGCCGGACGGTGGTGATCAAGTACGGCGGCGCCGCGATGGAGGACCCGGCGCTGCGCGAGGAGTTCGCCCGCGACGTCGTGCTGCTCAAGTACGTCGGCTTCAACCCGATCGTCATCCACGGCGGCGGCCCCGAGATCACCGCCTACATGGAGCGCCTGGAGATGCCGGTCGAGTTCGTCGGAGGGCTGCGCGTCAGCGACCCGGAGACCGTGGAGATCGCGAAGATGGTGCTCGTCGGGAAGGTCAACAAGGACATCGTTCTGCGCCTCAACCGCCACGGGCAGCGCGCGGTCGGGCTGTGCGGCGACGACGGTGGGCTCTTCCGCGTCTCGCGCCAGAGCGGTCCGGACGGCGAGGACGTCGGCTTCGTCGGGCGCATCGAGCGCGTCGACGTCGACGTGCTCAACCACATCGCGCAGGACTACATCCCGGTGATCGCATCGGTGGGGGCCGACCGCGAGGGAAACTCCTACAACGTCAACGCCGACGAGGCGGCCGGCGCGGTGGCGCGCGCGCTGCGCGCCTACAAGGTGATGTTCCTGACCGACGTGGCCGGCTGGCTGCGCGACCCGCAGGACCTCACATCGGTGGTCAGCGAGGCGACCGCCGACGAGGTGGAGGACGCGCTGAGCGGCGTCGCGGGCGGCATGCGCCCCAAGCTCCAGGCCTGCGTGGACGCCATCCACGGCGGGGTCACGTTCGCCCACATCGTCGACGGGCGCCTCGAGCACTCGCTGCTGCTCGAGCTGTTCACCGACGCCGGCATCGGCACGCGGATCAGGGCGTCGCAGTGATCTCCGACGCGCACCTCGTCCCGACCTACGCCCGCGTTCCCGTGGAGTTCGTGCGCGGCGAGGGTGCGCGCCTGTGGGACGCCGACGGCAACGAGTACCTCGACTTCCTCGTTGGCATCAGCGTGTCGAGCGTTGGCCACTGCCACCCGCGCGTCGTGGAGGCGATCCGGTTTCAGGCGGGGCAGCTGCTGCACGTCGGCAACCTCTTCTACACCGCGCCGATGGTGCGCCTGGCGCAGCGGCTGAGCGAGGGTTCCCTGCGCGGCAAGGTCTTCTTCACCAACTCGGGGGCCGAGGCCGTGGAGGCCGCCCTGAAGCTCGCCCGCAAGGCGCGGCACGGGGGCGAGGTGGTGGTGGCCCACCGCGCGTTCCACGGGCGCACCTTCGGCGCGCTGAGCGCGACGCCGCAGGAGGCCAAGCAGGCGCCGTTCGCGCCGCTGGTCCCCGGCTTCCGGGCGATCGAAGCGACGCCGGAGGCGGTGCGGGCGGCGGTTGGCCCTTCGACAGCCGCGGTGCTGGTCGAGCCGATCCAGGGCGAGGGCGGCATCCACCCGATGACGCCTGGGTTCCTGCGCGCCGCGCGCGACGCCTGCGACGAGCACGGCGCCGCGCTGATCTTCGACGAGATCCAGTGCGGCCTGGGGCGCACGGGAACGCTGTGGGCCTACGAGCAGCTCGGCGTCGTCCCCGACGCGCTGACGACCGCCAAGGCGCTGGGCGGCGGGCTGCCGATCGGTGCGCTGGTCACCGGCGAGCGGCTGGCCGACACGTTGCAGCCGGGCGACCACGGCTCGACCTTCGCGGGCGGGCCGGTCCCCGCCGCCGCCGCGCTGGCGGTCCTGGACGTCATCGACGATCCTGACCTGCTGGCCAGCGTGGTCGAGCGCGGCGAGCACCTGCGGCTCGGGTTGGCGGAGCTGCCGGGCGTCGCCCGCGTGCGCGGCCACGGCCTCATGCTCGCGTTCGACCTGGCCGGCGGCGGGGCGCCGGACCTGGCTGCTCGCGCGCTGCGCGAGCAGCACCTCGTCCTGAACGCCACCGGCCCCGAGACGGTGCGGCTGCTGCCGCCGCTCATCATCACCGAGGCTGACGCGGCCGACGCCCTCGGTCGCCTGCTGGCGCTGCTGGCGTCCTGAACCACCGCTTCTTAGCTTAGGGGCGGGTCCGAACGCCGGCGGGGGTGGGCCCCCCGAGGCGCGCATACCGCGAGTCGGAGGGCCCACCCCTCACGAACGCTCGGACTCGCTCGCCTCGGTGCCGCCGTCCGAGGACCGATCCTCCCGGCGCACGCCCACGAACACACGCCGCGCCAGTTCCGCGCCCACCACGGCCGTGACCACCAGCACGACGATCGCCGCGATTGCGCCTGTTGACGACGGGTCCTCCAGCGACGCCCCGAGCGACGTGTAGGAGAAGGCCCGCGGGGCCGCCCCGATGAAGGTGCCCAGCGCGAGCTGCCACCACCGCACGCCGAGCAGGGCTGCGGCATAGGAGCACGGGGCGTCGGGCACCGCCGGCATCAGGCGCTGAACCACCACGGCCCCGAGGCCATGTCGTTCGAGTAGCTGCGAGATCCTGCGCACCCGCCGACCCGACAGCTCGGCCACCGCCGGCGAGCCGGCGCCCCGAGCCAGGGTGAAGGCGAGCAGCGCGCTCCCGACCGCGGAGAGCAGCGACACCACGGTTCCCACGGCCGTGCCGAACAGCACGCCGCTGACCCCGGACAGGATCGGCCCGGGCACGAGCGCAGCGCCCAGGACAGCGGCGATCACCACGTAGGCGAGCGGTGCGGCCGCCCCGAAGGGATCGACGACGCTGCGCACCTGGTCGCGCGAGACGAGGTGCAGGACGGAGAAGGCGAGGAACGCGGCGCCCAACGACGCGGCCAGGAGGGCCAGTCGTGCTCGCGGTCCGAGCCGCGGGGCGAGCAGGATGCGCGCTGCCGCTGAGCGGCGGTCACCCATGGGCCGCACGATAGGCGGGGTGTCGGCGCGGGCGGCGCGTGAGTAGCCTGCCCCGCTCGCCATGACCGACGACGCCGACCGCCAAGCCGACACCCAGACCCAGGTCCACCGCGTCGCCGACCCCGGCGCCACTCGCGTGGCCGGCTACCTCGCCAAGCCCGACGAGGTCCACCGCGTCTGCCTGCTCTACTCCGGCGGCCTCGACACGAGCGTGATGCTCAAGTGGATCCAGGACGAGTACGACGCCGAGGTCGTCGCCGTCTGCGTGAACCTCGGCCAGCCCGGCGAGGACTACGACGTCGTCAAGGGCAAGGCGATGCAGCTCGGCGCCATCGACGCCCGGGTCATCGACGCGCGCGAGGAGTTCGCCCGGGACTTCGTCATCCCCGCGATCAAGGCCAACGCGCTCTACGGCGGCGGCTACCCGCTGTTCACAGCGCTCGGCCGCCCGCTGATCGCCAAGATCGCGGTCGACGTCGCGCGCGAGACCGGCTGCGACACGATCGCCCACGGCTGCACCGGCAAGGGCAACGACCAGGTGCGCATCGAGGCGACGATCGCGACGCTCGCGCCCGAGCTCAAGGTCATCGCTCCCGTCCGCTCCTGGCAGATGGGTCGCGACGAGGAGATCGCCTACGCGCGCGCCAACGGCATCCCCGTCAAGGGCGGCACGGAGTCGGCGCCGTACTCCATCGACGACAACCTCTGGGGCCGCTCCTCGGAGGGCAAGTGGATCGAGGACCTGTCCCACGCGCCCGACGACGACGTGTTCCAGCTCGTGACGCGGCCCGAGGAGGCGCCGGACGAGGCGCAGACGATCACCGTCACCTTCGAGCGGGGCGTGCCCGTGGCTCTGGACGGGGAACGCCTCGACCCGGTCGCGCTGTTCGAGCGGGCCGCCGAGATCGGCTGCCGCCACGGGGTCGGGATCGTCGACCACATCGAGGACCGCATCGTCGGGCTGAAGGTCCGCGACATCTACGAGGTCCCGGCCGCGACGATCATCCTCACCGCCCATCAGGAGCTCGAGAAGCTGGTCGGCACGATTCACCAGAACCAGTTCAAGCCGCAGCTCGACCGGCAGTGGTCCTACCTCGTGTACGCAGGGCTGTGGTGGGAGCCGCTGCGCACCGACCTCGACGCCTACATGGACCGCGTCAACGAGCAGGTCACGGGGACGATCGGGCTCAAGCTCTACAAGGGCACGGCGCGGGTGATCACCCGGGAGTCGGCCAACGCGGTCTACGACGCGCAGCTGGCGACCTTCGCGGAGTCGGGCGGGCTGTTCTCCCAGCACGCGTCGCCGGGGTTCATCGAGCTGTGGTCGCTGCAGTCGCGCATGGCGCACCGGTTGCGCGCGCGCGACGAGGGGTAGGGCCAACGAATGGGCTACAAGCTGCTCGGGTTCGTTGTGTGGAAGGGCGCCCGGTGGTACCTCGACCGGCGCTTCGGGCACCTGCTGCCCTCGCGCAGGGTCGGGAGCGCGCTGATCGTCGCGGTGGCCATCGGCGGGCTCGTCGCGGCCAGCGCGCGGCGTGACGCCGCGGCCTCTGCGGCTTGAGCGCCGCGCGGGGGGCCAGCGTCCGCGGCGGGGCCTAGGCTCCGCCCATGCAGCCTGCCGCCCCCGAGGATCCCGGCGAACCGTCTGGCACCGTCGTCAACGAGGCCGTCCTCGCCCAGCGGCGCGAACGGCGCGCCGAGCAGGATCAGGGGCCGCTGATGGAGCGCGCGGTGGCGGCGGAACGGGCGGTTGCTGCGCTGGGGTCGCGCGCGCAGGAGCTGCGGGCCGAGCTGGACCGCGCCACGGCAGAGCGCAACGACGCCGTTCGCCGCGTCGGGGAGGGCGAGGCGAGCCTGCGCGCCGCACGGCAGCACGGGTTCGCTGAGGAGCAGCAGCGCATCGACGCCGAGGCTGACCTCGCCGGCGCGCGTCGTGAAGGCGAAGGGCTGCGGGCGGCGCTCGACGGTTCGCGCGCGCGGGTGGCCGAGCTCGAACGGGAGCTGCGCGCGACCCGCGCCCAGCTCGAGAGCGAGCTCGCGGCCGTGCAGGAGCTCGCCGACGGGTTGACCGAACGCCTGGAGGCCGAGGGGCTGGCGCGTGAGGCTGCGCTGTCGGGTGGCGCGACGGCTCCGGAGGCCGTTGCGCGCGAGAACGCGGAGCTCGGCCGCTCATACCCCTTCGAGCCCGCCGTCGACGGGGCGGGCTACGCCGATCTTGCGGCGCGCGTGGCGGCGGCGGCGCGCCGCGCGGACGCCACCGCATCGGCGCTGGGTGCTGCGCGCGAACGCGGTCAACGCGATGCCGAGGAGCTCGCCGCCGCGCGGCGTGCCATCTGCGCCCTGCAGGACTCGGTGGCCGCCCTGCGCGAGGAAGGTGAGTTGCTGCAGGCGAGCGCGAGGGCCGAGCTCGCGGTGGTCACGCGCGAACGCGACGTTCTCACTGCGCAGGTCCAGGACATCGAGACGACGGTCCGCCAGCTTGGTGAGCGCTTCGAGGCGACCCGCTCAGCGCTGCTGGGTCAGGTGAGCCAGCAACGCGCAGCGCGGGAGGCGGCGGAGGCCGCCCTGGAGCGCGAGCGCGGCCACGTCGCCGCCGAGATCGCCGGTGAGCGCGACGCGCTGCGGACCCGGGTGGCCGCCATGCTGCGCGACCTCGACCAGGGCCTGGCCCGGGTGCGCGCCGGGCGTCGTGGGGATGAAGTCGCCGCGACCGCGGCGTCGGCACCCGCGGCGCATGCGCCGGTCGATGCCGCGCCTGCGCCGGCCCCGGCTGCGCCGGCCGATGTCCCGCCTGCGCCGGCCCCGCCAGCGCCGGTCGCTGTGCTGCCCGCCGACCTACGCGCCGAGCTCCAGCGACTGAACGCGGCGCTCGAGGCGATGACGCCTCCCAAGGGCACAGAGGACGTCGTCGCCGGCCTCGCTCAGGCCGCGGAGCGTCTGCGCGCGCAGGCGGCCGAGACACCGGCCGTGGAAGGGCTGCCGGCCTCGTCGGCGGCGCAGGCCGCCACTGCTCCCGTCGCGCTGACCGCTGCGGTCGGGTCTGCGGTCGTGCCGCCCCGGCGTGCCGGGCAGGCGTGGCTGGCCCCCGTCATCGAGCGGCTCGCGATCATGGACCCCACTGCCGCCGCGGAGCTCGTCGTCGCGCTCGTGCCGGTGCAGGGCCGCCTGCTCGGCGGTCAGGCCCGGTATGACCTGGCGGTGTCCGGTGCGGCGCCGGTCCGCGTCACCGTCGCGGGCGCGCGCGTGGACGTGCGGCGTCTCGAGGCCGCTGATGCTCCGGGCGCAGCTGACTTCCGCGTGACCGGGTCACCTGCGGCCCTCGCCCCCCTGGTGGCCGGCGGGGTGCGCTGGCCCGTGCGGGTCCCGCCGGGCGTGCAGGTCGAGGGCCGGCGGCGCCGGTTGCGCCGCGTGCTGCGTGGCATGCGCCGCCCGGTGCTGGCGGACGACCTCCGTGGGGCGGGGGCGGCGATCGACCCCGGCCTGATCCTCAGCGCGCTGACCGCCGCGATCGACCCCGAGTGGGTCCAGGGGCACCGGTTCGCCGTGGCCCTCGTCCTCACCGACGTGCGGCGTGCTTGGTGCGTCGAGGTGGCCGACGGCTCCTCGCAGATCACCGAGGGTGACCGCCCGGCCGACGGCGAGCCCGCCGCGACGGTCCGCGGCTCTGCCGACGGCGTGCTCGCGCTGGTCGCCGGCGACCTGACCGGCCCGGCCACGCCAGCGGAGATCGAGGGCAGCCAGCCCGCCGTGACGTTCCTGCTGGCGTGGTGGGACCGGGCGCAGGGCCTGCCCATGCGCACCGCCTGAGCGTGGCCGCGAGCATCCCCGCTCGTTGCGGGAAGAGCGCCGCCGGGACCCCGCGAGCGTCCGGGGCGCCACCTATTCTCCCCCGCCCGTGACCACCCCGGCCTGCGCGCATCTCCACGTCCACTCCGAGTACTCGCTGCTCGACGGGGCGTGCAACATCGAGGCGCTCGTCCAGCGGGCTGCGAGCTTCGGGCAGCCGGCGCTGGGCCTGACCGACCACGGCGTCATGAACGGCGCCGTCGAGCTGTACAAGGCCGGCAAGAAGCACGGCGTCAAGCCGATCGTGGGCTGTGAGATCTACCTCGTCGACGACCACCTGGCGGCCTCGCGGCCCGGCACGACGGGCACCGGCAAGATCGCGCGCAACCACCTGACGCTCCTGGCCGAGAACGATGCCGGCTACCGCAACCTGGTCAAGCTCTCCTCCGCGGGGTTCCTCGAGGGGCTGCACCGCGGCAAGCCGACGCTCGACATGGGACAGATCGCTGCCAACTCCGAGGGCATCATCGCCCTGACGGGCTGCCTCGCGTCCCGGCTGTGCAGCCGCCTGGTCGACGGCCGCGACGCCGAGGCGCGCGCCCACGCCGACGACCTGCTGCAGACCTTCGGGGCCGACAGCGTCTTCTTCGAGGTCCAGAAGAACGGGATCGCCGACCAGGAGAAGGCCAACGAGGGGATCGTGCGCATCGCCCGCGAGGTCGGCCGGCCGCTGGTCGGCACGGGCGACGTGCACTACCTCACGCGCGACGACTACCACCACCACACCGCGCTGCTGTGCGTGCAGACCAAGTCGACGCTCGCGGCCCCGAAGATGACCTTCGAGACCAACGAGTTCTACCTGCGCTCCAACGAGGAGATGGCGAGCTCGTTCGCCGAGTGGCCCGAGGCGCTGCAGTCGACGGTCGACATCGCCGAGCGCTGCAACGTCGAGATCGAGCTCGACAAGCAGCTCATCCCGCGCTACCTCCCGCCCGACCAGGACGAGCGCGCCTACCTGCGCGCCCGCGTCGAGGAGGGGCTGCGGCTGCGCTACGGGGCCCCGCCCCCGGCGACGGCGGTTCAGCGCATGGAGATGGAGCTCGGGGTCATCGACCGCATGGGCTTCAACGCCTACTTCCTGATCGTCTGGGACTTCGTGAAGTACGCCAAGGAGAACGGGATCGCCGTGGGTCCCGGCCGTGGCTCGGCGGCGGGCTCGATCGTCGCGTTCTGCCTGTCGATCACCGATGTCGACCCGCTGCGCTACGACCTCCTGTTCGAGCGCTTCCTCAACCCCGAGCGCGTGTCCATGCCCGACATCGACATCGACTTCTCGGTGCGCGGGCGCGAGCGGGTCATGCAGTACGTGGTCGAGAAGTACGGGCGCGAGTCGGTCGCGCAGATCATCACCTTCGGCAAGATGATGCCGCGGGCAGCGACCCGCGACGCCGCGCGGGTGCTGGGCTTCGACTACGGCGCGGGCGACCGGCTGGCCAAGCTCATCCCCGACCCGGAGCAGGGGCGCGCGCCGTCCTTCGAACGCTGCCTGCGCCCCGGTGAGCCGCTGCGCCTGGCCTACGACTCAGACCCAACGGCCAAGCAGATCGTCGACGTCGCCCTCGGCCTGGAAGGCGTCGTGCGCAACTCGTCGATCCACGCCGCAGCGGTCGTCATCGCCGGTGTCCCGCTGACCGACATCGTCCCCGTGCAGCTCGCCGACGCGCCCGGGTCAGCGCCCAACGGCGAGAAGAACTACAAGATGGTCACGCAGTACTCGATGAAGCCCGTCGAAGATCTCGGCCTGCTGAAGATGGACTTCCTGGGGCTGCGCAACCTCGACGTCATCGAGGACGCGCTGGACATCATCGAGCGTTCCAGCGGCGTCCGCGCGGACATGACGACGCTGCCGCTGGACGACGTCAAGACCTACGACATGCTCGCCGCCGGCGACTCCGTCGGCGTCTTCCAGTTCGAGTCGGAGGGCATGCAGCAAGCGCTCACCAAGGTCCGCCCGACCGAGTTCGACGACCTCGTGGCGCTCGTCGCGCTCTACCGGCCGGGGGCCATGGACCAGATCGGCACCTACGCGCGCGGCAAGCGCCACCCCGAGACCGTGTCGATCCCTGACGAGCGCCTCGAGCCGATCGTCGGCAACACGAAGGGCGTGATCCTCTATCAGGAGCAGGCGATGCAGATCGCCAAGCAGCTCGCCGGCTTCTCGGGCGCCAAGGCCGACGACCTGCGCAAGGCCATCGGAAAGAAGAATCGCGAGGCCATGGCCAAGCTCAAGCCCGAGTTCTTCGAAGGCTGCAAGGCGTCGGGAACGCGGGGCGAAGTGATTGAGCAGCTGTGGGCGACGAACGAACGATCTGCAGATTATTCGTTTAACAAGTCGCACGCCGCCTGCTACGCCCTGATCGCCTACCGGACCGCCTGGCTGAAGGCCAACCACCCGGCGGAGTACATGGCGGCGCTGATCTCCAGCGTGATGTCGACCAAGGACAAGGTCCCCTTCTTCGCGGCGCGCTGCGAGGACATGGGGATCGAGATCCTGCCGCCGGACGTCAACCTCTCAGATCACGAGTTCGTCGTCCACGAGGGCAACATCCGCTTCGGGCTGGACGCGGTCAAAGGCGTCGGCTACATGGCCGTCGAGGCGATCAAGGCGGCGCGCGAGGAGGGCGGGCCGTTCGGCTCGATCTGGGACTTCTGCGCGCGCGTGGACTGCCGCACCGTCAACAAGAAGGCGATCGAGTCGCTCATCAAGTGCGGGGCCTTCGGCTCGACGGGCGCGCCACGCAAGGGGATGCTCGGCGTGCTCGAGCAGGCCCAGGGAGCCGGGCAGAAGCAGCAGCAGGACCTGCAGATGGGGCAGGGCTCGATCTTCGACGTCGGCGGTCCGGCGGACGACGCCGGCTCCGCGGCCGTGGCGTTCGCACCGAGCCACCCGCCGATCCCGCCCGAGGAGTTCGACCAGCCCGAGCTGCTGGCCGTCGAGAAGGAGTCGATCGGCCTGTTCATCTCCGCCCACCCGCTCAAGCAGGTCCGCGATGCGCTGCGCGTGAAGGTCGACTTCCCGCTCGCCGAGCTCGAGCAGCGCAAGGAGGGCGACTGGGTGACGGCGGGCGGCATCATCACCCAGTGCAAGAAGATCCGCACCAAGAAGGGCGACCCGATGATGTTCGCCACCCTCGACGACCTCGAAGGCTGCGTCGAGATGCTGATCTTCGGCAAAGCGCTGGCCGAGTACGAGGGCGCGCTCGACGTCGACTCGGTGGTGCTCGTCCGCGGGCGCGTCGACCACAAGGACCGCGACACGACCCAGCTCGTCGTGCAGACCCTCGAGCCGTTCGAGCCCACACCGGAGGAGGTCGCCGCGGCGCGCGAGCACGTGGCGAAGATCCAGCTCGGGCCCGTCCCGATGACGGTGCAGCTCGACGCGACCCGCCTGCCGGCCACGGTGATCGACGAGCTCAAGCACGTGTTCGGCAACTTCCCCGGCGAGTCCGAGGTCGTGCTCGACATCCAGACCTCGCAGGGCGCCCGCACGCTGCGGCTCGGATCCGGGTATCGCGTGGCCCACACCCCGAGCCTGCGTGCCGAGCTCGACCACATCCTGGGGCCGGCGACCACCCGGGTCTGACCCGCTCTGCGTGCGGTCGGCCGGCGCTCAGGCGCGGCCGATGCAGGCGCTCGACAGGCTGTCGTCGGAGCCGCTGCCGCCGGTCGCCGCCAGCGGGACCGACTCGCACAACGTCGCGGTCCGGCGGCGCAGGTCGACCCGGCCGGCGAACGGACGACCAAGGACCGACCGCCGGCCGCCCCCCGACGTGGCGTCCAGGACGATGCAGCCGAAGGTCACGAACCGACCTCCGGGCTCGATCCGGCGTCGCCTGCAGCGTGCCGGCCCCGTGGGCGTGCCGGGGTGTGCCCCGGCGTAGGCGCCAACGAGGCGGGCCAGCAGCGGGCCCGCCGTCGTCGCCGAGACCGGGCCGGCGGTCGGCAGCGCCGCGCTGTGCGGGCGCTGGCGGACCGCGGCCACGCGGGCGGCGCGACGGGCGGCTGCGGCGTCCAGCGTGGCCTCGCGCGCATCGCGGCGCCGCGCGGCACGGTCGCTGACCGCGATCGTCACCGGGACGCCGACCGCGAAGGCCAGCACGATGACCAGGGCGATCCGCCGCCCGCGGGCCGAAAGCCGGCGTGGGATGTCGGTCAGCCCGGGCAACGGGCGCCGGCGCTCGAGATGCGCGGGCGGGGTCCGGCCGGCGGGCGGTTCGTCTTGCTCCGGGCAGGGTTCTGACCCCGTCATCCCTCCTGCTCCCCTTCGTCCAGGAGCGCGACCAGGCGCGCCACCGTGTTCCAGTTGCGCGTGGTCGCAACCGGCCCCGAGCGCTTGCCCATGGTCAGCTTGGCCAGCGGGCTGTCGCGGATGCCGTCGGGGCACCAGAGGTAGATCTCGCGGCCGTCCGCGTACACAACGTCGCCGGTTGCGGCGACCGCGGACTGCATCGCCCGCGCGGCGTCCGGATCGTGACCCTCCCCGAGGAACATCACGAACGACTTCGCCCCGTCGCTCGCCACCGAGCCCAGAGGGTCGGCCCGCACGACCGCGCGCAGTTCGTCGGCCGTGCGCACGACGACGTCGATCGGCTTGCCGAGCAGATCGGCGATGGCGTCCTGCGCCGCCTTCCTGACGCCCGGCGGGCGCTTCGTGCTGGTCAGCAGGACGTTGCCGCTCTGGAGGTGGGTGCGCACCGCGTCGAAGCCGGCGTCGGTCAGCCGGGCGCGAAGGTCGGCCATCGCCACCCGCGTCGAGGCCCCGACGTTGATGCCACGCAGCAGCACGACGTAGCGGGCCACGGGTCAGCCGCCGATCCCGCGGTCTGCGCGGCCGCGCTCACGCAGCGTCGAAACGAACGCCAGATCGTCGCGGGTCGGGCCCGAGCGGTCGTGGCCCGGGGTCTCCAGCACGCACGGCAGCCCGTCGAAGCGCGGTTCGGAGAGGAACACGGCGCAGCCCTCCTCGCCCAGCTCGCCCTCGCCGGGGTTGGCGTGCCGATCGCGGTTGGAGCCCAGTGGCGTCTGGGAGTCGTTGAGGTGCAGCGAGCCGATCCGCCCCAGGCCGACCTCGCGGTCGCACTCGTCGAGCACGGCATCGAGCGTGTCGACGGTTCGCACGTCGTAGCCGGAGGCCAGCAGGTGGCACGAGTCCAGGCAGAGGCCCAGGCGCTCGTGGCCGCCCGCGGCGTCGACCACCGCCGCCAGTTCCGCGAAGGAACGCCCGAGCGTGCCACCGGCGCCGGCGGTGTTCTCCAGATGCAGCGGGCAGGCGTCGGACTCGGCCAGCGCCTCGGCGATGACCTCCCCGGCGCGGGCGATGGCCTCGCCGACGCCGCCGGTCTTGGCCGATCCGGGGTGCAGCACCACCGCGTGGGCCCGCAGCGCGTCGCCCGCGCGCAGGGAGGCCGTCAGCGACGTGAGCGTCTTGGCCCGGATCTCGGGATCGTCGGAGGCGGCGTTGAGCAGGTAGACGGCATGGATGAGCAGCCCGTCGACCTCGGAGTCACCGAACGCGGCATGGTAGGCGCCGACCTGCTCGTCGGAGTAGGCGTGCGGCTTCCACGCCCGCGGGTTCTGGTTGAAGATCTGAATCGACCGCGCGCCACGCTCGACGCCCCGACCGACGGCCTTGGCCGGGCCGCCGGCGGGGGAGACGTGTGCGCCGATCAGCATCTCGTAGATTCTCCGCAATGCGCGTCCGCTTCGCTCCCTCGCCCACCGGCGCGCTGCACATCGGCGGCGCGCGCACGGCGCTCTACAACTGGCTCGTCGCTCGCCACGGCGGCGGAACGCTCATCCTGCGCATCGAGGACACCGACCGCGAGCGCTCGACGCCCGAGAACGTCGAGCAGATCCTGGACGCGCTCGCCTGGTTGGAGCTCGACTACGACGAGGGCCCGATCTCGCAGATCTCGCGGTCGCAGCGGCACGGCGAGACTCTGGCCCAGCTCGTGGCCGACGGCCACGCGTACCGCTCGACCGCGACCGCCGACGACGTGCGGGCGTTCAAGGACGCCCACGGCGCGCAGCGCGGCTTTCGCGGCGAGGCCGAGGCGCAGGGCGCGATCCGGCTGCGCGTGCCCGAGGAGGGAGAGACCGTCGTCCACGACGTCATCCGCGGCGACACGACCTTCGCCCACCACCACCTCGACGACCCGGTGATCGCCCGCGCCGACGGCACGGCGCTCTACAACTTCGCCGTCGCCATCGACGACCTCGACTCCGAGGTCAGCCTGGTCATCCGCGGGGAGGACCACCTGTCCAACACCCCCAAGCAGCTGCTCGTGCTCGAGGCGCTGGGCGCGGCGCAGCCGGTCTATGCCCACCTGCCGCTCCTGCACGGCCCGGACGGCAAGAAGCTCTCCAAGCGCCACGGCGCCGCCTCGGTGCAGGAGCTGCGCGCCGCCGGCTACCTCCCCGAGGCCGTCCGCAACTACATGGCCCTGCTCGGCTGGGGCGACCAGGACGACGAGACCGTCCTCTCGACGCAGCAGCTCGTCGAGCGCTTCGAGATCACCCGCGTGTCGCGCAACCCGGCCCGCTTCGACGAGACCAAGCTGCGCTGGCTCAACGGGCGCTACCTGCGCGAGCTCAGCGTCGAGGATCTCACGCAGCGCCTCGAGCACCACACGGGCCGCAGCGGCCTGCGAGCGGCGGTCGAGATCTCACGGGAGAAGCTGCAGACGCTCGAGGACTTCTGGCCGCTGGCGGGGTTCATCTTCGAAGGACCGGTCCAGGACGCGGCCGCCCGGGAGAAGTGGTTGGACGCGGACGGGCGTTCGGCGCTGGGTGAGGCGCAGGCGGCGCTCGAGGCGTTGGCGCCCGACGGGTTCACCGTCGAGAGCATCGAGATCGCGTTGCGGGCGGTCATCGACGGACGCGCCGCCAAGCCGCGCGACGTCTACCAGCCGATCCGGGTGGCGCTGGCCGGCACCGCGATCTCCCCGGGCATCTTCGAGACGCTCGTCGTCCTGGGTCGTGACGAGTCCCTGAGCCGGATTGCGAGCGCCCTGGGCACCCGGTGAGAAGATGCCGCGACGAGTTCATTCAACCATGCGTCCAAAGTGGCCGATAACCGGAGCGATCACCGACGATCACCGGCTCCCCCCGCCACACGGAAGTGACGAACTCATGAACCCCCAGACCGCAAGCGCCCCGACGACCCCCGACGCCATCCAGCCCGCCGATGGCACCGCCGGTGCCCAGCGCCGCCACAACGAGGGCCACGGCCGGCGGCTGACCGCGGCCTTCGAGGCGCTCGAGATGTTCCCTGCCCTCGCGGAGTCCCGCAACCGGCTGCTGCGCGTGGTCACCGCCGAGCGCATCTCCGCCGGTGACGTGGTCGCCGCCGTGGAGTCCGACGTCGCGCTGGTCATCGCCGTGCTGCGCCTCGGCAACCAGGTCGAGGGCAAGGCCCGCGGCAAGGTCGAGTCGATCGTCAAGGCCGTCGAGCTCCTCTCCCCCGAGTCGGTGCACGCCCTGGCCAGCCGGACCAAGACCTTCGACTTCTTCGAGCGCTCCGCCGTGTGGGACGCCGCCCCCGAGCGCTTCCGCCTGCACGGCGTCGCGACGCAGCGCGCCGCCGACCGCCTCGCCCAGGAGGTCGACTACGAGCACCGCGACCGCCTGATGGTCACGTCGCTGCTGCACGACATCGGCAAGCTCGTCCTCATGCACGCCTACCCGGGCTACCCCGGCCAGGTCCACGGCCAGGCGCGCACGCCCGAGGAGCGCATTCAGCGCGAGCGTCGTGAGCTCGGCGTCGACCACGCGCTGGTCGGCGGCGTCCTGGCCCGTCGCTGGGGCCTGCCCAAGGCGGTCGCCTCGGTCATCGAGCGCCACCACTCCGACGACGAGATCTTCGGCGACGCCGCCTTCGTGCGCCTGGCCGACATGCTCGCCCATTACGTCCAGGGCGGCTCCGTCTCGCCGACCGAGCTGCTCAAGGCCGCCCGCGTCATCGGGCTCGGCCCGGCCGAGCTGCGGACGGTCATGTACGACCTGCCCTACCCGACCACCGGCCGGGTCCGGCAGATCGATCCGTGCCCGCTGTCCACCCGCGAGGTGGAGGTCCTCAAGCGTCTGGCCGAGGGCAAGGTCTACAAGCAGATCGCGCTGGAGCTCAACCTCTCCACCAGCACGGTCCGCACCCACCTGCACAACATCTACGGCAAGCTCGGCGCCGTCGACCGCGCCCAGGCGGTCCTCATCGCCACCGAGCGCGGCTGGCTCTGAGCGCCAGGTAGGCCAGCCCGACCCCCGTCGCGTCGATGAGGACGTCGACGGGCGTGCCGTGACGGCCGAACACGAAGGTCTGATGGAGCTCGTCGCTCGCGGCGTAGGCGACCGTCAGGACCGCCGCCGCGGCCGGAGCCCGCCAGCCCAGCGCCCGGTGGCTGAGCAGCCACAGCACGCCGAACTCGGTCATGTGCGCGAGCTTGCGCAGGATGAGGTCGTAGGTGCCCAGCCCCGTGCTCAGGCTCGGGCGCGACGAGAGGAAGTAGATCAAGGCCATCACCGCCAGTAGCGGCGCGTAGCGGCCGAGGGCTGCCATACGCTCATGAGCCTAAGCCGATGATCTCGATCACCTCCAAGAGCCCGTACGCGCTCAAGGCCCTGGCCGAGCTCGGCCGCAGCGGAGACGCGGGCCCGGTCCCGATCGGTGAGCTCGCCCGCCGGCGCGACATCCCGGTGCAGTTCCTCGAGCAGCTCTTCGCGACGCTGCGGCGCGCCGGCATCCTGCGCTCGCAGCGTGGCGTCAAGGGCGGTTACTCGTTCGAGCGCGCGCCGGGCTCGGTCAGCGTGCTCGAGGTGGTCGAGCTGCTGGACGGGCCGCTCGGCCGCGACGCCCAAGGGATCTTCGCCGACGCCGCCGAGGCGGCTCGCGCCGTGCTGGCGCAAACCAGCATTGCCGACGTCGTCGCGCGCGAGGCGCGCGAGGCGGGCGTGGCGATGTACCACATCTGACCTATCTGGCTCTGCGACGGGCTTTACGGCAGGTGCGCGACAGCGTGCGCGACAGTTCGCTCCGCGAGGAACACTTCCTGCAGCGTCGAGGCCTGGGCCTCTTCGCCGGGGAACAGGTGCCCGTAGCGGTCGAAGGTCACCGCGATCGATGAGTGCCCCATGAAGCGGCTTAGCGCGTGCAGGCTGACGCCGGCGGCGGCCATCATCGACGCGTACAGGTGGCGGCAGACGTGCGGGGTGACCCGCTCATGCCCGGCCGCGGTCCAGGCGCTATCGGCGCGTCGCTGGAACTTCGACGGGTCCATCGGCCGGTCGACGGTGTCACCGAAGACGAGGCCGTCCCGTCGGCCGCAGCGCAGCAGGTGAGCCCGGAGCAGCTCGGCCAGCGTGGGGCCCACGGGGACCGTTCTGACGCCGCTGCGGCTCTTCGGAGGTCGAAGCCCGCTCGCCGGGTCGTAGGAGCGCTCCACGCGCAGCGTCCCGGCCTTGAGGTTGATGTCCTGCCAGCGCAGGGCGAGCAGCTCGCCGCGACGCACGCCGCACAGCATGAACGTCGCCCACGTCGCCCGATCGGCCTCGGGAATGGCGTCGAGTAGCCCGCGGATCTGCTTGGGGTCTGGTGGCTTGCGCGCGGTGCCGTGCTGAGCCTTCTGCGGTAGCTCTAGGCCGTCTGTCGGGTCGATCGTGACCTCCCCGCGGCTCTTCGCCCGGCGGTAGGCCAGGCGCAGCGGCAGCACGGACGTTTCGATCGTCGACGGGTGCAGCCCATCGGCGTCGAGTTCGTCAACCCACTCTTGAAGGTCGAGCAGCGTCACGCGGTCCAGGCGCCGGCTGCCGAACTGCGGACCGATCCGCAGTCGGTGGTTCTGTTCGACGCTGCGGATTGTGCCGGGTGCGAACGGGTTGCGGCCACGGGTGCGGACGGTGCCGGCCTTGGCCGCGTCGATCCACGCCTCGATCGCCGCTCCGACGGTGAGCAGGGTGGTGGTTGCGGGGATCTCGCCGCGGCGCACCGCGACGACGGTGTCCTGTCGCCAGGTCTTCGCTTCGCTGCGGTTCTTGAACGTCTTGCGGATGCGCCGCCCGTTGCGGACGTCGAAGACGTGGGCCTGGTAGGTCGGGGTGCAATCGCACCCCGCCCCGTCTCGGCTCGCGCACGCCCGAGCGTGGCGGGTTTCGATGCCGGCGGCCATCAGCGCTTGCCCCCTGCTGTCGCGTTCACGGTTCGGAGCGGCGGCCGACCGATCTTGAGCGCACAGCTTCGCCAGCACCGCACGAGCCGCGCGCGCTCGTGGCTCGGCAGTCCTTCGACAGCCAGCGCCGCATCGAAGCCCCGCAGGATCGCGGTCCACGCCTCGCGGGTGGCCTCTTCGTCGGTCATCGCGCCGAGGTTGGACGCGGCCATCAGGCAGCCCCGCCGGTCTTCGCCTCAAGCTCAGCGAGCTGGCGGGCGTACTCCGGATGCAGCGCGTGCCACGCGGGAAGGCAGTCAATCTCCCGTCGCAGCCATGCGGTGAAGCGGGCCGTCGACGCGTTCGTGATGGCCCGGGGCTCTGCGTCTGCTGGGACGGCCGTCAGGGTCGGGGGCATCAGACCACCTCCGCGGACGCCCGACTGGCCTCCATGTACGCGGCGTGCTCAGCGTCGCTCCATTCGATCTCGGGCCAGCCGAGCGCATCGAGCATGTCAGCCGCCGCGTCGATCTTGCCCTTCTCGGTAGTCACGGCTTGGCGCGGTCTCGTCGCCGTGTAGAGGTTCCCCCTCACCGCCTCTCCAAGGCACTCGGCCGCGTCGCTGAAGCCCTCGAAGGCGAGTTCGCGCAGCCAGTCACGGTCGGCCGTGATCGTCACTGTCTCGGCGGTTTCGTCGCCCCAACCGAGGTCGGCGAGGAGCGCCCGCAACCAGACGATCTGTGCGATCACGCTGTCCGCTTCGTGCGGGTTGCTCGGCCCCTGGCCCGAGTTGGAAAACTCCTCGCTCGCGCCCGCCAGCTTTGAGAGAAGCTGCTCGCGCATTATCACCGCGTCTTGTGCCTTCAGGGTGAGGGTGAAATCGGCCATTACGTCCTCCTGTGTTTGGAGGCGCCGACGGTGCGGGAGGAGGCGGGGGCCCTGCCGCTCCCGCGAGGGGTAGCGTTGGGCCCGCGCCGACAGTTCGCTCTGTCGTCGCCATGCCCCCGGCCTGTGTTCGCAGGTGCGGGGGCGCTTTGGTTGTCGCGGCGCATACTAGACCTGCAGCAGGCGAAGTAGCAAGGCGTCGTACACGGTCATCGCTTCGAGCCGGGCGTCGTTGTAGGCGTTCCGTTGCCGCTGGGCCTCGGCGCCGTCCACCCGGGGCAGCTTGGCGACGATCGTGTTGGCCTCCACGCTGGACCGCGCCATATCGCGCCGGCTGGTGAGCAGCTGCTCGAGGTCGGAGCGCTCCGCGTCGATGGTCCAAGGCCCGGGACCTTGCAGAGCGTCACACACGCCCCGAGCGACCCGGTGGCGATGGAGCTGCTCGTCGTGGTCGTGGCGGCTCTGGTTCAGCATCTCGTCGAGCGCTTGCAGCAGCTCCTCGACGTCGTCCACGCCGAGTGCCTTCGCGAGTGCGAGCCTCGTCTCGAGGAGTGGCGCGTGCTCGCCTGTCTCTGCGCTGGCGATCGTCCGCTTCGAGACCCCCGCGTGCTCTGCGAGTTCTCGTTGAGACCAGCCGTGCAGAAACCGCAGGAGGGCGATCGTCGAGAAGTCTCGTCCGCTCTCTCGGTGAAACTGCTGCCCTGATGATGCAATGGCCACTCCGGCAGCTTCACTCCGATCCGGCGTTCTGGACAGAGTGGTACGCGATCGCGTGACAACTACGTGAGGCGGCGGTCCAACAAGCCGATATGGCACGCCTGGCGTGACTCGACAAAAGCCGACGGGATGCCGTTCGACTTCATGCAAATCGAATTCGCTCGAGCGCTCGGGATCGTCGCGCTAGGCGACGACGGTAAAACCTGGGAGCTCCGCAAAGACTTGCTGGCGGCGTACAAGCCGCCACCGGACGCCACTGACGAAGGTGTTCTCATGGACGTTGCCGGGCCGCTTTGCATCAATCCGCGCGGCACGCGAATCGATCCGATCCTTGCTCAACGACTCTGGACCCTGCGTGGCACGCTCGAGGATCTCGGAACCGTCACGGCGTCGAGCTGGTGCACGCTCTGCGGCCGACACTTCATCGACATGCGCCGCGCCAGCTACAAGTGGCATCCGCGTATCGCTCGCTATTGCGGGAAGCCTTGCCGCAATAGCAAGCTGGCCAAGGCTCCACAGCTCCGGGCGTGCGCGGCCGCCGACTGTGGGCAGTGGTTCAGGCCCGCTCACGGGAACAAGTTCCACTGCTCCGAGGCGTGCAAGGCTGCCGCCTATCGCGCCCGGCGCCTCGAGCGCGAGCGCAGGCGAGCCGCAGAGGAGACCCAAGCCCGTCGTGTGTCTTAGGGGCCCGCACCGGGCGAAAGCTCCCGGACCCACTGCGCGACACTTGCGCGACAGTCCGCGGCCGATTTGAGCGCTTCCTAGCGGTCCATAGCGGCAGATGACTGGCTCAGTAGAGCCAAATCTCGCTAGGGCACGGGGCTAACGGGCGATGTACCACATCTGAGCGTGGCCCTCGGAGCAGACGCGCTGACGTTCCCCATTTCCGACCACGGCGGTATGGTTTCGCGCAATGTCCTTCGGCCAGACCGTGCTGCTCGGCGCAATCGCCGGCTCCACCATCTTCCTCGGCCTGCCCCTCGGGCGCCTGCCTCGCCTGAGCCCGGCCGCTCGGGTCGGCCTGTCGATGCTCTCGGCGGGCATCCTGATCTTCATCTTCGTGGACGTGGGATCTCACGCGATGGAGATCGTCGAGACGCGGCTCTCCGCGGTCCGGGACCAGAACGCCGGATTTTGGCCGGTCGTGGGGCTGTTCGCGCTGCTCAGCGCGGGGTTCCTCGCCGGCGTGGGCGGCATCCACACCGTCCAGCGACGCATGGCCGGCGGCCGTTCGAGCCTGCCGCCCTTCGCGGGCGGGGATTCCGCCGCCGTCCTCAGCCCGGGGGAGCACCGCGAGCAGACCCGCGCGATCGACGACGTCGAGCGCCGCGCCCTGCACACCGGCATGACCATCGCCGCGGCCATCGGGCTGCACAACTTCGCCGAGGGCCTCGCCATCGGCGTTTCGGCGCGGGCCGGGGAGGTCGGCCTGGCCACGGTGCTGATCGTCGGCTTTGCCTTGCACAACACGACCGAGGGCTTCGGGATCGTCGGGCCGCTCGGCGGCGTGCGCCCGTCCTGGCGCTGGCTGGCGATCGCGGGCGTGGTGGCCGGCGGCCCGACGTTCGTGGGTTCGATGGTCGGCTACCAGGTGACCAGCGACGCCGTCGAGCTGCTGTGCTACGCGGTGGCCGGCGGCGCGATCCTCTACGTGGTCGGCGAGATATGGGCTGGCGTGCGCCGGCAGGGCCACGCGGAGCTCGGCCTCTACCTGCTCGGCGCCGGGTTCCTGCTCGGAGCGGCGACCGACTTGGTCGTCGTCTACGGCGGCAGCTGAGCGGCGGCCGGCGGCTCCCCGTGGACGAGGTTCTTCAGGCCTTTCTCGACGCCGCGCCAGGCGACCCGGTCCCGGCTATCTCGCTGCTGCTCGACAGCGGCGCCATCGTGAGCGGCGCCGTGGTGGCAGCCACGCGGTTCTCCGACGACCTGCGCGCGCTGGTCGAGGAGGAGCTGGCTGCCGCGGAGGCTCGGTCCGGGCACGCCGAGGCCCTGCGCGCGCTCGCGGATCGCATCGGGGACGCCGATCACGGCGCGTACCTGACGATCGGCCAGCCGGAGATCACGATGCCCGACGGCACGGTGCTTGGGCCGCCCTTCCTCCGCGTGCGGGCGCAGAGCATCTCCGCGTGGTGGGCTCGGGCGCTCGAGGACGAGGACGACGCGGTCGACCTCTCGCTGTTCGAGGTGGGGGAGCAGCTCGACATCGCATAGGCGATCGGATGTGCTGCGCGTCGCAATGGACGCTGCGTCGATGCTGCGCGAGGCTCGCATCCGGGCCGGGCTGACCCAGGGAAGGCTGGCCGCGCTGGCCGGTACCTCGCAGGCCACGATCTCTGCGTATGAGGGCGGGCACAAGGACCCGTCGGTCGCCACGCTCACCCGGCTGCTCGCGGCAGCCGGTGTACGGCTGACGGTCGAGCCGGCCCGCCGTCCCGTCGCTGCCCCGACGCCCGAGCAGGACCAGCGCGCCGCGCGGACCCTGGTTGACGTCATCGGCTTGGCCGAGGCTCTGCCCGTGCGCCACGAGCGGACGCTGCGCTTCCCACGGCTGGAGGAAACGGTGCGCCGCGGCACGGGGCAAGCCCCGCCGGCCCGCGGCGCGTGACGGTTGCCTACGAGGTTGCGGGTGCGGCTCCGTTGCAGCCCTGGAACGGCCAAGGACGCGAGGCGCCCGTATCGTGAACCGGGCCGTGGCCCGCGTCCCCACCTCCATCGCAGCGCACGTCGGCCACACCCCGATGGTGCAGCTCACTCGCATGCTGCCGGCCGAGGCCGACGTCACGCTCTTCGCCAAGCTCGAGATGTTCAACCCCGGGGGCAGTGTCAAGGATCGCATCGGCGTGGCGATGATCGAGGCCGCCGAAGCCGAGGGACGCATCGAGCCGGGGCGCACGACGATCGTCGAGGCGACCAGTGGGAACACGGGCATCGCCCTGGCCTTCGTCTGCGCCGCCAAGGGCTATGACCTCGTGCTGACCCTCCCGCAGGGCATGAGCCGCGAGCGCGAAGGGCTGCTGCGCCTCTACGGAGCGCGCGTGGAGATCACCGAGTCGCTGGGGGGAATGAACGAGGCGATCGACGCGGCGCGCGCGCTGGCCACCCGCGACGACGTGTTCCTGCCCGACCAGTTCTCCAACCCGGCCAACCCGCAGGCCCACCGTGCCGGCACCGCGCCCGAGATCCTCGACGCGCTCGACGGCGACGTCGACGTGCTGGTCGCCGGAGTCGGGACGGGCGGGACGATCACCGGCGTGGGGGAGGTGCTCAAGCAGCGCAACCCGGCCGCGCAGGTGATCGCGGTCGAACCGCAGTCGAGCTCCGTGCTCTCGGGTCGCTCGCCGGGGCCGCACAAGATCCAGGGGATCGGGGCGGGGTTCGTCCCGCCGGTGCTCAACCGCGAGATCCTCGACGAGGTCATCCCGGTCTCTGACGAGGCGGCGATCCAGACGGCGCGGCTGCTGGCCGCGCGTGAGGGCGTGCTCGCGGGCATCTCGTGCGGCGCCGCCCTCTGGGGGGCGATGGAGGTCGCACGCCGCCCGGAGTCGAAGGGGAAGCGGATCGTCGTCGTGCTGCCCGACTCGGGCGAGCGCTACGTGTCGATGCCGTTCTTCGCGCCGGACTGAACGAGGCCGCTCGTCGCGAGGCTGTCGCGCCGCCCCAGCGCCCAGTCCTCGACCTCGGGCCAGGGACCGAAGCCGGCGTCGGTGTTGAGGTGCCCGGCGCCCACGAGCAGGTCCACCTCGAGCGCGAGCGGGGCGCCCCACGCCTGCGCGGCGCCCTCGTCGCAGTACGGGTCGTTGTCGGAGCAGACCAGGCGGGTGTGCACGGCGGCCCCCACGATGCCCTCGCGGTCCGCGCCGGTCGGGTAGAAGCGCGCGAGCTCGTCGATGCCGGCCGACGGGCAGGGCGGGGCGACGAGCAGGCAGCGATCGGCGCGCAGCCGTCGCGGCAGGCGCGGGGCCTCGCGCAGCCACAGCACGCAGGCCAGCGAATGGCAGATGACGACGCGCTCTGCGCCCGCCATGGCGTCGAGCTGCGCGTGCAGCGCGGCCCCCCAGCGATCGGGGCACGGGTGGTCGCAGTCCGGCAGCCGGGGGTAGCGGACGTCCTGGCCGGCGGCGCGCAACCGGTCGGCCAGCCACGTCTGCCAATGATCGGGGCCGTTGCCCTGCCAGCCGTGCAGGATCAGGATCGAACGCGGGGTCACGACGAGGGCTACGGTACCCAGGCGATGCTCGGACTGGGAACCCTCGCGCGTGTCGCCGGTGAGATCCGCCGCGACGTCTCCGCAGCCCACGAGCGCGACCCCGCCGCGCGGGGCGTGAGCTCGCTGGAGGTTCTGGCCCTGTGGCCCGGGGTGCACGCCCTGCTCGCTCACCGCGTCTCCCACGCGTTGCACGAGGCCGGCGTGCCGCTGGTGCCGCGGACGATCGCCGCGACGGCGCGGACGGTGACCGGGATCGAGATTCACCCCGGCGCCGTGGTCGGCAACGGGCTCTTCATCGATCACGGGTTGGGTGTCGTCGTCGGGGAGACCGCCGAGATCGGCGAGAACGTGACGCTCTACCAGGGCGTCACCCTCGGCGGGACCGGCTTTGCGACAGGCAAGCGCCACCCGACGGTGCAGGACAACGTGACCGTCGGCTCCGGGGCCAAGCTGCTGGGCCCGGTGACGATCGGGCACGGCGCGAAGGTCGGCGCCAACACGGTCGTCATCACCGACGTGCCGCCCAACGCGACGGTGGTGGGCAACCCGGGGCACCCTGTGCGGGTCGACGGCAAGCGCCCCGAGGGGCCCGACGCCGACTGGATCCACCTCCCCGACCCGGTGCTCGACGCGATCCGCGGGCTCGCGGGAAGGATCGGCGCGCTGGAGGAAGCGGTCGCGGCGCTCTCGGGCGGGGGGAAACCGGCGGGGGCGCAGGTGCGACCGTTAAGGCCGGTGCGGGGGCCGAACCCGGCGGGGGGCTAGGCCCCCGCTAGACCCTATGAGGCGGTCGGCCCGGAGGGTTGACTGCCGAAGTTGGTGGCCGGACGCTCCTCGCGGGGGTTTGTCTGGCCGGAGAACCGCTCCGGCTGACCCCAAGATGATGAGGAGGTCCG
>JAABUN010002219.1_pt1 | contig 35891 bp, 33 predicted proteins | sample 5559311 | NCBI WGS metagenome assembly JAABUN01 (sample SAMN10711877, study PRJNA513370) | rock metagenome | isolation source: Antarctica rocks | place: Antarctica: Victoria Land, Siegfried Peak sud | reverse complement strand
CCGAACGTATCCTCGATACCCTCGTTGATATCCGCCTCCTTCACCTCATGACCGACTGTGAGCACCTTTCTCAAACCAGTCAGCGACGGCTTAAACTCGTTGCTGCATAAGTGCAAGACATGAGTAAAAGAGCATCTGCTCACGCTGTTTAACCTTTATAACCTTGGCAAATGGCTTTACACTGAACAGGTACAGATAGAAGAGGGGGCGATTCCGCACAGTCACCCTGTCTTAACGTTTAGCCCAACAACGAGAGCTATCGACTACCTTTCCGATTCGATACACCTTTTGGCTGCATATGTTCACGAGCAAATGCACTGGTTTATGATGTTAGAAGATGTGTCTATGGACAGAAGACGTGTAAGCGCCGAACTCCGCGTCAGGTATCCAGAATTGCCAGTTGGTTATCCTAATGGGTGCCGCAGCGAGTTTTCCAATTACCTTCATATTGTCGTGAATAGTTTCGAGTATCAAGCTTTACGTGAGCTACTCGGTACGGCTGAAGCGAGAGCCGTGATTGAGAGTCACCCTTTTTACAAAGCTATCTACGCCATAGTGTTGCGGGATTATGTGGAACTCGAGCAACTCTTTACTGGATGCGGCCTTATACTTCCCGAACAGCCGCCCTTCGATAAACGCTTTATCTCTGCAAAACCGCGTTAGCTTGCGAGTAAAGTAGAAACTATGACGACGCTAAAACGCATTACCATCAACCCCGAACAGTGCGGCGGGCCTCCCTGTATTCGGGGGCTGCAAACTCGCGTGTCGGACGCGCTCGAGCTTTTAGCTGTTGGTCTCAGCTTGGAACAGGCGCTTGAAGAACTGCCCGATTTAGAAGCGGAAGACGTTGCAGCGGTACTCCACCGGGGAACAGAACGGCGTAAAGGTTAGAGGTATATGGAAATCACCAATCAGGCGCTGATTGATAGAGCAGCGGCGGTAGTAAAAGCCAAACACATCGGAACGTACCTTGTTGGCGATGTGGGATGCGCACTTGTTACCGAGAGCGGCGCAATCTACACAGGCGTATGTATTGACGTTACTTACGGTATTGGCTTTTGCGCCAAACACAGCGCTATTGCTGCGATGGTTACAGCGGGTGAATATACAATCAAAAAGATCGTAGCCGTTTGGAAAGACGAAGCAGGGGCTGTCTTCGTTATTCCGCCTTGTGGACGTTGCCGTGAGTTTATACGCCAAATTCAAAACGGAGCGTTAGATACCGAGGTCATTCTAGCGAAGGATAACGTCGAGACGCTGGCCGCTCTCATACCCTATTCAGGCAAGTTTCAAAAGGTCTGACTTATAAAGCTAGGCTAGAGCCATCTCACCTACTGCACTAACATTCATTCGGCTCGAGGCTCTATAGAAGCGAACTGTGCAGCGTAAACAGACACCAAGATTATAGTAGCAGCCTACAGACGCAAGACGCGGGTTTGCATCTAATACTCTGTAGGGATGGGGGCATATGAAGTACAGAACTTTTACTTTGGCGGTGCTTGCGCTATTACTCACTGCCTGTACACCGAGTCTTAACCTGCAGGTGGGCCTACCCGAACTGACCGGACCCGGCTTTCGGGTTGCTCTTGGTTCTAGCGCCACAACGGGTCCTGCACCGCTGACTGTCGAGTTCACCGCCGACGTTCGGGAGAGCGCAAGCTACGTCTGGTACGTCAATGACCGGAAGCTTGGTAGGGAGCAGCGCCTGCTCACCTATACGTTTAGAGAGGCGGGCAGCTATCAAGTAACGGTCGCGGCGACCAATACGGTTGGTGAGACCGATACCGATACCGACACCGTTACCGTCAAGGTAGGTACTAAGAACACGACGGTCGGAACGCTCTAGCTGGCCTCCAAAGTGCGCGTTGTAAGTAGTCCGGAAAAGACAATTTTTTGCTACGGTAGTTTATGAAACTAGGCCGAAGTCATCTCACCTATTGCACCAACATCCACCCTGCCAGGGGCTTTTCTGAGGTCTGGGAAAGCCTCAAGCAACACGCTTTGCCCCTTAAAGCGTCCCTTTCACCGGACGCGCCTTTCGGTATCGGCCTCCGGCTTTCCGGCGAAGAGAGCCGCGAGCTGTTAGAGGGCCACACCCTCACCGCGTTCAAACGCTGGCTGGACGAGCACGGTTTGTACGTCTTTACAATGAACGGTTTCCCGCACGGCCCTTTTCATCATCAGCCGGTCAAAGCGCAGGTTCACGCTCCGGATTGGCGCACTGAGGAGCGGGTGGACTACACGCTGCGGTTAGCGCAGGGTGTAGCCGTGCTGCTGCCCGAAGGCGTGACAGGCGGCATCTCGACGAGTCCGCTGTCGTATAAGGCGTGGATAGACGAAAGTGACGCGACAACGTGGCGGCATTTGACCGAAAACGTCGTGCGCGTCGCTGAATATCTCGCCAAGCTGCGTGCCGAGCGAGGCGTGCTGATTCACCTCGACCTCGAGCCCGAACCCGACGGCCTGTTAGAAAGCATGGCTGAACTTATCCAGTTTTTTGAAACCTGGCTGCTCGAATACGGGGCAGAGATGCTGGCGGAGCGGTTAGACATTTCGGTAGAGACGGCGAGAGAAACCTTACTCGAGCACATTCAGGTCTGTTTCGACACCTGTCACGTCGCCCTCGCCTACGAGGACCCGACTGAAGTGTTAGCGCAGTTTAGCGAGTTAGGCATCCGGATCGGCAAAGTGCAGCTGAGTTCGGCGCTCGAGCTTTCCCCCCGAGACGCCGCAGCGACGAAGCGAACGCTCGAGCCGTTTAACGAACCCGTCTATCTGCACCAGGTTATTCAAGAAGACAATAACGGCACCTTAACGCGTTTTCCCGACCTGCCCGACGCGCTTTCCGCGTTGCCGCAAAACGCTGAGCGCTGGCGTGTTCACTTTCATGTACCGGTTTTTTTAGACCGCACCGCAACGTTCGAAACGACGCAAGAAACCATCTTAAAAACCTTGGCGTTACATCGGCAAGCGCCCTTGTCCGAACATTTTGAAATTGAAACCTATACCTGGAGTATCTTGCCGGACGCGCTCAAGCTGGACCTTACCGCGTCGATAGAACGCGAACTCAGGTGGGTACAGCGCGTTTTTTAGGCTGCGCGGACGTGTCACACTAAGGCCGTGTCTGCGACTGAGCTTTTTCAACGACCCGTCAATCAAGAAGGTGGGATTTACCGGGCGTTAGAAAAACGCCCGCGTGTCCCGCTGGCGCAGAGCAGTAACTTCTGGCCCCTCACCGCCGCCGTTTACGAACCACTCTGGCGGATGCGGTCACTGTCGCTATTGACGCAGGGGAGTTTTAGCACAGCGCGCGAGTTAGAGCTGATGCTTTCGTCTCTCAAACCCCGACCGGGCGAGCGGATTTTAGACGCCGCCACCTCAGGCGGACTCTACGCCCGGACGCTCCTGGCGCACACGCCGGGGCTCGAGGTTCACGCGCTCGACTTTAGCGAGGCGTTCTTAAAAAAAGCGCAGACTTACGCTAAACGCGACGGGGTTGAGCCCGTTTTCGTCCAGGCCGATGTGCGGAATCTTCCCTACCGAGACGCCGTATTCGGTGCGCTCGTGTGCGGCGGATCACTTAACGAATTTACCGACTTGCCCCGGACACTCGGAGAATTCGCCCGCGTCCTCCAACCGGGGGGGCAGATGTGGCAGATGTACCTGACTAAAGCACAGGGCTTTCCGGGACGACTGGGACAGGGCGTGATGAGGCTTTCAGGACTGCGTTTTCTCGACCCGGAACACTTGGAACGTGAGGCGCAAAGAGCGGGGTTTGAACTCGAGCAGGCGCAGTACCGGGGGCCGGTCGCCTTAGCGCTGTTTCGGCGCAGCAAACCTTCATAGTTCTTAAAACTGTGTGGGTTGTTGCATTTGAACAGCCCGTTTCATTTTACCGTAAATAGGTAACAGAGGCTCTAAGAAAGGGAGATTATTATGAATTTTATCCTGTGGCTTATCATAGGAGCACTGGCCGGGTGGATTGCCAGCCTGATCATGAAAACAAATCAGGGTATCCTCGTCGATATCATCGTCGGCATCATCGGTGCGTTTATCGGCGGATTTATCTTCCAAACGCTCGGCGTTGGGCCGCAAGGCGTATCAGGTTTTAACCTACCCAGTTTGCTCGTTGCGATCGTAGGTGCGGTTGTTCTACTGGCTATTGTTAAAGCCGTCCGCAGAGGCACCTAAACCCACGCCCAAACAAGCTTAACCCCGGACAAGTTGTCCGGGTTTTTTTACGGCGTGTCAGGGCGTGAGGTAGAGGTCGAAACGCGTGTTTTTGCTTTCAAGCCGCCCCTGCGGTTTGAGTCCACCTAAAAACGGTGCGCCACCCGGACGTTTCACCACCACGCGTTTAAGCGCGACGTCCCGTGCGGCGTTTAACAGCTCCCCTGCGTCGTCGTCCGCGCCGATGAGAAACCGAAAAAGCTGCATCTCTTTTTTTTGCAAGGCGTTTTTATTCGCCCGTTTATCTGTATTTGGGTACATCGGGTCGAGGTAGATCACGTCGGGACGTTCGTCTCCCAACGCCTTTAGATAGGCCGCCGCGTCGCCGACATAAAGCGTCATCCGGGCGGCGGTAGCGGCGACCTCGGAATAACGTGCGCGGCGTAAGGCGTCTTCTAACAGGGCTCCGACGATAGCAGAACGCTCGAGCAGCGTCACCCGCGCCCCGAGTGACGCCAGCACGAACGCGTCGCGCCCGAGCCCCGCCGTTGCGTCAACTACCGTAGGTAAAAGACCTTTGGGAAAAACAGCGCGAGCCAAAAGCTGCCCCTTACCGCCTCCGTGTTTGCGACGATGCTCGGCGCGGCCCGCTACGAAATCGGCGTAGACCGGACCCGGCGCGTTGGGGCCGGTTTGACGAAGCTCGAGCCGCTCCCTCGTCAAATAGAGCAGCGCGTCAGCTTCACCGTTGAGCGGTAGGCTGAGCCGTGTAGAAAGTGCCTCAGCTTCAGCCTCGAGTCCATCGTCCCAAGAGAGGGCTACGCGCACCGTTTGTTTAGTTTGCGGCGACAGGCTCGAGCAGTTCCCACAATGCCGGGTCGGTAAAGTCATGAATCACGAGCGCCGCGCCTGCCGCTTTGAGCACCTCCGGGCGCTGCGTCGTTGCGAGTCCGACCGTCAAGATACCTGCGCTCGCCCCCGACTTGACCCCACTCGCCGAATCTTCAAAGACGATAGCCTGCTCAGGCGTCACACCAAGAAGCTCTAAAGCCGTCTTATAGGGCAGTGGGTCGGGTTTGCCGCGTGGCAGTTCATCGGCGTAAACTTCGGGCACAAACGTACCGGTCAAGTTTACGGCGTCCAGCAGATACGCGGCGTTTTCGCGCGGCGCGCTCGTCACTAACGCCTGCGCCAAGCCCTGTTCTTTTGCCCAATTCATCAGTTCAGCGAGGCCGGTCAGCGGTTCCCACGTCGCCGCCGTCGTCCGAAACGCGTTCTCTTTGCGGTTCATCAGGTCGCGCCGATACGCGTCACTCTCATCCGGAAAATAGTCGCGCAAAATCTCCATGTTGGGCCTTCCGGCCATCTGCGCGTCGTATTCGTCCCGGTCTAAAGGCCGCCCGAGGTCGGCGAACACCTCTACGTAGGCGTCGAAATGCTGATTATCGGTGTCGATGAGGGTGCCGTCCATATCGAAGATAAAGGCGCGCAGGTCTGTACGGGGGGGGCTTGTGCGGGGCAGGGTCATAAAAAGCAGTCTACCGTCTCGAGCGGAAAAGGTAGAGAAAGGCTCCTAGCTTGTGTCCGTCAGGGGGTTCACAGCGTCTGAAAAAGGTGCTACCATTCGTATATACACCAGCTGAAGAATGCTGTGTATTTTCGCGTAGAAGCCTAAAAATCGTAAGTGAACAGTATAAAAAATTTATTATTCGCAAGTCTTATAACGCAGGAGGTTTAGATGAGCAACTCGAGTTTAGCCGAACGCCGTAGCCGCGCGGTCTCCCCCGCCGCCTACTCGACCCATCCGGTTTATCCGGCTCGCGCCGAAGGTGCCTACGTCTGGGACGCCGACGGCAACAAGTATCTCGACTGGACAGTCGGGATCGCGGTCATGAACGTTGGACACTCGCACCCACGGGTCGTCGAAGCGGTCAAAAATCAGACCGAAGCGTTTCAGCACCTCTGCTTCGCCGTCGGGATGAACGAAACCTATATCCAGCTTGCGGAAAAGCTCAACGAAATAGCGCCGGGGCCGTCTGAAAAGCGGACTTTTCTGGTCAATTCAGGGGCCGAAGCCGTTGAAAACGCCGTAAAGATTGCAAGAGTCGCCACCGGACGTCAGGGTATCGTCGCTTTCACGCACGCGTTTCACGGCCGTACCCATATGGCGTTGTCACTGACTGCCAAAGCCAACCCGTATAAAGCGGGTTTTGCACCCCGCGCCGCCGAGGTCTACCGGGCACACTACCCTTACGTCTACCGCAACACCTGGGGCTTAACCGACGAAACGGAAGTTGCAGAAAAGGCGTTGTCGGCGCTTAAAGAGCAGGTTAAATATACGATTGGCGAGGGTGAGGTCGCAGCCTTTTTAATCGAGCCGGTCGCCGGTGAAGGCGGCTTTATTCCGGCACCGAGAGCGTTCTTAAAAGGTCTGCAAGACTACGCTAAAGAGATCGGCGCACTCTGGATCGACGACGAAGTGCAAGCTGGGATCGGACGAACCGGCGCATGGTGGGTGGTGGATCACTACGACCTCGAGCCCGACCTTATCACTAGTGCGAAGGCGCTCTCGTCGGGGTTCCCGCTCTCAGCCGTGATCGGCAAAGCCGAGGTCATGGACAAAATTGCACCGGGTCAGCTCGGTAGCACTTTCGGCGGCAACCCGGTCAGCTGCGCGGCAGCTTTAGCGACCCTTTCGGTCATCGAAGACGAAGACTTGCTGGAGCGCGCCCAAGAGATCGGCGTAGCAGCAACCGACAGACTCAAAGCACTGCAACAAGAGATGCCCAAAATGGGCGACGTACGCGGCCTCGGCGCAATGATTGGAATTGAATTTATCATCGGCCCGGACAAAACGCCCAACCCCGAAGCGGCGCAGGCCGTTTTAGAACACGCCCGTGGGGACGGCTTGTTGCTCTTAACCACCGGTACTTACAGCAACGTCATCCGGTTGTTGCCACCCATTCGTATGTCGGACGCGGAGCTGCACGAAGGGTTAGAGAAGCTCGAGCGGGCTATTAGGGCGGTTTTGGAGCCTATGGCGGTCAGCGCGTAAGATCACAAATTTAACGAGTAGTCAGGCCCTCAGGTCTGGCTATTTTCATTTGATGTTTAGGAAGCGGCGTTTGGCAGTTTGCACGATATCACCGAGCGCCTCAGACGCCTCGTCCGTACCCGAATTGCACGCGGCAACTACAGCGAAACCCAGCGCCGGAGCCAACAAGTTTACGGCGCGCGACCTGTTATTTGAACCTGCGTGCCCGAGCAGTTTTCCCGGTGCCCAATCACTCTCAAAAACACCCCAACCCAGGGCGCAGAGGTCAGTAACGGGTGTATGCAAAACCTCGAGCGTCTCCTTACTCACCAGCTTAGGCTCGCCCGTCAGATGAAACGCCGCGTGACGGGCAAAGTCCGTAATGGACGTGTGGACACACCCTGCAGGTGAGATAACAGGCGGGTTATCAGCCTCCGGCCCGGGTTCGACGGGTTCAGGATCATGACCATAGGGTTCACCGGTTTTCCCGACCGTACCCGCTGCTCCGAAGCCCGCTGAGGTAAGTCCGAGAGGCGTAAACATTTCCGCTCCCAAAAGCGTCTCGAATGGGGTTTGCGTTACTCTTTCAAAAATTGCGCCAGCCGTCACGTAGCCCATATTGGAATACTCGAACGTATTCCCCGGCAACGCGTGGGGTTCCCGGCGCAGAAGTGCCGGGACGACGACCCCCAACCGGTCGTTCATAGGCACACCGTTAACGCTAAACACCGTATCGACCAGCTCGGGGTCTTCAGCTTCCGTGTCGGTAAACGCAGGCATTCCGGCAGTGTGGGACAAAAGCGGTTTGAGCGTCACATTTTGATAACCGGGATGTATTTCCATGTCTGAAAAAACCTCGAGTAACGCCGTCTCCCATGAGAGCAGCCCGCGCTCGACCAAAATTCCTGCCAGCGTCGCCGTCATCGCTTTTGTACATGAGCCGATGTGGTACTTGTCGTTGACCGTAACAAGCGTGTCGTCGCCGCGTTTGCGGACGCCTACAGCACCCGCCGCGTGAACCTCACCGTCAAAGACGACCGCCGCCGCTAATGAAGGGACGTCGTGCTGTTTTAAGACCTCGGCTAGGAGTTCGTTTAGGTCTTCCATAGCTGACTTTAGCTCACAATGCGCGTAGCTATGTCAGAATAAAAGCCCTCGAGACGCTCGAGGGCTTCTTCAGTCTAAAAACCGTTAGAACGCGGGCGCGACCGTATCCGTATGAACCACGCGCTGCTTCATATCACCGTCTTGAAAGTAGGGCATCACCAATTCCCCGAAACGCCGCGCCTCTTCTAGGTGCGGGTAGCTCGATAAGATGAAGGTATCAATACCCATCTTTTGATAGCTTTTGAGTTTTTCGGCGACCTGCTGCGGGTCGCCGACGAGCGCCACCCCGACGCCGCTCCGCGCCAGCCCGATACCTGCCCAAAGGTGCGGCTCGACCATCAGGTCGCCCTTTAATCCCATCTCGATCTGGCGGCGCTGTCCGACCGAATCGACGTGTTTGTACGACTCCAAAAAGGCTCGCCGAACCTCCGGGTCGATACGTGAAATCATCCGTTCGGCGGCCCTCCACGCTTCGGCTTCGGTCTCCCGGACGATCACGTGCATTCTGAGGCCGTAGCGGAGCGTGCGGCCGTATTCGGCCTCTAAGTTCTTCATCTTTTCCAGCCGCTCTTCGATCATCGCTTGCGGTTCGCCCCACATCAGGTACACATCAGCGAGTTCGGCGGCGATACGCTGCGCGGCGTCGCTCGCGCCGCCGAAGTAGAGCGGAACGTCCTCAGGTGGTTTGGGGTCTACGACGGCGCTTTCAATCTTGTATACGCTGCCCCCAAACGAAACCGGCGTGTCGCGCCAGAGCCTACGCAAGAGCAGCATAAACTCGCGGGTGCGTTCGTAGCGAATGGCGTGCGGTTCAAAGTCGCCGTACATCGCGTTTTCAGCAGGCGACGAGCCGGTCACGACGTTGATCCGCACCCTACCCGGAAAAAAGTTTGCGGCGGTAGCGACCATCTTGGCGTACTGTGCGGGCCCATACATCCCCGGACGCACGGCGAGCAGCAAACCGGCCCCGCGCGTCCGGGCGAGCGCGGCGATACCGGCGGTCCAGGTCTCGTTTTCGTGATGATAATTGGTCGCCGTCAGAAGCGAGGAAAACCCGGCTTCCGCTGCCGTTTCGATAATGCCGGAAAGGTACTCGAGGGTCGGTTTACGCGGTGACAACTCCTTCGTACCGACAAACTCGCCGTCGCGCGCGAGCTGACAAAACCATAAAAAGTCGGGGTTGGGCATTACAATCCTCCAAGAAAGCGTAGTGGCGCTTACTTTCGAGTCTACACCTCACGCCGGGTCAGTTGTCTATACAATTCACCGAGCCGTGCGAATTCCGGTTGATTTTTAGTCAACCCAGGCGTTTCACGCTACCCAAAGGGCACAAGTGAGTTTCGCAAAGCCTTCTGAATAAGAAAATGCGGACTTAAGCGGGATGATTACCAAATGCATTACTCGGGGATAAGGGGTAAAGCGGAATCCGTACTATGCAGTTTGTTGGCTCGAGAAGGTCAGTGTCAGCTACGCCGCAGCTTATAAGCTTAGCAGTTCCGGCCCCTCTACCTGCCCTAAACTCAGGGTGTCGCGCAGAGACGTTGTGTCGAGTACGCGCAGGGTCGCCGCTTTGACCTCGAGCATGACCGCCCGCACCTCACACGTCTCCTCGTCTTTACACTCTTTACACCGCCGGTAGTAGCGTTTCGAAGCGCAGGGCAGAGGCGCGAGCGCTCCTTCGAAAATGCGAATGACCCGGCCCAGATAGATGTCTTCAGGCGCTTGCGCGAGCCAGTAACCGCCGCCGCGCCCCTTTTTGCTCTGCAGCACGCCGTGGTTTTTAAGCTCGAGCAAAATCAGCTCTAAGAACTTGCGCGAGATACCCTCCGACTCGGCTATGGTAGTAATCAGCACCGGGCCGCGCTCATATTCTTTGGCGAGAAAAACAAGCGCTTTAAGCGCATATTTGGCCTTTTGCGTCAGCGTAATCATTCTTTCAAGCCTAGCAGATGGCGCATTTGGGTACCCTTGTCCAGCTTGTCAAAGTACACTTGAGGTTATAACCGAGCAGCCGAGGTGGGCCGATTGAAGCAACCGACCTCGGCTCAAGGCCCCAAAGCTTGAACCCGAACGAGAGCTCGAGGAGAGTATATGAACGAGATCGCAGGTAAAACGCCCTGGCTGACGCTCCATGTCAGCAACCCGCTGCAAAGTGAAACGCCCCTTACGCTGCTGCGGCGCTCGCACGTTACCGACAAAGCGCACCTTTATATCCGCAACAACCAAGATTTAGACGGCTACATGACCCTGGACGCGGCCCCGACCGATTGGAATTTGACCGTGTGCGACGGTATATCCTCGGAGCAGCTCAGCTTGCACGACTTGCAGCGTTACCCCAAAGCTGAGACCGAGATGGTTTTGCAGTGTTCAGGGAACTCGAGGGGGCATTTCGGCGGGAGCAGTCCGGTCAGCGGCGCACAGTGGCAAGACGGCGCAGTCGCCAACGTGGTCTTCGGCGGTGTCCGGTTACAGACCGTCCTGGACGACCTGGGTTTCTACGCGGGATTTCAGGGTGGTACACGTTACCTGACAGCCCGTGGTGCCGGAACCGCCCAAGATCATCACGGGCCTTTTGAACGCAGCGTCCCGCTTGACGACGTGTTGGGGGACGCGCTGCTGGCCACGATCCTTAACGGCGAACCGCTCCCGGCGCTGCACGGCGGCCCGCTCCGGCTCGTGTTGCCGGGGTTTTACGGCGTCAACAACGTCAAATGGCTGACACAATTAAGCATGGACGACGAGGAGAGCAAAAGTCACTACCAAAGGGACAAATATCGGCTGCCGAGAGAACGGCTCGAGCCCGGGCAACCTTTTGTCGGTACGCTGGAAAACAGCACTCCGAGCTGGCGGATGAAACTTCGGAGCCTCCTCTGGCGACCCCTTATCGGCGAGACGCTACCGTCAGGCCCGACCCAGATCGGCGGCGTCGCCTGGACGGACGGGCGGAGCCGCGTCGCGCGGGTCGCAATCTCGCTTGACAGGGGTGAGACCTGGCACGACGCTGAGCTTGACAATCCAAAAAGCCCTTACGCTTGGTCGGTATGGGCGTTGACGCTCGAGCTTCCCGAGGGCGAACCTGAAGTGTGGATACGTGCGTTTGACGATACCGGCTACGCGCAACCCCTCGAGCCCGGTACCGGCTGGAACCCTGCAGGTTACGAATGGAGCAATGTGCAGCGGGTGCGGTTAGCTGTGCGCTGACTTGAGTTTCTTTAACTTCAAAAAACCGGGTAGTGGCGACCTCGAGCCGTTCGTCAAATCGCAAAGCACTCAAACCGTGACCTACGACGGCCCGCTCGAGCCGACGTCCGGCTTCAGCTTTACCCAAAAGCGGTGGCCTGTTGGTGACGGCCCGGAAGTGTTTGCGAAGGCCGTTTTAGGGTTGGAGGCATGGGCCGTATATCCCTCCTGGATGACGCTCTATCCTACACATGCGCCGCTGCATAAAGGTACCGTAGTAGCGCTCGTCGCGGGTATTCCGGTCTGGACGCTGAGCGCTGTGCGAATTATCGACGTAGAAAATACACCGCAACAGTTCAGCTTTACCCTCGGGACGCTCCCACAACACGCGGTTTCGGGATGTGAACGTTTCAGCGTTTTTTTAGACGAGCAGGAAAAAGTCTGGTACGAACTTACGGCGCTCTCAAAACCGCAGCACCCCCTCGTCAAACTCGTTACGCCGGTTTTACGGCTCGTTCAGGCACGTTTCGCGGAAGATTCGGTGCGGTCGCTTAAACATTTTTGCAATCGGTAACGCTTCGTTGTGCAAGGTACGGCTCGAGCAGCTTCAGATGCGCTCTGTCTTTGGGCCGGTTTAGCAGACGTTTATACGCTGCTACGTCGTCTAACTGAGCGATGGGTAGACCGTCTTTTGGGCTCGAGCGCGCCAGAATCTCCGCGACGTCCAAACCCAACCAACCGTCAAAAATCGCAAGCTCAGACGACAACTGAATAACTCGGTCGCCACCGGGTGCAACTTTTGGAGTACCCAGCTTTTGTGCGGCCTGCCACGCCGAGCCGGTTGCCAAAATGTCGATGTCACCGACCTCGGAAATAAGACCGTAAGCCAATATCGGAGCGCTGCCAAAAACCGCGTAGTCCTCCGGCGGCAAAGCTAGCGCCCGCACTGCGTCCCACGGATATCCCCGCAGCCGGATCACACGCGCCTACCGAATCGTCACCGCCGTACCGCTCGCCGAAACCATCAGCATCCCGCCGCTGTTCCCGGTCGTGATGTTTTCATAGTCCAAATCGACGCCGATCACCGCGTTCGCACCCAGACGCTGCGCCTCGTCCTCCATCTCGCTGATGGCGATCTCTTTGGCCTCGCGCAGCGCCCGCTCATACGCGCCGCTCCGCCCACCGACGATATCTCTGATTCCGGCGAAAAGGTCCCGGAAGATGTTTGCGCCCAAGATAGCCTCACCGCTGACGAGGCCGTGATATTCAGTCACTTCTTTGCCGCTTAAAACAGAGGTTGTCGTGATGATCATCGCATCTCCTTTGGGCTCGCTAGGTTGAAAGCCAAGTGTACCGCTTCGACCAGCGGTGTGAGCGTACTAAGTTCGGCAAATGCGGTCGGAGAAACCCAGTCGTAACGGTCGTGCTCGAGGCTCAACATGACCTCGCCCGACAGATAATCAGCGGCGTAGACGATAACGATCATCGGCAGTCCCAACCGCGTTGCAGGGTAGCAGGTAACGGGGCGGGGCTCGAGCCTAACCCCTAACCCACACTCTTCCAAAATCTCTCTGGAGGCGGCCTCGAGCGGTGTTTCGCCTACCTCGACGCGCCCCGAAAGCGTCTCCCACAGTCCCGGCCCGGCGTCTTTGGTTTGGGCGCGGCGCATGGCGAGCAGCTTACCTTCGCGCCGGATGACGGCGGCGACAGCGACGACGTAAAGAGGTGTTTCTGCGCCCTCATTCATGTCGGGTTGTAACACGTTGAATCAGGCTTACCCTGCACCTTTGTTTTCGTACATCGCAGCTGTTGAACGAAGCCTGTCTGCATAGGCATAAATTTGATCGATCCCACTGATGGCCAGCTTTTCTTCTTTGCGTTTGTCGTTGTCGAACAAACCTATCGATTTTTGCGAACCGTTAAAGTACAAGCGGCAGACAGGTTTACGATTGTTGTCATCCAGCAGCACACCACAGTAACTTTGAACATCTCGCATAACGACTCTCTCAGAGTTTACAGTTTCGTAAAGTACAGCCTTAACAATGTAATAGGCTTGCATCTCATCCTCAGTAGTAACGACAGATAACTGCTCTCGCGCTGACTTACTTTCTTCAGGTGGTAATGATGCAGTTTCTTGTTCCTCAGTAGCTGTTAACTGTGTGTCTCCACCCAACGCCGACTTCAAACGCTCGTTGATTTGATCGTTGATAAATCGTTTGAGCGCACGGCGAGTAATTTGAGTGAATTGTTCTCTGATAGCTGGAGTAACACGACCGTTATAAACTTGCCCAGTAAAAAATTTAACGAACTCCTCGGAAGGTTGCTGGAGCTGTTCTGCCATAATGCGTTGGATTTCACGGCTATATTTGAGGTCACTAGCCGTAGTTAGAATGCCGTTCAGATCATATGCAGATTTTGTAAATTTTTTAAGCTCTTCAATGTCTTGATCGCGAATATCAAGCATGTTAAATTCAAAAAAGTTTTTAGCGTCCATCTTGTTTGGCGCTTCAAGATCGGTATAGAAGCGGTAGCTGATACCATTAGTAAGGACACCAAAACGCGCTTCTGTAACGCTAAAATAACGATACAACTGCGAAGCATGTTCTTTGTTTAGATCAGCGCCGTGCCATTTGCACTCGAACAAGATTGTAGGTACACCATCACGTAAAATGGCGTAATCAACTTTCTCCCCTCTTTTCAACCCAACGTCTGCATTGAGTTCAGGCGTCACCTCAGACGGGTCGAAAACGTCATAGCCTAACGCGCTGATAAAAGGCATAATCAGCGCGTTTTTTGTAGCTTCTTCGGTTTGAATATGTGGCAGTTGTTTCTGAATACGACCCGCTAATTCACGAATCTTGTCTACAAAGTCCATTGCTAAACTCCTAAAGCTTGCAAGTAACTGACAATACGTTAGCCCCGTATGCACCTGCAAGTAGCAAATTCACATACGAGAGAATTGAGCTGCTTGCTAAAACTTGCCTATCAGCTTATACCTCGCCCAGATACGCCCGCTTCATCCCCTCATCGTGCAGCAAATCCTGCGCCGCGCCCGACAAGACCACTTCACCGGTTTGCAACACATAGCCCCGGTCGGCAACTGAGAGCGCGATGTTCGCGTTTTGCTCGACGACAAAGACGCTGATGCCCTTTTCATTGACCTGTTTGATGATTTCAAAGATTTTTTCGACGAAGAGCGGCGCGAGTCCCATCGAGGGTTCGTCCATCAAGATGAGTTTAGGGCGGCTCATCAGGGCGCGGCCCATCGCCAGCATCTGCTGCTCGCCGCCTGACATGGTGCCGCCGAGCTGCGACAAGCGTTCGCTGAGGCGCGGAAAGAGTGAAAACACGTAGTCGAGGTCGTCGCGGATGGCCTTACGGTCGTCGCGCAGGTACGAACCCATCTCGAGGTTTTCCCGCACTGTCATCTTCGGAAAGATGCGGCGGTTTTCGGGGACGACCGCCATCCCGCGTTCGATGCGTTCGGCGATCGTCAGGGTGTCGGCGCGCACGCCGTCGAAATACATCTCGCCGGACGAAACGCCGACGATACCCAAGATGGTTTTAAGCGTCGTGGATTTGCCCGAGGCGTTGCCGCCGAGTAAGCAGACCATCTCGCCGGGATAGATGACCATATCGACGTTGTGCAGGACGCGGATAGGGCCGTAGTGGGTGGTGACTTTGTTGAGCTCGAGCAGCTTCGCCCGTTCTTGACCGGTACGCTCCCCGGTTGGGTAAACCGCGACGCGACTCACGGCGACACCTCGTCAAGGTTATCGCTGAGGGCGGCGGTCTCTCCCTCGGCTTCGGCTTTTTTACCCAAATACGCTTCGATCACGCGGGGGTCGCTCACAACCTCTCCATACGAGCCCTCGGCGATTTTTTGCCCGTAATCGAGCACCAGGACACGGTCGCTGATCTTTCCGACTAAGTTCATTTTGTGTTCGACCAATAAAATGGTGTAACCCCCTTCGTCGCGCATCCGCCGGATGATGTTGGTAATTTCAATCGTTTCTTTCGGGTTCATCCCGGCGCTCGGTTCGTCCAGCAACAAAAGTTTCGCGCCGGTCGCCATCGCGCGCGCCATCTCGGTGCGGCGGCGGTTCGCGTACGACAAGACGTAGACGGGTTGATGAAGGCGAAAACTCATCAACCGGGGGCCGAAAAAGGCGAGTTTCTCGAGCGCCCGCTCGTGCATCTCTCGTTCTTGCCGTCGGTAGCTGGGGGTACGAAACACCGCCGAGAGCCAGGTCGAACGCAGTTTGTGGTGTTGGGCGATGAGGACGTTTTCTAAAACCGACAAGTCGGTAAAAAGCCGCAGGTTTTGAAAGGTCCGGGCGATACCTAAATCGACAATCGCGTTGGGTTTTCGTCCGACGATCGAATGGCCTTCAAAGCGGATACTGCCGGAATCAGGGGTGTAGACGCCGGTAATCAGGTTGAACAAGGTCGATTTACCCGCGCCGTTCGGCCCAATGATCGAAACGATCTCGCCTTCGTTCAGGCTCAAGCTCATATCGGTCGTCGCTTGAAGACCCCCGAACGACTTGTTGACGTTTTCAAGCTCGAGCAGCGCCATTACTTCTCCCCTTCGCGGGCGTTTTCCAAGGTGGCGGTGCGGTCTTGGTTCAGCTCAGGGTTGGTAAGCCAAGCGTCTTGCGCCAGCTCTTCGTCCGAAGGTTGGTCGCGGCGCTCCCGAAAAAGCCACGCCCACGAGAATTCGGCGCGGCCTAGAACACCCGAGGGGCGCGCGATCATAATGACGATCAGCACCACCGAGAGCAAGATCGCCCGCATTCCGAACGCTTGAAACTCACCGGTCAAAAGGCCGAGGTTGGGGGCTACCGCCGCGAAGATAAGCCCCAGCACACCGACGCCCCCCAGAGCGTACAAGAGCGGCGGAACGCGGGGGCGCAGGCGGCGGACCCCGCGCAGGAAGACCGTCCCGAGAACCGCAAGCACGACGAGCGCCGCGAGTGCGCCGAACCAGACGTTGACGGGGTAGGCTCGCTCGAGCGGGTCGCCGTACTGCCGAACAAAGACGACGAGCGCGGTACCGAGCAGCACGCCCGTATACGACCCGGTACCGCCGACTGAAATCGCCACTAAAAAGAAAAAGGTCAGGGTGAATAAAAAGTAGTCGAGCCGCGCCCCCGAGAGCCACGAGGCGTAAAGGCCACCCGCAACGCCCGCAAAAAAAGCCGAGAGCGTAAACGCCAAGACCTTGTGGTAGGCCAAATTGACGCCCATCGCCTCGGCTGCGATCTCATCCTCACGAATCCCTTGCAGCGCCCGCCCATACGAAGAATACTTAAGTTTGGTCATTACAAAAACTGTCAGCGCCAAAATACCGAACGTCCAGTAGAGGCTTCGCCCGAACAGCGCCGGAACCCCCGTATACCCCAACGACCCGTTCGTAAACGGCCCGAAAAGGCTCGTCGAGGCGAGCAGCCGGATAATCTCGCCGAAGCCAAAGGTCACGATCGCCAGGTAGTCGCCGCGCAGACGCAAACTCGGAATCCCGACGATCAGACCGAAAAGCGCCGCCATCAAGCCGCCCAAAAAGAGCGCGATCACAAACCGCACCCAGAGCGTCTCCGGGGTGGTCAAGCTGTGTAGCCCGACAGCGTTGAGCCCGTTGCTGAGGCTCAAACCGAGGGTAAAGTCATTCATCTGACTACGGGCACTCTCAGCAATCTGTTGCCGCCGAACTTCAGGTAAGGTTAGTAGCGCCGTGGTGTACCCGCCGACGAGCATAAAACCGTGCTGCCCGAGCGACAAAATCCCGGTCGTCCCGTTGATGAGGTTTAAGCTGATCGCCGCGACCCCCCAAACGGCAAAGAGCGTACACGCTTGCTTAAATTTTGTCGTGGCGCTGCCGTCGATAAAGTAAAGCGCTACTGCTAACAAACCCAGACCGAGCAGCGTCAGCAGCGTGTTCCTGAGCCTGTTGTTGCCCACCTTGTTTGCTGAAGCCGCCGCGTTCATACCTTCTCCGAGAGGTCTTCGCCGACAATACCGCTGGGCCGGATTAAGAGAATAACGATCAGCAAAAAAAACGCGAAGGTGTCTTTATATTCGGTGACGCCGGAAAAAAGCGCCGGGATGAAGTTTTCTAAAAACCCGAGCAGCAAACCGCCGATGACCGCCCCCGGTAAACTGCCGATGCCGCCGATGACCGCAGCCGAAAACGCTTTAAGTCCGGGCAACAGGCCGAACACAGCGGGTTGCGTCAGGCTACCGAAGTTGAGCCCCCAGAGCACCCCGGCGGCGGCCGCCAACATCGAACCTAAAAAAAACGTCGTGGCGATCACCCGGTTGACGTTCACACCCATCATCTGCGCGACTTCGGGGTCCTGCGCGGTCGCCCGCATCGCTTTGCCAAGCCGCGTCCTCGAGACGAACAGCGTCAGCGCGACGACCAGAACAAGCGTTACAGCGAGAATTAAAATCACCATCGCCGAGGTGTAAACGGTGCTCTCCCCTATCTGAAACTGTAAAAACTGTGTCCACGACGCGACCTTGTTCCCGAACAGGTTGAACTGTAGCGCTGCCGGGAGCGCCGTATCGGGGCGGTAGGGCGTTTGGTTACGCGTAAAAAATAAGAGTCCGGCGTTTTGCAAAAAAAATGACATCGCAATCGCGGTAATCAGGAGCGAGATACGCGGCGCACCCCGGAGTGGGCGGTAGGCGATACGGTCGAGCAAAATGCCGACGACGCCGGTAATCAGCATACTCAGGAGCAGTGCGACAAGCCAGTTTAACGTGGTGGCGCTGAGCGCGTAGGTAAAGCCGACAAATGCGAGCAGCCCCCCACCCAACACGACCGGGTCGGTGAGTCTGCCGCGCCAGAGGTTGAGCGCGTACATCAGCCCGGCACTCGCTAACGCTGCAACGAGCACCGCCCAGGGGAGCGCGTAGGGCGTTTGCGCAAATAAAAAGTACGATGAGAACGCCCCGACCATAAAGATTTCACCGTGGGCGAAGTTGATCAGACGGATGATGCCGTAGACGAGGGTATAACCGAGCGCGATCAGCGCGTAGAGGCTGCCAAGCTGAAGCGAACTTAGGAGCGCGCCGACGAAAAACCCGGAGGTGTACGAGCCGCCGGTACTAAGCAAGTAGGCAACGCGCCCCCCGATAAACGCGACGATGACGAATAAGACGAGCCAGGGCGCGAGCTTGACACGCCTGCGGGGTTTAAGCGTTTGCGAACGAACCAAAAGAACACCTCGAGATTAGGGAAAATGGGGAACTCAGCCGGAAGGTTTAGCGTGAACGTCCGCTGTCAAGCGGCCCTTAGTTTAACCTGGTTCAACTTGCGTCTCAGCCTGATAAAAGAAACCGGGGGCGGGCACGACACCCACCCCCGTAACGATACGAAGCGGTTTTACTGTCCGCCGCTCTCCGTGCCGCCGCTTTCTGACCCTCCTGCACCTGCGCCTTCAAACTGCCGGGTCAGGCCGCCGAGCGAGGCTTTGGTGTAGGCGTCGCCGCCCTCACCGGGTACTTTGTACTCGAAAAAGCCCATGATGCGGTTTGAGGGCGTGCCGTCGGTACCGGCGAAGCTGATCGGGCCGCTGACGCCGGGGTAGTTCTCGAGGTTCGAGAGCGCCTCTAAGACCGCGCCCGAATCGGTTGACCCGGCGGCTTCGATAGCGGCGACGATGACGTTATACGCGTCTGCGCCCGCCAAGGTAAAGCCGTTAAAGGTGCCGTCGGGTTGCGACTCGTCGAACGAGGTGCGAAACGCTTCGGCGCGTTTGGCCGCTTCGGGGTCGCTCGAGAGCTGCTCAGGCTCGGCAAACGCCGTAAAACGGAAGCCGTTAAACGCTGCGCCGCCACCGTCGGGGCACTGCGCGTCGTCGGTTCCGTCGCCGCCCATTTTGAGCTGCTCGGTAAAACCCTGCTGCAACAGTTGCGGGATGAGTGAAGCGAGTTCGGGGCAGAAACCCGGGGTGTAGATCGCGTCCGGGTTAAAGGCGCGAATATCGTTGATCTGCGCGGCAAAGTCAACGGTTCCGGCGGTGTAATCGACGATCACGGTTTCACCACCGGCGGCCTTAAACGCGTCGTCGAAAAAACCTGCTAGACCGAACGAGTAGTCGTCGTCTTGCTGGCGAAAGACCGCGACGCGGCGCGCTTCGGCGTCGTTGTAGAGGTACTCGGCAGCGACTGCGCCCTGGAACTCATCGTTATAGGCGACGCGGAAGATGTGGTCGCCGATCTGCGTGGTGGCGTTGTTCGTCGAGCTCGGCGTAATCGTGATGATGCCCGCATCTTGCAAAACCTGGGCAGCGGGAATAGCCTGCGTCGAGCCGCCCGTCCCTAAAACGGCGACGACGCCCTCATCAACGAAACGGTTCGCGCACGCGACCGAGCCTTCGGGCGTCGAGGCGTTGTCACAGACAGAAAGTTCGACAGGACGACCTAAAACTTCGCCCATTTCAGCCTGTACCGCCCGCATCCCCTCGAGTTCAGGGGTACCGAGCGAAACGAGCCGCCCGGACAGCTCCAGGTTAACGCCGAGCGTAATTGGCTCTTGCGCGAACGCAGCGCCGGTCATCAGCCCTATAGTTACCAACGTTCCAACAGCTCTCTTCATCTTTCCTCCTTAAGATTTTCACATGTAGTGCACGTCACATCATAGACAGCCACATAAAGGCTGTCAACGCTGGTCAAAAGGGCTAAGCCGCATTCTGCTCGAGGTCTAGACCTCCCGGGGTACAGTACCGGATTTAAGGGTTGGACAACCGCTGACTAGGCGAAGTTACTCCTGACCACAACTATAGCTATAAATTTTGTGCAGCGTCAACATAGAACGGAACTTTTGCAAAGGTTTGTGTGACAATTGGTACAGGACATCTTAAGCACAGATCTTAAGGGCTGCTAAACGGGTGTCTTGATAAGCTTCTCAGTGCAAGCCTAAAGTTTCGGGAGGGAAACCCAAATTGAACTACTCGCAAAACACTGCTGACGGCTGATGTACGGCAAATTTGAACTAAACGTCACTGGGATTTGCCACAGAAGATATAAATTTGCCAAGAAAACTGCGGCTCGAGCTTGACATTTGGTCGTTTGTACGTCATATTTAACACGTCCGGTGTAGCCGGTAGGAGGTTTTGTGGCCTATTCACAGTCTGAAATTCGGCAGATTCTAGATCAAGAAAACGTCAAATTTTTACGCTTGCAGTTCACCGATATCATCGGGATGAATAAAAACATCGAGCTGCCCACCTCACAGTTCGACAAGGCGCTAGACGGCGAGATCATGTTCGACGGTTCTTCGATTGAAGGGTTTACCCGTATCGAAGAGTCCGACATGCTCCTAAAACCCGACTTCAGCACCTTTTTAATTTTCCCGACCATCGTCGAGGGAGACGAGCGGGGCCGCGTCGCCCGCCTGATTTGCGATATCGCCCGCCCCGACGACAGCGCCTTCCCCGGCGACCCGCGTTACGTTCTGAAAAGGCAGATCGAAAAGATCAAAAGCCTCGGCTTTGACAACCTCTACGCCGGGCCTGAACCCGAATTCTTTCTCTTTTGGCGCGACCACGAAGGCCGCCCCACGACGATTACGCACGACGCAGCGGGTTACTTCGACTTAGCACCCCTGGATAAGGGCGAAGAAGCGCGCCGCGACATGGTCAACGCACTTGTCGAGATGGGCTTCGAGATCGAAGCCGCCCACCATGAGGTTGCCCCCGGTCAGCACGAGATCGATTTTAAGTACGAAGACGCGCTTAAAACCGCCGACAGTATCGCGACCTTTAAGCTGATCGTCAAACGTATCGCGGTCAGACACGATCTGCACGCAACCTTTATGCCCAAACCGGTCGGCGGCATCAACGGTTCGGGGATGCACACCCACCTGTCGCTCTTTAAGGACGGCAAAAACGCCTTTTACGACCCTGAAGCCGAGTATCAGCTCTCGAGTACCGCACTCAACTGGATTGCCGGGCTTTTGGAGCACGCCGAAGGGATGGTCGCACTGACGAACCCGACGGTCAACTCTTACAAACGCCTGACGCCCGGTTTCGAAGCGCCGACCAATATCGCCTGGTCTGCTTCAAATAGAAGCGCGATGATCCGGATTCCGGCGCGGCGCGGCGTCGGTACGCGGAGCGAACTGCGGATGCCCGACCCGTCGTGTAACCCGTATCTGGCCCTGACCGCGATGATGGCAGCGGGCATCGACGGCATCGAAAACAAACTCGTACCGCCCCCCGCGATTCAGCGCAATATCTATCAGATGAGCGTCCGTGACCGCCGTAAGCACAAGATCAAAGAGCTGCCCGGTACGCTGCGCGAGGCGGTCATCGCCCTCGAGAAAGATCCCGTAATGAAAGCGGCGTTGGGCGAACACGCCTATTCGCACTTTATCGACGCCAAACGCCTCGAGTTCGACGCCTACCGCGTCGCTGTGCACGACTGGGAGTTGCAGACCTACCTAGCGGAATATTAAGTAACATATTTTCGATAACCCTGAGTAGGATGACTGATCAGGGTTATCGAGCTTCTAGAAATGCGGCTCTCCAGTTTGCTTCTACATGTATGCTTAAAAGGTGCCGGGAGTAAAAGTTATTGAACAGCTATTCAACTTCTTTGCAGCTAACCTTGCGGAACACTATCCTGAGCAAGTGGGTAGTTTCATATGCCCTCTTTGTTTACAAAGATTTTTAGATACGGAAATGCTCAATAAGGCGCATCTATGGCCTGAGGCGCTCGGTGGGCGCATCTACACTTTGGCTTGCCGTAAATGTAATGCAAATATGGGGACGAGGATAGAGAAACACGAAATAGAGCGTGTCAAATATTTGAACCTAGACAGGCTACCGTTTACAGAAAAAGTCGAAGGGGTTGAAGGTCATATAAGCCTTTTTTGTTCCATAAAAGATATTAACGGCGAACCTACTTTGATGATGGAAATCTGCGATGAACATTCAAACCCATCAACACTCGCTGAAAACAGACGAATGTTTGATACAAAGGAAATTCTCCACAAAAAGGTTACTCTATCTTACAGAGGTAAGTTCAACGAAAAAATAGCGCTTCTAACCTACATACATTTTGCTTATATGTCGCTGTTTCACCTGACAGGGTATCAGTGGGTAAGAACCCTTCACGCAGCAAAGATTCGTGAGCAGCTTGCAAAACCGAAGGAGGCTATTTTCCCGGTAGCTTTTACCAATCTTGAAAGAGAACCCGTAGCTGAGCTGGCCCAGCCAAGCCAGCCAATCTTATTTGAAGTGCAAGGCGAAACAGTTTTGCAGGGCTATTTTGTAGCAACGCCAGAATTACCCCATAACAATGGGGACCGCCTTGGAGTCTGGATTCCCAAGCTCGCAGACACAGCAGACAACGTGTTAAACATGCCTCCATCAAACGACCATTTCGGTTTGAGATATCTTGGAACTATCTGTAGGAAACCAGGACAACATGCCAAATGCTAAGCAGCCCAGCCGTACCTACAAAGAAAGTAGTGCGTTAACGGTCGTCGGCTTAGACCCCGGTTTGGCTAACTTGGGTTTGGGCGCAATCCGTGAAACCGGACGCGAGGTCACGTGTCTCGGTAGTCAGCTCGTCCGCACGACACCCGCAGAGGCGCAAGCAGAACGGCTCGAGACCCTTTATAACGCGGTCTCAGACTTTTTTCGGGTGCACCAGCCCGACATTCTCGCAGTAGAGGGGCAATATTTTCACCGCCAGCGGGAAGTCGCGTTCAAGGTCGGTCAGGCGTTCGGCGTGTGTCTGCTCGCCGCCAAGCAGCAGGGTATCGGAGTTGTCGAATACGGTCCGATGCAGGTCAAGCAGGCGTTGGTGGGTTCCGGTCGGGCGAGTAAGGCGCAAGTTTCTTATATGGTGCGGGCGCTCCTCGGGCTGAGAGAAACACCGGAAAGCCATCACGTTGCCGACGCTTTGGCTCTCGCACTGACGCACCTTAGTGCGCGGCAGTTGCAGGCGCTGCGGTAGCGGAGGGCGTCAAAAAGGGCGGCTCGAGACATCCTCGAGCCGCCCTTATAAAAGAATCTTCTAACGCTTTTTAGCTGGTTTTTTCCGTTTGCTCGTCGTCTTAGACCTTGCCTTTGAAGCCGTTTTAGACCTCGGAGATTTAGTGGTTTTAGACCCGGTTTTAGATTTTGGTTTAGAGGTTGCTTGCTTCGGCGTCGTCTCAGGGGTGGTGTCAGCGGTCTTACCTGTCGAGGTTGACGCGGACTGCGGAACGTCAAGCGCTGTCCACTCTCCTTTAGCCTGCACCTCCGCGCGGCTCAGGTCGTTCATGGTCGCCGCGAAGGGCTTGAGGTCGGTCTCTTTTGCAGTGAGGAGCGCGTAGGCGAGCGGGCGCACGCTCACCTCGTGATAGGCAGTTTCGCTAAACGCGCCCGTTTCGGCGTCGTGGCCGACAAAACGCTTGACCTCATCATCGGCTTTAAGACGTTCCAGCAAGGTCTCCGTTCCCTCCGAATAGAGGGAACCGTAACGCCGTAAGAGTTGGACGAGCATTTGAGCCCGCTCAGCGTCCGGGAGACCGGCCCCGGCAAAGGTCTCGTGGAGCAGCCCCTCGAGCTTCAACTTCTCCGTGTCTACTTCGGCTTTTGCGAGTGTATCGAGGACGAGCGCGACGTAGAGCGTGCCACTGCCCGCGTCGGTGAGTTTGGTCGTCAATTCTTCTTCAATGGCACTTCGGTGGGCACTTTCAGGCGCGAACTCAACCGACGGCAACGCGATCAGCCGCGCCAGCTGTGTTTCAAACGTGGTTTTTTGAACAGGTTTGTCGGTTCCGGCCGCCGAATCAGTTTGACCATCAGCTTTACCTTCGAGCTTATCAACCTGCCCACCGGCAACGCGGACGAGTTCGTTCAGGCGATCCGGCAACTCGCGTTCTAGGGCTCGCAACTGCCTTTCGCCACGTTCGCTGCGGAGCGTGCGAATCACGTCGGCGCTGACGACCTGTGAAAAAGCCTGATGAACAGGCGCTAATTCTGTACCGCTGAGTTCGGCCTCCAAGTCGTACACCCCGCGCCCGCTGAGCGCGTCATGAAGCCGCCCAAAACGCCCGTCGGTATCTGTCACCTCGTCAAAGTCGAGAAAGACCTGATACTTGTAAGCGTCGAGTGAAAGGGCCAAACCACCCTCTAAATCGCGGCTCCGGCGGACGAACCACAAACCTGAGACCTGTTCACGGAAGCGGACGAAATCGCGTTCCCCGGCCCTCAAGCCGAGTCCCTGGAGGAGTGTCCGCTGCGCTTTTCCAGCCTGCGGCGTCGCCTCACGAATCCAACCGCTCGCGTGACCGAAACTGTTGTTAAACGTTACTAGCGACGCCTGTCCGTCAACGAGGTTCGAGTAGGCGTACACGTCCTCGTCAACCCCCCCACCGGTATGCACGTCGTAGAGCTGAAAATTTTCGACCTCGGCAAATTGATAGCGGCGGTGCAAGAGCGGGAAGACCTCACGGTGATGGCGGTCAATAAGCCAGCCGTCCGGACGCTCGTCGAGCTTGGCGCGGCGGTACTCCATGCCGTACTTTTCCGCGTAGCCCTCGACCTGCCCGTGTCCGAACATCGGCAGCCCCGGCATCGTCGCCATCATCACCGCGACGCCGAAGTACTTGTCGTCTTTGCCGAACTGCGCAACCGCCGTCTCTTCGTCGGGATTACTCATAAAGTTGACGAAGCGTTTTAGGATTTCAGGTTCGAATTCCAAAACGTTCTTGATGCTCTGGCGGTACTGCGCGTTGTCCTCGTTTTTGAACATGTGCATAAACGCGCTGTTGTAGACGCGGTGCATCCCCAGCGTCCGGACGAAGTAGCCTTCCATCATCCAGAACGCCTCAGCGAGTAGCAGGGTGTCGGGCACCTCTTCCGCAACCCTATCGACGACCTCGCGCCAGAACTCTTTGGGGATGGCCCGCTCGAAATCTTCGGTCGATAAGCTGCCGTACTGCGCGCGTGAGGCAATCGCCCCACCTGAACCGGGTTCGGGGTACCAGAGCCGCTGAATATGCTGTTTAGCCAAGACCATTGCGGCGTCGAACCGGATGATGGGCGACATCCGCGCGACGTGCAAGATCGTCTGAACAATGGCCTCGCGCGCCTCAGCGTTCAAGTAATCGACCTGCGCGGTATCGTTCCACGGAATCGTAGTGCCGTCGTTGCCGTGATAGATGTATTTAACGTCACCGGTACCTTTATCTTGGCGCTTAAAAACAACCGCCGCGTCCGATGAATCGTAGTAGTGGTCTTCCAAAAATATCCCGACGCGTCCGTCTTGCGACAAGTCGGGGCCGTTAAAAGTGTAGCTCGGATAGGGCGACTCGCTGAGTTGCAAAAACCATTCGGGGTGCTCAACAACCCACTGCCCATCGACGCCGACGTGGTTCGGGACCATATCCGAGGCCATCCGGATGCCGCGCTCCCAAGCCCGCCTTTTAAGGGTTTCAAACGCCTCAAAGCCGCCCAGGTCGCCTGCTATCACGTAGTCGTAGAGCGAATACGCCGACGCCACCGCGTCCGGGTTGCCGCGCAGGTTTTTAATCGTTTTAGAAGCCTTAGAGCGCTCCCAGAGCCCGATGAGCCAGAGACCGGTAAAACCCCGGTGGGCGAGTTCGTCGAGTTCTTCGTCGGGAATTTCGTCGAGTCTGCCGATCTCGTAGCCGTACTGCTTGGACAGCTGACCAAGCCAGACGAAGGTGCTTTTAGCGAGCATCACTACGCGCGGCATCCACGACGAGTCTTGCGAAAACGCTTCGTATTCGTCCGGAACGAACCCCCCTGCGCCACCTCTCGCTTGGCTTGCCGCTGCCGGGTCGAGCACCTGAGCGGGGCCGGGGCCGCCACCGAAGTTCGGTTTTTGCTCTTCGCGTAAGGTGTCTCCGGCGCGGAGGATATCGCTAAACAGTTCGTACAACCCGGTAAAGCTGAGCCCGAGTGCGCCGAGCCGTTCGCGCAACCCCCCGAGCTGACCTTCTAACGAGGTCGGCGACGCGTTGATCGGCGCGCGGAGCAGCTCGAAAAGCTTTTGTCCGGTTTCAGCGTCAGGTTCCCCGGCAAAAAAGGTCTCGAGCCCCGTCATCACCTCGGGGTAGCGCGTCTCGGCGAGTTCGGCGTCGTCGAACAGCTCGCGGAGCCGCCCCAAGGCCGGATTGAAATTGGCGAAATAGAGCATCAAAAGACTTTCGACCGCGATCTGCCGGTTTGACACGCCCTCCTGCTCGCCGGTCAGGTAAACGTCCGGGGTGACGTCTCCTTGTGACACGAGTTTGGGCGGAAAGACTGCGACGTACCGAGCCAGCGTGCGCTCGAGTTCACGCCGTCCGAGTTCCGCCTCGAGCTGCGCGTAGGCGCGCCCGAACGCGTCCGGATGCTCCTCGAGGTAGCCCGCGACGATCAGCCGGAGCATCTCCTGAACGAGCGCGGCGGCGTAGAGTTCGCCCGCGCGTACCGCCGACTCAGGAAACCGCTGTGCGTCGCGCGCGTCGTTGATGGTGCTGCTCAGCCGCTGCGCCGCACTAAAGCTCGGCACCTGCAAAGGCCCGCCTTCAGCGAGCATAGTTCCCGGAAACCCGTAGCGCTCACGCGCTAGCGCGCGCAGCGGCAGCTCGGGTGTGCCGCGCGAGCCCTTAAAATAGTAGGTGTTCATGTTCAGTCCTTCCCAGCGCCCGCCTCCGGGTAAGTCGATACCGGCGGCGACAAGCGCAACGTTCGCGTAGTTGAGAATAGCACGCGTGTCAGCGGGCTCGAGCCACAGCCCCGGTACGAAACCGAGTTTGGAACCGTTGGCTTAGACGTTCAGATCACGGCGCTATAAAAACCCGGCAGAAGTCCGAGAGCTACTTATCTCTCTTTCCTGACGTACCTTTTTGAAATGGCGTTTTCACCAGGATGTTGGTTTCGCACAATTTGTTTCGCACAATTTGGCCGATAAAATAAATCTCGAGAAGCCGGCGCGTAGCCGTCCTCAAAGTTTCCCTGCAAACCCCGCAATTTTCCCCAGACGACCGCTGCACCACGGCGCGTCACAGGTATAGTAAACCTCATGATGTCACCCGATTTACCCAAAACTTGGTCTCGAGCGCTCATCTTGGCGGTCAGGCCCGCCGTCGATAGCGGGCGCTTTCCCATCAAACGCGTCACGGGCGAAAACGTCGTGGTCAGCGCCGACATCGTTGCCGACGGTCACGATACGCTCGCCGCCGAACTTTTATACGGCCTCGAAGGAGGGGAAACGCCCCAGAAAATACACAGCGCCCGGCTCAACTTCGCTGGAAACGACGTTTACGAAGGCTCTTTTACGGTCGGTGAGGTAGGTTCTTGGCGTTACCGTATCCGCGCCTGGGTGGACGCGTTCGCCACCTGGCAGGCCGTATTCAAACGCCGCGTCGAAACCGGCAGCGACGAAGCCGAACTTAACAGCGAGTTGCAAGAGGGCGCAGCACTCCTTAAAAAAGCTCACAAAAAGGCCAAGGGAGAGGACAAAAAGGCGCTCGGCGCGTACGTCAAACGTTTTGAAGCCGGTGAAGCGGAAGCGGCGCTCGAAGAAGAAGTCGTCAGCCTCGCCCGCACCTACGACCCGCGCGAAGGCGCAGCCCAAAGCGAGTTTTTTAGCACTTTAGTCGAACGCCCGCTGGCGCAGTTTTCGTCGTGGTATTCGTTTTTTCCGCGCTCACTCGGCAAGGACGGCGAACACGGCACACTCGACGACGCGGCTGAACACCTGAGCTATATCAAGGATATGGGCTTCGATATCGCCTATCTGACGCCGATTCACCCTATCGGAATGGCCTTTCGTAAAGGTAAGGACAATGCGCCGACAGCCCAACCGGGTGAACCCGGCAGCCCTTACGCCATCGGCAGCGAAGACGGCGGTTTAAGCAGTGTTCACCCCGAACTCGGCGGAATGCCTGCGTTCGAGCGGTTTGTGATGCGCGCAAAAGAGCTGCGGCTCGAGGTCGCCCTAGACATTGCCTTAAACGCCTCGCCCGATCACCCGTGGGTCAAAGAGCACCCCACCTGGTTTAAGCAACGCCCGGACGGAACGATTCGTTACGCTGAAAACCCACCAAAAAAGTACCAGGATATCTATCCGTTCGACCTCGAGAGTGAAGACTGGCAAAACCTCTGGAGGGCTCTGCGCGACGTGTTCGGCTTTTGGGCGAGCAAGGGCGTACGCTTCTTTCGCGTCGATAACCCGCACACCAAAGCGCTACCGTTTTGGGGCTGGTGCATCGCCTCACTGCGCGAAGAGTACCCCGACCTGGTGATGCTCTCCGAAGCGTTTACCCGGCCCAAACAGATGTACGCCCTCGCTAAAGTCGGGTTTTCGCAGTCGTACACGTATTTCACCTGGCGCTACAGCAAATATGACTTTACCGAATATCTTACCGAACTCTGCCAGACCGAGGTCGTAGATTTCTTCCGCCCCAACTTCTGGCCGAACACGCACGACATCTTGCCGACGTATCTGCGGAGCAAGGCGACCTATCAGGCACGCCTCATCATGGCGGCGACGATGGCGTCAAGTTACGGGATTTACGGCCCTGCGTTCGAGCTGATGGATAACGAACCCCACGAGCTGCGTGAGGAGAACAAGAACAACGAGAAGTACGAGCTGAAAAACTGGAATTTTGATGACCCAAATTCGCTTAAACCGCTGATTACGCAAGTCAATCAGATTCGGCACGAGAACCCCGCGCTACGCAACAACCGGAGCCTCAAGCTTCACGGCGTCGGCAACGACCAGCTGTTGGCCTATTCCAAACAAGACGGCGATAACAAGATTTTAGTCGTCGTCAACTTCGACCCGGACAATACGCAGTCCGGCTTGACCGACCTCGATTTGGACGCGCTCGGGTTGCCGCAAAATGAACCCTTCAGCGTCGAAGACCTCCTTACCGGCGAGCACTATACCTGGAACGGCGCGCAGAATTACCTCGAGCTAAACCCGCACAGCTTCCCCGCCCACATCTTCCGCCTGTCCGGACGCAGCGCCCAAAACGCCGCGCGGCAGCGCGTTTCGTAGAGGAATTATGGATACCCTAAAACCTGACCCAAACACTTCCGCCAGCGCCCCCCGAAGCAGCACCGACCGCCTCGGCAACGACCCCTTTTGGTACAAAGACGCCGTAATTTATCAGATTCACGTGCGGTCGTTTTTCGACTCGAACGACGACGGTTACGGCGATTTTCGCGGCATTTTAGAAAAGCTGCCCTATCTGGAAGAACTCGGCGTCAATACGCTCTGGATTTTGCCTTTTTACGAGTCACCCCTCCGTGACGACGGCTACGACATCGCCGACTACTGGAACATCTTGCCTGTTCACGGCGACGTAGACGACTTTAAGGCGTTTTTAGACGAAGCGCACGCACGCGGGATGCGCGTCGTGACCGAGATGGTCTTAAACCACACCTCCGATCAGCACGCCTGGTTTCAGGAGTCGCGGCAACCCGGCTCCGACAAACGCGACTGGTACGTCTGGAGCGACACCTCGGACAAATACAAAGACGTGCGGATCATCTTTACCGACACCGAACACTCGAACTGGACGTGGGACCCGGTCGCGGGCGCGTACTACTGGCACCGCTTTTTCTCTCATCAACCCGACCTCAACTGGGACAATCCCGAGGTCGAAGCGGCCTTGCACGAAGTCTTGTTCTACTGGCTCGATATGGGTGTGGACGGCGTACGCTTAGACGCCGTGCCATATCTATATGAACGCGAAGGTACCTCGGGCGAAAACTTGCCGGAGACGCTAGACGCCATCAAACGCCTCCGTAAAGGCATCGAAGACCGCTACGGGCCGGGGCGTATCTTGCTTGCCGAAGCGAATCAGTGGCCGGAAGATACGCTACCGTATTTTGGTGGTGACGCGGACGACAGCACCAAAGGCGACGGCGTGCAGATGGCGTTTAACTTTCCGCTGATGCCCCGGATGTATTTGGCACTGCGCCGCGAAAACCGGCAGCCGATTGTCGAGATGCTCAAGCTTACCGAAGACATCCCCGACGACGCGCAGTGGGCGCTGTTTTTACGCAACCACGACGAGCTGACGCTCGAGATGGTCACGGATGAAGAACGCGACTTTATGTACAACGAGTACGCGGTGGACCGGCAGTTCCGTCTGAACCTGGGGATTCGCCGCCGCTTGGCTCCACTTTTAGGCGGGGAACGCCGCCGCATCGAACTGATGAACGCGCTCGTCTTGTCGCTCAGAGGTAGCCCGGTCGTCTACTACGGCGACGAAATCGGCATGGGCGACAACACCTTTTTGGGCGACCGCAACGGCGTCCGCACCCCGATGCAGTGGAGTCCTGACCGCAACGGCGGCTTTTCGCGTGCGCCGTTTCACCAACTCTTTTTGCCGCCGATCAACGAAGGCATCTACGGCTATCAGTTCGTAAACGTCGAAGACGCGCAGCGGAGCGCCCACTCGTTGTACGGTTTTATGCAGCGTATCTTGCGGCTCCGCAACCAGCACGGCAAAACCTTTGGGCGCGGGTCGCTTAAAGTCTTGCCAGTCGAAAACCAGCGGGTCTTCGCCTTTTTACGCGAATACGAAGGCGAGACGATTTTGGTCGTCGCCAACTTGTCACGTTTTGCGCAAGCGGCGTACCTGCCGCTGCACGACTACACGGACGCCGTACCCACCGAACTTTTTAGCCAGGCCCCCTTCCCGCCGATTCCGCCCTTGGGTGACGGCACCGGCGATTATCCAATCACCCTGAGCCCGCACGGGTTTTACTGGTTTTCGCTTAAACGTGACGCAGTCGGCGAGAGCGAAGCTGAAGAAACCGACGACATTCCCGACCGTAAACTCCCGACCTTTAAGCTGTCAGGCGGTTTGGAAACGCTCCTGGTCGAGACGATGGTACAAGGTGATGCGAGAAAGCAGCTCGAGCGCGCCCTCCCCGAATACCTGTCGATTCAGCGCTGGTTCGGCTCAAAAGCTCGCACGTTAAAAGGTGCCCGTCTGGTAGACGCTGTGCGGCTTCAGGCCGAACCGCAAAACTACCTCGCACTGGTTCGCGCCGAGTTTGAAGACGGCGGCGTCGAGCGTTACTTTTTGCCGCTGGCGTACAAAAAAGGGGACGAGGCGAAGGCGCTGGTCGAAGCGTACCCCCGCGCCGCCGTCGCTTGGCTCAGCGGGCCGTCGGGTCGCCTTTTGTTGCACGACGCGACCGCCGACGGCGACTTCTGGTTGTCGCTCTACCGCGCCACCCAAAAGAACTGGCGTGGACGCTCGCTCCAGGGACTTTACGGCGCGACTCCGGCAAAAGGTACGACGCTGCCCAGCGTCACCGAAGCCCGCGTGATGGGCGTCGAGCAGAGCAACTCGTCAGCCGTCCTCGGCGCTCAGGTATTCGGTAAACTCTACCGGAAGCTCGAGGACGAATCGAACCCCGAAGTTGAGATGCTCAGCTACCTGACCGAAGCGGGGTTTCCCTTTTCGCCTCCCTTGCAAGGCGCGGTTACCTTCCGGCGTGGTGAGCTTGCCTTGACGCTCGGCGTATTTCAGAGCTTTATCGAAGGGGGCAGCGACGCGTGGGGCTACGCGTTAGAAGAGTTCGGACGTTACCTGGGCCGCACCGCCGAAACGCCCATCCCTGAAAACGCGTTACCTGAAAGGTTTGACGACCCGCTTCCGGCGTGGTTGGAAGACACCGCCGGAGAGAGCCTGCAACTTGCGAGTTTGTTGGGCGTCCGCACCGCCGAACTTCACACGACCTTGGCCCGCGCCGAAAAACCCACCTTACGCCCCGAACCCACCACCTCTGAAGACTTGCGAGCGTTTACCGAAAGGGTGCGCCGCGACGCTGAAACGACCGTAGCGCAACTCGGGGCGCAGGGACACGCCTTCGACCGGGCTGCGTTAGATAGGGGATTGGAAAAGTTGGAGCAGTTCGCCCAAACCGACCCCGACTGGCGTAAAATCCGCGTTCACGGCGACTATCATTTGGGCCAGGTGATCCGCGCCGAGGGCGACCTCTACATCCTCGACTTCGAGGGTGAACCGGCCCGCCCGCTGGATGAGCGCCGTGAAAAGGACCAGGCGCTCCGCGACGTGGCGGGGATGCTGCGCTCACTTGAATACGCCGGACTCGTCGCGTGGGAGAGTTGCGTTCAGGAAACCCGTAGCGACGACGAGGCGTGGGCCAACCTGCTCGTCCGCTGGAGCGAAGCCGCCTTTTTAGAGGCGTACCTTTCAACCGCCGGGGAAACTGCCGACTACCTACCGAAAGACCCCGAAGCGCGCGCACTGGTCATCTGGGCGTATCAGCTCGACAAGGTCTTGTACGAAGTGCGTTACGAACTCGGGAGCCGCCCGGACTGGGTGAGCTTGCCGCTACGGGGACTCGAGCGCCTGCTCAGCTAGTTTCAAACCCCACACAAATAAGGTGGAGCTGTCAGACAGCTCCACCTTTATTTTTTTCGGTATTGGACCTGGGCTCAAACGATTAGTGTGCGGGGCTGTGCAGGAGCGCTTCCGGTTTATCGTGCTGCGCCAAGCGCGTGATAAGCGCAGCACTGGCCTCGTTTTGACCCATCAGCTCAACACCGACGCCGCGCCGCATAAATTTCATCGCAACTTTGTCGAGCGCGGCAATTGCCGAACCGTCCCAGATATGCGCGTGCGTCAGGTTGATCACGACGCGCCCGACCTCTTCTTGAACGTCGAAAGCGTCGATGAAGCCTTGCGTCGAAACGAAGAACAGCTGACCGCTGACCGTGTAGGTGCGGGTCTGTGCGTCTCCACTGAGGATGCTTGTGACGCTCGAGAGTTGCGAGACTTTACGGGCAAAAAAGAGCGTACTCAGAAGCACCCCGACGAGCACCCCCTGCGCCAGGTTGTGCGTCAGAACAGTTGTCGCTACCGTCGCCAGCATGACGATCGCTTCACCTCGGGGAACGACCGTGAGGTTGCGCAGCGACGACCAGTCGAAGGTGCTGACCGACACCATAATCATCACCGCGACAAGTGCGCCCATCGGAATCTGCCGTACCCACGGCGACAACACGAGGATTAAAAAGAGCAGCACGACTCCGGCAACAAGGGTCGAAAGCCGCCCGCGTCCGCCCGATTTGACGTTGATGACCGACTGCCCGATCATCGCACAACCGGCCATCCCGCCGAAAAAGCCGGTCACGATGTTTGCAATTCCCTGACCCCGCGCCTCTTTATTTTTGTTGCTGCCGGTATCGGTCATGTCATCGACAATCTGCGCGGTCAGGAGGGACTCGAGCAGTCCCACGAGCGCTAAAGTCAGCGCAAACGGCACGATAATCCCGAGGGTCTCCAGGGTCAACGGCACAGCGGGCAACCCGAAAAAGGGCAACGTACTCGGCAGCTCACCCATATCACCGACGGTGCCCACATTTGCGCCCGTCAGAATACTGACAACAGTCAAAACGACAATCGCAACGAGCGCACTCGGCACTGCTTTGGTCAACCTCGGCAAACCGTAGATGATGGCGAGTCCGGCGGCGACCATCGCGTACATCTGCCAGTTTTCACCGGCAAACTGCGGCAGTTGCGCCATGAAAATCAGGATAGCAAGTGCGTTGACAAACCCGATCATCACGCTACGCGGCACGAATTTGAGGTAACGCCCGAGCTTAAAGACGCCGAACAAAATCTGAACGACGCCGGTCAGGATAGTCGTAGCGAAAAGATACTCGAGGCCGTAATCACGTACCAGCGTAATCATCAAGAGCGCCATCGCACCGGTCGCCGCGCTGATCATTCCCGGACGCCCACCGACAAACGCAATCACCACAGCGATAGAAAACGACGCGTAAAGCCCGACAGCCGGGTCAACTCCGGCGATAATTGAAAAAGCGATAGCTTCAGGGATGAGGGCAAGGGCGACGACGAGGCCCGCTAAGATGTCACCACGGACGTTACCGAACCACTCGCGTTTAAGCGCTGGAGAAAACATAAAAAACCTCTTTTGATTGGGAGTTAGGCAGCTGCCTGCTTGAGAATTTATGGAGATGAGCGTCGAGAAGGCGTTGAGGCAATAAAGTACTCGTTCAGATCGTCCTTGGTTGAGTTTTGGGTAGGAGCCTTAAAGCGTCACGAAAGTCGCTTGGGTAGGTGCGCTTCAGGCGTGCAAGCAGGTGCGGGCGGTACGTCCAACCCCGCGCTACTCCTGTTATACCTCGGCTATTCGGATAGTGCAACGGACTTTGAACGTTAAGCTGTGCACAAGTCGTTTTTCATAAGTCCATCTCACCAGATACCCGGAGGTCTGCTATGTTCAGCCGTCTACTCTTACCGATAGATTTCTCGCCCAGCGCGGACTCGGCGCTCGTTACGGCGCGGCAGCATTTTCCGGAGGCGTCCGTGCGGCTCCTGCATATCATCAGCGCGCAGCGGGTAGCAACCCTTTATGCCGACACCTTCGTCTCGCCTGTTGACGCGGCAGCGGCGCGCCGGACGCTCGAGCAAGAATCCTTGGAACGCCTGCAAGAGCTGGCCCAAGAAAACGAAGAATGCACCGTCGTAGTGGGTCAACCCGCACAGGCAATTTTAGAACAAGCTGCCGCTTGGCACCCCGACCTAATTGTGATGGGCACGCATGGGCGCACCGGGTTAGCTCATTTTCTAAACGGCAGTGTGGCTGAAGAGGTGGTGCGGAATGCGCGGTTGCCGGTCTTGGTGATGCATTAGTAGTCTCAAATTATTATCTGAATTGGGGACAGTTAGTTACTCAGTTTCGACTGTCAAGTTATCTAGGTAAATAAGTTAAGCTTTTTGCAATGGCGAGAACTACCACCAATTTGCAAGTCTTCATATCCGGCCCTGGAGACACATCACGGGAACAACAATTGGTTGCTAGAACTATCCGAAGTATGAATCAAAGCCAGATGAAGTATTTAGGTATAACTTTGCAAAGCTTGTCTTGGAAGGAAGACTTAAGAGCTGACTTTGGTATTTACGCTCAAGACGTCATAAACAGGCAGTTTAGTGACAAGTGGGACATTTATGTAGGTGTGCTATGGGCAAGGCATGGTACGCCTACTCCAAAAGCTCAGTCCGGGACAGAAGAAGAATTTGATTTAGCCTACGAACGATGGAAAGCGGACAACACATCTTGCAAAATAGCTGTTTTCTTTTCTGAAGCTCCTATACCTCCGACTGTAGATGCAGAGCAACTCCAGAAAGTTCAGGCTTTCCGCCGAAAAGTTGAAGCGTCGGGCGGTGTGTACACTACTTTTGCTAATACTGAAGACTTCATATTCAAGATACGCGATTATTTGTCTGACGTAACCTCTAGTACACCGTCAGGTTGTTATCGATGGATAGAGCCGATGCAGCTTGTTACGGGCGTCTACTGAGGTAAACCGCCAGCTGATAGTTGCTCGCACCCTGTTACGCTCCTGCTCAAAGGCTGCCACG
>JAABUN010002217.1_pt1 | contig 35940 bp, 43 predicted proteins | sample 5559311 | NCBI WGS metagenome assembly JAABUN01 (sample SAMN10711877, study PRJNA513370) | rock metagenome | isolation source: Antarctica rocks | place: Antarctica: Victoria Land, Siegfried Peak sud | reverse complement strand
CCCCGGTCGCGGCGGCACCCGCCCCAGCAGCCCCGGTGCCTACGCCCGCCCCTACTCCGGCACCCGCCCCTGGCAACTCGGAGAAGCCAGGCAAGCCGGAGAAGCCAGGCAAGCCGAAGTAGGTCAGGTAAATTTGTTCAGCCAACTTCGACGACAGCCCTCCAAGGAGTCTATTTCACAATAGCGTGTTGGGTTATACGGGGCCGGGATGACCCCTCCCCGCCGCTGCGGCGGCGGCCCTCCCCTGAAAGGGAGGGAAGGGTGTCCCAAGCCAACCCAACACGCTATTGTGAAACGCAGCACTAAGCGGCTGACGCCCGCCCGTCATGGTCCTGCGGACGCGGGCGCCGCTGCCCGATCGCGCCCGGATATGTGGCAGCGTCTACGCCCCGATTGCCAGCCACGTTTGTCCGCGCCGTCACCGCCGCAGCACTTCGCTTGACAGTGTCTGAGCCGCCGCGAAGAGTCCGTCCCCTTCACCTCCAAGTACCACAAAGCGGGGCGCTGGAAACCTCCAGCGCCCCGCCTTCTTTCTGACGATTGACGACCAACGACTACTCTCTACCGACTGCCGTCTACCGACTGCCGACTCACCCCTCTACATCGGCTTATTCTGCGCGCCGGGCGCAGCGGGACCGGCGTGTCGAGCAGGGCGGCCACATCCGGCGGCGTCGGCTCCCCGGCGTGGCGGGCGAGGTCGGCCCACACCAGCGCCAGCGTGAGCGGTCGGGCGAGCGGGTCGGGCACGTCGTCGGCGAGCAGCTCGGCAACCAGGGCGCGTATCGCGTCGTTGATCGTCATGGTCGTGCTCCCTTCCCCTACGCGGCGACGGCCACGGCGACGACGTCGACAGTCGGGAGCGCGACGGCCGGGGCCGCGACCGCCGTCCGGCGGCGGCGGTATTCGGCCCGGCACTGGTAGTACACCGCGATGTCGGTGACGGTGGCGCTGCCGTCATCAAGCCGCGCCTTAGCGGCTGTGCCGGTGGCGCAGAGAGCGGCGCGGTCGAGGGTGACGACGAAGGGGGTGACCTGGGTCATCAGCCAGGCGGTCTCCAACCAGTCGAGATGCCAGCACCGTCGCCCGCACTCCGCGCCCCGGCACTCGCAATGGGCCTCGCCGGTCACGGTGTCGCGATAGGTGAAGTTGCGCGCGTCGGGGCGGCTGGCGCTGGCGCTGGAGAAGACGGCGATCTCGCCGCTGGTGCCGTGGTAGGCCAGCTCGTCGGGGGTGTGCTGCGCGGCGGTCCGGGCGCTCATGCTAGAATCTCCTCGGGCCTCGGCCCACTTGCGCCCCGCTGGTTCGTGCTTGCCGGCCTGACCAGCGGGGCTTCTTCGTGTCCTGCGCCGGACCTCTTTCCGACAAGGTAATAATAACATAGCGATAGAGTATTGTCAATCTCTTACGAGCGTGTTATCATTTTCTTGTTGGTTATGGTTGTCCAGTAAGGAGGAGCGTATGAGTACGGTAGGTGAGCGCCTACGCCTCGCGCGGCAGCGCAAAGCATGGGCACTGAATGATCTCGCCCAAGCGTCGCGGGTGATGGTGGCAACACTCTCGCGGCTGGAGAACGGCAAGCAGGAAGCGCGCCCAAGCACGATCCGCAAGCTCGCGGCGGCGCTGGATGTGGATGCGGGATGGCTATCGCTGGGCAATCAGGCAGACGAGGGAAAAGAGGCAGCGGCGGCGTAGGGTAAGTACGCGCGCCGCTATGCCACCGGTGGAATCAGCACCGGCGGCAGGGAGAGTATCGCATGGGCGCACAAGTCAAGCAGCCACAGCACCCGAGCTTCGCCGCCATCTATTGCCGGGTGAGCAGTCAGGGGCAGGAGGATAACGCCAGCCTGCCCACGCAGGACGCGGCGTGCCGCCGCCACGCGGCCGAGCGCGGCTACGCGGTTGACGAGGCCCACATGTACCGCGAGGTCCATTCGGGGGCGGAACTGTGGGAACGGCCCAAGCTGACCGCCCTGCGCGAGGCACTGCGGGGGGGCGAGATCAGCGCCGTGATCTGCTACGCCCTTGACCGCCTCTCGCGCAAGCAGACACACCTCGCGATCGTCGTGGACGAGTGCGACCGGGCCGGCGTCGATCTCCTCTTCGTGACCGAGGAATTCGAGAAGTCGGCGATCGGCGACTTCATCCGCTCGGCCAAGTCCTTCGCCGCCGAGTTGGAGCGCGAGAAGATCAAGGAGCGCACGCAGCGGGGTCTCCGGGCGCGCGTGGAATCGGGGAAACTGCGCGGTGGTGGCTGGCCGATGTATGGCTACCGCTGGAGCGACGATCGGCACAGCGGGTACGAGATCGAGCCGGTTAGCGCGGCGATCGTGCGGCGTATCTTCGACATGGCGGCGCTGGGCACCTCGACGCGCGCGATCGCGCTGGCGCTGATGGCCGAGGGCCTGCCCTCTCCACGCGGCAAGGCGTGGTGGTCGCACACCTCGGTGCAGGCGATCCTCCGCAACGAGCAGTACACCGGTGAGGCGCGCGCGTTCCGCATCGTGGCGCAGCGCATCAACGGCAAGGAGACCAGGCGGCGGCGCGCGACCGAGGAGCAGGTGCCCCTCCCGGCCGGCACGATCCCGCCGCTGATCGGCCCCGCCACCTTCGCGGCCGTCCAGGGGCGGCTCGACCGCAACAAGGCCGAGGCCCCGCGCAACCACGACGAGCCCGAGCGCTTCCTCCTGCGCGCCGGCTTCGTCACCTGCGGCTACTGCGGGCGGTCCCTCTCGACACGGCTGGCACGAGATCGGAAGGGCAATCGCTACGCCTTCTACCGCGCGAGTCGCGGCAACGGGCACGAGGTCTGCGGGCACCAGTTCGGCATGAGCGCGGCCCAGCTCGATGCGGCGGTATGGTCGCGCGTCACCGCCCTGCTGACCGAACCCGACACGATCGCCGCCGAGATCGCCAGGCAGCGCGGCAACGACCCGACGGCAGGCAACCTCGCGACAATCGTGAGCGCGCTCGCGGCGGTCGCGCGCCAGCAGGCGAACCTCACGCGCACGCTGGCGCTGCTCGATGACGCCGACGCGACCGCTCCCTTGGTCGCGGAGCTGAATGTCCTCGCGGCTCGCAAGCGGGAATTGGAGGCCGAGCACGCCGTCATCCTCGGCCAGCGCGAGGCATGGGCGGCGGCGCAAGGACAGCTGGACGAACTGACCGCGTGGTGCCACACCGTGGCCACCAATCTCGAATCGCTCACCTATGATGAGCGGCGTCTGGCGTTGCGCGCACTCGATGTACGCGTTCGCCTGTGGGAACGCGTACACGAGCCGCGCTACGAGATCCGGGCCAGCATCGACCCCGATCGCCCGCTCGGTGTAGTTGTGGACACTCGTACTCGGTGCGGATGAACGGGTGATCGCGCCCGAATTGGGCGATCCGCGCCCGTACCCGCTCGCCATAGGCCGGTAACTCCGCCGCGACGCGCGTCCACGGCACCAGGAACACACGGCGCGCGCCGTCGGCCCGTTCCAGGGCGCGCAAGTGGCGCATCTGCCGCGCCAGCAGCGTGCGATCCGACCAGACGGTGCCGCTGAACACCGTCGTCGCGTTGGTCGCCGCCGCCATCGGATCGAAGACCGCATCCCAGCGGTCGGGCGCGACATCCTGCGCCTCGTTGCAGACCAGCAGCAACGACGCCGTCTCGCCGCGCGCATTCGCCAGCGGCCCCGCCGAGAGGAAACGCGCCGAGGCTCGTCCGAAACGGACGATGTAGCCCGCCTCCGTGGTCGGGCACGGGGTGAGCCGCCGGGCGAGGTCGTTGTCGAGCCGGTCGAGGAGGCGGCTGCGGGCGATCAGGCTTTGCGGCCGATAGGTCGGTGCCGCCACCACGATCGAGCCGCCGCTTTCCCGATGGTGCAGCAGCAGATAGGCCAGCGTCTGGGCCAGCGTCTCATCCTTCCCCGCCTGCCGCGCGAAGACGATCGCGAACGAGCGCCCGCGCTGGTGCAACACCGAATCGATGATCGCCTCCGCCACCTCGAGCTGATACGCGCGCAACGCGTGCCCGCGCATCAGCCCGCGCGAGAACGCGCCGATGTTGCCCAGCGCCACCCCCACCATCCGATGCAACGACGCCCCCGCGACCGTCGCCTCGGCTGCCCCTTCGACCACATCCTCCACCCCCGGCCACCCCAGTCCCTCGTCCGCCAGCCCCGCCGCCCCGGCCCCGGCCTCCTCACCGATCCCCAGCCCCACCGGCCCGTCCCATGTCGCCTTGCCCGCCGCCGTATCCTCCATCACTCCCTCGTCCACCGCCTCCCCCCACCAATGCGACGGGCCGACGGCATACGCCGTCGGCCCGTCCCCCCGCACCGGCCCGCACATCACCGCAGCAGTCGCAGCAGCACGTCGGAAATCACCGCCGTCACCGCGACGAAGAGCAGACCGTTGACCCGCTGCCGAATCTCGCGCAACTCCTCCGTCAGACTCGCCACCATCTGCCGCGTCAGCAACTCGTACGCGCTGCGCGGATTTCCCAGCAATGACGCCAAAAAACGACCCTGGGTAGTACTGGACTCACGCATGGCATCTGGTCAGTAGAGGCCAGGAAGGAGTACGGCGTGGACGTATCAGGGGCGATTGCGCGCTATCTGCGGCACCATCGTGCGATGGGCAGCACGGCGAAGACGTTGAAGTGGCACGAAACCTCCCTCGGCCAATTCGCCGCCTTCATCGGGGGGGATGGCGACGATGTGCAGCACCTCGCGGCGGATAATTTGCGCGCCTTCATCGCGCACGCGCAGGACCGTGGACTCGCGCAGGCTTCCGTCGCCACACGGGCGCGGAGTGTCAAGGCGTTCGGCAAGTGGCTGATGGCCGAGGAATACCTCGGACGCGACCCGTTCGCCAGGGTGAAGCAGCCGCGCGTGGAGGACACGCCGATGCCGACATTCACCCCGCAGGAGATAGACAGACTCCTGGCCGCCTGTCGTGGGGAGACGCGCACCGGCCTGCGAGACTCCGCGATGCTGGTGCTGATGTTCTCCACGGGGTTGCGCGCCTCCGAAGTGGTGGGACTGCGCGTGGAGGATGTGGATTGGGAGAAGGGGGTGATAATCGTGCGGCGCGGCAAGGGCGGGAAGCTGCGCGTGGTGCCGCTTGGCAGGCTGGTGGAGAGGGCACTGACGCGCTACCTGGACAGCAGGCAGCGCAGGCCGAAGCCGGGGGTGTGCAGCGTCTTCGTCAGCTACTACGGGGAGGCATTCACCTACGACGCACTCTATCAGGCGGTGAAGGCGCGCGGCACACAGGCCGGTGTAGACGTGAATCCGCACAAGTTCCGGCACTCCTGCGCGATTCAGTATCTCCGCAACGGGGGCCGCGTGGAGACGCTGCGCGCCATGCTGGGTCACACCTCCTTGCGGATGACACTGCACTACGCGAGGGTGGCCGCCGTAGATTTGACTGAGGCACACGAGACGTGCGACCCGGCCAGGAGTCTAAAGGTGCGCGTGTAACACCTCACGCGCCACTACAGCGAGTCTTGCAGGCCCGTCAGCAATGGCGGGTTCCTGCGTGCCTGGTAGGTGTGCTATCGTCCCAGTGGATTATTGTCGCCGCATTGTTCGCCACGGAGGAACAGTAATTGAATGACAGTCTTGCAGGCGTGCAACCAAGCGGTGGTGATGAGACGTGTACCGCCTGTGGTCAACGTCTCAGCCCTGTTTCGGGGTGGCAGGTGCAGCGAATCTGCGGGCAGTGCGGCCAGGACATCTACCTAGCGGAACCGGGCGAGGATGGCAAGGGGTTGAAGGTACAGCAAGGCGACAGGTTTCACATTCCGGCTGGGAGCATACGAATGTCGCTAGACCCCCGCAAAGCCAGTACTACCTTCACGCGCGCTGGGGCGTCCTGGTTCGTAGAACTACTGCATATGCAGGGGCTGGCGAAGACAGTTGATGAACTTGACTCGCAGCTTGAATATTACGACAAGCAAGCAACAGACGCGCTGAAATCCAGCCCCCTCCTCCGAGATGTGGACTTCGATGGCGCAACGGCAGGAGACGAGATTTTCCGTATTGTGGGGACTAGCCAGGCCACGGTGGAGTATGCGGCTTTCCAGGTGGTCATGCTGGTTGGGTTCGTGCAAGACGCGATTGCAGAAGGGGACACGCGAAAGGCCGCATGGCTGATGGGTCACCTTGCGGTTACGCGCAGCCTATTCCTGCACCGTGACAACCTTGAAGAGACGCTGTGGCGTGGCTATACGCTGGGAGGGTTCAGGAGGCTGTACGATTTATGGCTGGAGAACAAGGACAATGCCCATGAGGAGTACTGGCAAGAAGTCCTTACGGAGAATGCCATCGTGCTATCCCAGGTCTTCTCGTTTCCAGTGATTGTTTTGAAGGACAAAGCATATGTGGGTGGCAAAGGGATTAGCAATAGTGGCGGAAAGATAGTTGATTTCTTGCTTGCGAACGGCGTTACGCAGAATGCCGCCATAGTCGAAATCAAGACCCCCAAGACAAGACTACTCGGCACCGAATATCGGCAGGACATCTTTAGTATCAGCGAAGAATTAACGGGCGCGGTGAATCAGGCCGCAACCTACAAGGACAATCTCCTGAAAACGTACACCACTCTTGCGTATAACAGCGACCAGCTATTCGATGCGTTTAGCCCACAGTGCCTCGTCATCGCCGGGACATTGGAGGGGCAGGTAAAATCCAAGTTCCAGAGGAGGTCATTCGAGTTGTTTCGGCTGGGGCTGCGCGATGTCCAGGTACTGACCTTCGATGAAGTGTTTCACAAGGTGAAAGTCCTGGTGGACTTACTGGAAGGGGAGACGCCAGAATAGAATCTCGCAGGTGGTTAGACGGCCCCAATGGTATTGTCACTCCTACGCACGAGACAGCCGACCCGGCAGGAGTTCTACGGATACGTGCCAGATGCGCCATAGGCCACTACAGCGCGTCACAGCGGCATCCCGGCGTCCCGTCAGCAATGGCGGGACGCCGCTGTTTGTAGGGTACAATACCAACCTGTTTCCAATTAGGATAACGGAGGCGACCATGTTGAATAGCAGCGCAAGGACCATAGAGTTCTATAACTTCTCCGATGACTTAGACCAAGTGATTCTTATGGTGCAGGCAGTGGGTCAGGCTGGGCTCGCACAACTGCGGGAAGTCGAAATACAAACCTCTGGACTGCTTCAAAAGGTAGCAGGCATTGACGCTAAGGCTTTCGCCAAGTTATCTGCTGCCGAGAGAGTGCAAGCAAGCAATGCCGCCAGTCCTCACGATGCGGCGGCAATGACACGCCTCGCAGAAAAGACCGAGGGGTATCTACACCTCGGGACCAAAACGGCACCTTCTGTGGTGCTCGTTTATTTGGTAGCGCGGTTCGAGTCGTATCTGTCGGGTATTGCACTCAGCGTGTGCTTATCACGCCCACACCTTTTGGGTCCAATAACCTCCGCAACTGAGGAGGAGTTGTACCGCCGCGTGAGTGCCGCGCTGGATACTAAGACGATGGACGAGGTAAGCGTGTTCTTTCAAGACAAACTCGGCATTCCATTCCCTCGAATCTGCACGCAGGCGAAGACAACCATAAGGGAGTTGGATAAGGCGAAGGGTCTGCGAAACATACACCTGCATAATCGCGGTTATCTCAATGCGCGCAATAAGAAGCGCGTAGACCTAAACCTGCCCCTGAATACCTATTGTCCAATATCCGTTGGTTATTTGAATCAAGTGAAGGACCAGATGTACAACGTTGTGTTGCAGCTAGACAAGGAGATGTTACGACGCTATCCCGATATGCTAACGAGGTAAGACACCGTGGCGTAGGTACACGGGTATCTTGCCTCATGGGGGCACGCGACTTCGCTATCATGCTCCTGCTGTTTTCCACGGGCCTGCGCGTGGCGGAGGTGAGCGGCCTACACATCGATGACGTTGATGCCGATAAGGGGCTGGTCCTGATGCGCCATGGCAAGGGTGGCAAGTTCCGTGTGGTCCCCCTTGGCTATACGGTGGCGAAGGCAATAGACAAATATCTCCGGCACCCGCAACGGCGCGAAGGTGCGGCACAGGGCACACTTTTTCTGGCTGATGACCGCACGCCGCTCACCACCAACGGGTTGCAACTGATGCTCAAGCGGCGCGGTGGGGCAATCGGTATCCATGCGAATCCGCATAAATGGCGACACTCCGCCGCCATCCAGTACCTGCGCTCGGGTGGGAAGGTCGAAGCGCTCAAAACGATGCTCGGACATTCGACGCTCGACATGACGCTGCACTACGCCAGGATTGCAGGGGTAGACCTCGCTGAGGCACATGCCACCGCCGACCCCGCACGGAGCCTCAAGGTGCGGGTGTGATGATGCCCGATGCCCGATGTTACTCTATAGGTATATCGGGCATCGGGCATCATCCTAGCGTCGTTAGACAAGCGCTTACTGTATTTTAGTCGTGGCCCATCGACCATCGGTTCCCTGGGGTCAGGGGTCAGCAATGAGACGTAATCACCGCCTGTGCAAAGCGCCCATAGTTCTGGCTCATTAGGGCCTGGATGAAGGGGATTAGCGTTTCTGATTGCTCGGGTGTTCCGAGTACGAGGTCGATGTACAGGTCGTTGCTTGCGCTATTTGAGGCGAAGCGGTATTGCTCGGCAATAAGGTCCGAGATAAGTTGCGGGAGTGTCTGCATTGTGGCGGTGATGATACGCTGCCCGGATTTCTGATGCATCTTTATGGCGTTACATTGATTGTCGTGATGGATAGTAATTTGTGAATTCGGGTAGTTGAAGTACACAATCATCGTGCAACCTCCTTTATGAGGACCGCCAAAGTTCCGTCCAGAATAGTGCTTCTCAGCGCGGCAGTGATAACCAACTATCAATTGTCGGAAGGCTAGGTACTGCGACTGGTAAGCGCGATTGCCTTTTCTATCACCTCGCGGATTTCAGCATCGATTTCATCCTCGCGCATCGCCCGTGCGATAAGGGCCGCGTCTTTCCGCTTGCTGTATTCAGCACCGAAGTGACGGAATACCGCTTCGAGAATTTCGGTGCCGGGGGCGAGGGTAAGCCGCTGTTGTGGATTGGCCCACTGGCTGTCTAAGGCGGCCCTCTGAGCCGCGACAATCGCTGCCAGGTCTATGCTCGCCAGATGGTCGCCAACGCGGCGTTCAAGCCGCCCGTGTAATATCGTCGGTAGCTCCGGGTTGCGGGCGTCGGCCACAAGCTCGCCGAGCATCTCTCGGGCGAACAATCCTCCCTTGAATCCCTCGATTTCAGCGCGAATGCGTTTGAGCAGGACAAGACTGTAGAGACCGTCTGCCGTGGCCGCAATCAGCTTCTCGACCTCCTCTAAGGTCGCTTGGTTGAGTTTGTCTCCGATGACGGAGTTGTCCTTGTGCTTCGCGCCGATTGCCTCAAGTAGCGCCCGAGGTATCAATAGGTAATTTTCTAACTCCCGTCTCGTCAATATATGCAGTCGGTCGCCGAGCCCTGATTGCAACCTATCGAGTTCCTGTTGAGAGCGCTCGTCGCCGTCTATTACGAACAGGTGCGGCACCGGCGCTTGCTGCGATATGCCACTGAGTAGGTCGCTCCGCACCGGGGCACCACGCTCGGCGTACTCGCCGCCGCCCATCGGCAGCAGGGTAACATTGTGTTCGGTGAATGCTTTGCGGAGCGTTTCGCTCCAACATCCGAGGGTCGCCTTATCGCTTGGCCCTTCGGTGAAGAGTACCGCATTGCTGAGCAGCACATCGCTATTGCGAGCGCCAATGTCCTCCATCACGCCGCTCAATGCCTCGGAATCCGTGTCGGAGATGCGGGCGGTACTGGTTTGACCTCCCGAGAGCGTCACCTGGTAGAGCCCACCAGGGCGCGACAAATTTACAAAGATGGGCGAGTGGGTTGTGATGAAAACCTGTCTCTCGTCTTCGCGGAGCCGATTGATGAGGACGCGCTGTGCCCCGGCGTGGAGGTGGCTCTCGGGTTCTTCCAGGAAGATAGTGCTCTCATCATCGGTCGTGAGCAAGACGGTAGCAACCATGAGCAGTTGCTCGATTCCACTGCCCATGTTGTGGAGCGGAACAAGTGGGCCACCGCCTGGGGGGAGAAAGCTTACCTCGGTCTCCCCACTACGAATCGGCGCATGTAGCATCCCGATGTGAGGCAGCGCCGCTTGCACGAACTCTTCGACCGCATGGAAGCGGGCGCGGTCATTGCTGCTGATGGTGTGTAACCTCTGCGCCAGGTTCGCGCCATCCTGAGCAAGTTGCGCCGCCTCCTCGGCTTTTGCAGTGGCCAAGCTGCGTCGATGTGGCTCGAAGAAGAAGGCTTTATCGAAGTACCGACCTAACTGCCAGAATGGCCACATCAGGATAGGGTCACCCCTTTGGGCCGGTTCGGGGTTGGGGCTGTTCAAGATGTGCGGTGGTGTCAGCGTGAGTCCCGCACGACCAAAAGTGCCCAACGTGTCTTTGTCGATGAGTTTCGTCGGGTCGCCTTGAAGTTGGGTCGAGAAAGAGACCACGATGCTATTGGGATTGCTGGTATTCTCGTCGCCGTCGAGTTGTTGAATGACCCCCCACTCGCCATCTTCCAGCAACGTCCTCGTCTCCCGAAGATGCAAGAGGTGTGGCGTACCCGCAGGTGCGCGAAACATGTATGCAATTTGACGAAGCAATGGACTGCGAATCAAAGCAACGCGACGTTCAGCGGTGAGTGTCGTTTGACCTCGTGCCTCTACTATCTGCCGTGCCTCCCGTGATATCAGGTCAAGAAACCGCTCTCGCGATTGTTGTCGTGTATGGAACAGGACCATTATTCCTAGCTCCGCCCCGGAGTCCCTTATCGGTAAGGCTTGCACCGAAGCACTCAATTCCGAATGAAGATATCGGTTGAGCATCGAGAGAGCCCCGAAAATCGAGGACTTTCCGGCATTATTACGACCAATCAGAGTGTTGAATCGCTCCAACCCTTCCATTTTCACATGGCGGAGTGAACGGTAATTCTTTATTTCGAGTGCGCGCAAATACATTCGTGACCTCACCACATAACGAGACTGACATTTACTCGTTCAACGACAAGCTATCTTATCGGCCCTTCTCGTGAATCGTTCATGTCTTGGCCTGAAATAACAAATACCCGCGAACGAACGCTGGTAAAAGAGTAGCGCGACCAATACAATTGTGTCAACCCATTGGATGGTTGTCTGTTAGCGTTTCGGGCTAAAAGTAGTCTATCGTGAATGGACAGGAACACGGTGCAACTTCAAGTTATCCGGCTGCGTAACTTCCGCTCTATCGCCGACAGCACGTTCCGTTTAGGTGCGTACTCACTCCTCGTCGGCAGGAATAACGCGGGGAAGAGCAATATCATGGATGCCCTGCGTATCCTCTACGAGAAAGACTTGAAGTATGACAGGGTTCGCGACTGGCCCAAGTTTGCGACGACAGAGCAGGAAAGCTGGATTGATGTCGAGTTCGTGCTGACCGCCAGCGAGTATGCGGCGCTCAAGGCCGAATACCAGCTTGTCGGTCAGCGCCTGCGCCTCCGAAAATACTTCTCCACCGATAGGAAGGGGGGTGACGGTAAGCCGTGCCTCGGTGTGTATGCGCACCTCGACGAATGCGGGACCCTCGCCCCGGAACTATTCTACGGCGCGAAGAATGTCCAGCAGGGCAAGTTGGGCGACCTCACCTATATCCCCGCCGTCAGTCGTCTCGACGAGCACACGAAGATGAGCGGGCCTTCGGTGCTCCGCGATTTGGTCGGCGACCTGTTTCAGGATTTGGCGAAACCGGGGAGTGCCTTCGCGCAGTTTTCCGCACAGTTCCAGACGTTTGTGGCGGAAGTGCAGAAGGAGCGGACCCCCGGCGCGAAGTCATTCGAGGGGCTGGTGGATGAAATCAATGCGAACCTGGGCGATTGGGGGACGGCATTCGAGTTGAAGATGACGCCGCCGACGCCCGCCGATATCGTCAAGGGCTTCGTCTCATTCGGGATTGTCGATAACGCCCTGGATGCGCCCATCGACGCCGCACGCTTCGGCCAGGGGTTCCAGCGCCATCTCATCTTCACGCTTATCCGCATGGCGGCGAACTACAAGACCAGCGTGGTGAGCACCAGCACCGCGAAGGACTTCCAGCCACGACTGCATCTCTTGCTCTTCGAGGAACCGGAAGCGTTCCTGCACCCGACGCAGCAGACGGTGCTTGCGCGCAGCTTGCGGGCCATAGCCCACCAGGACGCGCATCAGGTCCTCGCCACCTCCCATTCGCCGAGCTTCGTGTCCCACAACGCCCGCGATATCCCGTCGATTATCTGCCTCGGGCGCGACCGTCATTACGCCGCACACACGGTCGCCGGACAGGTGACCTCGGATGAATTCGACACCATCTGCTCGGATAATCAGGCGTTACATGACATCGTGGCTGGTACCACGTTGGCGGCGGACCATGATGACCTCAAGCTCGACATGGAATCCATCAAGTATTTCCTATGGCTCGACTCGCAACGATGCGGGATGTTCTTCGCGCAGCATGTGCTGCTTGTGGAAGGCCCAACCGAGCGGGTCCTCATCGACTATCTCCTGGATAGCGGCCAACTCGCGATGCCGCTCGGTGGCGTCTTCGTGCTCGATTGCCTCGGGAAATTCAATATGCATCGGTTCATGAATATCCTCGGGCCACTCCGTATCAGCCACTCGGTGCTCTTCGATGGCGATGGTGGCGTGCCGCCGCATGATGGCGTGCGCAAGCTCATCGAGGACAGTATGAATCCGTACACACAAGGCGTGACTTGCTTCCCCCTGGACTTGGAGGAAGCCCTGGGTATTGCCAAACCGCGACGTGCCAACCGGAAACCTCAAAATGTGATGCTCAAGCTGCACGAAGATGCTATTGCACCGGAGAAACTACAGTCATTCATCGAGTTGGTCACGAACCTCATCACGTCCAGCGATAGTGTGAGCACGCCGAGTTCTGTGATGCACTGAATCGAGAGGGACACGATTCTCGCAAGCGCTTCCGATTTTCTGTCGTCACATGGCGATGCTATCTAGCGCTTGCCAACTCGATAAACTTGCCCGATTCCCGATGGCCCCTATGGCAGCATCGGGAATCAGGCTTTACAGGCGCATTCCCGATAAGGAAGCACCGAACATTGCAGCAACACAGGAAGCGAGGAGCCGCACTGGTCGCGAGTAGAGAGCACGATGCCTAACCGCTTGAGCAACGCTCTTGCTCGCTTGCCTGCGACTCAGGGCCTAGTTCGGCGGGTAGATACGCTTCCCAACAGGACCGCTTCGGCCCGCGCACCAGTCGATATGCCACAGTGGTGAATACCTCGCGGCTACGCGGCAGCAGCGCCAGCAGTCGTTTCCGGTCGCCAGCAGCAACCTGTTCCTGCACCTCGGCCATGAAGGCGACATCGCGGAAACCCTGCTGCGCGACGATGGCATCGAGGGCGTTCAGTGCGACGACGGCGAACGTCTCGCCACGGTTGAGCCGACCGGCAGCGGCGGGTACGAGCAGCCCGCGCACGTCGCGCCAGAGCAGGGCAAACGGGCGGCGTATCTCGGGCAGGATGTTGTAATAGTACAGGACCACCTGCGTGCCCATGCCGCCGCCGCCCGTCAGCGCACGCCGCTCCACCGCAGCACAGGACCAGGAGGAGAAGGCGTGCTGCCCCGCACGCTTCCACATGAGGAACGCGGTGTTGGACGTGCCCTCGGGGAGCGGCACGGTCGCGAAGGGGCAGGTGGGGCACGCCGCCGCCGACCGCCGCCTGTCACGCCCGGTCGGGCGGCCCCCACGAGAACGTGTCGTCCCGAGGATGCGCCAGTTCCTGCGGCAGATACCCCTCCCAGAACGCCGCGTGCGGCCCAGGCACCAGCCGATAGTCCACCGTGGTGAGCACCGCGCGGCTCCTGGGCAGCAACGCCAGCAGCCTGTCGCGGTCGCCCCCGGCAAGCTCGGCCTGCACCGCCAGCATGAACGTCACGTCGCGGAAGCCTTGCTGGGCGACGATGCGGTCGAGGGCGTCCAGGGCCGCTGCCGCGAAGGCGTCGCCCCGGTCAAGCCGCCCGGTCGCCGCCGGGACCAGCGCCTCGCGCACGTCGCGCCACAGCAGGGCATACGGGCGGCGTATCTCGGGTAGGATGTTGTGATAGTACAGGACCACCTGCGTGCCCATGCCGCCGCCGCCCGTCAGCGCACGCCGCTTCACCGCAGCACAGGACCAGGAGGAGAAGGCGTGCGTCCCTTCCCGATGCCACGAGGCGAACGAGGTGTTGGAGGCCCCGTCGCGCAGCGGCGCAGTCTTGACCGGGAAGGCGGGGAAGGCCGCCGCCGCGACCGGCAGGGCCTCCACGGCCAGGTCGGTCGGCAGGTCGAGGAGCAGCGTCAGCAGCGGGCGCGTCTCGGGATGGGCGAACGCATCGCGCCAGTACGCCGCGTCGAGGATGGCGGTGGAGGTGGGGGGCGTCTCCTGGTCTCCCATCACGACCGTTCCTCGTCGTCGGCAGGGGCAGGACGGTCTATAAGCCACCATTCGTGCTCGGGCGGCGGCGACGGCTGCTGCGAGGGCAGCTTGAGCGCGGCGAGCGCCTCGATAATCGCCGTGGGGAAGCACTGGTGGCAGCCGCGCCAGACCTTGACGTTGCCGAAACCGATGGAGGAGAGCGGGCGCAGGAGCAGGGGGCGGTGGCAGTGAGGACAGGCATAGCCAACCATCGGGCACCTCCGTGGCGTACGACGGGAGGTGCGCCCTCGGCACGGTTGCCGGGAACGACGAAGCCTCCCGCGAAACAGGAGGCCCAGGGCAGGAGCGCGTTAGGGGAGCGCCGCTTGCTCGCTGAGCCGCATCGTCCCCCGCGCACACGGGGCTGGTTCCCACCTTGGCGATGCCTACAGGTTGGGGCGACGGTCATGGGGCCAGTATCCCTACCGCCGACTCGCGATGCTACAGGGAATCGTACGACATTGCCGATAGTGGCGCAAGCGGCTGCGAACCCCTTGGGCTACTTTGCCGCACGTACGACCGCAACGGCTCGAATGCGATATATTGTTTGGGGCTAGGATTTCAGGCACTCACCGGGAACTATCACGAAACGAATGGTGGCGCTCTTGGTCATTGCCTTGCTGGCGACGCCGTTGACGACTCGTGGTGCGCGGATGAAAACGCTTACATATGCTAGTGAATTTTACAATTGCAGCGTGTGAATTAGTTCTCGAACTGTGCCCCAGGCCATTCATGACGTACGAGAAGGGGGTAGCATACGATGCCCATTCCCGATTATCAGCGCTGTATGCGTCCGCTGCTGCTCATGGCAGGCGACGAGGAAGAGCACTCTGTTGCCGAGGCTATTGAGTTCCTCGCGCAAGAGTTTCGCCTGACCGAGGAGGATAGACGCGAATTACTCCAAAGCGGTCGCCAAGCAAAGTTCGACAATCGTGTGGGATGGGCGCGGACGTATCTACAAAAAGCTGGACTATTGGAGGCAGCGGGTCGAGCCAAGTTCCGTATCACGCCGCGTGGGATAGGGGTGATGCAGAGGAATCCCCCGGTCATCAATGACAGGTTCCTCCTCCAATTCCCCGAATTCATCGAGTTTAAGCGCCGAACGAATAAGCGAGAGGCGACGGCGGATGATGCACAAATTGCGGCGGTCACCGATAGGCCCGCTCCGGTCCCGCAGCAAGATGTCCTCGATGTCCTGGCGCTCGACCAGACCCCCGAAGAAACGCTCGATGCGAGCTATCAGACGCTGCGCCGGAACCTCGCGCAGGAACTGCTGGAACGGGTGAAGCGCAGCACGCCCCGCTTCTTCGAGCGGCTGGTGGTCGATTTGCTGGTGGCGATGGGGTATGGCGGGTCGCGGAACGACGCGGGGCAAGCCATCGGGATGAGCGGCGACGAGGGGATTGACGGCATCATCAAGGAGGACCGCCTGGGGCTGGATGTGGTGTATATCCAGGCGAAGCGATGGGAGGGCACGGTGGGCCGACCCACCGTCCAGTCGTTCGCCGGGAGCCTGGAAGGGCAACGTGCACGCAAAGGGGTCCTGATTACCACGTCGCAGTTCTCGAAGGATGCTCAGGAGTACGTGGGCAGAATCGAGAAGCGGATTGTCCTGGTGGATGGCGAACAGTTGGCCCAATTCATGATTGACTTCGGTATCGGGGTGGCGGAAGTTGGCACCTACACCGTCAAGAAGGTCGATTCCGACTTCTTCGGCGACGAGTAAACGATAGGAGCGCCCGTGCGACACGGTGCGGCGTCATGCTACGGGATGGAGGGGCCTGATGGCGTCGCGGAACGCAAAGTGGACGCGGGATGAGTTGATTCTCGCGCTCGACCTCTACTTCCGGCACCCGCCGAGCCACATCTCGCAGAATCACCCGGAAATCATCGCGCTGAGTCGGTTGCTCAACACCTTGCCTTTGGATGAGACGCGCCGGGAGACGGCGGATTTCCGTAATCCGAATGGCGTCTACAGGAAGCTCTGCAATTTCCTGCGCCTCGACCCCGCCTATACTGGCAAGGGTCTTGACGCTGGTTCTAAGCTGGACGAGACGGTGTGGGATGAGTTCGTCCAGGACCGGGCACGCCTGAGCGACACGGCGCAAGCCATCGTGGTCAGCGCTGGCGCAGCGGTGCAAGACCGCCCGACCTCGCCCGACGATGAGGAGGATGCCGCCCCGGAGGGCGGGATGCTGCTGCGCGCACACAAGGTGCGCGAGCGCAACACCGCCCTCGCCCGCAAGAAGAAAGCGCTCGTCTTGCGGCAGTCAAGGGTCCTCGCCCGTACCGTTTGCGGCTTCGCCTTCGATAAGCAATACGGGCCGTGGGGCGAGGGCTTCATCGAGTGCCACCACACCGTGCCGTTGTCGCAACTGCGGCCAGGGCAGGTGACGCATCTCCGAGACCTCGCGCCGGTCTGCGCGAATTGCCACCAGATGTTGCACCACGGCGGACAAACCCTGACGATTGCGACACTCCACTCACTGCTCCGCTATCGCTTTGACGGAAAAGCTGGTGGAGCATGAGCGCCAGCACGATTCGCTTCTCCACGTTTCCACGCACGGAGCCACCGCCCAGCTTCGTCGCCGAGGTAGTCGCCGTCTTCCGGAAGCACGAAGCTACCATCGGTACGATGCACTTAACGAAGGGATTGACCAGCGATGCAGTGCTCTCCGTGCTACACGCCGGGCTTGTGGCTATCGGCTTCGCGGCAGAGGGCGGGAAGCGCAGGGACCAGAAGATAGCGCGTCCGGTCTTTTACGGCGAGAACGGCGTTCCCACCGTGCGCTACGAGATTGACGCCTATCACGCCGAATGGCGTTGCGGCCTTGAGATTGAGGCGGGGCGTGCTTGGATGGGCAATGCCGTATACCGCGACTTGGTGCAGGCGATGGTCATGGTCCAGGTGGACCACTTGATTTTGGCTGTTCCCAATGAGTACAAGTATGTGAGCGGCGACCGGCCAGCGACAAGCGCCGACTACGCGAACACGAAGAACTTAGCCGACGCGCTCTACGGGCACTCGCGCTTCCGATTGCCCTACAGCTTGATTGTCGTCGGGTATTGAACCTTACCCCTGCTTCGGTGGCATCGCTAGCGCCTCGCCGTCCTTCGCGCCCTTGCGCGAGTTACAGGAGTAGCAGAGAGGTTGCAGGTTCTCGATGCCGTTGGAGCCACCCTTAGAGATGGCGACGATGTGGTCCACGGTGATGACCACGCCATCGGACGGGCGCGGCGGGATGTCTCCCCAACGCCGGAGGCACATCGGGCACCGCTCGTACTGCGCCAGCAATGATTCCCATTCGGCGGTCGTGTAGGAGCCGGTCGCGCCCTTCATGCGAGCGCGGCGACGCTGCGCGAAGACATGGCGATTACACGCCTTGCAGGCCGAGAAGTACGTGCCGATGCTGCGCCGCGTGAATTCGCCCACCGGGAGGACGCGGCGGCATAGGTAGCAGGTGCGGTGCGTCGGCGTGTGCGTGAGGCGTACGCGCTCGCCGTCCCGCGACCCGGCCATGATTTCCGACACGCATGCGCGGCACATCGCATAATGCCGATCATCGACACGTAAGACGAAGGCGTCGGGCGACTTCTCGACACCACAGCGGTAGCAGCGCCGCCAACGCAAAGGGGTTTCCATGCTACCCGCTCCTCTCCACTCAGCCCTTGCGGAGAAGGGCGTCGAGCCAATCTTCCCCGGCGCGACCGGGGCGCACGTCCTCGGTCTGCCAGACGTTGATGATGGCGAGCGGGACGGAAAGCGCCGCGAGCAAATGGATGAACGACCCCGGCGTGTACGACGTGAAAAGCCGCCCGTCGCGCACCACCTCGCCGTCGCCCCACTTGAACGACGCGAAGAGGACGCCTCGCGGCACGAGCGCCCGCGCCAGCCTGTCGAGTACCGTCGGCATCTCTGCGCGGGGGACGTGCAAGAGCGAAGCGCAGGCCCAAATCCCGTCGAACGCTTCGTCGAAAGCGAGGTCCTCGAAGCGCAAGTGGAGGACGGGCTGGTCGAGCAGCGCGCTCGCCCGCGCCACCATCGCGGCGGAGGCGTCGAGCGCCGTCACCCGGAAGCCTCGGTCGAGGAAGGCGCGGCTGTCGCGGCCCGAGCCGCACCCCGCGTCGAGGATGCGCGCACCGGGCGGCAGATGCGCTAGGAAGGCATCGTGCAGGGCGGTCATATCCGCCCCGACACTCAGCGCATAAAACTCGTCGGCATGCTCGTCGTAGTAGCGAGCGCTGTCCGTCATTGGGTCGCCCCTCTCAGAATGGTGGCGCGACCCCGACCATCGGGTGCCAGCGATGGAGCAGACGCCCGATGGCCGCACGGTCCCGCTCGCGCAGGAATGACGCCCGCGCCGCCGCTGTCGCGCCGGTCTGGCCGCTGAGCGTCTCGCGCAGCGGGTGGTGGCTGGCGATGAGGAACTCGTTGCGCCGATGCAGCCGTTCGAGATACCGCCCCTCGGGCACCCGCGCAAACTTGCCGCCGACGCCCCGGTTGCACTCCCGGCACGCCAGCACGAGGTTCCAGACGCCGTTGAGCGGATGGTCCGTGATGCGGTCCCCCGCGTCGTACAGTTGCGCGAGCGGGAAGAAGTGGTCCACGTCAGCGAGCGCGTCGTCGTCCGGGGCGATGGCGATGGCCCGCCCGCAGTAGAAGCAACGACCCTTCTGATAGCCGTTCAACGCGTCGCGCGCCGAGGTCACCGCGACGCGGATGTCATGCTCGCGCCGGATGAAGAGCGTCCCCGCCTCGGGGTCGTGGCGCACGGCGAGGAGGCGCGGGCTGAGGGCGAGGGACCAGGCGGTCTCCACCAGCCGCCAGCGCGCTTCCGCTTCCAGCGGCAGGCTGGTCGCCGCGCTGGTCGCCGCGAGGCGCAGCAGGTCGTCGGTCAGGGCGAGGCCCGGTCGCCGCGCCGCGCGCTCGTCGGCGAAGAAGCGGGTCGGCACGTCGCCCTGGTTGACGACGTGGAAGGCGTCGATGACGTTGGCGAAGCCGAGGCGCACGGTCGCCTCGCGCAGGCGGTCCTCGGCGAGTTCGCCCCGGTTGAAGGCGCGGCAAGCGTCGAGGAAGCGGCTCGACGCCGAGGTCGCCTGCTTGTCCGCGTTGGCGAGATGGGCGGCGAGGGCGCGGGCATAGGGCACGGCCAGGTCATCGAGCGCCACGAACGATGCGCCGCCCTCGGCCACGGCGAGCAATGCCTGGGCCAGGGCGAACTTATACGACGCGACGTTACGCCCGAAGAGGACGATGGCTCGCCAGGAGGAGTCGGGCGTCGGTATCACTTCGAGGAATCGCACCGTCATCACCTTCCCCGCTGACTATTTCATCGGGACGGAGACGGTATTGTAGCAATCTAATACGCCGCATATTCAAGTCGCATAGAGAATTCACCTAATTTTCCTATAGGCCAAAATTGATAGAGCCAGTAGAATCACCTGTAATCCTGGTGACGTTGGCTGCCAGGAAGCGGTGCTCTATGTAGAGGATGGGGCGTGCCTAATTGCATATGGATGCGAGCGCTACCCCGTCTAATGTTCATATGTGATTCTTGACAAGCCGTGTCGGAGTAACCTGATGTACTGCGACCAGTGTGGTGTTAGCAACCCTCTCGCCGCGCGATTCTGCATGGGCTGTGGAGCGCCGATGGGCGGGATGCGGCCATCGGCGAACGCTGCTAGAATCTCACCTAAGCCCGCGCAGGCCAAGCCGCAGGTGCTGCCAGTATCTGCGGCAACTGCTGTTGCGCCGCCAGCCGTGCGCGTGCCCCCCGCACATTCATCAGCAGCGGCTATTCAGGAGATTGTCTCGGGTTTTCCGTACACGATACAAGCTTCCGCGCGGAAGTTGAGTTTTCCGTTGACGTGCCCGTGCTGCCTGGGTGCAAGCGATACGCAGTTGTCGCTCACCTATACGCGCACCACCGGGCAGCGCGTTATTCACAATACGTCGCGCGGTTGGGAACCACCCTATTGCCGAGCGTGCTTGGCACATGTTGAGGCGGCACAGGACGCACGTAACGCTCTCCGCGCTGCCAGAAATGCACGCACGGCACAGTTGGTCGGGGCGGCGGTACTCTTCCTCATCTTTGCCGCCGCGCACGTCTCGGTTATCGGGCTGCTTGCCGTGGCCGGAGGTATCGCTCTCGCCGTTTATGCCGTCAGGCACTATCAGGGGACCACGCTGCCCCGTGCCGAGAGCTTGTGGCGACGGGCACTGGCGCTAAAACAACCCTCTTGCTGCGACATCGACGTGGCGATTCGCTACAACGGATGGTATGGCAGCGTGCAGACGTTCGCGTTCAAACGCGACGAATACGCGCGTTCTTTCGCCGACCTCAATGCGGCGAAAATAGTCAACTAGCGCGGCTGAGGTCTGGAATGTTCTGCGTCCATTGTGGTCGTCTGTGTCGCTCAGAAGCGCGTTTCTGCCCCTATTGTGGCGCTCCTACGCCCGCCATACCGGCGATTGCTGGGCTCGAACCACGCAGCAATGCGCCGGATGACCCTGGCCCGTTTCTCCCGGCTGACGAGGAGGATGATAGCGACATCGCGACATATAATCCGGAAATAACCATTCCCCTATGGGAGAGGTTGGGCTTCAAAGCCAGCGTCATCGCGGGAGGCATCGTCACACCTGTCGCGCTCATCTTCGCCTACTCTCAGTTTGCCGATGCGACTGGCCGCGTCCCTGCGTATGCACCATGGGCAACCGTCGCGGTGTTCGCCATCATCGCCTGGATAGCGGTCTCGCTGGCGGTCATTGGTCCCCCGCGCAAAGGGATGGCGATGGGGCCATACGGCACACTTTTTATCGGCATCGCGGCAGGCTCACTCATCGGCGCGCTTGTGCTTCTCCTGTCTGTCGTCTTGGCCCTCGCCGCTGCGGGAAGCGGAAGTGGCAGAAAGCGCCGCCGTTGAATACACGGGTCGCCACAAGCAAATCAGAGATGAACGAGTGCCCGCGCGACATCGTGGTCGTGTAGCCGGGACGAGCTGACGACGAATTCGCTTATCGCATAGTGGGCAGAGTTTGCGTGGCACCACGCTCTGCGACGTGCGTGCGCAAGGATAGATATGGCGCGGAAGACAGACCGACAGGACCATCTCGCCGCCGCCGCTATCGCAATCCACGGGCTGCGCTGTCGGGGTTGTGGGTTCTCGTTCGCCGCTGTCTACGGGGAGCGGGGGCGGATTACATCGAGGCGCACCACCTGCGGCCACTCTCGTCCTATGAGGCGGTGGTGCTTATTGACCCCGTTCTGGACATGGCCGTGGTCTGCGCCAATTGCCACCGGATGATTCACCGAGAAGCGCAGCAGCCGCGAAGTTTGGATGAACTGCGCGCTATCATTGCGGCCAATCGCGATACCGTGAGACAAAGGGCTTTGGGGGGCTGAACGTAGCAATACCAACGCCCCATTGGGATGCCACTCACGCACGCTGTGGTGCCCTGTGAGCGTACGTTCACCTGATTGGGCACCCTGCTCTGCGTCAACTAGACCGAGTCGTACAGGGCCTGTGGCGTGGCTTGGGGCTGACTCCTCTTCGCGGATAGCGCATCGCGCCGATTCCCTCCGTCGTGTGAATCCCCCGCCAGTCGCTCCCGCGCGTGTCCAGCATGTCGGACGGCGACCGCACCATCAGCGCATGGTCGGGTGATACCGAGTGAACGCCACATCAACATCTCCCACACTTTTTCTGTGATTGTCGCCTTGGTCCCAGGTACTCAGCGTTCATTGTCCGTTGATGGGGACGTTGCGAGAAGGTCGCCCGGTGGCACCTTGAGCGCGGCAGTATGCCCCTGCCAAATAATCCAAATAATCATGGATATGGCGGGCGCGAGATGTTTGTATACACCGTGAAGGTGATAGGGTGAGGTTCCATCAGCATCTTCGAGGAGCCAGACGCAAGGCTTGTGCCGATACGTTTTGGCGCATGACGCCTGCGGTTGTGTCTGTCCCCTCTTCCCCACCCCCCCACCCCCACCCCATCGCCCATCGCGGCGTAGCAAATCGCCCCGAACAGCGAGTCCTGGCCCTTGGAGCGCGACATGGCGAGTCGCGGTTTCAAGCACAGCGGCGGCACAGCCCCATCTCCCTTCGACACCTCGGCTCAAGGGCAGACGAGAGGCGTTGGCTATCCCCCCTCCGGCCTGACGCCCCCCAGGGGGCTGGCCGTCCCCAAAACTTCGCCTCCGCTGGCGCTCCGGCGAATTTTGGGGAACGAGGGTATTCTCGATACAGATGTTTGCCTTTTGACATCGGAGGGGACGGGGTGAGTGCGGTCACAAGCGATTTCGAGCGATAGCAACGAAAACGGCACCATACCGGTCTGGCGGTGACGGCGGCTTCACCGGAGGCGGTCTGGTAGCAACCACGGCACACACCGGAGCGGGGTCTGGTGTCTCACCACCACCCTGCATGGTCCTCATCACATTCGGGCCAGGGGAGATACGTTGCCCCGCCCTCGCCGTCGTCGGACGCGAGGCGATGGTAGTGCTCGATGCCACGCCACTCGCAGAGATGGAGCTTGAGCGAGACGAAGTACGGTGGTGGGTCACCCTGGTTCGTCGGACGCGCAAGGGCAAGCAGCCCCCGTTGCTGCAATGCGCGCAGGCGCTTCGTGATGGTGCGGCTATCCATGCCAGTTTGCTTCGTGATGGCGTTCAGGGAGATGTTGCCAGAGGCGCGCTGCTCGGCGGCCTTGTTCGTCCACGACCCGAGCTGTCGGATGATGTGCTGAAACACGATTTGTTCAGTGCGGTCGGGCCAATTGCGCGGGTCGAGGAGCAGCGCCTCGAAGTCGTATTCGTGCCCGTCCGCGTCCTCGATGTGCTTCGGGATACGGGAGAACGTCTTGACCCGTGCCAAACCACTCCTGCCAACCCACCCATATGCGGTCTTTCTCTTGACCAATAATCGAACCCTCCTCGCTTTGCGCTCGATGGGAGAAGCTTCCCGCCAAAATGAAACGTGACTTGTGCGACCGGGGATAAACGCAAGATGGGGCGGCAGCGGGCTAATCGCTGCCGCCCCACGGTCAGGCCGAAGCCGATTCGGAATAGGTGTCTAATAGTTGGTCCACAAAGGCGTGGAGGTGGTCGCGCGCGTCTTCCACATCATCGCCCGTCACGGGCAGGTACCAGAACGCCGATTCAAAAAGGTTCATCGCGCGGGCATACATCGCCGCCGCCTCGGCGTGGCTCCGGGTCGCCTCCGGTTCGGTGGCAACGAAGAGTACGCGCACCACGTCATCGCGTTCCCGCAACTGGTCTACCAAGTCCGCGAATCCCGACCCGTCGTCGTTCAACGCCTCGGCATGGTCCTCACGCACATACTCGACCGTCCGCAGCGCCCGCTCGCGCTCGTCCGCCGACAACAACAGCGGCAGGTCGTCCACCTTGAGCACGGCAACTCGCCCCGTCCCGTGTGCCCGCCGCCGTATTGGCACATCGTTCGCCTTGAGCCGCTTCAGTAGCCCATTCCGCCCGATACCGATGCTTGCCGCCGCCTCGTCCGCCGTCACAAAATCAATAACCGACATTCGTCTCACGCTCCACTCGTTATCTCGCCGCGACCAGTCGCGCAGCCAGTGCGGGTATCCACCGCTCCACAGTTCGTCTTTCTCGGCTTACAAAGGCAGCGCGAAGGCCGCCATCTCGCTCACCACCCAACGGAAAGCAACAGCGCACGAGGCTCGTCAAGGTCCCTGGTTCATAAAACCTCCCCGTGGGATGCACGGGAAGCCGCCCCGGCACGGTGCCGGGGAATACAAGCAGCCCCCCGAGGAATGGGAGGCCCAGTCAGTGCAAGGATTGCGTCTCTTGCTCAACCGAGCCACATCGTTCCCCGCCCATACGGGGCGCTGCTTTGCTCCCACCTTAGTCGCGCTTCACAGAGTGCCGAGGTTGGGGAGGCGTCTAACGGGCCAGCGAACCCAACGCCTTGAGGAGAATTTCTTCGCCCCTCTGATGTTACAGAGATTATAGAACACTTATGCAATGCATGTCAAGTATTCTAGCTAGACAATTATGCGAAGTTCGGAAGCTGACCCTTTCCAAATATGATACATTCCAGTAACGTACCTCGCGCATTGCTATTGGAATAAGAGGACCCTTCGCGGCCACTTCACGCGCCAGAGGAATTGGCCGAGGTAGACGGCTGATGGGCTTGGGAGTCACGCCGCAGCGGCTGGTCACCCACAGACGAGCCTTCCTGAATAGTCGTCCCACCCGTCCGTTGCAGCGTCGTGGTCAGGAGCGACGTGGCCGACTTCCGCTGGATAGGAGATAATTGGCCCCTGTAGCACTACGCAAGCGTGAGCGACGAAGCCTGGCCTCCCCGATGAATATTCCGCTTCTCTGCCATGAAATGCACACCCCTTCACACTCCTTGATGAGACACATTGGACGAGTGATACCCGCACACCCAAGCCGCACAGCCGGGGCAGGACGGCACCAAGCGAACGCCGCGTCGCACGCGGGTGAAATACCTCGCCAACGCGACCGGCCCGTGGGTCAACGAGCACGCGGTCCGCGTCACGCCGGGGATGGACGTATACGCACTCATCGTCTACGAGGCGTTCGCGCCGGTCGCGGTGCTGGTCTTCCCTCGGGACGGCCTCATGGGCATCGGCGCGGCGCTCGGGAAGCGCCACCCCAACCAGGATATGACCCTGCAACTGACGCGGCGCAACGTCCTGCACCTGCTCGGCGAATCCAGCGCTTCCACCGCCCTCGGGGTGCGGATTTTCCTCCCGCCCTTCACGCCCGCGCCGCTCGGCAGCACCGAGTGAGTCCGCTGGCGCGGGGACGCCTGCTGACCCAGCCTCGCCTAGTCCAGCGCGCTATGAATGGCTTGGTGGTTGTTTCTGACGCTGTAGCAGGCAATCACCTCATCAAACCACCGAGCTATCTACGTCCGGCTGGACTAGGCAACGCGAGTCGTTGCCCTCAGTAGCCGGATGGCAAGGGCGACGCGCGACGCGCCGTCAAGGGCGTTTGCGCGTACTCCGCACCCAATCAATCTCCACACAATCACAGTCTCTTGCGCATGTCGGTGCGGCGACGTGCGCGCCACTCGCGCCCTCTCGGGGATGGGCAGGCCCATCGCGGGTCCGGCCTGCGGGATGCCCACAGGTGCGGGATGCGCTCGTTCGGGGCGATTGAGTGGACGGCACCCCCGCGCAATCCGCCCTCAATCGCGCCCCTGTGCTCGCTGCGCTGCGGCGTGCGGCGCGGCGGGGTGCAACCTCAGCGCTCGCGCTCGCCGGATGGCGCGACCGGGAGCAGGTCGCCGGGGGGCAGGCCGAGCGCCGCCGCGAGGCGGTAGATGTTGAGCAGCGAGATGTTGCGACGACCGCGCTCGATGCCGCTGATGTACGTGGGGTGGAGGCCGCAGCGGTCGGCCAACTCCTCCTGCGAGAGGTCGCGGGCGAGACGCAGCGCCCGCACGCGCAGGCCGAAGGGGAGGCGGGGGTCGGTGGACGCGGCGGCATCACCCATGCCCTGATTGTCGCGGCGGACGGGCGACGCCTCCATAGACGATGCGTCAAGTTTCGGGTAGACTCAGCCCTGATGTCGTTCTCTTGCGTAACACTCGTCAGGGAGGCGTGTTCGCCGACGCGATGAAGTCCGCCTATCAGCCGGATGGGGATGCGTGGTGATAACTGTGCGCGGTATGTCTCGTTTTCGGTTCAGTATCAAGGAGGCCAGGCCACGCTCTTCGTCGGGACTGTTCCGGTAGCATGACAGACGCATGGCACGGCTACAACGGACCGATGACGAGCGGTGCTCGACATCGACTACCGGTCGAGTGAGGAGTTCGCGATGGCTTGCCCGCAATGCGGCGCGCAGAACCGGCCCGAGGCGAAGTTCTGTCGCGGATGTGGGCACATGCTGGAACCGGGCATGGACACGATGATGCCGCGCAGCGGCGTGCCCGCTGCCCCCTTAGCGTCGTCGCCTGCCAGCACCGGGGAACGCGGCGCGCGGGCGGTTGTGGCGCACGGGCAGCGCGCCGCGCTCGCCACCCGCCGCGCACGTAGGCAATTGGCGGCGCTCGCCCTCGTCGCGGTCGCGCTCCTCGGTGCTGTCGCCTGGGGGCACACCATCGTTGACGCCCGCCGTCCCCCTACCCCCACGTCGCCCGTGGCCACCGTCGTCGTCGCGGCCCTGCCGCCCACGGTCGTGCCTACGCCGACCCCGACGCGCACGCCGCCCCCGACCGCCACGGCCACTGCGACACCAGCGCCGACGCCGCTGACGACCGCGACGCCGAATCCCGCCCCGACGCAGACGCGCGCGGCGGAGTTGGCGCAACTCGCGACGCTCACCGCCCCGACGATGACGCCCACGAGCGCCCCGACGCCGTATCCGACCCCGCCGCTGTCGGCAACGGTTGCCCCGTCGCCGACCGCCACACCGCGCTCGATACCGACGAGTAGCCCCACCCTTACGCCAACGGCGACGACCGTACTCGCCACGACCGGGGATGGGCCAGGGGGCGAGTTGCTGTATGCGTCGGACAAGGAGGGGGTGTGGGCGCTCTACGACCTGCGCGGGGCGGACGGTGGCGAGCGGCGGCTCACCAATCTCGCCGCCGACAACTATAACGGGGTGTGGTCGCCGGATGGCGGGCGCATCGCCTTCGTCTCGGAGCGCGACGGCAACCCCGAACTCTACGTCATGGGGGCCGACGGGACGAACCAGCGCCGCCTGACGAACGCCCCCGGCGTGGATAACTCCCCGGCGTGGTCGCCGGACGGGAAGTCCCTCGCCTTCGTCTCGGACCGGGGCGGGGGCGGGGCCATCTATTTGCTCACCCTCGACAGCGGAGCAGCCGCTCGGCTCGTGAACACCCCGGCGGGCTGGCCCGCCTGGTCCCGGCGCGGCGACATCGCCTTCACGCGCGCCACGGGCGCGGTACTCGGGCTCTACGCCACCAGCCTCGACGCGCCGGGGGTCACACCCCTGGCGAACGTGGCGGGGAGCAGCGACGACACGCCCGCGTTCTCGCCGGACGGGACACGCTTGGCCGTCGCCAGCGGCCCGCAGCAGGATGACCGCCAAATCGTGGTGATGGACCTCACTGGACGCAACCGCACGGCCCTGACCGCGCGTGGCGCGGACACGAGCGACCCAGTGTGGTCACCGGACGGCGCGTGGCTCGCATACACCTCCACCGTGGGTGGCACCCAGCAAATTTATCTGATGCGCACAGATGGGAGCAGGCCGCGCCCTATCACAAAGGGACCAGGGAAGAAATGGTACCTGTCATGGAAGAGGTGAACGAACATTGTAAGTGCGCGACATACGCGGGAACACCGCTTCTCACCGTGCTGCTGAGCTGGGCACACGATTGCCGCACGGTACGACCTTCATTTACGAACGTCAACGTCAGCGCTATCGGGAGTGGTAAATGTACGATGTACGCCAATGTCTCGCTGGCTCATCTTTCTTACGCACTTCTACTCGCCGCGCGCAGCGAGATGGCAATATGGGCAGCGGGCTGGACCACTCGTCATGATGTGGTACCTACGCCAACCCCTATTCCTTTGTAGTCGTATCGGTATGTAGCGCACTCATTGCTTTAGCAGCTAGTCACTTTGTGTGGATGCGATTCGTGTCGCGCTCATGCCGAAACTCATCGCGATAGACGGCGCGCGGATATGCCGGGCGCAACGTGCGAAGGAGAAACGATGACTTTCTGTGACCAGTGCGGGGCGTCCCTTCGACTTGAGGCACGATTCTGCCAGGGTTGCGGTGAACGTGTCGCAGACGTGGATGTGCCCGTTGCCCCGCTGATACTTGCTCGCACGTCTGACTCACCAACATCTAGGTCTCGTACTCTCCCCCGCTTGCCTATCGGGGGAACAGCAAGTAACTTGCGCTATCGCCTGGCTCGGATATTGAGGCATGTGGATGTCAAAACCCTCAACTCTTCGGAGAAGCGAGCCGTAACTGTCGCTTTCTCCGCCGTGCTCCTGGCGTTGGTCTGCTTCGCACTGGTAGCTCCCAATCTACCGACCGCCCCTTGGTCGCGATATCGAGGAGAACGTTACTCTGCTATCCCGGTTCCGCATGGGGCTGATTCCGGGCTTCTGTCGCGCACCACCGGCATCATCACTGTGGATATGACCGATAGCCAGGCCGCAGCCTGGTATAAGAAGGCGATGCGTTCCGATGGTTTCTCCCTGAAAAGAACGTACCGCACGGGCGGTGATGAAACGCAAGAATGGGAGAAAGCAGACGACCTGGGTGGCAAGCACCTGTATGTGCTGAATTTCATCGGTCGAGGTGCGCAGACCGATATTCTTCTCGTTACCTATGGACCGTGAAAGGATGTAGCCAGTGACGCAATTCGCGTGTCCCGAGGGGGCTGACAGTTGACGCATAGTATGTGGCGCGGCTTGGGATGAATCCTCGTCGCGGATGGCGCATCGCCCCGAATCTCTCCGTCGTGCGAATCCTTTGTCAGTTCCTCTCGCCCGTGTCCAGCATGTCGGACGGAGACCTCCCCATCAGCGCACGGTCGGGCGCTACTGAGTGAACGCCACAGCAATATTGTCCACACCACTTCGCTGATTGCCGCCTCGGTCCCAGGTACTCAGCGTTCACCTTCTGTTGATAGGGATGTTGCTAAAAGGTCACCTGGTGGCACCCTGAGGGCGTCGGCCAAGCGGTAGATGTTCAGTAGCGAGACGTTGCGGTGTCCACACTCGATACCGCTCAGGTACGTGGTGTGCAGCCCCGAACGCTCGGAGAGGTCTTCCTGCGAGAGGGCGCGGGTGTGCCGAAGCTTCCGCACGCGTAGGCCGAAGAGGATGCGGGGGGCGGTCGTGTCGCCATCACCCATGCCCCTGATTGTTGGCGAACATGTGTAAACGCTCCATAGCCGATGAGTAAAGTTAGTGGTATGCTTTTTGTTGCTCCCGCGAGCAACTCGCGTATAATCTCACGGCACAGTAATCGGGTGCGGCGCTGTTCACCCGTGGCACCGTCGCACATCAAGGGGCAGCAACGTGGGGGCGGCGCACTGTCGCATGGCGGGGAGGGGGGCGGATGGCGTTCTGCGACCAGTGCGGGGCGCAACTTGCCCCGCACGCGAAGTTCTGTAGCGCGTGCGGGGCAAGTTGCGCCCCGATGCCACAAGTACCGCCCATCGCTGAATCATCAGCAACGGGACCGCATCTTCCACTAGTTTGTCGTGTTTACGCTCACCCAAATCATGTGGACCATCGGACTCGGGAGCAATTTCAGCGCTGGCTTCATGACACTCATTGTCATCGTGACAGGTGGCCTCTATATAGTCAGGATAGATAAGGAAGACTGATGTTCTGCGACCAGTGTGGGCAAGCAAACCGTCAAGAAGCGCGCTTCTGTCAGGGATGCGGTGCGACTTTGCCGCACCAGAAGGAACAGCTTGACAGCGATATGGACTCGTCGCACGCTCGTGGAATTCCTCGCGATGAAGACGGCGTTTTGCCGATGGCTCGCACTCGGGGGTTAGTGCCCTCACGACTCTACCAAGCTTTCGGCTGGTCGAAGCGAAACCCATCGTTGATGTTGATTATGATTGTCGCCGCTGTTGCACTCATCGGTGGCCTCTTGTATCAGCGCTTTCATTCCGGCACATCTGAGTGGCATGACATGCCGTATCCCTCAACTGCCGTGGTCGAACAGATTACGGAGTATAATCCAGGCCCGTACTCGCGGTGGTGGACTGTGCCGATGACACCCACCGATGCCACTGCCTACTTTGAGCGCACATGGTCAGCAAAAGGCTGGAACAAGGAACTCGACACTACTGACCCTGGGGGTTGGCGTCGAATGCACTGGTTTAGAAAAGACGGCAAGGGTCGGGCATATGCAGTCGCACTGAGGCCCGATGGTCATGGGGGGACAGAATTCCTCCTTTCTAACGCCCCATAGCGTCACAGCTTGACCAGCCCTTGGATGAGATTGAGTGAGCGCCACATACGTTTCTCCCACACTTTTTCGTACGGTTCTAAATTATCCGCGAGGTGCTGTCCTTTTCCACAGTGGGTGGGGAGATGTATCAAATATGGGCGTGCCATCTCGCGACCTTGCGTGATTGTCTACCGAGGTCGCGAGATGGCGGGATGCTCAGGGGTTATTCGCCCGCCACGTCGTTGAGGAGCCGACGCAGGGTCGTCGCGTGTGACACTAGGTATTCGTCGCGCAGGTCGGCGTACTCCGCATCGCTCATCTCACCCGCCGTCAACCGGAGCCGCCCCGCTTCCCTAACCAGCATCGCCCCGGAACACCGCGAGCCGTGGAGCGCCCCACAGAGGCCAGCGGCGTCCATGCCATCGGAATCGAAGGCGCGTTCCAACAATCGTCCCCAAAGCGCGGAGTCGGCAGTCAGGTCGGGGCGCGGGTCGGCGGTGAAGCGTTTTCTTTGTCGGAGCGTGGCGAGCACGTCCTGCTTGCGCGCTAGGATACGTTCGACGAGCGATGCGGCGGTCCGGGGCCAGTGACGACCACTTGGTCGCCACTGGCGTGTACCGTCAGGCCCGCAGTGCGGGCGTCGGCGAGGAGGGTCAGCCCGCCCACGTCAGCACCTCGTCGTCTGCATCGTCGGTGTCGCCCGACTCTCGATGGTCGCTGTCGCCCATAGGGTCCCATCGCCCATTGAGCAAAGTACGCTGTTGTTTCTGGCCGTGCTCCTCGGCGGGTAGGCTGTACCGGAAGGGGGTGTCCCGCTTCCCGGTCCCCGCGCGCACAAGCCGCCCAGACTCGACGAATGAGCGCAGCCGCTTGGCGGTCAGTGTCTGGTCGCCGCCACCGCCGTGCCAGGGTGTGTGGCGACCGTCGTGGCTGCTGGTGCCACGCCCACGCTCGGGTTCTATGCCCTCGCTGCCGCCTTAGCGGGCAGTACGGGCGTGGCGCTGATTCTCGGCCTGCTCCTCGCTGGCTGCTGGTGGTTCGCCATCAGGCGCTGGATGGCCTATCGGGCGCAGAGCGGGCAGGCCGCGCGGGACCTGCCCGCGTGGCAGCGTGCCGTGGCACAGTGGGAAGACCTCAGCTTCTGCCACCGCTGCGACGGCGTATTCACGCTAGGGCGAGAAGGCGGGCTCACCCCAACACCGGCCCGCGCTGACCTCCTGCGACTCCTCGGATGGCGCGAATTCTGAGCGATACCGCGCGATGTCAGGATGAGTGAAAAGTTCCACGGCGGGGAACATAGCATGATAGCCCCGCGCACAGCGTTCGCTGTGTGCGGGGCCATGTCGTCATGCGGCGTCGCTCGCCGCGTCGCGTAGGAGCAGCCGCAGCGCATCGGCGTGGGGGATGAGCCATGCTCGCCGCAGTGCCGCGTACTCGTCGTCGCCCATCTCACCCGCCGTCAGCCGCAGCCGCCCGCCCTCGGCGACGAGCGCCGCGCCGCAGCAGCGCAGCCCGTGGAGCGCGCCGCAGAGCCCGGTGGGGTCGTCGCCGTCCAGGGCGAAGGCGCGCGCCAGCAGCCGCCCCCACAGCGCCGAGTCCTCGGCGAGGTCGGGGCGCGGGTCGGTCGTGAACCACGACTCCGCCCTGAGCGCGGCCAGCACCTCCGGCTTGCGCGCCAGGAGCCGCCCCGCCAGCGGTTCGGCGGCGGGAGGCCCCGTGACGACCAGGCGGTCGTCACGGGCCTCAAGGGTCAGGCCCGCCTCGCGGGCCTCGCGGATGAGGGTCAGCCCGCCCATGTCTGCAACCCCTCGGTGGGTTCGGTGGCGCGCGATGCCCGATGGTCGCTGCCCCCCTGACGGTCTGAACGGGCATCGAGAATCCTGGGTGGCGGCAACGGCGGGTCCGCCGATTCGGCGAGTCCGTAGAGGTATGGGCTGCCCTTCTTGCCCGCGCCCATGCGGACGACCTCACCGCGCTCCACGAGCGCCCGCAACTCCCTGGCGCTCTCCTTCTGGTCGCCGCCGATGCGTTGCCGAATCGTCGGCTCGTCCAGCGCGCCGGGGCGCAGCAGGGAGCGGATGGCCCCGGCGAGGTCGCGACGTTCCTCCGCCTCCACCGACGTGCCGAGCATCGTGCGCCCCGTCGCCTTGTCGAGGATGAGCGTCGTCTCGGGCAGGTCCTCGCCGTAGCGCTGCTCGGTCGCGATGGTCCGCTTGTCGCCATCGCGCCGGAGGCTGATGAGCGTGTCCACGGCCCCGTAGAAACCGGTCGAGCCGAGCACGCCGTCGCCGCCGCCGTGGCCGCCCTTGTTGGCGTGGTGGATGCAGACGATGTGCGCCCCGGAATTGCGCGCCAGGTCGGTGAGCGGCTCCATCGCGTTCGTGACCTGGGCATAGTCATTCCCATCCTTCAACCGCAGGAAGCGTTGCAGCGGGTCGATGATGACCAGTACGGGCCGGTGCCGTTCGATGAGCGCCCGCAATTCCGCCAGCGGATTATCGGGCGCGGAGCCGACGTGGACGAACAGGGGCGCGCAATCCGTGTCGGTCGCCCCAAGGTCGTGGAAGTGCTCCTTGACCTTGCCGCGCTTCTCTTCGAGGGCGAGATAGAGGACCGTCCCCTGCTTCGTCGCGCGCCCGAGGAACGGGTCGCCGCGCGACACGTCGAGCGCGAGGTTGCGCACGAGCGTCGTCTTGCCAACCTTGGGCTTGGCCGACATGAGCGAGCTCCCGGCTGTCGGCAACACCTCCGCGACGACCCACGCGACTTCCTCATCGGCCTCCTTGAGCAGGTCGGCCAGGATGGTCAGGGCGAACCCTGGCGACCGCTCATTTGCCCGATGCTCGTTCGACCCAATAGGGGCAAACCGGGCATCGACCATCGGCGCGGCGTCGGCCAGGGCGGCAAGGTCGGCAGCGGTACCGCCAGTGGCGACCCAATCATAGACATCGCCCTTCGCGGGCAGGTCGGGCAAGTGCAGAACGCGCACACTGGCCGCGATGTCGAGCAAGGACCGGGCGACGTGCTCCGCGTGGTCACGACCGGACTTGTCGTTATCCGGCAGGATGATGACCACGCGCCCGACCAAGGCGCGGTTGTATGATTCGTGCCACTTACCCGCCCCGCCCGAATTCGTCGTGGCGATGAGCCCGAGCTTCGTCAGGGACTCGGCGTCCTTCTCGCCCTCCACGATGTGGACTGGCTCGGCGAGGTCGGCGGCGAGCAATTCGGGCAGGTGGTACGGGACGCGCTCGATACCGTCGAGATTCCAAATCCAACCGCCCGAGCCATCGGGACGCCGCTGGCGGAACTCCTTTGGCTCGTAGCGCACCACCTGATACAGCAACGCGCCGTCGCTGGTCCGATAGTCGTAAGCCGCCACGATGCGCGACTTCCCGCGTGTGACCTTCTTCGGCGATTCGGGCGGCAGCGGGTCGTGCCGGGTACCGCAATGGCAATCGCCCGTGAGTCGATGCGCATAGGTATCGCTGTTGATTTCGAGCGGCAGCGTCCCCGCCTGGTCCTCGCGGGAGCAATGGGCGTATGCGCCATCGGATGAGAGGAAGCCGTGACATCGCACGCCCTTGCCACGCGGCAAATTATCCGAACCGCCACAAATCGGGCACGGGCTGCCCTTGGTAAACCGTTGAACTTGAGAATTTGACATTTCGATACTTCCTTCTACTTCGCGACAATCGGGGCGTTCGCGATGCCATCGCACGCGAATCGCCCGGTATAACTGCGAAGCGCCGCCCGTCACGGAGAATCTTGACGGGCGTCGGAAAACTCACGTACACTGATGCTAGTGACAGCCAGTGGAGGTAGTCTCCGGGACGCTTCCAGGCTGGGGGCCGATGTTGATAGCATCGGCCCTTCACCTTATGACTTCCTACCTGTTCCCTCTTTCTCCCCTCCTCGATACTTCTCCGGCATTCCGTTCATGCGCGGGTCCATGAGTGATGACCGTTGCATAGATGATGATAGAGGGTCCCCACCGCAAAACCAGGGGCGGATTATTGCCATCACTTTTGCGGAGGTGATGAACGCGGATGGGCTGCCCTGCCGCCTAGCGGGCAGCCTACAGACGCACGCAGAATTGGACCAGCGTCCAGGAGATGCTCTGAGGGTCGTGGCATTTATCGTTACGGACGCGGCTGGAAAAGGTTTGGCCGTGGGATGCTAGCGCTGTCGCTTTTCGCTTCCTGCATGGTGCTCAAGGAGACGCCGAAAGCGCTTGACGCGCCGCTGTTTGCGGCGTTGTGCAGCCAGAGCGGGGGTGGGGTAATCCACGCCTATATCATCGGCGAGGCGGCGCAGTCGGTCGGCCACCGCGCCCGTATTGCGCCTCCGCGTCGTCAGCGCCGTGTAGAGCAACGGGATGTCCTCCGCAATCTTTCGCTGCAAGGGCCTGCTGTAGCGCGGGGGATTCTGATTCGCGAACTCGCTAAGAATCGTTTCAAATTGACCGTCCAATATCTTGTGTGCATGGTGCATCACTTTGCCCCAATCAACGCCTTCGTCCTCACTCCATACAACATGCCCGCCTGGGCCGCCAATGTCCGAGGGGAACTCCGGTTCGGTAGGACTCACGGCACCGAATAAGCTGCTGAGGGATAGCCAGACGGTGAGCGGCACGGTCCAGGGTGTGACGGGCATAGGCGGGTCGTACGGATGTGTTCGGGCCTGACCGGGGATATCGAGGGCACTGGCGTCCCCATGGATGAAGTCCTCCACCCACTGCGCGGCGATGCCGAACTCGGTGAGGCCGAGAGCAGGGTCGCTCGCCAGCGTTTCGACTCCCTTGACATATTGCCATAGCTCCGCACCCGCCTCGGTCTCGACAGGATGGGGCGTGTCCACGTCGGCGTGGTACGAAAATGCCGCGCTACGCAACGGTACGAAGGGGGATGGTGATTCGGCGGGATAGGGCGCTTTGGCCGTCGCTCCCTCCTTCGGCCAGGACTCTCCTTCGGATTCCAATGCGGCGGTCAGCGCATCGAACAATGCAGCGCCACCCCATGCGCGCCCTGCGCGGTCCTGATGAAGGAACAATGCTTCCAGTAATTGATGCACACGGTCTGGCACTCGTTGCTGCCACGGGTTATCGCCCGTGTGCTGAATGGCTTCGTGCATCTTCACCATATACGCGGGTTCTCGTCCGTCGAGTGCGCGTTGGAGCACTTGCCACAACGGGCGTAAGTGCTCGGTGACATAGTGCCGATAATGGCGCTGGTGCTCCCGATAATGCGACATGAGCACCGCCCGCAGCACGTATCGTTGCGCCGCATCGCTGAGCAAGATTTGACCGGATGGCTCGTCCGTGAAATACGCCATATCGCTCGCTCGTCACCGTGTCGCTCGTCTTGCTCAGGAAGCCGTTTCCCAAGAGGCAGGTTAGCACAATGCTGAAACTAAGGGCCTCGCGTGGAATTGGCTATCCCGTTGCGAGTGGCGGCGGGAGGATGGTGACGAACCACTTGCCGAGGGTGGGGTGCCGGGTGAGGCGGGCTTCCACGTCCGCCATCGCGTCCTTGGTC